>Ga0210033_1000001_pt1 | contig 327186 bp, 334 predicted proteins | sample CryGeymeta201501_FD_185465 | JGI IMG/M metagenome (GOLD analysis project Ga0210033, IMG submission 185465) | Groundwater microbial communities from Crystal Geyser aquifers in Utah, USA - Crystal Geyser metaG 2015-01 (SPAdes) (version 2) | ecosystem: Environmental > Aquatic > Deep subsurface >... | reverse complement strand
TGCTCTGCCGCGTGATGCGAGTGCATCCAAGTGGTTACTATGCATGGCTGAAGCAACCTCACTCTCGCAGGCATAAGGAGAACCAGCGCCTGACAGGGATCATCAAACAATTCTGGCTGGAGAGTGGTTGCGTTTACGGTTATCGCAAGGTTTATCATGACCTGATGGATCATGGAGAATCCTGTGGTGTAAATCGGGTCGGACGGCTGATGCAAAAGGAAAGCATTAAGGCACAGGTTGGCTACGGCAGAAGGCCAGGCCCCAAGGGTGGGAAGCCTTCGGTTGTGGCTCCGAACCAGCTTCAGCGGCAGTTTGATCAGCAGGAACCCAATCAGGTGTGGGTAACCGACATCACCTATATCCGCACCCATGAGGGCTGGCTGACAAGGTAATCGTTCACTCCGATCAGGGCAGCCAGTACAGCAGCTATGAGTGGCAGGATTTTCTCAAAGCTCACAATCTTGATGCAAGCATGAGCCGTCGGGGCAACTGCCATGATAATGCTGTAGCTGAAAGCTTCTTTCAGCTACTCAAACGGGAAAGAATCAAACGCAAAACCTATCCGACAAGGGAGGCTGCAAGGCTGGACATCTTCGATTACATCGAAATGTTCTACAACCCGGTCAGGAAACATGGCTATAATGGCAATCTGTCGCCAGTCGAGTTTGAAAGGCGATACTACGAAGAGCTTAAGAGTGTCTAGAAAAACGGTGGCGATTCAGGATGCATATGGATGTAGCTGACGAACATCAGAATATAAACACCCCCAATCTGGGTAACAGCCTGAAGGATATGGCGTATCTGAGCTGGCAGCAGGCACTGAACGGCGAGGGAACGATTCTGCGACTGAGCAATCCGGATGACGAGTTGCTGCAAGCCCTGCAGCAGCGCTTCGGGCTGGACGAACTGCATATCAAGGACATCCGCAACCCGAACCATCCGCCGCATTTCACCCGTCTGGAGAACGCTGTGCTGCATATCATTCTGCGCTTTCCGCTCGATCACCGTGCAGGGGAGAGTCTGGCGCACAGCACAAGTATCTCCATTTTGGCGGATGCGCGCATGTGCGCCCTGATCTGGCCGGGCGAGCGTCATCACAAGCTGGCCAAGGGTGAACTGGAGGGGCTGGAGGTCGATGAGTGTGTCTGCAAGATCATCCATATTCTGGTGAACCGTCTGCTGCACCGGGTCTATGAGATCCGTGATGCGATGGACGAATTCGAGGACGAGTGTCTGGAGGACGTCGGCAAGGCGGATCTCAACCGTCTGCTCGATCTGCGCAAGGACATTTCGGCGCTGGCCCGTATGGCGCTGAGCAGTGCCACGGCCATCGAGATGCTGATGCGCGACCCGAATTTCGCCGGCAACGTCCGGCTGGCCGATGCCCATGAACATATGCAGCGCGCTGCCATGCTGGCCGATGCCAAGGCGGAACATGCACTGAATGTGATGCAGGTGGTTCAATCCCTGCTTTCCCAGCGTCTGAACGATGTGATGAAGTTTCTTGCGGTGATCACCGTGGTGATGACCCCGATGGGGGTGATCGCCGGCATTTTCGGCATGAACTTCACGCATATGGATGTGCTGAGCATGCCCGATGGCTTCATGTTGTCGCTGCTGGGGATGCTCGGGCTGGGGCTGGGGCTGGCGATTTATTTCAAACTGCGCAAATGGTGGTGAATACGATGGATAAGGATCAGCCGAAGGTGGTGCTCGGTTGGCGCGAATGGGTGTCGCTTCCCGATCTCGGCATCGAGCATATCAAGGCCAAGGTGGACACCGGTGCGCGCTCATCGGCACTGCATACCTTCGAGTTGAGCAGCTTCAGTGAGGACGGGATCGCCAGGGTGCGCTTCGCCATCCATCCGTTGCAGAACGATACATCGACCATCCGCTACTGCGTTGCCGATTTACTGGACGAACGCTATGTTTCCGACTCCGGCGGGCACCGCGAGTTGCGTCCGGTAATCTGCACCACGCTGCGTATCGGCAGTGAACTCAGGAAGATCGAAATGACCCTCGCCAACCGCGAGACCATGAAATTCAGGATGCTGCTGGGCAGGACGGCGATGAGCGGTCTGTGCATGGTGGACACCGGCGCATCGTTTCTGCTCGGCAGGCCTGTTCCCGGCGCACATGTTGTCAATCAGTTCAACAAGGAAGATCAGGTATGAAAATCGCAGTTCTTTCGCGCAATCCCAGGCTCTATTCGACCAGACGCCTCGTTGAGGCTGCGCAGCAGCGGGGGCACGACGTGCAGGTGTTCGACCATCTTCGATGCTATATGAACATCACATCCATGCGTCCCTCCATTCACTACAAGGGGATGAAGCTGGAAGGTTTTGATGCCGTCATCCCGCGTATTGGCGCATCGGTGACCTTTTACGGCACAGCCGTGCTGCGCCAGTTCGAGATGATGGGGGTGTATCCGCTCAACGAGTCGGTGGCCATTTCACGCTCGCGCGACAAGTTGCGTTCGGTGCAGCTGCTGGCACGCAAGGGCGTGGGACTGCCGGTGACCGGCTTCGCCCGCAATCCTGACGATATCGGCGATCTGCTGAATTCGGTCGGCGGTGAGCAGTTCGTCATCAAGCTGCTTGAGGGCACGCAGGGTATCGGCGTGGTGCTGGCGGAGAACAAGAAGGCAGCAGAAAGTGTGATCGAGGCCTTCTTCGGCCTGAATGCCAATATCCTTGTGCAGGAGTTCATCAAGGAGGCAGGTGGTGCCGATATCCGCTGTTTTGTGGTTGACGGCAAGGTTGTGGCCGCGATGAAGCGTCAGGGTAAGGAGGGCGAATTCCGCTCCAATCTTCACCGCGGCGGTTCAGCACAGGTTGTGCGCATCACGCCCGAAGAGCGCTCCACGGCTGTGCGCGCGGCAAGCATCATGGGATTGAATGTGGCCGGTGTGGATCTGCTGCGCTCGAATCACGGCCCGGTGGTGATGGAAGTGAATTCCTCGCCCGGTCTGGAGGGCATCGAGAAGGCCACCGGCAAGGATGTCGCCGGTATGATCATCCAGTGCATCGAGAAGAATGCCAAGGCAGGGCGGACCGGCACGCGGGGTAAGGGTTGAATTGAAAAAGCTTTTTTCCATCTGCGACCGGCAGGTCGCGGCGGGTAGCAGGGAGATCATCGAATTCCCCCTGCCTCCGCTTTCCACGCATTCGGCCACGCATATGCCGGTACATGTCATTCGCGGCAGGAAGGAAGGTCCGTGCCTGCTGGTGTGTGCTGCTCTGCACGGCGACGAGATCAACGGTATCGAGATTATCAGGCGCCTGGTCGGTCTGAAGCAGCTCGGCAAGATCCGCGGCACGCTGATCGCCATTCCCATTGTCAATGTGTATGGTTTTATCCATATGAGCCGCTATCTGCCTGACAGGCGTGACCTGAACCGTTCGTTCCCGGGTTCCGAGACCGGTTCGCTGGCCGGTCGTCTGGCCAATCTGTTCGTCAAGGAAGTGGTCTCGAAAGCGACCTACGGAATCGACCTGCATACGGCTGCCATTCATCGGGACAATTTTCCTCAAGTTCGCGCCACGCTCGATGATCCTGAAACCAGGCGGATCGCCGAGGCTTTTCATGCGCCGCTGGTGATCGATGCCGCGCTGCGCCCCGGCACTATCCGTGAAACGGCGATCAGGATGGATATTCCATGGCTGGTCTATGAAGCAGGGGAGGCACTGCGCTTTGACGAGGTGAGCATCCGGGCCGGTGTCCGCGGTGTCGTCAATGTGATGCGCGAGGTCGGGATGCTGCCGGTATCGACACGCAAGAAAAGCTTTGTGCCGCGCATCGTCAAATCCAATTTCTGGATTCGTTCCCCGCAGAGCGGGATTCTGCGGCTAACCTCCGCTCTCGGCGCATCTGTGCGCAAGGGAGATACGCTGGGCTTCGTTGCTGATCCGTATGGCGGCAATGAAGTGCATATCACGGCACCGGATTCCGGCATCATCATCGGACGGACCAATCTGCCGCTGGTGCATGAAGGCGATGCCATGGTGCATCTGGCGCGTTTCCGCGACAATGCATCGGCCACTGAAACGATGGAAACTTTCCAATCCGAACTGGATCCCGTGGACGGGGCGGGAATTTCCGGAGCGGAACCTATCGCCTGACCACGGATCGGCGATGTTATGCAAAGGGGATCAGGGTTGTTGTCTGGTGAACTGGAAACCGACTTCTTTCTTCTGAACCATGCAGCCGCTACCTGCCTTTTGCAGCAGGACTTCAGCCGTTTCCAGACTATAGGCCTGAACGTGCACGTTCAGTTTCCCCTTGAGTACGGCCTTCTGCATGAATTTCTGTTTGAGCGTTTTTTGACAGGAGTTCGGCGTGTACCAGGATTTGGTATAGGTGTATGCGCAGGTTCCGTCAGGGGATGGTATGACAGTAAAATCCACCAGAATGCCGCCGTCGGAATAACTGACTTCCATGCTCGCATTGAAAGGCTGTCGATCTGTTTCCTGATTCGACCAGAAAGACCATGAGCCGTAGTTTTGCTTGCCGCTGAGAAATCCTTCTAGCCTGGCAACAGTTGAAATGCATGAGGTGAAACCCGCCTCTCGCGCCATCTTGGTTATTTTACCCTCAGCGGCACAGGCATGGGATACCGGGAAGAGCAGCACTGCCAGAGCAACAAGCATGATAAATTTCATGTGCCTCTCCTTTTCATAATCCCGACTCGTCTCCATCTGGAGGATGCGCATTTCCGGATGGTAGAAAGGAGCATATTGTGCGAGATAATAATAAGTTACGATATTTGTTTCAAGTTTTATAATAGTTTTGGCTTGTATCCCGAACATAGCAACGAAAAGCAGTATACACCGAATTGCCCTGCGGCTTGCAAGCATAGAAAAAACGATGCAGCCAAAGCCGGAAATATGCCTTAGAGTCCGCACCGTTCCGGGTCGTTTTCACGTTCAGTTTTGCTTCATCTTGACGAAGCAGGGTTGCAGCGAACTCGCTCTTGGAAGGCGGACTTCCCGGGCCGCAAATTGTACATGGGGCAGGAGTTGGTAATGCGGATGGGCGAGATGCGGAATCACCTGCGATATGGAGTGCCGAGGCTTTGCACGGCTCTGCTGGCAGGCCTGCTGCTTGCGGGCTGCGCCTCCGCACCCAAGGGTCAGGCCTACGACCCCATCGAGAAGGTCAATCGCGCCACCTTCACCTTCAACGATTATTTCGACCGCATCGTGCTCAAGCCGTTAAGCGAGGGATATATCGCCGTGACGCCGAAAGAAGGGCGCACCATGGTGTCCAACTTCTTCGACAATGCCACCTACGTTGATACGATCGTCAACGACTTTCTGCAGGGCAAGGGCAAGCAGGGCTTTTCCGATATCGGACGCCTCGCCGTGAACACCACGGTCGGTGTGGTCGGCCTGTTCGATGCGGCGACATCGCTGGGGCTTGCGAAGCATGACGAGGATTTCGGCCAGACCCTCGGCGTATGGGGCTTCGGTCCCGGTGCTTATGTCGTGGTGCCTGTGTACGGCCCGAACACGGCCCGCGACCTTCCCGATCTGGCCACCAGCGCATTGACCAGCGCGGTGTTCTGGTCAGGCTTCTTTCTGACCCCGTATGTGACCATACCGGTGAGTGTGCTCAGTGCTGCGGATCTGCGCAGCCGGTCGGACAATGCCATCCGTTTCGTCAACGAGACGGCCATCGACCCCTATGTGTTCACCCGCGAGGCATGGGTACAACATCGCAACTATCTGATCTTCGACGGCAAGCTGCCGGTGTCTGCGGACGAATTCTCCGACGAGGGATTCGGAGATTAATCAGCTTTAAGCGTGAGTGCACCGTCGGGCAGATGCACGGCGTAGCGTCGCTCACGATCCAGCAGTACATGTTCATGCGGGTGCAGCAGGTACTGATCGCTGACGATGATCAGCGTATGGTCATCCTGCCACTCGTCAAGACTCACGCCGCCCGGATAGATCGCGACGACCGGTAATTGCATCGCATCGGCCTCTCCCCGCAGGGCCGGCATCAGCTGCCTGAACAGTAGACTCGGATGGCCTTCCTCGGCGATGGTGACAGCCAGCCAGCTGCCCTGTGGCGAGATGCTGAAATCCCCGAACGAGGCCTGTCCGTTTCCGGTGAAAGACAGTCCCGTGATGGTATGTCGCGGGCCTGGCGACCCGCTGTCGCGGGTGAACCATGTCTCCTCACGCCCGGCATCGATCGAAACGCACAGTTGCGCGGGGCTGGCAAAGCCCGGGATGTCACGGCACACGGGCGGGTCCGCCTGCATCCCGGCGGTCTTTCCCTGTATGCCCGCGCAAGCTGAGAGCAGCAGGGATACAAGCAGGGATGAAACAGGCATGGCCACGCCGAACCCCCTGCCTGTCGGCATCAGATCACCTTGGAGAATTTCACTTCCTCTTTCCGGTTGCGCAGGTATTCGTCGAACACCATGGCGATGTTGCGGATCAGCAGGCGACCGCCGGGCAGCACCTGCAGGCCGTTGGTATCGAGGCTGAGCAGCCCGTCGGCGGCCAGATCGTGCAATTCAGCCGTCTCGACGGCGAAGTGTGCGGCGAAATCGATGCCGAATTTCTTTTCCACGGCCTTGAAGTCGAGCGCGAAATCGCACATCAGACGCATGATGACATGCCGGCGCAGGTGGTCTTCGTCGGACAGCTGATAACCGCGGAACACCGGGAACTCGCCGGCTTCGATGCTGGCGTAATACTCCTCCAGAGTTTTCAGGTTCTGGAAGAAGGCACCGTCCACATAGCCGATGGAGGTGATGCCCAGGCCCAGCAGTTCGGCATCGGCCTGCGTGGAATACCCCTGAAAATTGCGATACAGCTTGCCCTCGCGCTGCGCGACGGTCAGTTCGTCGTCCGGCTTGGCGAAATGGTCCATGCCGATGAACACATAGCCGGCCGACAGCAGGCGGTCGATGGACAGCTTCAGGATATTCAGCTTTTCGCCGGGGCTCGGTAGGTCGGCTTCGTTGATGCGGCGCTGCGGCATGAACATGCGCGGCAGGTGGGCATAGTTGAACAGCGCGATGCGGTCCGGCGAGAAATCGATGATGGTGGACAGCGTGCGGTCGAAGCTTTCCACGCTCTGGTGCGGCAGGCCGTACATCAGGTCGATATTGATCGACTGGAAGCCGTGCGCTCGCGCCTGTTGCAGCACGTTCAGGGTCTCCTCTTCGGACTGGATGCGGTTCACCGCCTTCTGCACGTCCGGCTCGAAATCCTGCACGCCCATGCTCATGCGGTTGAAGCCGACCTCGCGCAGGATGCGCACGGTGTCGTCTTCACATTCGCGCGGGTCGATCTCGATGCCGAATTCACCCTCGGCGTCACTGGCGAACTCGAAGCGCTCGCGCAGCCTTCCCATGATGCTGCGGATCTGGCTCTCGTTCAGGAAGGTCGGTGTGCCGCCGCCCCAGTGCAACTGCGTGACCAGCCGCTTGCGACCGACCGTATCGGCCAGCATGTCGATCTCCTTGAGCAGTGCCTCCACATACGGCACCGCACGTTCGCGCTGCTTGGTGACCACCTTGTTGCAGCCGCAGTAGTAGCAGACGGTGTCGCAGAAGGGCACGTGCAGGTATATCGACAAAGGTCCTTCGACCTGCGAAGCGCGCGCCAGACTGGCTGCATAGGACGTACCGTTGATGCCGGTGTGAAACATCGGCGCTGTGGGGTACGAGGTGTAACGTGGACCGGCCTTGTCGTATTTGTGAATCAGATCAAGGTTGAACAGTTCGTCTGTATGCAGCTGCTGCGTCATGCGTAGGCTCTCCTGTGGGGCACGAACCCTAATGTTTCCCCAGACGTTGCGAAAGCCAGAGGCGTGCCCCGACAGAATCGGTAAACTCGCCGTCCAGTTGTGCCTGATAGGCGGTGGTCAGTATTTCACCCATGGCGGGCCCGGGTTGAATACCCAATTCAATCAGCATTTCACCATTCGCCAGGGCTTCGGGGGCGGTTTTCTCCACGGCCAATTTCACGGCTTCTTCAAGCCATGATAAAGCGGGGCGATCCGCTGGAAGCGGCGGTCGACCCGATGCATCCGCTTCGACCAGTGCCTCCCACATGTGGATATTCGATGGTTGCAGACGGTGTGCGAGCCTGCGTACAGCGCGCGGCGATGGATTACCGTGCAGATGTACCAGATGTTCCGCGACCAGCGAGAGTACATGTGCGGTCAGGGATTGTGGTGCTGCAATGCTTTCAAGAAATGCTTTCGACGGCTCAATGCCGGCTTCGGCATGTCCGGTTGCCCGAATACGACCGTTTTCATGCCGGAACGTGGTGGAAGGTTTACCAAGATCGTGGCACAGGGAAGCAAAAACCAGTTGCTCGCGTTGCTTGTCATTCCAGTTGTATCGCAGGGCAATGGCGGATGATTGATCGAGCACAAGGGCTGTGTGTGTCCATACATCGCCCTCCGGATGCCAGTCCTCTTCCTGCTCGCAGCCGATCAGTGCTTCAAGTTGCGGATACAGCGCAAGCCAGCCGGAGGCGCGCAGCACCTGCAAGCCGAACGAGGGCGCATCGGCATGCGCCCATTTGCGCCATTCCTCCCAGATGCGGGCAGCAGGCAGGGTGGCGGCTTCCGCCAGCAGCGAGCGGCACAGTGCTGCCGTGCCGCTATCGAGTGTCAGACGGAAGCGGGCGGCGAACTGCATGCCGCGCAGCGGACGCAGCGGGTCCTCGGCGAAGGCAGTCGATACATGCCGCAGGATGCGGTTTTGCAGATCGTTTTGTCCGCCATGCAAATCCAGCAGCTCCCCGGTCAAGGGATCGAGCATCATGGCGTTGATGGTGAAATCACGGCGCGAGGAGGCGGTCTGTGCATCCAGCCCGGGATCAGTCTGTACCTCGAAGGCCTTATGCCCGGCACCCTGCTTGCGTTCGCTGCGGGGCAGGGCCAGATCCATCTCCAGACCTTCGCTCCACAGCTTGAGCACACCGAACTGGCGGCCCACCGTTTCCGTGCGGCCGAGCGTCTGGATAGCCGTCACCAGTGCTGCGCTATCCAGCCCGTACACCTCGATGTCGAAATCCTTCGGGGCAAGGCCCAGCATCATGTCGCGTACCGAACCGCCGACCAGCCATGCACGTCCACCATGTGCGGCGATGCGTTGGCAGACCACGCCGAGGGCGGACGGGAGGAGACGGATATCGGGCTGTTGCATGGTGTCATTCCACGTTCGACAAGCAGGCTTGGCAAGTCTATGTTTGGCTGCGATTTTCAACACAGGAGTTCATCATGCGTTGGTCGGGAATGCAGAGGGGAGACAACCGTTATTTCAAGCGGAAAAAGGTGACCGTGGTCGGTTCCGGCAATGTCGGGGCGACAGCCGCCTTCCTGGCCGCGCAGAAAGAGCTGGCCGATATCGTGCTGCTCGATGTCATCGAAGGCGTGCCGCAGGGCAAGGCGCTGGATATGTTCGAGGCGGCCCCGATCCAGGGCTATAACGCCAATGTGTTCGGCAGCAACGATTATGCCGACACCGCGGGCTCCGATTTGGTGATCATTACCGCAGGTATCGCGCGCAAGCCGGGCATGAGCCGCGACGACCTGCTCTCCACCAATGTGAAGATCGTGGCCGAAGTCACGCGCAAGATCGTCGAGCATTCGCCGGACTGCATCCTGCTGGTGGTGACCAACCCGCTGGATGCCATGGTATATACCGCGATGAAGGTATCCGGGTTTCCGCGATCCCGGGTGATCGGTATGGCCGGCGTGCTGGATTCGGCACGCATGCGTTCGTTCATCGCCGGCGCTTTGGATGTGTCGATCCACGATGTCACTGCGTTTGTGCTTGGCGGGCATGGCGATGCGATGGTGCCGCTGCCGCGCTACTCCACGGTGGCCGGTATTCCGATCACCGAGTTGATGAGCGAAGAAGAGGTGGATGCCATCGTGGAGCGTACAGCCCAGGGAGGGGCGGAGATTGTGAAGTTGCTGAAGACCGGTTCGGCCTTCTATGCGCCGGGCGCTGCGGTGGTGGAAATGGCGGAGGCGATCCTCAAGGACCAGAATCGCATCCTGCCGTGCGCGGCCCTGCTGGAGGGCGAGTACGGAGTGCATGGCTATTTCCTCGGTGTACCCTGCAAGCTGGGCGGTGGTGGTATGGAAGGAGTGATGGAGCTGGATCTGAGTGCGGATGAAATGGCTTCTCTGATACGATCGCTGGATGAGGTGAAAAAACTGGTGGCTGATGTCGATGCCATGCAGCATTTCTGATTAGATCTGCATAAGTGCGTCCATGCACTTATGCAGTGCGCCAGTGCAAAAGCGCGGTTTCGCACTGGCTCACAAAATCAAGCACTTTTGTGCTCAATTTTGGCGGCCCGTCCATGGGCCGCAAGGATGCTCTGAATAACCAGAGCATCCTTAAGCGGAGGAAGCTTTGAATATTCACGAATATCAGGCCAAGAGCGTGCTTAAGGCAGGCGGTATTGCGGTCCCTGAAGGCTATGCGGCCACCAGTGTCGGGGATGCCGTCAGTGCGGCAGCGAAGCTTGGCGGCAGGATCTGGGTGGTGAAGGCGCAGATCCATGCCGGCGGGCGCGGCAAGGCCGGTGGCGTGCGCCTGTGCCGTTCGATGGATGAGGTGCGGGATGCGGCGACTGCTCTGCTTGGCAGCACGCTGGTCACCAAACAGACAGGGCCTTCCGGCAAGCTCGTGCACCGGCTGTATATCGAGCAGGGGCTGGATATCGTCCGCGAGTTCTATCTCAGTCTGCTGGTGGATCGCGAGGCCGAGGCGGTGTCCTTTGTGGTGAGTCCGGCCGGCGGCATGGATATCGAGGGCGTGGCCGCCGAAACACCTGAGAAGATCCTTTCCGTGTCCGTGGCTCCGGGTGGGCCGGATGCGGCGCAGTGCAAGGCCATGGCGGAGATGCTCGGCTTGCAGGGCGGGCAGGCGACGAAGTTCGCGGCGCTGGCAGCAGAGCTGTATGTCGTGTTCATGGCCAGCGATTGCAGCCTGCTGGAGCTCAATCCGTTGATTCTGACCGGTGATGGCGAACTGCTGGCGCTGGATGCCAAGATCTCCGTGGACGACAACGCCCTGTTCCGCCAGCCGGAACTGGCCGCGATGCGCGATCCCCTCGAAGAAGACCCGCGGGAAACCGAGGCAGCCGCATCGGGCCTGAATTATATCGCGCTGGACGGATCCATCGGCTGTATGGTCAATGGTGCAGGGCTGGCCATGGCGACCATGGATATTATTCAGCTCAAGGGTGCCAGGCCCGCCAACTTTCTCGATGTGGGTGGCGGAGTGACGGTCGCGGCGGTCACCGAGGCATTCAAGCTGTTGTTCTCCGACGATCATGTAAAAGCTGTGCTGGTGAACATCTTCGGCGGCATCGTGCGCTGCGATATTATTGCCAACGGGCTGCTTGAGGCGATCAAAACGCATCCGATGCGCGTCCCCGTGATTATGCGTCTGGTCGGCACCAACGAGGCCGAGGGACGGCGGCTGGTGCAGGACGCCGGGCTTGATGTGCGCTGGGCGAACGATCTGGACGAGGCGGCTACTCTGGCCGCACAGGCGGCGGCCTGAGAGCCTGCATTTCGGGCTTGTGCATGCTTTGCCCGGCCGGATTGCTGTGCTACGATGCCGCTTCGAGTTCCGGCGCAAGGGCGTCAGTTAGGGAAAAAACCATAGGGAAACCTACAAATTCAGGAGAGGGAAATGCTTGTACGTGATGTGATGACAAGCGGCGTGAAGGCCGTGAAAAAAGAGGATACGCTGCGCCAGGTTGTTGTCGGTATGATCCAGCGCCATTGCGGTTCGGTGCCGGTTGTGGACGATGCGGGTGCGCTGATCGGCATTGTGACACTGCGCGACGTGCTGCTGCCCCTGTATCCGAATTACGGTGAGTACATCCACGACAACGTGCATGCCCGCGATTTCGAGGAGATGCAGGACGGCTACACGAAGGTGCTGGAGATGACCGCTGAAGAGGTGATGACCGCCAACCCGTTCACCGTCGCTCCCGACGAGCCGATCCTCAAGGCCGCCTCTTACATGGGTCTGAAGAATCTGCGTCACATCCCGGTTGCCGAAGACGGCAAGCTGCTCGGCGTGATCACCATCAGCGATATCAATCAGGCGCTGTTCTTCAACACAGCTGCCTGATTCCAACCTGCTTGCGGCGCCGGTATCCGGTGTTTCAGGTCGGTTGATGTGTTGTGAAATCAAGGGACGGCCCGTAACGGGCCGTCTCATTTTCTTTGGAGTTGCCGGATGAGCGTACTTCTGGATCAACATACACGGGTGATCTGCCAGGGCTATACCGGCAAACAGGGCACCTTCCATTCCGAACAGATGATCGCCTACGGCACGTTGTTTGTCGGCGGCGTGACCCCCGGCAAGGGCGGCCAGACTCATCTGGACAGGCCGGTATTCGACTCCGTGCAGCAGGCTGTGGATGCCGAGGGTGCTCAGGCGACGGTCATCTTCGTGCCGCCGCGCTTTGCGGCCGATGCCATCGTCGAGGCAGCCGTTGCCGGCATCGAACTGATCATCTGCATCACCGAGGGCATTCCGGTTCGCGATATGCTGGATGTGAAGCAGCGTATCGCCGGTATTGATTGCACGCTGATCGGCCCGAACTGCCCCGGCATCATCACGCCGGGCAAGGCCAAGATCGGCATCATGCCCGGTCACATCCATCTGCCCGGCCGGGTCGGTGTGATTTCCCGTTCCGGTACCCTGACCTATGAGGCCGTAGCCCAATTGACCGCGACAGGGCTCGGCCAGAGCACCTGTATCGGCATGGGCGGCGACCCGGTGCACGGCATGGATTTCATCGATGCGCTGAAGCTTTTTGAAGCCGATGAGCAGACCGAGGGCGTGGTGATGATCGGCGAGATCGGCGGCTCCGATGAAGAGCATGCCGCGGAATACATCCGAAGCCATGTGAGCAAGCCCGTGGTGGCCTTCATCGCGGGAGCCACCGCGCCATCCGGCAAGCGCATGGGGCATGCAGGCGCCATCATCTCCGGTGGCAAGGGCACGGCCGAGGCCAAATTCGCGGCGCTTGCAGCAGCCGGTGTGGCTGTCGAGCATAATCCGACCCTGCTCGGCAGGCGCATGGTGGAGTTGCTGTCCCGGTGAATTCGTCTGCCGACTGGAAACGCCGGCTGGGACTTGAAGCTCATCCTGAAGGCGGTTTTTTTCGCGAAACCTACCGTGCCGATGCCTGCTTTACGGGCATGGCGGATGATGTTTTTCCCGCTGGCCGAAGCCATTCCACCGCCATCTATTTCCTGCTGGAACAAGGGAACTTCTCGGCCTTCCATCGCATAAGATCCGACGAACTATGGCATTACTACGACGGTGACGGTCTGGATATCCATGTCATCGAACCGGGTGGTGCCTATCGCTGCCTGCATCTCGGTCTGGATGTTTCCATCGGACAATCACCGCAGGCCGTGGTGCCTGCCGGATGCTGGTTCGCCTCCGAGGTGGCGGACCGGGGCGGTTTCGCGCTGGTCGGCTGTACGGTATCTCCGGGCTTTGATTTTACCGATTTCGAGATGGGCAGCCGCAAGCAGCTGATATCCCTTTTTCCGCAATATCAGCCGCTGATCAGGCGCATGACGCGCAGCTAGGCAGGCGCTTCTTTCATTTGATGCATGCAGCACAGCTCTGTTAAACTCCCCGGACAAATAGCGGACCATCAATCGTTCAATCAAGGGGATCAACATGAAGAGAATCATTGCCACGCTGGCCTTGTGCGCCGGACTGCTGCTGAGCGGCACACCGGCCCAGGCCGGGGATAAGGTAAACGTGAAGATGACCACATCAATGGGCGTCATCGAACTACAGCTGGATGCAGAGCGTGCACCGGAGACTGTGGCGAACTTCGTGCGTTATGCGAAAGAGGGCTTTTACAATGGCACTGTTTTTCATCGGGTGATCCCCAATTTTATGATCCAGGGCGGCGGCTTCACGCCGAACCTGAGCCAGAAGGCGACGCATGCCTCGATCGTCAACGAGGCGGACAACGATCTGCGCAACACGACCGGAACCATCGCCATGGCACGCACCTCCGATCCGCATTCGGCCACCTCGCAGTTTTTCATCAATACGCATGACAACGGATTCCTGAACTTCAAGGGGAAGACCCGCTCCGAATGGGGCTATGCGATATTCGGCAAGGTCACCAGTGGCATGGATGTGGTGCGCGGCATCGAGGGTGTGGCGACCGGTTACCGTGCCGGCATGGGAGATGTGCCGCTTGAGCCGGTCATCATTGAAAGCGTCGAGGTGATCGAGTAACGCAGGCCTTCCGGACGGGGACCGGTATGGCAGAGGCACAGGCCTTCCGCTGGTGGCATCGCGGCGATCTGGACGGTTTCTTCGGGCTGTTCGTCGATAATCTCATTCAGCTGATCCTGATCGTGCAGTTGTGCACCTTCGTGCTCGGCATGCCGGCGGATCTGGTGTACGGGCGCATCCTGCCGGGTGTGGCGGTCAGCCTGCTGCTCGGCAATCTGTTCTACGCATGGCAGGCCAGGCGCCTGCATGAGCGAACGGGAAGGCCGGCCACGGCTCTGCCGTACGGTGTGAATACCATTTCCCTGTTCGCCTTCGTGCTGTTCGTGATGCTGCCGGTGGTGAAGACCACCGGCGATGCGGCGCTGGCCTGGCAGATGGGGCTGGCCGCCTGTCTGGGCTCCGGTTTGATCGAACTGGGCGGCGCATGGATCGCGGCACGGGTCAAACGCATCACGCCGCGCGCGGCCCTGCTGGCCACCCTGGCCGGTATCGCGCTGACCTTTATCTCGATGGATTTCGCCTTCCGCATCTTTGCCGACCCGTTGATCGGATTCGCGCCGCTGGCCCTGATCCTGATGCGCTATGTCGGCGGCATGCGGCTGCCCTTCGATATGCCTGCGGGGCTGGCTGCTGTATTGCTCGGCACCCTGCTGGCCTGGGGGCTGGGACGCATGGATGGCGAGGCGCTGGCGGCTGCCGCATCGATTTCCCTGCATCCGCCAGTTCCGGCCATCGGCGATATGCTCGGCGCCTTCAGTTCCACCCAGTGGCTGGCCTTTCTGTCGGTGATCCTGCCGATGGGTTTGTTCAATCTGGTCGGCTCCCTGCAGAATCTGGAAAGTGCGGAAGCGGCGGGGGACGAATACCCGGTCAAATCCTCTCTGGCGGTCAACGGTATCGGCACCATTGCCGCCGCATGCTTCGGCAGCTGCTTTCCGACCACCATCTATATCGGCCACCCGGCATGGAAGCGCATGGGAGCGGGCAGCGGCTATTCGGTGGCCAACGGCATCGCGGTGACGCTGCTGTGCTGTCTGGGTCTTGTCGGCTTGGTCAGCGCGTTGATTCCCATCGAGGCAGGGGCGGCGATCCTGCTATGGATCGGTATGGTGATTGCGGCGCAGGCTTTCGAGGATACCGATCGCACGCATGCGCCGGCGGTGGTCATCGGCCTGATTCCTGCCATGGCGGCATGGGGCCTGATGATGCTGGAGAACGGCCTGCGTGCTGCGGGGCAGAGCATCGGCAGTATCGGCGAGCAGGCCTTTGCGACGATCCTGCCGATCAGCGGCATGCTTTCCCTTGAACGCGGCTTCATCTTCACCTCGATGCTGCTGGGCGCCATGACCGCCTGCCTGATCGATCGGCATTACCGCGCTGCCGCCGGCTGGGCCGGTTTTGCCGCGCTATGCAGTGCGACCGGCATCATCCATGGCTACAGCATCACGCCGCAGGCTATCGTTAACGCATATGGCCCCATGGCTGCATGGCCGTTCACCGTCGGCTATCTTGTTTCGGCTTTGCTATTTCTGTTTCTGGGTGGATATGCCGGGAAAAGACCGGTGCAGTCAGACGATTGAACGCCTGCTTGCGGTGATGCACATCAGGGGTGCGTTTCGTCACATGTCCCGTAGCATCCGGTGTTGCACCATGTCCCGAACTGATTCGAGGAGACCGAGATGGAACAGTTGAACAACATCACCAACACGCTGGCGCTGACCATGGGTGCTGCATGGGCCAGCGGCATCAATCTGTATGCCGCGATCCTGACCCTCGGTCTGATGGGGGCGACGGGCAATATCACCCTGCCGCCTGGACTGGAGATACTGTCCGATCCGATGGTGCTGATGGCAGCCGGCCTGATGTATTTCGTCGAGTTCTTCGCCGACAAGATTCCCGGTGTGGATACGGCGTGGGACGGCCTGCACACCTTTATCCGCATTCCGGCCGGTGCCATGCTGGCCGCAGGTGCCGTGGGCGATCTGAATCCTGTGATCGAACTCTCCGCGGCCCTGATGGGCGGTGGCCTTGCCGCTTCCACGCATGCCACCAAGGCCGGTACGCGCGCCCTGATCAACACCTCGCCGGAGCCTTTCAGCAACTGGACGGCATCGGTCAGCGAGGATATCGCTGTGATCGTCGGCCTGTGGACGGCGCTGAACCATCCGGTGCTTTATCTGGTGCTGCTCGGCCTGTTCATCCTGATGATGATCTGGCTGATGCCGCGCTTGTGGCGCGGCATCAAGCTGGTATGGGGAAAGGTGCGGGGTGTGCTTGCGGGCGGTACTTCGAGCCTGCCGCAGGCCGAAGCCCAACCGGCTCAGACAGCCGGTGAGGTGGAAGAAAAACCTTTGAAGTGAAGCGCAGTAAAGATGCTGTGACGCAGCGTTGCGCGTTGGTTACTCCGTAGCCCCGTCTTTGTTGTCGAAACCGAAGCGCCGGATGCTCTTCACCCGGCCCGACTCGTTGTAGAGGATTTCCACGCGGCGCTGAAATTTCTCGCCGGTTTTGGGATTATCGTATTGTTCCATATAGATGGCCCGGTTGGGATGCAGATCGTCCTTCAGCACCGGGGTGCCGATCAATGATTCGACCTCATAGCGGCTGTCCTGCTCACGAATCTGGGACACCTTTTCCGGCTTGAGCACATTGCCCTGCTGGCTGACGACCTTCATGCAGGCGGATAGCGGCAGCAGCATGCTGAGGCCTGTGATCAGCAGAAGATGTTTGCAGTAAAGCTGTTTCATGCGATGGCCTCGACAGGTTCGTTCAGGTTCTTTTCCAGCAGGCCGATATATTCGCCCATGCCGTCTTCCAGCGACCATTGCGGTTGCCAGCCGAGCAGATCGCGCGTGGCGCCCATCTCGGCCTCGGTGTGGTTCTGGTAGAAGTCGTAAGGGTTGTCGATATATTCCACTTCCAGCTCGCGGTTCAGCAGCAGTCCGAGGTTCTCGACGATATCGTTGAAACAGCGCGCCTTGCCAGAGCCGACATTGCACACGCCGGAACGCGGCGCATCCAGCGCTGCCAGATTGGCGGCGATGACATCGCGGATATAGACGAAATCGCGCTGCTGCTCGCCGAACTTGAACAGGCGAGGCTGTTTGCCCGCCTTGATCTGGTTGTACATCTGCAAAATCATCGAAGCGGTGCGCCCCTTGTGGGCTTCGCCGGGACCGTACACATTGAAATAGCGCAGCCCGATGACGGACGAAGGGTGACGGTCGTACCAGCGGCGTGCGATGCGATCCATGGAAAGCTTGGAGAAGCCGTACACATTGGCTGCCTCTTCTTCGCCGCCGACGGTGTTGGGGGAGGCGGCATTGCCGTAGGTGGCGGCCGATGATGCGTAGATCAGGCGTGTTCCGGAAAAGCTGCTGGCCTCCAGCATGGCGGCGAAGGCATTGGTGTTGATCTCCAGCATGCGGCGCTGATCGAGTACCGTGGTGTCGGAAATCGCACCCTGATGCAGGATGGCGGAGAAGCCGCCGTCGGCGATCTCGTCGTGCAACGACGGGTCGCTGATGCAGCCTGCGCGTACCTCGCAATCCACATGCAGCAGGTTCTTCCAGTCGCCGAAGCTGAAATCGTCCAGTACCACCACATCGGTGCCCGGACGTTTGACGAGGGCGGCAGCCAGATTGGCGCCGATAAAGCCGGCACCGCCGGTAATCAGAATTCGTTCGTTCATTGCTCTTCCTGTTTCATGGCTTGCGTTGCAGTACTGCGCCAGACGGTCTGCAGACCCTCCAGCGCCCGGCTGGTGGCGGTATTGCAGATGCTGTAGCCCATGTGTTCGTTGACACGACGGCACAGTTCTGCGGCCTCAAGGTGCAGCACGTCGTGTTCGTTCAAGCCAGCCTCGACCAGCAGCCGGGCCATCCAGCTTCCCAGACCGTGCAGCCGGGAGATGCGCACAATGGCGATCAACTCGCGGCAACGCTGCACGGTGAACTGATTGCCGCTGGCTTGCACCAGCTCTTCGGCATCGGCATCCGCCAGGCTGTCCAGCGGCCGGCACAGCAGCTTGAGAATCACCCATTCGCTCTCGGAGGTGAAAGGCTTGTCCTCGTGCAGCGGGAAGGTGCCGGGAAGGGATTTCAGTTGTGCTGTCATAGGGTGTCTGATTAATCCTGATAGGCCGTCGGGCCGGTGATGTAGGCGCCTTTCAGGCCCCATTTAAGGATCTTGGCCTCGATACGGTTGGTGCCGGCGAGATTAGCCCCGCGCAGGCGTGCCGCACGCAGGTCGGCATTGTACAGATTGGAACCCGAAAGATCGGCGCCGCGCAGGTCGGACTTGCGGAAATCGCAGCCGGACAGGTTGGCGTTTTTCAACTGCGCCTTGCTCAGGTTCTGACATGAAAGATCGAGGCCGGAAAGATTGTGTCCCTCCAGGCTGCGGCCCTCCCTGATGGCCAGAACGACATCCTTCGCATCCATATACCCTCCTTGCGGGCGGCGGGCGCTTCAAGGCACGCCATGCCCTGTATCATTTTCGATGTCACGGATGGTACGGTGCCGGTGACATAGCGCAAGTGCTTTGGCTGTTTCCCGGGTCCGCTTCATGCGCCCGGAGATTTGATTTTCCCGCTCGCCAGCACGCGGCGCACGTCTTATCCTGACGCTTCCTGACCAAGGACATGGAGTTGACGTGAACGTTGATATCCTCACACCGGATCATCCCGATTGGGCCGCGGCCACATCGAGTATCGCCATGGTTTACCGCCGGGCGTACGGCGCACGCCTGAGCTCTTTCATGCCGCGTCTCCTGCGTGTCAGCGGCGACGATGGCGAGTTCAGGGCACTGGTCGGCATGCGTCTTGCCGCCGAAGAGCAGCTTTTTCTGGGCGTGTATCTCGATGAGCCGATCGAGCAGGCCATCGAGGCGCGCGTCGGCGAGCCGGTGGATCGCACCTGTATCCTGGAGATCGGCAATCTGGCCGAATCAAAGCCGGGCGACGCCAGACTCAGCATCATCGCCGCCACCATGTATCTCTACACGCTGGGTTTCCGCTGGGTGGTGTTCACCGCCGTTCCGCAATTGCTCAATGCCTTCAAGCGACTGGGTATCGAGCCGATCGAGATCGTCGCCGCCGATCCGAATCGTCTGAGCGAAGAGCAGCGTGTTGTCTGGGGTAGCTATTACGATGAGCGGCCGATGGTGTGCTTTGCCGGCATCGAGCGCGGTTTCGCCAGCCTCAGGGATTTCGATATGGCATGGCTGGGAGCCAAGGTGCTGGCCGAGCAGGAGATGGGCAAACGTTCCGGGGAACAGGAAGAAGCTGTAAGAAGTTGATGCAGCGTTCGACTACGGCAGCATAGTCCATCGCCCGGAGGGAAATGAAATCCATGCATGCCACACTGCCATTATTGCGAACCAGTGATTTCCCGCCCGTAACGCGGGGCAGGCTGGAGACCCTGCAGGTCAATCTCGGCTATCTGTGCAACCAGACCTGCCTGCATTGCCATGTGAATGCCGGTCCGCGCCGCAAGGAGGTCATGGCGGCGGATACCATCGACACCGTGCTCGCATTCCTCAGAAACGGCGGTATCCGGACGCTCGATCTGACCGGCGGCGCACCGGAGATGAATCCGCATTTCCGCCATCTGGTGAGTGAAGCCCGCAAGCTGGGCGTGCGCGTCATCGACCGCTGCAACCTGACCATCCTCGAAGAATCCGGATACGAAGATATGGCCGCATTTCTCGCCGAGAACGGCGTCGAGGTGGTGGCTTCTCTACCCTGTTACCTGAGCGATAATGTGGATGCGCAGCGCGGCAAGGGCACCTTCGATACCAGCATCAGGGCACTGCGCCGCCTGAACGCGCTGGGCCACGGCATCGAGGGTTCAGATTTGAACCTGACGCTGGTGTACAACCCGCAGGGACCGAGTCTGCCGCCATCCCAGACCGAACTGCAAGCTGCCTACAAACGCGAGCTGCGCATCCGCTACGGCATCGAGTTCACCCGCCTGTTCACCATCACCAATATGCCCATTCAACGCTTCGGCAGCACATTGATCTCCAAAGGGGAATTCGCCTCCTACATGCAGTTGCTCAAATCCGCCTACAGCGAGGCGAATCTCGAAGGGGTGATGTGCCGCAGCCTGGTCAGCGTGGACTGGCAGGGCCATGTGTACGACTGCGATTTCAACCAGATGCTCGGCCTGCCCATCGTTGATGCAAGCAATACCCGTCAGCACCTGCGCGACCTGACGGAGCATGACCTTACAGGTCGTTCCATCGTCGTCATGGATCATTGCTACGGCTGCACCGCCGGCCAGGGCTCCAGCTGTGGCGGGGCGCTGGACTAGCGAATTGCCTCGTGCCGGACAGGCGCGTACCCTTGGTTCCTCATTCAGGGACGGGGGATATTCCGATGAGACTCTTTACTACCATACGCCAATGGCGTACCTTCAGCCGTGATTATATTTGAAACTTCCATCTTTACGCGCCAGATCACGACGCTGATGGATGATGATGAGTATGCGGAATTTCAGGGCGAATTGGCCGAACGTCCGGACATGGGCGTACGCATTCCCGGCAGCGGCGGGCTTCGCAAGGTGCGTGTTACAGCCAAAGGCCACGGTAAACGCGGTGGTGCACGGGTGATTTACTATTGGGCCATGTCGGATAGCCGGATATTCATGCTGCTGGCCTATGCCAAGAATGAACAGGAAGACCTGACCAAGGATCAGCTCAAGGTATTGAAAGCACTGGTCGAAGAGGAGTTCGGAGATGGATGAGAAGCTTTTTAGCGAATTGAGCGCCAGCATTCGTGAAGCAGGTGCGATCAAGCGCGGAGCAAAGCGCGCATCGCGCAGCTTCGAGTTTGCGGACGTCGATGTGCTGGCGATTCGGGCCAAGACGGGACTGTCACAGTCGCAGTTTGCCGCCTTGCTGGAAGTCAGCCCGGCCACGCTGAAAAACTGGGAGCAGGGACGCAGGCAACCGACCGGTCCGGCCCGTGCTTTGCTCCGTATTGTCAGTGCCAAGCCCCGTCTGGCGCTGGAAGCGCTTCATGCCGAAAGGCTTGCCGCTTAACGGATAGAGAACGCCACGCGCTCTCCCGTAGCCGGTCACTCCAGCGTCGTTTTGTCTGAACCCGCCAGTTGACTATGCGAAGGTGTTTTCCGGAAGATGACGGCTGCCGGATGAATCCCCATGGAGTTGTTGATGAATCTTTCCCGTATCGCGCTGTCCCGCCACACCTGCAAGGCTTATGATCCCGACCGCAAGATTCCCTCCGGGCAGATCGATCAGCTCAAGACGCTATTGAGATTTGCACCTTCTTCGGTCAATTCCCAGCCATGGCACTTCATTATTGCTGCAGGTAAGGAAGGAAAAGAGCGAATCGCCAGGGCGGCGAGCGAGGGCGCGTATGCCAATAATGGCGCGAAGATCCTGAATGCCTCGCATGTGGTCGTGTTGTGTGCCCGCACAAGCCTGGATGATGCCTATATCGCCGAGTTGCTCGCACAGGAAGCAGCCGATGGCCGCCTGCCTACCACCGAGGCCAGAGAAGCACAGAACAGGGGCCGGAACTACTACGCCAATCTTCACCGGGAAGCCGGGGATACCCGCTGCTGGATGGAGAAGCAGGTCTATCTTGCGCTCGGCACCCTGCTGTTCGGAGCCGCTGCACTCGATATCGATGCCACACCGATCGAGGGCTTCGATCCGCTCAAGCTCGATGAGGTGCTGGGCCTGCCCGCTCAGGGACTGAAGAGTGTCGTGCTGGCTGCCCTGGGATACAGGGGGAAAGATGATTTCAATGCCTCGCTGCCAAAGTCGCGGCTTCCCGCAGATCGGGTCATTTCAGAGTTGTAGGCATCTGCCGGGTCGGATCAGGACAAGTGATTGATAGGTATGCATGAATGATCTGAACAGTGTCGGTATCGGGCTTTATTGCTTGTTTCCAAGGTCAAACGGGGCGCTCAAGGCTTGGTGCAGCAGGCGTGGTTTTGCTGGATGGGCGGGCAGGGGATGTCGTCGTAGGAACAGAACACACAGCAGTCGCCGGGTAGGGGCATGAGCAGGGCGTGGCGGGACTCGCATTCGTAGAACCACTGGCAGGCATCGGTGGGCATGGGTTCTGTTTTCCGGTTTCCGCACTTCGGGCAGGTGATGGTTGATTCTAGGATGCAATGCTGTTGCTTCATCTCCGAAGGCCTACCACAGACCGGGGATCAGGCGGTAGTGCACGCGCTTGCAGTAGTCGGTGTAGCCATCCAGTCCGGCATGCAGGGAGGGGGATGCGGAAGAGCAGGGAAATGCAGATCAGCAATCCGGGCAGCAGCATCCACCATGATCCCAGGCCAGCGGCACGCAGCACAGGTAGATGGCGCAGCCGCTGTACATCGGGTGGCGGACGATGGCATAGGGGCCGGTATCAACCACGGCATGGCCGCGCTCCTTTTGCACCTCGATGGTCGGCGACGCGAAGCTGTTCACCTGCATGACCCTCAGAATCAGCCCCATCGAGCAGGCTGCGCCAAGTAGCCCCGCGACTTCCAGCGGTATTGGAATCTCCGACCAGCCGTAACGCACGGCATCCAGCCCCGGAATCAGCAGGTAGGGAATGAACAGCAGGCCGAGGATCACCATGAAAAGCTGATCGCGACCCTGTATGCCGGGTGTGAAAAGCTGTGTGCGGCTTTTCAGCAGGGCTGGATCGTGACGCCACATCCAGACCGTCATCAGCATGGAGCTTGCGAACTGCATGGCCAGCCAGGCCCATGCCTCGAGCCACAGCAGCGTGCCTGCCGTGCCGAAAAGGCAAATCCCCATCAGCCCGAGGGAAACGACGAAGTGGACAGCCAGTGCGGCAATCGTGATGTCCGGGGATGTGTGTGGCGATATGGGGGCGCTCATACCTTAAGCATAGTCGAAACGGCCTTTTTTCAGGAGGCCGGCAGACGGTTCTGAAGGAGACTTCTTTCTTTAATGCCCGGCGATGTGGAGGATGTGCGGATGTGCTTTAAACAGGATGCTATGAAGCTTGTTCCTTTCTTGTCGATCACTTCCATGCTGATCATTCTGCTCCTGCTTCCGGGGTGCGGGCCACGTCAGGGCCCGCAAAGTGACGAGTCAAGCAAGCCTCTTCACCTGTTGGCCAATACCGATGTTGTCTCGGAGATCACGGTCTCACATATTCCCCGGAGCATCGAATCGGGACAGGAGGGCAATGAACAGTCGCTGCTGGTCCAGGCGATTCAGGCAGGTGGCGAGAAGATCGTCGTCTCCGTGTTGTCGGATGATATCTACGCGCACCTTGAGGCAGCCGTGGAGTCCGAAACCCGAAGGTATCTGCTTGAAAGCGGGCGAATGTCGGATGGCGACGGCATCGAGTTGCATGTGGAGATCACCCACCTGCGTCTGCGAAGAACCGTCGCGCAACTGCTCCTCTCCTTTGTCGCCGGAAATGACGAACTGAGTGTGACTGTCACGCTTGCCAGAAACGGAGATGTGTTTGCATCCGATTCGCTTTCAACCCGGCTGCAAAGCGGCGGCATGTACGGCACTTTATCGATGAATAAACGACTGGACTTTCTCGCCCAGCAAATCGCCCGGAAACTGGTCAGATCACGGCTTTAACTGTCCCGTTAACAGCATGCGCCTGAAGTGGCCCCGGTCTTTGCTGCCGGTTCGCAATCGAAGGGACCGAAATGGGTGCTGCGGTCGCCTGTGACGGTGAAGTGCCTGCCGAACCTTGTTTCCTGCAGCATCGCGGCGGTGTTGCCGCACACCAGCATCGGCTTGCCGGTGAAAAAGCGGTGGTGGTCGTCCAGATCGAAATGGTGCGGGTGGCCTTCGATACCACCGTTGTAGGTGGCCGTTTGCCCGAAGTCCTCGCAAAGGTCTTCCAGTGCAGCGAGCTTGAAGGCGCGCACGGTGATGGAGGAAAAACGCGCGAAGCCGATGCGTGCCTCGATCTGCGGGTTGTCGATGGTGACCGCGGCTTCGGAGGTCTGCCGGTAGTCCGGGCAGCCGACGCGGTTCAGCAGGCGGCGAAAATCCTCGATGTACATCGCACCGCTTAAGCATTCGCCGTGCAGCACCGGGTCGTCGCGCAGTTCTTCGGCAATGCGCCGGTCGGCGAAGATATCGGAGAAGTACAGCTCGCCGCCGGGCTTCAGGACACGGAAGATCTCGCGGAACACGGATGGCTTGTCCGGCGAGAGATTGATCACACAGTTGGAGACCACGATATCCACCGAGTCGTCGGCGATGCCGATGGCATTCAGATCCTCGATGTAGCCCTGGCGGAATTCGATATTGGTCCTGGAATAACCGAACTTTTCCGTGTGGTGGCTGATATGTTTGCGGGCGGTTTCCAGCTGTTCGTCGGTCATGTCCACGCCGATCACATGGCCGGTTTCCCCGACCAGTCTGGAGAGGATATAGGCATCGCGTCCCGTGCCGCAGCCGAGGTCGAGCACGGTCATGCCCTCCAGCACCGGCGGGATGGGGGAGCCGCAGCCGTAGAAACGGTCGGTGATCTCGTGGTGGATGAGTCTTAGCGCTTCTCGTACCACCGGCGGCACCGATTCGGCATCGCAACAGCAGGCATTGGTCTGCAGATCGTTCGAATGATTCAGCACCTTGCCGTAATACTCTTTCAGGTTGTTGTGTGCCGAGCTGTCGTGTGTTTGCGTGGTCATTCAGGTCTCCCGGTTTCGATATCTATTCGCAGTTTTCGCAGGGTTTGCCGTTCATCATCGGTTCCACGATGCGGGTGAACACCAGCCCGGCCAGCAATCCTCCGGCGACAGGGCCGAGCACGTACACGGTCAGCAAGCCCGGGGATGCATCCGGCAGTGCCGCCTGTCCCCAACCGGCCAGCATCGAAAACAGGCGGGGGGAGAGATCGCGTGCCGGGTTCAGGCCGGCCTGTGTCAGAGGGGCCAGCACGGCGATGATGATGGCGACGGTGGCACCGATGAACAAGGGTGCCTGGGCATTGTCGGGTCTTCCCGGGTTGCAGCCTTCGGTGAGGCTGAAAATCATGAACACCAGAATGAAGGTGCCGAGTGCTTCGGCAGCAAATGCGGTGAGTGTCGAAACCACGGGCACGTTGCCGACACCGGGATTGGGGTAGAACTCGCCGAACATCATCGCTGTTTGCAGCGAGGCGGGCGTGCCGCGCACGATGCCGTGCAGTTGCTCGAAATGGGCGATGGAATCGGAGAACAGCAGATAGAGCAGGGCGGCGGCGAGAAATGCCCCGAGCAACTGTGCAGCGATGTATGCAGGAAGAAGCTTTGCCTTCATCCGTCCGGAAACCGCCATCGCGAGACTCACAGCGGGATTGAGATGCGCGCAGGATAGATGGCGCGTGGCGTAGATGGCCAGAGTCACCCCGCCGCCCCAGATCATGGCGATCTGCCAGAGTCCCGAAAAGGCATCGAACAGCACGCTGACGGCCACCGAGCCGCAGCCGAAAAACACCAGAATGGCGGTTCCCAGCAATTCGCCTGTGAAATGCCGGGCGGTGGTGGTCCGCCAGTTTGCCATATCTCGCATGCATCTCCTCCCTGAAGGGTGATACAGCAGTAGTCTCGTGCAGTGATGGATTCTTACACCCGGACAGCGAGACGGGATTCAGGCGTCGGGTCGGGTCTGTTGCCGCAGGGCATCGAGGATGCGCTGTCTGTCCCTGTCCGACAGGCAAGGGGCATGCTGGTCGGCATGGCGTTGCATCCCGGCGAGCATGCGGTGCAGCAGTTCGAGGTTCAGGCCGAAGTTGCTGCACGGGTTGCACATCCACATGTGCAGGCGCAGACGGAAGCGCTCAGCGAGTGTCAGTTTGCGTTCGAAGCCGTCGGAAAGCAGCCGGCTCGTCTCCCGGCAGAAGTGTTTCATCGCGCTTTTGCACCTCCGAACCAGTTTATTTCAAGACAACGGCGCAAGGCCATCCGTGCTCTGTGCATGATGACATGCAGATTGGTCGCGCTGATGCCGAAGTTGTTACAGATGCTGTCGGAATCCTCGCCGCTTAATTCGCGCAGCGTGAATACCTCGCGCTGTTGTTCCGGGAGAGCGGCGATGCAGCTCTGTAGAACCGAAGCGAACTGCTGATCCTGACTCAATTGCTCGGGGTCGCCCTGCCAGGCTTGAACCGGTTGCAGCCATTGACCGGAGGTGTCGAAAAAGTCGCTGGTCGGATCGCGCTCCAGCTCTTCGGAGAGCTTGCGCTTGCGGATCTCGCTGCGCACATGATCGATGATCTTGTGCTTCATGATGCCGATCAGCCAGGTGCGCGCCGAAGAATCGCCACGGAAGCTTTTCTTCGACTTCCACGCAGCGATCAAGGTCTCCTGCACGATGTCGCGTGCGGTTTCCGTATCGGATAACCGGGACATGGCATAGCCGTAAAGATAGTCGCCATGCTCCTGCAACCAGTATTCCGGATTCGCCCGGGTCCGATCCTGCGTGTCAGTCATGGCGTGATGCTGCCAGATGCCGGGCCGCTGACAATGCGGGATCCGGTAATGCCAATATCCTGCCGGAAGACTAAGCTGTGAGCCAATCACCTTGCGAAACGGTTGGTTATGGACTACTGCTAAACCAAGGAGAAAACCCCATGCCCAAGGCCACACAAGAATCCGCGCAAAAAACCACGCCAGCAGCCGCGTCGGGAGCCGCATCGAGAGAGGTCGTGGTGGTGGCGGGATGGCGCAGCCCGCTGGGCAAGGCCGGCGGGGCACTGGCCGGTATGACGGCTGTGGACATCGGTGCACTGGTGCTGCGCGAGACACTTGCCCGCTCTTCGCTGGATGCCGCTGAACTGGATGCCGTGATCATCGGCAATGTCATCCAGCCGGTCGAGGCCACCAATATCGCGCGTGTCATCGCCCTCACCGCAGATGTACCGAAGCATGTGCCAGCACATACCGTACATCGCAATTGCGCTTCCGGCATGCAGGCCATCACCGATGCCGCCGAGAAGATCCTCTCCGGGCGCGCCGATGTCGTGCTGGCCGGCGGTGTGGAATCCATGACGCATGCTCCGTTGCTGTTCCACGATCGGTTCAGGGAAGCGCTGAGCGGCCTGCAGAAGGCACGCGACCTTTCCGTAAAGGCCAGGTCTCTGCTGGAAGTCGTGAAGGCGCCGTGGAGGCCGCGCATCGCCCTGCTTGAGGGCCTGACCGACCCGACCGTGAAGCTGAACATGGGGCAGACGGCGGAGGTGCTGGCACGCGAATTCGGCATTTCGCGCGACGATCAGGACCGCTTCGCTCTGCAAAGCCATCAGCGTGCCGATGCCGCATGGAATGACGGTTTCTTCGGGCATGAGGTGCTGCATATGTTTCCGCCGCCCCGTTTCGCCGCCATGCAGCGCGACGAGGGCATTCGCGTCGGGCAGAGCATGGATGCGCTCGGCAAGCTCAGGCCCGTGTTCGAGAAACCGCTGGGCACGGTCACCGCGGGTAACAGTTCGCAGATCACCGACGGGGCGGCGATGCTGGTTCTCACCCATCGCGAGAAGGCCGAGGCAGAGGGCTGGCCTGTTCTGGGTTATATCCACGACTGGGCGTATTCAGGCTGCGATCCGGCGCGTATGGGACTGGGGCCGGTGTTCTGCTCCTCACGCGTTCTGCAATCACGGGGGCTTAAAATGTCCGATATGGACCGGGTGGAGATCAACGAGGCTTTTGCCGCGCAGGTGCTGGCATGTCTGCAGGCGATGGACTCAAAGAGCTTCGCGAAGGGCTGTTTGGGACTTGAGCAGCCCGTCGGCGCACCGCATATGAATCGCCTGAATGTGCACGGCGGGGCGATTGCCATGGGGCATCCGGTCGGCATGAGCGGCGCGCGCCTGATTCTGACGCTGTTGCAGCAGTTGAAGCATGATACCGGCGGCGGCCTGGGGCTGGCCACATTGTGCGTCGGCGGTGGACAGGGCGGTGCCACGCTGCTGGGGAGCGATGCATGGAAACACTGAAGCTGAAAACAAGCCGGGGCGTCGCTCGCCTGTCGCTGGGCCGTAAGGACCGCCCGGTCAATGTGCTCGACGGGCTGTGTCTGACAGAGCTTGAATCCCAACTCGATGTATTGGAGCAGAAGCCGCCGCAACTGCTGGTGATCGACAGCGTCATGCCGGGTTGTTTTATCGCCGGTGCGGATGTGGATGTCATCGCGGCTGTCACGGATCAAGATGAGGCGACAAGGCTTGCCGAGCGCGGCCAGTCGCTGATGCGGCGCATCGAGGATCTGCCCTGTCCGACTGTGGCCGTGGTGGCCGGGGCCTGCATGGGAGGCGGTCTGGAACTGGCACTGGCCTGTGACCACCTGATTGCCGTACACACACCGGAAACCTCGCTGGCCCTGCCCGAGATCAGGATCGGCATCCATCCCGGTTTTGGTGGTTGTGTGCGCTTGCCGCGCAGGATCGGTTGGGTGAAGGCCTGTGATATGATCCTCACCGGCCGCTGTGTGGATGCCAGGCAGGCCGGATGTATGCATCTGGCCGATCTGTCATGTCACGACGAACAGATCGAAGAGGGCATCCGCTATCTGGCGGCTCGCGGCAAACGGCGCTCTTCCGCTATGCAGCCCTGGTGGATGCGCCTGTGGCCGGCGCGGGAGATCTTCTTTGCCGTGGTGCGCCACAAGGCGCTGAAAAAGCTCAAACATCTTGATGTCGAAGAGGCCTATCCGGCGGTGCCGGCGGGCATCGAGGTGCTGCGCAGGGTCGCAGGTCTGGCCGATGGTCAGGCCTATGCCGTGGAAGCTGCTTCCCTCGGCAGGCTGGCGGTCACGCCGACCTGCGCGAACCTGATCCGCGTGTTCCATCTCGGCCAGTCTCTGCAGAAGCAGGAGGCGGTGAAGAAGGGGCGTGAGCGCGCTGCCGGTATCGGCAGGGGTGCTGTTTACGGTGCGGGCGTGATGGGGAGCGGTATCGCCTGGGTGGCGGCAAAATTCTGCCGGGTCGATATGCATGATGTATCCGATCAGGCGCTGTCGCGCGGCATGCAGGGGCTGGGACGGCTGGCTGTGCGCGATGCGGCGCGTTTTGCCCGCATCCGCCCGACGCTGGATGGCAGTGGTCTGCAGGATTGCGGTATGGTGATCGAGGCCGTGCTGGAGGAGATCGAGGTCAAGAACAGCCTGTGGCGGCAGGTGGGCGGGCATGTGCCCGCTGATGCCCTGCTGCTCAGCAACACCTCTTCGCTTTCGGTGACGGACATGCAGCAGGCGGTGAAATATCCCGGCCGCATGGCCGGCATGCATTTCTTCAATCCTGCTCCGAAGATGCCACTGGTCGAGGTGATCGCCGGGGCGAAAACGACGCAGAAGACCCTGCAGACCGTGGCGGCACTGGCGGCACGGTGGGGCAAGTATCCGGTCATCGTCGCCGACACCCCCGGTTTTCTGGTGAACCGCTGCCTGATGCCGTACATGTCGGCGGCTTTCAACCTGCTCGATCCTGGGCAGGGCGATGCGCAGACGGTAGAGCATGTGGACGGCGCGCTGAAGAACTTCGGTATGCCGATGGGGGCAATCGAGCTGGCGGACAGGGTCGGGTTGGATATCTGCCGGCATGTCGGTGAGCACCTGTCGGCCAAGCTGGGGGCAAGGCAGACGCTGCCCGCATGGCTCAACAGCATGGTGGAAGACGGACTGCTCGGCGAGAAATCCGGCCACGGATTCTTCGAGTGGAGAAACGGGCAACGCGGCAGCCTGAATCCGGCACTGTCGCGATACATTGCCTCTGCGGTCCGGCAGGAGAAGGAAGGGGATGCATCGCTGGCGGGTATTGCTGCCCCTATGTCCGTGGCCGATGTGGTCGATGCCTGCCTGCTGCCGATGCTCGTCGAGGCGCTGGCATGCCTGGAGGAGAAGGTGGTGGAGCAAGCGTCGCATCTGGATGCGGCAATGATCTTCGGCATCGGTTTTCCGCCGTTCCGTGGCGGCTTGTTGCACCATTATGCAGGTCGGGAGCGCGCATGGCTGCGCGGACGTTTGCAGCAATTCGGCCTGCCGTTGCCGTCCAATCTCGATATGCTGGATGGTGAGCTGTCGTGAACGATTGTGTCGGACGCACGCGGGCCATGCAGGTGGCTTGTCTGTCGGATCTGCTGCTGCATGCACCCCAGCAGTGGGCGGAAAGGGAATTGCTCGGTTCACGGGGCAGGCACGGCTGGGAATGGCTGGGTCATGCCGAAACGGTGCGTCGCGTGCTGCGGGTGGCCCGCTGGATGCATTCGGTCGGTATCCGGCATGGCGACCGGGTCGGCATCCTGGGGCACAACAGCCCGCAGTGGTGCATCGCCGACTTTGCCATTCTGCACATCGGGGCGGTGACTGTTCCCGCCTATTTCACAGACCCGCCTGAAGCTGTGCGTTTCGTGTTCGAGGATGCCGGTTGCAAGTTGATCCTGGTGGAGCCCGGTGAGCAGCAGTCCAAGCTGGATGCATCGAAGGTGCCGGTGTTCTGCCTGCGCGGCGAGGAGGGCATCACGCTGCACAAGATCAGCAGCAATGCGATGTTCGATATCCCCTGCGACCTGCCGGCTGTGGGACGCGGCGATCTGGCGACACTGATCTATACCTCGGGGACGACCGGCGAGCCCAAGGGTGTGATGCTCACCCACGGCAATATGCTTTCCGATGTGGCTGCGGGTCTGGGGGGCATTCCGGTATATGAGAGTGACACCTTCCTGTCCTTCCTGCCGGTCTCGCATGCCTTCGAGCGCACCGTCGGTCATTTCCTGCCCGTCGCTTGCGGTGCCGGTATCGCCTACGCCGAAGATGTCACTACCCTGTTGCGCGATATCCCCGAGGTTCGCCCGACGGTGATGATCTCGGTGCCGCGGTTGTACGAAAAGATATACGCCGGTGTGCAGGACAAGCTGATGCATGCGCCACGGATCAAGCAGAAGCTGTTTGCCAGTGCCCAGCAACTGGGGCTGAAACGTTTTGAATCGCGTCTTGAGGGCGATGATCTGCATGGTATGGATGCCTTCCGGTTCCGCATCCTCGATCATCTGGTGCATGCCAGGATACGTGCGAAGATGGGCGGTCGCCTGCGTCTGTTCGTCTCCGGCGGGGCTGCACTGCATCCGGATATCGCACGCTTCCTGCTGGCTGCGGGATTACCTGTCTGCCCCGGCTACGGGTTATCCGAGACTTCTCCCGTTCTTACCGTCAATCCCGAGCGGCGTATCAAGCCGGAAACGGTCGGACCCGCGCTTCCCGGTGTGCAACTGCGGCTTGCCGACGACGGGGAATTGCTGGCGCGTGGCGAGATGGTGATGCAGGGCTACTGGCACCGCCCCGAGGAGACCTCCGCTGTGCTCGAAGCCGACGGTTGGCTGCATACCGGGGATATCGCCGAGATGGATAGCGAAGGCTATGTGCGCATCGTGGATCGCAAGAAGGAACTGCTGGTGTTGTCCAACGGCGAGAAGGTGCCGCCGGCACGCGTGGAAAAGCGGCTGGCGATCGATCCGGTGATTCTGCAGGTCATGGTGATCGGCGATCAGCGACCCTATCTGACGGCACTTGTGGTTGCCGATGAGGGCGGTCTGGGTCGTCACTGGCAGAAGGAAAAGGGGAGGGAACTGCCCTCCGACTGGCGGCAGAACAAGGCGGTGAAGGGCTGGTTGCTGGAGCGCATGCATGCCGCATGCGATGTCCTGCCGAGCTATATGCAGGTGCGTAATTTCGTGTTTGTCGATAGCGAGTGGACGCAGGCCTCCGGCATGCTGACACCGACGCTGAAGTTCAAACGTCGCAGTATCATGCAGCGCCATCAGGCGGACATCGATGCCGTCTATGCAGCGGGAGAAAAGGCCTGAAGGGCTTAGTGCAGATCTACAATGCGCTGAATCAGCGCGGATGAGGAATAGCCGGGGATGAACGGCATCACGATCACCTCGCCGCCGTTAGCGCGCACCTCTCTGGCACCGACGATATCATCGGCTTCATAATCCCCGCCTTTGACCAGAACATCCGGTAGCAGTGTCGAGATCACCCTGATCGGGGTTTCTTCATCGAAGGGGACGATCAGATCGACACAGGCAAGTGCGCCGACCATCACGACCCGGTCGGGCAGAGGATTGATCGGGCGGAGCGGGCCTTTCAGACCGCGCACCGATACATCGCTGTTCAAGCCGATGATCAGGGCATCGCCGAGCGCACGGGCGCGTTGCAGATAATTGATATGTCCCGGATGCAGCAGATCGAAGCAGCCGTTGGTGAACACGATGCGCCGGCCTGCATCGCGCCAGCCGTTCACGATGCCCTGCGCTTCGGCAAGCGTTGCCGAAGGGGCACAGTCGATGCGGCTCACTTTTCTCCCTTGAGCTGCAGCAGGTTGACGATGCTCGTTACGCCCTTGACTTCGGCGGCAAGCGTGGCTGCACGCTGCTTCTGCAGCGGGGTGGCGACGATCCCGCGCAGATAGACGCGACCGGCAGTGGTCTGGATATGCACCGTGAAACCGGAGATCTCCTTGTCGTTGAACAGCTTGCGCTTGATATCGGCGGTGATCAGCACATCGGAAATAAGTTCGCCGGTCGGCGGTTTGCCGATAAGAATCTCGGAGCGTACCGATTGCACGCCCTGGATGCGCTTGCAGATGAAGATGGCGCGTTCGATCTGTTCCTGTTTGGGCAGGTATCCGGTGAGCAGCACCTTACCTTCAATGACCGAGATGCTGATCCAGCGCCATGGCATGTCTTTTTCGGCAATCAGTCGTACATCGATGCTGGAGGAGATGGTGACATCATCCACCTGGCTGCCCAGCGAACGCTGGTCCATGACTGCATTGCCTGCGGCTGTTCCTCCGCCGACGATGGCGGCAGCCAGACATCCGGAACAGGCGATGGTGAGCACAAGCAGGCTGCAGCTGCGCAGCAGGCGGGAAATAAGAGGGATATGGAGTGATAGATTTGGGGTCAGCATGGTCCGGGAGAATGAAGGATTAAAGGGCTGTGAACAAGTAGGCGAGCAGGGCAAGCAGAAGGGCAAGTATGGTCAATTGGATAACGGGCGGTATTGCTTTGCGCTGGTTCCAGTCCCGGAGGCTGGCTTTGTCAGGATTTGCCGACCGTCTCCGGTTGCCATCAGTCACCGTTGGACCCCAGTGCGTCGATCACGGATGCGAATAGCAGCGGCAGTAGAATCTCATCCGGGCCGGGCAGCCAGATGCCGCGCCCGCCATTTTGAGACAGTCGGCCCACGACATCGGCAATTGCTGTGGCGCTCGCCGAAGGATCGATGACCACGGCTGTCAGCCTTTCCACTGTATGCCCGAGGTTGAGCGCTGCATCGCGAGCCTGCATGAACAGGCGCGGCAGTAGGACACTGGATGCGACGTTAATGATTACACCATCGCTTGCCCCGGCCATCATAGCTGCAAGCTTGCGGAATTCGAGAAAGCCAGTTGCGCCGAGAGATTCGCCATGCGCGGCCGGGTGCAGGTTGAAGGTATCCACGCCGATGGCCGGATGCACTGTGACGGGGATATTAAAGCGCGATGCTGTAGCCAGCACACTCTGGTCGAGATGGCTCGGCTCAGCATCAAGAAGCTTTTCGCCGACGCTCTGTCCGATTCCCCAGTTCTCGATGGCACCGAAATTGATGGCTTCATTGATCAGTCGGCCTGTTTCGTCGGTAACCAGATAACCTGAGCCGTCCAAATTGCGGTCATAGGAGCGCAGGGTATGACCGGAGAGCGCGATCTCCACATCCTGCAGCATCGCGGCACCGGTAAGCACCAGGCCTGAAATCAGCCGCTGCTCGATCAGCCGCACCAGAAGCGGACTTAAGCCCGAATCCATGACGTGACCACCACATCCGAGGATGATGGACTTCTTCTTGCGATGCGCGGTCAGGAGCGCATCGCGCAACTCGATCAGGTCGCGGGTGGCACCGAGGCCCGGAAGGCTGCACAAAAAATCGGAGAAACTTCCTGCGGCGCGGTAAGGAGCGCCGAAATCCTCGCCATCAGCATCCGTCTGGCGTTTCGCCAGGGGAACGGTTTTTAGTTTGCTGAATGACAAGGGTTTCAAAATCATCAGGCACATCCTCCATATAGCGTATCATCAATCAGGCTGCACAGGATATGCAGACAAGTGATGTGCATCTCCTGAATGCGCGGTGTGGCCGCATGTGGGATATTGATCAGTGTGTCGATACCTGCGTGCTTAGCAAGTTTTCCGCCATCCTTGCCGGTCATGGCAATCACGCGCAGTCCTTTGGCTATTGCGGCTTCTACAGCACGCACCACATTGGCTGAGTTTCCGCTCGTGGATAAGGCCAACAACACATCGCCCTTGCATCCCAGAGCCTCAACCTGACGTGCGAACACCTCTTCGTATGCACTATCGTTGGCAATGCTCGTAATCACACTGGCATCGCTGGTCAATGCGATGGATGGCAGGGCAGGGCGGTCGATTTCAAAGCGGTTGACCAGCTCGCCGGCAAAATGCTGCGCATCCGAGGATGAGCCTCCGTTGCCGCAGGTCAGAATTTTCCCGCCGCTGCGCAGGCAGGCGACCATGCATTCGGCAGCCTGAGCGATCGGCCCGGCAAGCTCGCTGGCGCAACGCTGGCGCAACTCAAGCCCATCGGCAAAGGCCTTTTGGATAATGTTCTGCATATTGCTCATTATAACCGCCTTACCTGAATACGTCCTGCATATGTTCGATGTGGGTGAGAAATCTTCCAGGTGTGAGAATGATTAAATCGAAACGACATTGCAAATGCAGATGTTCTTTATGGCAGGCAAGCCATGCGGACGCTGCTGAGCGAAGTCGTTCCTGTTTGTCTGTGGTCACGGCTAACAGACCGGCATCACGATTGGGACGTAACTTGACCTCGACAAAGGCCAGAATGTCACCCTTACCGGCTACGATGTCCAGTTCACCACGTCCGAGTCGTGCATTGCGATCCAGAATTCTGTAGCCCTTGAGGCCCAGATGACGGGCCGCTTTGCCTTCAGCATCCCGTCCCTTTTCAGTGCTCAAGCTGATTTGTCCTGTTTCTTCCTGCATTTAGCAGCAGGTCGTAAACGCGCGAGCGTGGAATATTGAGTTGGCGGGCAATTGCCTTCGACAAAGCCGATGGCGGTAGGTTATCGACGCGAGCCGCATTTATCGCATTGAGGATATCTGCATCGCTGATATTGTGGACGATGGTTTGGGGGCCGATCAGCAATACGATTTCCCCCTTGATGGTTCCGATGCCCATGGTCTGACGGATTTCCACAAGGGTTCCGCATACAAAGGTCTCGAATAACTTGGTGATTTCCCTTGCCACGCATCCCTGACGATCATCGCCACACACAGTAATCAGATCATCCAGTGTTTGCAGCAGGCGATGCGGTGATTCAAGCAGGATGCGGGTGCATGTTGAGGCTGCGATGAGCTCGATCTGCGTTTTTCTTGTTTTGCCGGAGCGCGCCAAAAAGCCGTCGTAGGCGAAGCTGTCGGTGGGTAGTCCGCTGGCGCAAAGGGCTGCGATCGGGCTGCATGCTCCTGGAATCGGCGTAACGCGAATACCCGACGCACGCAGGTGACTGACCAACCGGTAGCCCGGATCGTTGATCAATGGCGTGCCGGCATCGGAGATCAGTGCGATGTTTTTGCCTTCGAGGATGGCTTCGAGAAGTTGGGCGGCCATTTTTTCCTCATTGTGTTCATGGCATGCCAGAAGCGGTGTAGCGATGCCGTAATATTCGCATAAACGGCGGCTCACCCGCGTATCCTCGGCAGCAATCAGATCGGCCGACTTCAGGGTCTCGACAGCGCGATAGGTGATGTCGGCCAGGTTGCCGATCGGGGTGGCAACAATGAACAGTTGGCCGTTGGCATGCTTGTCATTAGTGTGCGTTTTCATGTGTCTCAAACGGTATCTCCACACTCATCGAATCGCAATCTCCATGCTGACTGTCTGCATGTTGTTGACGGCCTGTGGGCCGAAAACGGACATGCATTCCTCATCCGCCAAGGTAAGCATCAAGAAGCCTGCTGTCGCCCTGCCGGTCAAGGCACCGACCTCGCCGGAAATCACGGCCTTGATGCGCCTGGCCTTTCAGGATGGCAAGATCGAGGAGGCCGTCGCCGGACTCGACAGGCTGATAGAGACCGGGCAGCCGCCCGACCTTGAAGAGGCCTTGTTCCGTCGTGTCCAGATACTGCTGTTCACCAACGACGAGCGCGCTATTCCTCAAGCGAATGCCCTGCTGCACTCCTATCCGGATTATCCTCTTGTACCCTATATGCATTTGTGGGTGGCGCAGCGGGCCGAGGCGCAACAACAGGATGACCGGGTGTTACGCCATACTCTGGCGGCTTTGCAGCATCGTTATATCAGTGACGAGGTGCGCCCGAGGGTTGCTGCACTGGGTGCTGCGGCGTCACGCCGCAGTCCTGACTGGGACGCTGTGCAGTGGCTGCTGGCGGCTTCGGGTTTTGTTTCCGACCAGCGGGATGCCTGGTTGCGTGAAGCTGCCTCGCGTGCATCGATGGCCATGCTTGGCCGTTTGCGTGACGATGGCCTGATGAATGGCGATGCCGGTCGGATGCTGTTGCTGAATGCCGCACGCGGGCATCTGATTACCGGTGATATGCCGGCGGTGCGCACGCTGGCCGGATGGCTGAAGGAGTCCTTCCCGAATTCGGAAGAGGCACGCCTGACTCGCGACTGGGCTGCAGGCGAGATTCATCCGGCAAATATCGGTGTGATGCTGCCCCTGTCCGGTCAGTATGCTTCGTTCGGGCGGCAGGCGCTGCATGGTGTGCGGCTGGCAATGGCTGCGCTGGAGGACAATCTGGGGATCACCCTGCATATTGTCGACACAGCCTCCGATGGCGGTGCAGCGTGTTTGCAGGCCTATGATCAACTGATGTCCGAACAGGTGAATCTGATCATCGGACCCTTGCTCGGAGAGTGTGCCGACGCGCTGTCTTCCCGCATGCGCGGTACGGTTCCTGTGATCAGCCTGACCAGTCGTTCGACGCTGGTGAATAAATCACCCCTGCTGTTCGTGCATACCCTCTCGCCCGTGCTGCAGGCCCGCTTCATGGCCGATTACTCGGCGCAGGCAGGGGATAAGCGCATGGTGGTGATGAGCAGCGATGCCGCATCCTCCCAGGCCGAAGCGAACGCATTTGTCGAGGAGTTCGCGGGTCTGGGCGGCGAGGTGGCGGACCGGCTGGTCCTGGCGCAGAACAGCATCGATTTCCGCAACGATCTGCGGGCCCTGCGTATGCGCACCGACGATGAGGAATTGCTGGCCGAACTGGATGAGGATATGGCGCTTTCCGCGCAGGCCGACGCGGATCTGGAAATCGTCATGCCGGTGAATTTCGACGCGGTATTTCTGGCTCTTCCCGGGCGACAGGTTGCTTTGCTTGCCGGGCAGCTGGCCTATGTCGGCGTGCGTGATGTCCGTCTGTATGGCAGCAGCCGCTGGCAGGATGGCTTCCTGCTTTCCGACAAGGGGCGCTATCTGCAACAGACGCGCTTCTCCGATGTGTCCTTCCCCAACGGTTCGTCTGCCGAGTTGCGCCGTTTCAAGCTTGCATGGCGCGATGTATGGGGTCTGGAGCAGCCTAGCAAGCTGGCCGGACTGGCTTATGATTCCATGCTGGTCGCCGTTCTGTTGACGCATCGCATGGGCCTGACCGGCCATGCACTGATTGCCGGTTTGAAGGACAGAGCAGGGTTTCCGGGGCTGACCGGGCATGTGCGCTTCGGAGCCGACGGCTTGGGCAGCAAGGATTTCGAGATCTATCGTATCCGGCGCGACGAGATCGTTCCTGCGGGCTGAAGGTTCGAACGACAAAGGCACGATGACACAAGAAAAAGGTAAAGACGACTTGAGCGCTGGATACAAGAGAGTGTCTGCTGATGTATCCTGTTCGTCGGCATGGAATCAATTCAGCCGGGACTTAGCCTTTCTTTGAGTCTTTGTGCCCTGATGGCAAGTCTTTAAAGGCCCATATCGAAAAAGTCTTTCTTCTTTTCGGTCGATCCCGGCTCAGCCGGTCCGTCGGGGTTCGATTGGCTCGGCGCTGTACCGATGCGGAAGGATTCAAGGAAGGGCTTGCGGGTTTCGGGGCCTGGTAGCATGCCAGTGTCCGGATCGATTGCCACCCATTCCACGCCCTCCGGTGGCGCGAAATTCAAAATTGGACGATCCTGTTCAAAGGTCTGCATGGCCTCAAGCCAGGTCGGCAGTGCTGCGTGCGCGCCTGTTTCGCTGCGTCCCATCGGTGTGGGGATGTCGCGGCCGCTCCATACACCGGTCAGCACCTGCGGCGTGTAGCCCATGAACCAGGCATCGACCTGATTGTTGGTGGTGCCGGTTTTGCCTGCGGCAGGGCGGCCGAGCGCCAGTGCGCGCCGTCCGGTGCCGTGCTGGATGACTCCCTGCATCATATTGGTGGCCAGAAACGCATTGACCGGATCGAGGGTCTTTTCTGCCGGCTGCATGGCGTTGTTGATGGCCAGCACAGGGTCGGCATGGCAGGTCTGGCAACGATGACCGGCGACCGAGCGATGCAGGGTCTTGCCATTGCGGTCCTGAATCTGCTGGATGCTGACCGGTTTCCAGCGCAGGCCGCCACTGGCGATCACAGCATAGGATTCTGTCAGTTCTTTCAGTGTGACCTCGGTGACGCCCAGTGCGAGTGCCAACAGAGCCGGGAATTCGCGGGTGAACAGGTAGTTGTCATTCATGGCCTGGGTGAAACGGTTGATGCCGATGTCCTGCAACAGCTTGATGGAAGCAAGATTGCGCGAGTGCTCCAGTGCATTGCGCAGGGTGACGGCGCCGGCGAATCTGTCCTTATAGTTTTCCGGGCGCCAGAACTCGTCGCTTTTCAGGTTTTCGAACACCACAGGGGAATCCATGATGATGCTGGCAGGAGTATACCCGGCCTGCATCGCTGTTTCATACAGAAAAGGCTTGAATGCACTGCCGGGCTGGCGATTTGCGCTGTCCACCCGGTCAAAATCGCCCAGTCGGAAGTCGAAGCCTCCGACACGCGCCAGTACTGTTCCTTTCTGAAGATCAATGGAATACAGCGAGGATTCGATCGAAGGTTGCTGGCTAAGTCGTATACCTCCCTTGCCATCACCCTGCAGCCATACCTCGTCACCTGCGATCCAGTGGCGGGGATGTGCGGGCATGGCAGGCTCGGCGCTGTCGGAAGCTGCTTCTTCCTGAACCGGCTTGGCTTTTTCCCATTTCCATGAAGGCTTTGCAATGTTCCATCGGGCGATGCCGTCGTTCACCAGCAGGTCGCCTGCCGGACCGACCTGTTCGACCAGTGCCGGAACGATGTCATCGTCGCTGACAATATTTCCTGCCTGAGTGCTGCGCTTTTCCGCCCATCCGGCCAGCAGTTCCTGCCAGGTTTCAGGCAGGTGGTTGTTAGGTATGCGGTACAACTGCCGCTGTTCGATCTCCAGAATACCCTTGCGAACGGCGTGGATGGCAGCTTCCTCGGCGCGCCAGTCATAGGGGATGACGATACTCAGGCCCTGTCTGCGCAAAGTCTGTTTGCCGAAGCGTTCGATAAGTTGCTGGTAAACATGATTGGCATAGGCATTGGACAGTTTGTCGGCGGGCAGCGGGGAGAGATTCATCGGCTCCTGCTGCGCCTGCGAAACAGCCTCGGCGGTGGTAAAGCCACTTCTCTGCATCATGCTCAGCACCAGATTTCGTCGTTGAAGAGCCTGATCGGGGTTCAGGTGGGGCGCGTAATAGCCGGGAGCTTTCGGCAGGCCAGCCAGCATGGCCGACTGGGCCAGAGTCAGTTCGTCCAGTCGTTTGCCGAAATAGCGCCATGCGGCGCTGGCTACACCATAGGAGCCGCGACCGAGATAGATCTGATTGAGGTAGAGATAAAGGATCTCATCCTTGCTGAAATCCTCCTCGATGCGCTGCGCGAGGATGATTTCCTTGATTTTGCGCGAATATGAGCGCTCCGAGCTGAGTAGAAAGTTTTTGGCAACCTGCTGGGTGATGGTGGAGCCACCCTGTACGGTATGTCCGGCACGCAGGTTGGCTACGGCGGCGGACAGGATACGGGCTGGATTTACCCCCGGATGCTGGTAGAAATGCTCGTCTTCGGCAGCGAGGAATGCATCTCGTACCTGTTGTGGGATTTGCTCAAGGGGGGTAAGAATGCGATGCTCATCGGCATATTCGGCCAATAGTTCGCCATCCGTGCTGAACACCCGGGTGACCAGTGGCGGCTGATAATCGGCCATGCTGCTCAACTTTGGCAGGTTGCTGGCGAAATACAGGTAGATCCCGGTGACGCAGGTCACGGACACAACAGCGCCAATGAGGATGAATTTGAGCATGAATTTGAAGATACGCATCGGCCAAAGCCTAGGACGAAGCCATGCCTCGCGGCAAGGGTCGTCTGGTGAGATTGATTCACGCAAGGCTGGTATTGGACAGCGCGGCTTTACGTTGTTCGAGATGCTTCTCGTTATCTCGATTATTGGCATTGTTTCGGCGATTGCCGTGCCTCAATTCAGCAAATGGAGAGATAAACAGGCGGTCAACAGTGCGAGCAAGACATTACTCTCGCACATGAAACAGGCGAGAGTGATCGCCATGGCAGAAAATCGCAGCGTGAGGATTTCTTTTGCGGCGAACAGCTACACATATGATGACGATGAAGGCGGCATATGCGGTTTGTGCAAGCCCCAGACGGTTCCTTATTCCACGTTCTCCAATAAGTTGAGTATTGCGCCGACAACAATGCGCACCTTCAGCAGTCGGGGCACAGTGAACTCAGGAAGCATGACATTGACGGCCGGTGATTCCAGTCTTGTATTGGTTTTGAACATTATCGGCAGGGCCTACCAGCAATGAAACTATCGACAACAGGCAGGCAATATGGTTTTACGCTGATTGAAATTCTTGTCGTGCTGATGCTCACGTCCATCGCCCTTTTGGCGCTTGGCACATTTTCACTTTCAGTCATGGATTCCGGAACGGTCTCGCGTGAGCGTCTGACAGCCGTGCATCTGGGCGAGCAGGTGATTGAGGAATGGCAACGGAACATTAATGATCAATTGCCCGATATTAATTTGGATTGCTCGATGGATGCATCGGTCGCATCAATCACGATGGTAAAAGGTACAACCGTTACTCAGACCTGCGGGCTTACCTCGGGTAACTCTACTGTCGATTTTACGGTGGAGGCTTCGGTGGCTGATGCCAATGCTCCGCTGCCGAGCAATTTAAATGCTCTGCAGTCCATGTCGGGGACAGTGGCGTTTCCCAATATCCCGATGGTGAAGCTTATCGTAGTTAGGTGGGACCACAAGGGTGTGGGTAAGTCCATTTATCTTACGCATCTGACGCGCGGAGGGCAGTAAACATGAAGTTATATGTGATGGTGCCGCACGAGAAAGTCAGGCAGGCCGGATTTACACTTATCGAACTGATGATTTCCATGGCTATCGGTTTATTGTTGTTGCTCGGCATGACTATGATGTTTACCAGTGATGCCAAGGTATCCAAAACGCTTGCTTCGCGCACCGAGAGTTTGGGTGATCTGTATCTTGTCAGTCAGATACTGCAAAGCGATTTGCGCGGCTCTGTTTCCGACCCTGCTCCTGCATACCCTGCAGACCTTCAGTCGGGTGGTCGTAAGCCTGCTGGAACATGTACTTCTCCCAACAATCAGAGTGTCAGCCTTCCGGACAATTACCCCAGCAGCTTCACCGAATTGCCCTACTGGGATGCGACATCCAAAACACTGACCTATCAGGACCCGGACGGAAATACCGGGATTATCCAGTATCAACGGACGGAAAATGACAGAATCTACTGGCTTAGGCCGGATCCCTGCGTGTATCAGTTTGAGGAAATCGTTCGCGGATTGGATCCGGCTTCGGGGATGACAGTGATTGCCTCGGGCACTTCTCCGAAGGTATATACCATCACGCTGAAATCGGCCTTCAAGAATGAGGACCGTGATATCAGGACGCTTGATTTGTCCTTCAAGGCGTGGGCGAGGAATTGAATATGTCGAGCCAGCCGGTCAACCATCGGGAGTCCGAGCAGGGCTTTGTGCTGGCTACTGCCCTGGTCATGTTATCTCTTCTGACCCTGATGGCAGTGTCGATGTTCTTTACCGGTCGGACATCCGTGCATGTGAGTAGCAGTGCACAGCACAGTACTGAAGGTCATTATTTTGCCGAGACGGCCGTGAACTACATGATCTGGGCGATGCGAAACGATGCCGAATTCGACAGCTTTGATTATGGCGGTGGCGCCTTGTTCGCTGAGCCGCCGGGGACGGCCAGCGCTGCGGCGATCGGCGACTGGAATGAGTTGATCGATAATTTTGCCGATCCCGGGCCTACTGCAATTAGTGATTCGACGGCCGAAGGCACCTCCGGCCAGCTGATGTATTACGATAACAGGCCTCTTGCATCGCGTTCGCTGCGCTGGCCGTTGCCGACATCCGGCGGGGAGCCGGTGTATCCGACGATGAATAATATCAGTCACGATTTACCACGTTATATCCGTTTGGATATTGATGCGAGCGGCAATGTCACGCCATCTATTCCCTCCTTGCCGCATATTGACGGGCCGGCAATGGACGGGAGCGACGATGTTCCAAAAAACGGCGCAGTTGTGTGGCTGACTACCGGCAATGCTGCGACGGATTTTGAGCTTGATCCCACGCTTGACGCCTGTTCGGGTGATGAGGTTGTGCTGGCTGAGGTTGCCTGTGATATAAGTCGGGGAAAATGGTTGCGCACCACTGGCACTCTGGCTGACGATGGCGGAGATCTGCATGGTGTGGTGGTGTACGCCATCGGATATGCGGGCGGCAGGCCCAGCAGCATTATCCGTGCACAAATTAAGTGATATGCTTGCAAAAATAACGCTTCGTGACTATGTTGCAAATCCTGGCTCACTTGTGAAATGTCACCTGAATCGGTGATTGTGAAGTGGAAAAGCAAATTTGAGAATTGTGAGGGCAGTCACATAGGGAATACATAAGGGGGATCAAAGTTCGCTCATCTTGACGGAGAAACGAATGCACCAAAAAGAGGGACATTCGAAAGAGGCGTCAAGCGGAGGCATAAAATGAAAAAAACGATTAATAGTATTTCTCTCATGGTATTCGGTACGGCAGCTTGGCTGGTATGCGCGGTGGCCATGCCTCAACAGCAAGGCTCGGATCAGTCCGGGGTGGTTTCAAGCGTTGCCCGGCTTGCTATAAGCACAGCCTATGCAGATGATAAGAGTGACGACGACGAGAGTAAGAACAAGAGTGCAGGAAGCTCCAGCTTTTCGGTTACCAAGACGGTCCCCGTTTGTGTAAGCATTGCGCTGCTTAAGGAACACCAGAGCAATGATCAGGCTGCAGAAGCCGGTAAGGCCAAAGATGAATACAGCAAGGCTGAGGAAGAGCGCGGTAAGAAAGAGGATCTGGACAAGCTGAAGTCAGACGAGGATGATAAGGCCAAGGCGGAGTACGAATACGCCAGCAAGTCTGAAAGCGAAGGTGATGATAAAGGCAAGGCTGATCATGAAGGCTATGCCAAAAATTATGAGGACAAGTCCAAGGAATATGAGGACAAGTCCAAGGAATATGAGGACAAGTCCAAGGAATATGAGGACAAGTCCAAGGAATATGAGGATCAGAGTGCTGTGTATGCCGATGCCCTGGCCAAGATCGAGGCTGTTCAGGGCAACTGCAAGACGGTGGACAGTGAAACTCGCCAGTTCGTGCCGGGTGTGTGGATCAATGGCAGGGCTGAAGAGGTTACTGCCAAACTCAATTCCGCCGGTGGTGCAGGTGACTTGATCGATGTTGCAGCCGATAGCTTGGATGCATCGATGGAGTCCTATCGCGAAATTCGCGGTGAATAAAATTAAGCGCTAGTACAAGGCTTAAAGGAAGGAACGCGCCCCCGTCCCGGGGGCGCGTTATCTTGCTTAGAGAGGGCGCGAAAGCGTTCAAATATAGGGGGAAATAGAGATGAAAGGAACAAAGTTGTTGTACGCAGGTTGTGTTGCTTTATCGATGGTTGTGGCCGGTGGAGTGACATTTGCAGGCGATGGGGGCGGGTCGGATAAATCCGATTCGGATTCGAAAGCAAGCTCCGAGTCAAATTCGAAAGCAAGCTCCGAGTCAAATTCGAAAGCAAGCTCCGAGTCAAATTCTGAGTCAAATTCGAAAGCGAGTTCCGAGTCAAATTCCGAGTCAAATTCTGAGTCAAATTCGAAAGCGAGTTCCGAGTCAAATTCGGAAGCAAGTTCCGAGTCTTCGAATGCAGAATCGAATTCCGATTCAAATTCCGAATCTCAACCCGAGAATGTCAGCGTAGTTGAACCTTCAAGCGGCAGGTCGATTGCAGTCAGCGGGGGGAGTGTCGTCGAAGTAGATTCATCTACGGGCGAGATCCAGATCAGTGAGCCGATTCAGGAATCAATCAATGTTAATCCTACAGCAAGTCAGGTTGCGGTGATCGACCCTGTAAGTCATGGAATCGTTATCCTTGAGGCTGCAGATTCTGTATCTGTCGAGTTTGCTCCGACGGCAAGCACTCCGGCGGCAAGTACTCCAACGGCAAGTACTCCAACGGCAAGTACTCCGGCGGCAAGTACTCCGGCGGCAAGTACTCCAACGGCAAGTACTCCAACGGCAAGTACTCCGGCGGCAAGTACTCCGGCGGCAAGCACTCCGGCGGCAAGCACTCCGGCAGCAAGCACTCCGGCAGCAAGCACTCCGGCAGCAAGCACTCCGGCAGCAACCAATAGGTGGGGGCGTATTATCATTTACAGCATTTCGCCCAGAGATGAAGTTTGTGATAACGCTGCGATTGTTTGTAAGTCTCTTGCCCAGTTGAATGCTGTGGGTCGTGATGTGGCGAATGCATGTAATGCTCTGGGTGAACCCGGTGCTTGGGTTGGTGAATGTGACACACGTCTTCCGGATGAGGAGTATCAGGTACGCCCTGAGGCTGGTTCAATGAATTACAGAGAAGTGCACGGTCAGTAATATGCAGAAGCATCAGAGGGGGAGCGATTCCCCTCTGATGGTTTGACGGAAGAAGCCTCTCCCTCAGTTTGATGTGCATCACTTTTCTACTCAGTAAGTTCTGTTAGGATAACTTGACAATATTCCTTTATATCAAGTATGTTACATTACTTTGTGATAGTAGCTCATAAACTGAGAGGTGGAAGTTGAATCTGTTTGCCCGCAAGTCGGATGTTTTGATTGCTGTGGATATCAGTTCCGCAGCCGTCAAGCTTGTCGAGCTTGGCAAGGTGCGCGGTGGTTTTGAGCTTAAATCCATGGCGATAGTCCCGTTGCCTCGCGACGTGATCGTGGAAAACGAAATTATCGATTCCATGACAGTCACGCAGGCTTTGATAGATGCTGTTCGAATTGCATCTCCATCCTCGCGTAATGTGGCGTTTGCCGTGTCTGGCAACGCCCTGATTATCAAGACTGTGAATATGCCGCCGATGAGTGAGCTTGACCTTGAAGCTGCGATTGAATTCGAGGCTGACCAGCATATCCCGTATGATATGGAGGATGTGTACCTCGACTTCCAGATTCTGGGTATGACCGAAGACGGCTCGGAAATGGAAGTGGTGCTGGTGGCCTGCAAGCGGGATGTGATCGAGGCCTATCAGCAGGTGATTCAGGAAGCAGGGTTGACGGTCAAATGCGTCGATTGCGCTGTGTTTGCGTTGGAAAATGGTGCCGAGATCCTGTTGGATAAAGTGATGCCCGACTCTGTTGCCGACCCCGATGAGGAAGCTGCGTCTTCAAAGGTCTATGCGCTGGCCAATATCGGAGCCAATTTCACCAATATCAATATCATGCATGGCGGGCAAATGGCGTTTGCGCGCGACCAGTTTTTCGGCGGCAATCAGCTGACCCAGGAGATTCAGGAAGCGCATGGCATAAGCTTCCAGGCTGCCGAACAGATGAAGCTGGATAACTTCGCCGGCATTGATGCTAATGCGATTGAAAATTATTTTACCGCTCTGGCAGACGAACTGGTGCGCACGCTGGATTTCTACGCGGTGCGGCATGCCGATTTTCCGGTGCGGAATCTTTTTCTCAGCGGTGGCGGGGCGCTGGTTCCCGGAACTGCGGAACAGATATCCCAGCGTCTGGGAATTGATACGAACGTGTTAAATCCTTTTCCGGAAATAAAGGCCTCGCCAAAGAAGTTTTCTGCTGATTATCTGGAACATATGGGCCCCATGATGTTGGTTCCTGTTGGTTTGGCCCTGCGGGGTTTTGACAAATGATTCGCATTAACCTGTTGCCATACCGCGATATGCGACGGAGAGGCCAGATTCTCAAGTATATTCTTGTTGCGCTGGTAGGTTTGATTGTGACCGGTTTGCTTCTGCTTGCATCATACTCCTGGACAAATATGGAATTGAGCGACGCCAAGAACAGTTTGCAGGGTATTCAGCTGCAAAACATTGCATTGAAGAACAAAATCGGCGAATTGAGCAAGTTTAAGGAAGTTCAGGCAGAAGTTCAGAAGAAACTTGAGCTGGTGGATAAGCTGCAACGCGGCCGTTTCCGCAGCCTGCAGTCCATGCAGGCTTTGTCAGAGTCTATTCCGAAGAATGTATGGCTAACTCGGGTAACGGATAATGGCAGCACGATCAGCATCAGTGGTCTCGGCGAGAGCAATCGGGCGGTATCCGGTTTCATGCGTGCGCTTGAAGATCAGAAGGTGTTTTTCGGGGTGAGTTTGCAGGTTATCAAACGCGAAAGCATCGGCGGGGTGGCCTTGCGCAGTTTTTCGCTGACCATGAATCGTATCGACATTGCTCCTCCGGCTGACGCACAGGATAAAATCGCCAACCCGGATGGAGGAAAGGCATCATGAATTTGCATCTTCCGCAGCTTGATGCCCTGCGCCCTGTTCTGGCCTTGCCGGTTTGGCAGTGTATTTCCGGGCTTGTTGCTGTTATCGCCTTATTGATCGGAGGCTATGTGTTTTCCTTCTGGATGCCTTTGCAGGACGAGATCAAGAGCGTGAATGACAACATCCAGCAGCAACAGACCATATTGCTACGCCAGCAGGCCACGGCCAGAGACCTGCCCCGCAAGAAGCTGCAGTTTGAGGAAATGAAAAAGCAGCTCGCGCTTGCAAGCAGCATGCTTCCTGAAAAGTCACAGATCCCGGATCTGCTGGATGGGGTCAGCAGGGCGGGAAAACATGCCGGTCTGGAATTCAGTATCTTCCAGCCTATGCCCGAATCGAAGAAAGATTTGCATGCCGAAGTTCCGGTAACCCTGAATATGACCGGAACCTTTCGTCAGATTGCATTGTTCCTGAGTACCGTGGGTGAAATGCAACGAATTGTGGATGTGAAAAATCTGAATTTCGTGCAAGGCAAGGATGGCGCTCTTAAGGTGAACGGGCAGGCGGTGACTTATCGACTGCTGGATGATAATGAAATCAAACAGATTCAACAGAAACCAGCCCAAGGCGGCAGAAGGCGCTAGGATGCTGGGAGGTGATATGATGGGTACCGAATTCTATACCAAGGGCTTGGCAGCTGTGCGGAGTGCCGGATTGATGGCATTGATTCTGCTGATGCCGTTTGCTGCGAGCGCTTCTGAAATCACCTCGCTGTCGCTGGAAAAGTCATCCCAGGGTGATGTTCTAAGCATCAAGTCCGATGGGGAGCTGGACTATCAATCTTTTGATCTGAGTGCGCCACCGCGTCTGGTGCTCACCTTTCCGGGCGCTACCTTAAGCAAGCAAGTCGAGGCGATCGAAGGCGGCGATGCCGGCGTGAGCAATGTTTCGACGTCGGTGACCAAGACCGGAGCCCGTGTGGATATCACCTTGTCCAAATCGCTGGACTACAAGGTTGAGCAACAGGACCACGCGCTGGTTTTCCACTTTTCTCCTGCCGACGCGAGCAGCGAAAAGGTTTTGCAGGAAGCTGCGGTGTTGAAAGACTTTTCCATAGTGGACAAAGGGGACATGACCGAATTGGTTGTGCGTGGCGAGCATATGAATGCCAGTCATGATGCCTTTGTTACCAACCACGGACGCACACTGATCATGGATTTCTGGGGTGCGACATCGCTGTTGCCCAAGGAGCATTTTCCGGCTGCGACCCAGAAGGTGCAGAGTGTCACCGTTGGTGAAGCCAAGGGGCGTGTCCGGCTTGTCGTGAATCTTGTGCCCGGAGTCAGCGACAAACACCAGATCGATGCTACAGCAGGCCAGATGGTCGTTCGTTTCGGCACCGTGGCGGCCAAGCGCAAGGCTGCCGAGGTGCAGGTCGAGCAGGTGATGTTCAAGCCGAACGATCGCATCTCGCAGATGGTTATCCGAACCAATGTCAGTAACCCTGTCGTGAGTCTGCATGAAGAAAAGGGTGCGGCGATTCTGGATATCAAGAAGGCCGCCCTCGCCAAGGGGCAGGAACGTTCGCAGGATGTCAGCGAGTTCCCCGGCCCGCTCAGTCAGATCGATGCCTACAAGGTCGGCGATAAGGTTCGCATCGTGGCACGTCTGCGCGACAAGGTGGAAATCTCCAGCTTCCAGCAGGGCAACGTTCTGACCGTGACCTTTGTACCCAAGGATATTGCCGCTTCCAAGCGTGGCGCGACCAAGGGCGAGGCATTTCAATACACCGGCCAGCCTTTGACCGTGAACTATCAGGGAACCGATATCCGCAATGCCCTGCGTCTGATCTCCGAAATGAGCGATATGAATATCATCATGGGTGATGATGTGCAGGGTAAGTTGAATATGCGTCTTGATAATGTGCCCTGGGATCAGGCGCTGGACCTCATTCTCTCCACTCAGGGGCTGGATAAAGTTGTTCAGGGTAATGTGATGCGTATTGCCCCCAAGCTTGTGATTGATAAAGAGCGGCTTACAAGTCTCGAAACGCAAAAGAATGAAGACAATCTGTTGCCACTGATTACTGAATTTATGCCTCTTAATTTTGCCAAAGCCAAAGATGTGATGGAAATGTTGAAAGGCGTGTCTGGAGGCACTGCCAGCACCACGACATCAAGCGGCGCAGTCGGCGCAGCTCCCACCGATGCTACATCCACGACGACATCCAAAGACAACGGGCTGCTTTCCCCGCGTGGTAGCTTTGTGGTGGATGAACGTACCAATACCCTGATCGTCAAAGATATCGAAGAATCGGTGAACAACATCAAGCGCTTGATCGCGCAAATCGACAAGCCGGTCAAACAGGTGCTTATTGAAGCGCGTATTGTCGAGGCATCGGATAACTTCACCCGCGAACTGGGTGTTCGCTGGGGTGGGCAGGTGACAGGCAAGGGTGGCCGAGTTGCCACACAATTGTCGAATACCGCTGCTGGTGGTGTTGTGGGTGGTGTCGGCGGAGCGGCGGCCCCCGGTGGTTTTCTGGTGGACTTGCCGGCAGCAAATGCTTTGACCAGTGGTGGAACCATCGGTCTTGCGGTGGGTGCTCTTAACAATGCATTCAACCTCAATCTGGAACTTTCGGCTGCCGAGGCGGACGATAAAATCAAGATTGTGTCCAACCCGCGTGTGGTTACCACCAATCTGAAACCGGCAACCATCAATCAGGGTAGTGAGATTCCTTACCAGACACAGAGTGCTAATGGTGGCACGAATGTGCAGTTCAAGCAGGCTAACCTCGGCCTGGAGGTCACCCCGCAGATCACAGCGGACAATCGCATCATGCTGCAGGTCAAGGTGACCAAGGATTCACCTTCTGCAACCGCCGTTGCCGGTAACCCGGTCATCAACACCAAGCGGATCGAGACGGAGATTTTCATGAATAACGGCGAGACGATCGTTATTGGCGGTATCTATACGCGTGATACCACTCAGAACACCGCCGGTGTGCCGATGTTGTCCCGTATTCCACTGCTCGGTTGGTTGTTCAAGAAGCAAACCAAACTTGATAACAAAACCGAGCTGCTGATCTTCATCACGCCAACCATCATGGTGTCGCCGGCTCTGGCCAGTGCAGAGGCTTCGACGGATCAGTAATTCGATAGCGGTATGCATACCTGCTGACTGCTGAGAGGTTTCTGTTCGATATTGAATCTGACACAATGCGGCAATGAACAAGCCCGAGGTGTATTCAGCGACCATGTCAGATCAGTGCGAAGCAAATGTTTACCATGTCGATCTGGGTGACAGGTCGTACGATATCCATATCCAGCCGGGCTGCCTTGATGCGCTTGGCTCTGTCATGCGTGGTCTGTTTCCCGCGGCAGGGCGATGCCTGATCGTCAGCAATGATGTGGTGGCTCCGTTGTATCTGGAACGCGTGGAAAGATCGCTCGCAGCCTCCGATTGGGCATTCTCCAGCACCATCCTGCGCGACGGGGAGCAGCATAAAACCATTGATTCGTGGAACGGCATCCTCGATGCCCTGATGCTCGCAAGATTGTCGCGTATCGAGCCTGTGATTGCACTGGGTGGCGGCGTGGTGGGGGATATGACCGGCTTTGCAGCCTCCTGCTACCGGCGCGGTATTCCTTACGTTCAGGTGCCGACAACCTTGCTGGCGCAGGTTGATTCCAGTGTGGGTGGCAAGACCGCGATCAATCACCCGCATGGCAAAAACATGATCGGTGCCTTCTACCAGCCCTCGCTGGTCTGGATCGATCCGCTGGTGCTGGGCACGCTGGCGCCGCGCGAATTGCGCGCCGGCATCGCCGAATTGATCAAATACGGATTGATACGCGATGCGGGATTCTTCTCTTTTCTCAATGAGCATATGGACGAGCTGCTGGCTCTGCACCCGGCGACGGTCGCCCAGGTGATTTATACATCCTGCCGTCACAAGGCCGAGGTTGTGATGGCCGATGAGACCGAGCAGGGGGTGCGCGCCTTGCTGAATCTGGGCCATACATTCGGTCATGCCATCGAATCGATGACCCACTATACGGTTTATCTGCACGGCGAGGCCGTGGCTCTGGGAACGCTGATGGCGGCACGTCTGTCGGCCCGGTTGGGTTATGTGGACGATTCGGTTGAGACAGATATCCGCGCGCTATTCGAGCGCTGCGCCCTGCCCGTGGAAATTCCTTCTTTCAGCGCAGATGAATGGCTGGATGCGATGGGGCATGACAAGAAAAATGTCGGAAGACGCATCCGCTTTGTATTGCTCAAGGCTGTCGGCGAGGCTTTTGTCGCGGATGATGTGGACGAGAAGGCCGTGCGCGACATGATTGCCACCTTTTGACGTAACGCAGCAGGAAGAAAAATGGCCCGGTACATACCGGGCCATTAGTTTTCCTGAGGGAGTGAGTCCTCAGTCGTCGTTCAGCATGCCGAGCAGGCTCAGAATATGCTGGAAAAGCAGGAACACGTCGAGATACAGGGTGAGTGCTGCTGCGATATATTCCTCGTTCGGATAGTCGCGCAGGATGCTTGAGGTGTCGTACAGGATGAAGGCAGAGAACAGCAGCACGCCGATACCCGACAGGCTCAGTGCCAGCAAAGGGGATGCGAAGAAGAAGTAGTTGGAAAGCCCGAGCACGATCATGGCGATCAGTCCGGTCCACACAAAACCCTTCAGGAAGGAGAAATCACGGCGCGAGATGAAGGTGTAGGCGGTCAGCGATACAAAGGCCGCAGCCGTTGTCAGAAAGGCTTGCGTGACCAGCATCGGTGATTCGGCTGCGACCAAGCCGACCAGCGGCGCGATCGCCATGCCGGTGATGCCACCGAAGCCCAGCAGGGCGGCAAGATTCAGTCCCTGCACATGGCGCACGGCCTGTACGGCAAAGATGCCGCCGATCATGATGAACAGCATCATGAAGGGGTGTTCGTAGGGGAAGGCAAGCCCCATGGACAAGTAGGCGCCGATGCTTCCGGCAGCAATGCACAGGGCGAGCATGCCGTAGGTCTTGCCGAGAAAGGCGATGCGCGAATCGACCAGGCTTGTGGATGTCATACTGATCTGGTTCATGAATTCCTCCTTGAATTAGGTGTCATGCAATGTAGGGAATCCGGCCCGCCGGTCAAGCAGAGATCAGCGGATGTGTTTGTCCTCATGGATGATCTCCGCATCGATGATGTCCGATCTCCCGCCGCCGTTGATCTGATGTACCGGAAGCAGGCGATTGATGATCAGGCTTCTAAGTGGTGGCAGAAGCAACAGGAAGCCTAGCGTATCGGTGATGAATCCCGGCGTGAACAGCAGGATACCGGCCAGCGCGATCATCATACCGTGAAAACCGTGTTCGGCAGGGATTTCTCCATGCGCCAGGCGTTTTTGTGCATCGATCAGGGTACTCATACCCTGCCAGCGGATCAGAAAACCGCCGATGGCGGCAGTCAGCAGGCAAAGCGCAATGGTGTTCAAGCCACCGATTCCGTTGCCGACCTCGATAAGAACATAGAGTTCGGCAAGCGGAACAAGAATAAACAGGGCGAATAGAATTTTCAGCATGGGCTATGTATAGGGGCATTCATTCTGTTGTTCAAGGCCTTCTCCCATATTTATGGGATACCCACGATGCGCTTCCCCTTCCTATGATTCGCGCAGTAAATGTTAGCAGCTTGTTTGCAACAGTTGGGGCGGGGAGACTCAGGTGGCAGGGAATGGATATGGATATCTATCCCTGCCATTTTTGTTTGTGCCGTACTTCAGCCCTTATCCAATACCAGTGCGACCAGGGCGGCGATGCCGGAGCGCATGGCGGACTCCTCGATATCGAAGTTCGGATGATGCAACGGGTAGCGGGTCTCCGGGCTGCCTCCTGTGCCCAGTCTGAACAGACATCCGGGAATATCGCGCAGGAATTCAGCGAAATCCTCGCCTCCCATCGACGGTTCTTCAATATCTATCAGCGGTGCGTCCGGCAGCAGGGTCGAGAAGGTGCTTCGAGCACGTGCCAGTAGCTTTGCATCATTGGTGAGTACCGGAGTGGCATGACGCAGCGTGAAGCGCGCTGTGGCTCCCCAGGCTTCCGCAGTCTGCCGGATGATGTGATCCATGCGCGAACGGATCTCCTCGTGTGCATCAGGATGCAGGCTGCGGAAGGTGCCCGAAAACGAGATATGATCGGGAATCACATTGGCCGCATGTCCTCCGTGGATCTGGCCGATCGTCAACACCGCCGGATGCAACGGGTTCACCCGTCGTCCGACGATCTGGTGCAGGGCCTGAATGACCTGACTTGCCAGCAGCACTACATCGATGCATTCGTGCGGTCTTGCGGCATGCCCGCCGCGACCATGCAACTCGACATCGAACATATCGGCTGCCGCACACATGGCTCCCTCGCGCAAGCCTATGCTGCCTGCCGGCAGGTAGGGGGAGACGTGCAGCGCATAAATCCTTTGCGGGCGGATATCGCCGAACAACTGCTCGCGCAACATGCCCGCGGCACCCACACAGGTTTCTTCGGCCGGTTGGAATACGAAAGCGACATTCGTCGAAACGGATTCCCGCAGCTTGCTCAACACCGATGCTGCGCCCAGCAGGATGGCAGTATGGGCATCGTGACCGCAGGCATGGGAGACCGATGCGATACGCGATGCATAGGCTTGCTGTTTTCCATCCTGAATAGGCAGGGCATCCATATCGCCACGCAGCGCGATCCACGGAAGCTTGGTATCCACACACAGCGTGGCTAGAACACCGTGGCCTGCAATGCCTTCCCGCACCTCAAGACCCATATCCCTGCAGGCAGATGCTACCAGTTGCGAGGTGTTCGCCTCGGAGCCGGAAAGCTCGGGATGCTGGTGCAGAAAGCGCCGGATGCGCACGGCTTCCGGCAGCACGGCATCCACATCCGCCATCAATTGCAGGCTGTTCATGTCGTCTTGTTTCCCGTGCCCATCGATTGCCATCCATCATCTTCGCGCATGATGCGAACCCTATCTTTCCATTCGGGGATGTCCTGCTGCAATATCCTCTGGCGCCGGGCTCCGTCACCATGCTTGCGCCATGCAGCCAGTCCGCGACAGACAATGGCCACATCCGCTGCATCCGCGCCGCTTTTACCCAGCATCTCAAGCCTGGAGCCGAGCAGTTCGAGCACCGGCACGACCTTCTCGCCATCCGGGTCGATCAATTCCGCCTGCATGCCGTAGCGGCAGGCGCGCCAGCGGTTCTCACGGATCAGCGAAGGATGTACCCGTCGATAGCCTGATATGTCAGCGTTGGCCGCAGCCATCACCTCGGCGCGCACATAGGCGATGTAGGCCAGGGTATCGGCCCGGGTCGCCGGCATATCCCCGATGCGTATTTCCAGTGTGCCGAAATCCGGATGCGGTCGCATTTCCCACCAGATATCGCGCACCGAATCGATGCTGCCGGTATGCATCAGCCTCCCGGCACAATCGGCGAAATCGCGCCAGTCCTCGAAATAGAAGGGCATACCGCCCTGACTCAGGCCTTCGAAGACCTTCAGGCGTGTGGAGCACAGGCCGGTATCCTGTCCGCACCAGAACGGGGAATTGGCGGAGATGGCCAGAAAAATCGGCATGACCGGTAGCAGCCGGTTCATCGTGGCGATGCAGGTATCGCCATCGGGCATGCCGACATGAACATGGATGCCGAAGATGTTGAAGCGGCGGGCCGTCCAGCACAGACGCTGCATCAGGCGATGGTAGCGCGGGTCGTCGCTGACCTGCTGGTCCTGCCAGCGCGAGAAAGGGTGTGTACCGGATGACAGCAGTGCGGCCTGCTGCCGTTCAAGCAGCAGATTCACCCGGTTGTGCAGAGCCGTCAGTTCCTGAATACAGGTAAGGCTCGACTGATGGATGGCGGTGTTGATTTCCACAGTGGAGGTGAAAAGTTCGGGCTTGATGCGCGGCGTGGGTTCAATAGCAGAAAGTAACTGCGGCGCAGCAGAAACCTGAGCCCCGTCTTCAAGACCGACGGTGATCCACTCCATTTCCACGCCCAGCGTGCCGGGCAGGGAGTTGTTGAAGGGTAGGGGGGCTTTCATGGCCGGGTCTTTCCGCCGGAGTTCTGGGCACGAAGTATCTTCTGCCGCAGGGCCCGGTCCGGCTGGATGGCGATGCTTCTCTGCCAGAGCGCAAGTGCCCCTGCATGGTTTTTGGTCTGATCAAAGATATCGCCGGCCAGCTTCAGGCAGGGTGCGCAGGATGGCAGCAGGCTGACGGCCTTTTCAGCCTGTGCGACGGCTGCATCCGGATGCTTTGTGGCCGCCAGAAAACGGGCGAAGCGCAGATTAGCGTAGGCGTTTTTCTCGTCGGCCTTGAGTGCCTTCTGATAGAGCTCGTATGCCTGCTTGTTGTTTCCGGCCTGCTCGACCATGTCAGCAAGCAGGTACCAAGGGACAGCCTCGTCGTGGAAGTCCTGTGTGGCTTGTTGCAGCAGGTCATAGGCCTGTTCTATCTGCCCGTGCGTTTTCAGCCATGCGCTCAGGTTGACCACGCTCGGCAGGTGATGTCCCCGCCTGATGTTTTCGCGGTATAATTCGGTGGCGCTGTCCTCGTGCCCGATGCGTTCAAGCAGCACGGCCAGATCGTAGCGGGCCTCAAGATTGTCCGGCCGGTAGGACAACTCCAGTTCAAGCGCGCGTCTGGCTTCGGTTTCCTGACCGGCGTTCAGATATTGCTGGGCTGATTCGAAATAGGTCCCGGCCTGGCTGCCGGTCGTGACTAGCAGTAACAGCAGAATGGACAGACACCCATTACCTGTTTGCCGGAGCAAGGCCCATCCTGCCTGTGGTCATCAGCATCTCTTCCATTTTTTCCTTTTCGGCCTGCTTGCTGGCTTTCACTTCGGGCTTTTCCTTCATCAGCTTCCACGGGTTTCTGCGGATATCGTCGGAAAAGGCTTCGAGGTTTTCCGATGCCTTGCGCAGTTCGAACAGGGTGCGATAGATGTTCTCCCTGTTTTCCACCAGCGTGTCGTTCAGCTGCCCGGAAACCTGCCTGCCCTGCTCGAAGAACTCGCGTCCGGCGCGGGTGGTTTTAGGTAGTTCCTTTTCCAGATTGCCGAGGATGCGTTGCATGGAAGCGGTCACTTCCCTGATCTGTGTGCGGTTTTCCCTGACCATCAGGGCCAGTTCCTGAGCCGCTGCATTGATGTTGGCGATGACCTGTTGAAAGGATTCGTGGCCCTTGTCGCTTTGCACATCGGTCAGCGAATCGGTCAGCGTCTTGATGTCATCGGTGATGCCGGTCGCCTTGGCGATGAAGGTGTTGATATCGCCGGCCGGATCGGAAGGGATCACCGCCCCATCAGGGAGCCATTCGGTGTCGCCGCTGCGGGCGGTAAGGGCGAGATTCTTTTCCCCCACCAGACCCCGTCCGATGATGGAGGCGCGTGTGGAGGCTGGCAGTCGGACGTCCGGATTCAGTGCAATGGTGACGATCGCCTTATTGTTGCGCAGGAAGATATTCTGCACCACGCCGATCTTCACCCCGGCCATACGCACCGGCGATTGCATATCCAGACCCATCAGGTCATCGAATTCTGCCTCCACAAGATGGGTCTCCTGTTTGAAAAGGTTGAAGTCGCCGACCTTCTGCGTGGCAAAGCCGAGCAGGATAAAGGCAAGCAATACAAAGGCTCCCAGCCGTGCTTGTGCATTCATCGATCGATGACCTCCTCTATCTTCTTTCCCCAAGGGCTGCAATTGATCGGTCCGCTGGCCCGACCTTCAACAAACTGCCGGAGCATCGGATCCTGATCCGAGGTTAGTTCATTGGCGCGGATTATTCTATGGATGCGCCCGTGGCAGAGCAGGGCGATGTGGTCGCTGATCATCTCTGCACTCCTCAGATCGTGTGTGATGCTCAGCATGGTGGTACCCGAACCCTTGTGCAGACGCACAATCAAGCGGTTAATGACATCCGACATGATCGGGTCCAGCCCGGTGGTCGGTTCATCGAAGAACACGATATCCGGCTTATGGCAGATGGTGCGCGCCAGGCCCACGCGCTTGGCCATACCGCCGGAAAGCTCCGAGGGCATCAGGTCGCCGACATCGTGCAGCCCGACCCACTCCAGCACTTCATGGGCGCGTTCATGCGCCTGCTTTTTCGGGACGTTCTGGCGTAGCAGGGCGAAGGCGACGTTTTCCCAGACCTTCAGCGAATCGAACAGGGCGGCCCCCTGAAACAGCATACCGATGCGCCGCATGCGCTGCAGATGCTCCTGCTCCGGGAGAGCCAGCCAGTTCTCTCCATCGACAAGGATCTCTCCGGCATCCGGTCTGAGCAGGCCGAGCACACATTTGATCAGCACGCTCTTACCGGTACCCGACATGCCGATCACCGTGGTCGAATCGCCCGGCATGATGTCCAGATCGACATCCTCAAGCACGATGTTGCCGTTAAAGCTCTTGCTCAGCCCGCGGATGCTGATGCGCGGCAGGGAGGGTTTGTTTGTCGCACTCATCCGAACAGCCACGCGGTCAGGAAATAATCGGACACCAGAATACTCATGCAGGAGATGACCACTGCGTGCGTGGTGGCTGTGCCAACGCCTGCGGCGCCGCCCTTGCAGTTGAAGCCCTCCGTGCAGCCGATCACCCCGATCAGCATGCCGAAGAATGCCGCCTTGATCAGGCCGGAATAGAAATCCTCCAGCTCCATATAGACCGTGGTGTTTTCAACATACACGACCGGATTCTGATCCAGCACGTAAACGCTGATGGCATAGCCGCCGTAGATGCCGATGTAGTCGGCGATGATGGTGAGCAGGGGCAGCATCAGGGTCACGGCCAGCACGCGCGGCGTGACTAGATACCGGAAGGGGTCGGTGGACAGCGTCCACAAGGCATCGATCTGCTCGGTGACGCGCATGGTGCCGAGTTCGGCGGCGAAGGATGCGCCGACGCGGCCTGCGACCATCAGCCCGACCAGCACGGGTCCGAGTTCGCGGACCAGCGACATGGAGACCACCAGTCCTGTCAGGCTTTCGGCGGCAAAGCGGTGGAACACGATATAGGATTGCAGCGCCAGCACCATGCCGGTGAACAGCGCGGTGAGCAGGACCACCGGCAGTGATTGCACACCCACCTGTTCGGCCTGTGCGATCAGTTGACGGGCATACCACGGGCGACTGCCCAGTTTGCGCAACAGTTGCAGCAGCATCAGCGTATATGATCCGGTGTGGCTGAAGATGGACTCAACCCCGGCGCCGATGCTGGCAATCCATTTCATTCGATGGCTTGCCTTGGAACCCGGGAGCTTATGCCGGTGAATAGTTCGTACGCGATGCTGCCGACCTGTTCCGCGACTTTGGCAGCGGACACATGCTCACCCCAGAATTCCACTTGCATTCCGGTTTCGATATCGCAGCCGCTGGCATCGAGCAGGCAGTAATCCATGCATACGCGTCCCACGATGGGCAGTATAGCAGTTCCGCTGGTCCCGACGCAGGCCGTCAGACCCTGATTGGAGAGCAGCCTCGGCAGGCCGTCCGCGTAGCCAGTGGATATGGTGGCGATGCGTACGGGCTTGCTTGTGATAAAGCTCGCTCCGTAGGAAACAGATTCACCGGCCGGGATGTCGCGCAGCTGGATCACGCTGCCGCAGAAGCTCATCACCGGTTTCAGGCCGATCGGCATCGAAGCGACAGGTTCGGCGCCGTAAAGTGCGATGCCGGGTCGTACGACATCATAGGTGGTGCGTCTGCCGATGCTGATCAACCCGGCACTATTGAGCAGGGACTTAGGGGTATCAGCAGGAAGGCTTGCGGCGATGCGCTCGAATCGCTCCACCTGCACCGCATTCAATGCATGCTCCGGCTCATCGGCGCAGGCCAGATGGCTCATCAGTCCGGCGATACCGATGCCGGCGGTTTTGCATGCGTCGTACAGTCCGGGTACATCCTGTGTACCCAGGCGGTTCATGCCGGTGTCCACCTTGATCCATGCCTGACCGTGAAAGCCGGCTTCGTGCAGCAGTTTCACCTGCCCGTGTTCAGTGAGTGCCGGGGTCAGATGCTGCAGGCAGCAAAGTGCCGCACCCTCCTGATCGAAAATGCCGGATAGCAGGGTGATGGCAGATCCCCGGCCGATGATGCCGCGCAGCACGGCTCCTTCTTCTGCGTTGGTTACCGCAAAGCTATGACAGCCTTCCTTCTGCAGGGCAGGGGCTACAAGACGCAGACCATGGCCATAGGCGTCGGCCTTGATAACAGACATCACCTGCGCACCGGCAGCCAACCTGTTCAGCAGGCGGTAATTGTGGCGCAGGTTGGCAAGGTGGATGTAGGCAACGACTGGACGGCTCATGAGCTGTAGTGTTGCCGATGGCCTGTCAGCCGTCAAAGGTAGGTTGCTTCAAAGCCTTATACTGAAATTCTGCGTTCAATCAGGTCGGTCATGGCTTGCCTGAAAGACTGATTGCTGCGCATCGTCTTGATCATGTCCGCATCGAGAAATTCGATGATTTCGCTGAAGCTGTCAGCCACAGCATCGGCTGTCGGTTCAGGGCTGTATCCGAACAGGGAGATCTCGCCGAGGATATCGCCACTCTCGAGCATGATGGGCGCTTGATTTTCGGGTCGGATACTGACCTTTCCCGTGACTAGAAGGTAGAGATGCGAGCGCTTGCCATGCTTGTGGATGAGGTGTTCACCGGGCGCCAGCATGCGAACCGTCGCATGATCGAATATCCTGCTTCTTGTGTGCATATCGAGAATGGAAAATACGGGATGTGCTGCCAGTACGATACTGTAGTGTTGAATTTGTCCAATGCGTTGCAGTATGCCGTCCATCCGACTGTTTTCTTTGCAGCGGCTCTCAATGTCGCTCCAGAGAATTTCATGGCATTCAACATGGCTCACGGCCTTCCAGCAGATGTGGGGTTGCTCATTCGCATACAGGTTGCTGTGTACACCGAGTATGGCACCATCTTCGGCGCGGCTCACATGTGCTGTACCGCCCGGAATGTGGACGAAGACATCCACCTGGCCTGCTGTGATCCTGCGAACGATCGGGGGGCGATGAAGGCAATGTGCCAGGCAGGTGCCGCTGGCGTATCTGCGCGGCGTCCCAAGCCCGACCAGTTCATGTTCCAATTCCGCACCCCATATCATGCGACGAACCTACTTTTGTTTTGGGCATGCAATGTGATGCAGGTCACATATGGATGGGTGGCATAATAAGGCTCTGCGGGTATCGGGTATGTTTCACTGCGCAGGCTGTTTTCTTGGTATGGATTGGGGCAGCAAGTCAGGGGGTTGCCATTCTTGCTCAGGCTGGCAATCGACTACCGACCAGCGCGGTGATGCGCTGTTTGAAAACAGGGTTGTTGTTCATGACATCAAGCATATCAGCGTCGCGGAATTCGATAATCTCGCTGAAATGTTCTGCAATCACATCGGCTGTCGGATATTCACTGAACCCGAACAGGCTGATCTCTCCGAGGATTTCCCCCTTGCTGCGTTTGACAATGGAGGTGTCATTGTTGCGTACGTCGACAGTGCCGGAAACCAGCAGATAGAGATGGGCCTTGTCATCGCGTTTGCAGATCAGGTGTTCGCCGGGAGCCAGCAGCCTTATGATCGCGTTGTCGAACAGTGTTTTGCGCTCATCGAGATTCAGGCAGGAGAATGCAGGGTGCATGGCAATGGCGACACCGTACACCCTCATCCGGGCGATATTGCGCATAAGACTTTCCAGCCTGGGACTTTTCCGGCTCAGTTCCTCGATTGTCTCCCATGGGATTTCATCGCACTCGATATCGCTGACCGCGCGGCAACGGCTACGCGGCTCGTCGAGTGGATAGATCCGGCTGCGGATGCCGAGAATATCACCGGGACCGTAGCGACCCACCAGCACCGGGCGGGACATCTTCATGGCGTGGACATCGACATGTCCCATGAGAATGCGGCGGACGACCGTCTGGCCCTTGACCCGATCCTGCAGCCAGGTGCCGGCTGCATAGCGGGAAAGTTCCCCCAGTCCGTCCAGTTCCGAAGCGATTTCCTCATCCCATATCATGACTTTGCACCCTAGCCGGATGATGCCGGAAAAATGTGATCTGCATCACTTTGCATTGTATGCTGCCATCCTGTAGCAAGGCACTTGCAGGCGGAGCTTAAATACGGTTTGCAAGTCACGATAAATATGAGATAAGGCTGTTCTATGAACCTGTTCATACCACGTTGTTCGTTGTTCGCTGTTTTCCTGCTTGCAGGACTTATCGGCGCTTGCAGCAGCCAGGATGATGCCGCCGGCAGATCCACCGGGGCCAAGCAGGTGGTCGCCCTCAATGTTTACTCAATCCGGCTCAGCGACCGTGTGGAGGCGCTGGGTACAGCGCAGGCCAACGAGTCCATCACCATCACCTCCAAGGTGGCGGGCAGGCTGGAGTCGATCGATTTCGCCGATGGTCAGCAGATGCACAAGGGTGATGTGATCGCCCGGCTGGATCAGGATGAGGAAAAGGCCCAGCTCGAGGCAGCCGTGGTGCAGCTGGCCGAACACACCCGCGAGGTGAAGCGCCTGCAGGAGCTGTTGCAGCGCAAAGCTGCAGCGATGCGCGAACTGGATGAACGCAAGACGCTTGCCGCACTCACCGCCAGCAACATCGAACAGATCAAGGCACGTATCGATGAGCTCACCCTGAGATCGCCCTTTGACGGCAAGGTCGGTATCCGCCGAGTCAGCCCGGGTGCACTGGTGCAGCCGGGGCAGGTGATCGCCACGCTCGATCAGATGGACCCCATCAAGCTGGATTTCAGCATTCCCGCCACCATGCTGCAGGGGCTCAAGCCGGGCGATCATATCGAGGCGCGGGCCGATGCACTAGGCGAGCAGGTATTCACGGGTACTGTCAGTGCCACCGATTCACGTATCGACCCGTTGACCCGCTCGATGCTGATTCGCGCCATCATCCATAACCCCGATGGCCGGCTGATTCCGGGCATGTTGATGCGCGTCACCCTGCTGGCCAACCAGCGTGATGCCGTGGTTGTACCGGAAGAAAGCATCACCCAGAAGGAAGACAGACATTTTCTGACCATCGTGACGGATCAGGGCAAGGCCGAGCTGCGTGCCGTCACGCCCGGCATGCGCCGCGACGGACTGGTCGAGATCACCAAGGGGCTTAATACCGGCGAACTGGTTGTGGTGCGCGGCATGGGTTTTGTGAAGCCGGGCAGTCCGGTCAGGGTGTCGGAGACCTGGGACACCATCCGCGACAGCCAGTTCTCCACCTCTGATACCACCCGGTGATTGAAACCATGTGCTACAAGCAGAAATGCAGTTCTGTAGTGAGGAACGGGCATGTGGCTGTCTGATACCAGCGTCCGCCGTCCGGTGCTGGCACTGGTATTGAATCTGCTGCTGGTGGTGTTCGGCATCACCTCCTTTTTCAGCCTGCCATTGCGGGAATATCCCGATATCGATCCGCCGATCGTTTCCGTGGTCACCAACTATCCGGGAGCCTCGGCCAGCGTGGTCGAATCACGTATCACCGAGGTCATCGAGGACCGGATCGCCGGTGTCGAAGGCATCCGCTCCATCACATCCAAGAGCACCGACGGACGTTCGGATATCACCATCCGCTTCAATATCGATCGCGATATCGATGGCGGCGCCAACGATATCCGCGACCGGGTATCGCGCATCCTGAACAACCTTCCGGATGGCACCGAGCCGCCGGAGACCCGCAAGACCGATGCCGACGAGCAGGTCATCATGTGGCTGAACCTGACCGGTGAAGGCATGTCGATGATGCAGATTACCGATTATGCCAGGCGCTATGTGCTGGACCGTTTCTCGGCACTCGATGGCGTGGCGCGGGCGCGTGTCGGTGGCGGCGAAGAGCAGTCGCTGCGCATCTGGCTGGATCGCAACAAGCTGGCGGCCTACGGCCTGACAGTGAGCGATGTGGAATCCCGTCTGCGCAGCGAGAATGTCGAACTTCCGGCCGGCATGCTGGAATCGAAGAACCGCGATTTTACCGTGCGCATGCTGCGCAATTACCGCAACACCGACGACTTCAGAGGGATGGTCCTCAAGCAGGGTGCCGATGGCTATCTGGCGCGTCTGGGGGATGTGGCGCGCATCGAGATCACCGCCATCGAGAAGCGCAGTACGCTCAGGGGTAACGGTGTGCCGATGGTCGGCATCGGCATCGTCAAGCAGTCCAAGGGGAATCTTCTTGAGGTGGCCAAGCTGGCCAAGCATGAGATGGCGCGCGTCAACGAGGTGCTGCCGCCAAACATGCATCTGGCGCAGAGTTATGATTCCAGTGTATTCGTGGACAGTTCGATCCATGAGGTGTTCAAAACCCTGCTGATCGCCATCGTGCTTGTGGTGCTGGTGATCTATGCCTTTCTGGGCAATGTGCGCGCCATGCTGGTACCGGCGGTGACCGTGCCGGTTTCGCTGATCGCCACCTTCGCCGTGCTCTCGGTTTTCGGATACACCATCAACCTGTTGACCCTGCTGGCATTGGTGCTCGCCATCGGTCTGGTGGTGGATGATGCCATTGTGGTGATCGAGAACATCCACCGGCGCATCGAGCTGGGTGAATCGAAGATGGTCGCGGCATATCGCGGCACAAGGCAGGTGGGCTTTGCGGTGATCGCCACCACCGCCGTGCTGGTATCGGTGTTCGTGCCGATCACCTTCATGCAGGGCGATAACGGGAGATTGTTTTCCGAGTTCGCGGTGGCCATTGCGGCAGCCGTGGTGTTTTCATCCTTCGCCGCGCTTACCCTGTCGCCGATGATGGCCTCCAAGCTGATGGATACACAAGGCCATTCCTCACGCTTCACCCGGCGCATGGATGCCGGCTTCGACAAGCTTCGCACCCGTTATCTGAGCCTGCTTGAGCGAGCCATCCACAAGCCGGGGATGGCGCTTCTGGTACTGCTGCTGATGCTCGTCGCCGCTGTGCTGCTGATGAACCATATTCCGCAGGAATATTCGCCGAAGGAAGACCGCGGCGTGTTCTACATCATGATCAAGGGCCCTGAAGGGGTGTCCTACAAGTACATTCGCGAAAACATGGATGAGGTGGAGCGCCGTCTGATGCCGTTCGTGGAGAGCGGCGAGTTCCAGCGTCTGTTGATGCGTGCCCCCGGCAGCTTCGGAGCCAGTTCGGATTTCAGCAACGCACGCGGCATCGTCGTGCTCAGCGACTGGAGCAGGCGCAAGCCGATCTGGTACTACCTCGATCAGGTTCGCAAGCTGACCGCCGACATGCCAGGTGTGCGCATTTTCCCGGTGGTGCGTCAGGCCTTCGGCGGCGGCGAGGCCAAACCCGTGCAGTTCGTGCTGGGCGGCCCGAGCTATGACGATCTGGCCAGATGGCGCGATATCATGATGCAGAAGGCCGGCGAGAATAAGAAGCTGCTCGGACTGGATCATGATTACGACGAGACCAAGCCGCAGATCGGCCTGACCGTGAAGCGCGATCGGGCCGATGCCCTCGGTGTTTCGATCTCGGAGATTAACCATTCGCTGGAAACCCTGCTCGGCGGACGCACGGTCACCACCTTCATGGATCGCGGTAAGGAATACGATGTGATTCTGGAAAGTGAGAAGAATCTCAAGCAGAAGCCTGCGGATATAGCCAACACCTATGTGCGCTCGGCGCGCAGCGGGCAGTTGATCCCGCTGTCCAATCTGGTCGAGATTCACGAGTTCGCCGACAGCAAGAATCTGAATCGCTACAACCGGCAACGTGCCGTGACTCTTGAGGCCAATCTGGCCGAAGATTATTCGCTGGGCAAGGCGCTGAACTATCTTGAAGGACTGGTGCGCACGGAGCTGCCGCCCGGGGCCTCGATCGATTTCAAGGGACCGTCGCAGGATTTTATCGATAGCGGCTCCTCGATGTATCTGGTGTTCGCGCTGGCCCTGATCGTCACCTTTCTGGTGCTGGCAGGGCAGTTCGAGAGCTTTATCCATCCGCTGATCATCATGCTTACCGTACCGCTGGCCATCACCGGCGCGCTTTCAGCGCTGTGGGTGTGCGGCATGAGCCTGAATATCTACAGCCAGATCGGCCTGATTATCCTGATCGGTATCGCCGCTAAAAACGGCATCCTGATCGTCGAGTTCATCAACCAGCTGCGCGACGAGGGGCATGAGTTCCACGAGGCCATTCTCAATGCCACCGGCAAGCGCTTGCGTCCGATCGTCATGACCGCATTGACCACCGCGATCGGTTCGCTGCCGCTGATCATGTCCTCCGGCGCCGGTTCGGAAACCCGTCTGGTCATCGGTACGGTGATTCTGTCCGGCGTGACAGTCGCCACCTTCTTCACCCTGTTCATGGTGCCGGCGATGTATCGTCTGTGGGCGCAGCACAGCGCATCCCCGAAGGCCACCGGTCGCAAACTCGAGGCAGAACTGGCCGAGTACGAGGGAAAGGTATGAGGCGGGGAGTGCTGTTCGTCGCGGCGGCGGCCTGTCTGGGTGCCTGCACGCTGGGGCCTGATTACCACCGTCCGGATTTCCATGCCCGGGATAACGGACAGTGGCAGAGCAATTCGAACACCACGCTCTCCTCGCAGGCGATGGAAGACGCGGAGTGGTGGAAGCAACTGGACGATCCGCTGCTCAATGAACTGGTCGATGGAGCCTTGCGCGAGAATCGTGACCTGAGTGTGGCGCTGGCCAATATCGAACGGGCCAGAGCGCTGCGCCGGCAGGCAGGGGGAGCTTACTACCCCGCGCTCGATGCCTCAGGTTCCGCTACGCGCAGCCGCTTCTCCAGACAGACCGGCATCGGTGCCAACACAGGCACGCGCAACACCTTTTCCGCCTCGCTGGATGCCAGCTGGGAGTTGGACCTGTTCGGTCGCACGCGGCGTGCCGTGGAGGCGGCTGATGCAAGGATCCAGGCCTCCGAGGCTGTCAGACGCGGTCTGCTTTTGTCCGTGCTCGCGGAGGTGGCGACCAATTACTTCGAAGCCCGCGGTCTGCAGCGCCAGCTTGAGGTCACCGAGCAGGATATCGGCCTGTTGCGCGAGGTGGAGGAGATCGCCCGTGCGCAATCGGAGTTGGGAGTCACGACCGAACTGGATCTGACCAGAGCTGTGGGCGAGCGCGAAACCTTCGAGGCGAAGCTGCCTAATCTGCAGGCCGAGATCGCGGCGCGCATCTATCGCATCTCCGTGCTGACCAGCCAGTCGCCCGAATTCCATGCCAGAGCCATGCAGCAAAGCAGGCCTCTACCCATGCCGCTCGATCTGGTTCCGGTGGGGCTGCGCTCGGATATCCTCAAGCGTCGCCCGGATGTGCAGCAGGCCGAGCGCGATCTGGCCGCCGCCACAGCCGGTATCGGCGTGGCCAGGGCCGATCTGTTTCCGAATTTCTCGCTGACCGGTTCCGTCGGCTCCAGTGCCCGCGTGTTCGGCGACCTGTTCACGCCGGCTACATTGACCCGTTCCATCGGCGGGGCACTCGGCTGGCCGGTGTTCGCCGGCGGTTCGATCATGGCCGGGGTGGATGTCGCCGAGGCCGATGCGAAGGCGGCGCTGGCGTCGTATGAGCAAAGCGTGCTGCTGGCGCTGGAAGATGGCGAGGCATCCCTGATGCGCTACGGCAAGCAGTGGCAGACTCTGAAGCGTTTAAGAAGCGCCGAGGCCACGCGTCAGCAGGTCTTCGAGATCGCCCGCCTGCGCTATGAAGCCGGTGAGGAGAACTTTCTGGTGATCCTCGATGCTGAACGGGCGTTGATCGCCACGCGCAACGACATCATCAGCACCGAGACCGCCATTCTCACCGGTCTTGCGCAGCTGTATAAGGCGCTCGGCGGCGGTTGGGCACAACCTGTGCAGGCGGAGCCGCTCACACCATAGCGGGGATTGCGGGGTGGTAATGCCATCCTGCGACGCTAACCTCGCGACCCATGAATTATCTGCTGCTTTTTCTACTCCTGCTTGCCCTACCGGGCGAGTTGTCTGCCATCATCAATGCCGAGGGTCTGGGTGTTGCCGCCGATAGGAATGCATGAACGGCAAGGCCTCGCTTGCCGTGAACGGCAGTTCGGGAAATACCGCCAAGATCAGCGGGGAAGCCGCCGGCCGGCTGGCCTGGAAGCATGGCCCGCACATCGAGATCCTTGTCGGCAGCTATGCCTATGGCAAGAGCAGGTGGGTGCGCGACACCAATAAATCTTTCCTGCATCTGCGCCACCGCTATGCACTGGACGATGCCTTCGATCTCGAAGCCATCGGGCAGGCACAGCAGAACGAGTTCGCCCGTCTGAAGCTCAGAACCCTGCTGGGCGGTGGTCTGCGCTGGGGGCAAAGGGATGATGGCTGGAAGGTGTACCTCGGTCTCGGTTCGTTCTATGAGAGAGAGACACTGCGCGGTACCGCCGCCAATGCCGCATCGCCACGCACCCGTCTGTGGCGGGGCAATGCCTACGGAACCCTGTTCTATGCGATCAACGAGCGCGTGGGCTTGCAGAACACCGTGTACTTCCAGCCCGCCTGGAAGGATACGGCGGATTGCCGGTTGCTGGAGAATGCCGGAATGACGGTCAACCTGACAGAGCAACTCGATCTTCGCCCGTCCATCGAGGTGGAAAAGGATTCCCGCCCGCCGGCTGGCATCAAGCCGACCGACACCAGCTATAAAACCGGATTCGAATACCGTTTCTGATCTCCGCTTGCCCGCCAAGCAGGCCCATTGACGTCTGGCCTGCACAGTTTCAGCCTTTGCCTATGCAACATATTTCCGGCCAGTATCCATGATCCGCGCCGCCCGCCTCGACGATGTGCCGGCGCTCAGCCGGCTGGAAAGGAGTTGCTTTGATACCGACCGTCTTTCCGAACGAAGTTTCCGCCATCTGCTGACCCGGGGTAATGCCGCGCTGCTGGTGTTTGAGCTCGATGGCGGCCTTGCAGGCTACAGCCTGACCCTGTTCCATCAGAACACCCCGATGGCCCGGTTGTATTCGCTGGCCGTATCCCCGGACTGCCGTGGCAAGGGGATTGCAGGCCTGCTGATGGCGGCTTCCGAAAAGGATGCGCTGGCGCACGGCGTGGTATCCATGCGGCTGGAAGTGCATATGAACAACACCGGCGCGATCGCCCTGTACCGCAAGCGTGGCTATCGCGAATTCGCACTGGTCGAGGATTATTATGAAGACCATGCCGCTGCCGTGCGCATGGAAAAGCCGCTGGCGCCGAATCTCGCCCCGAACAAGAGCCATGTGCCGTATTATGCGCAGACCCTGGAATTCACCTGCGGACCGGCCAGCCTGATGATGGCGCTCAAGGCGCTTGCGCCGAAAACAAGACTGGACCGGCGCCTTGAGCTGCGTATCTGGCGTGAGGCGACCAGTATCTTCATGACCTCCGGGCATGGCGGTTGCAGCCCCTACGGTCTGGCACTGTCCGCCTTTCATCGCGGGCTCAAGGCAGAGCTGTTTGTCCGCTACGACATCGATATGTTCGTTAAATCAGTGCGCAACCCGGAGAAGCGCGAGGTGATCCGCATCGTGCAGGAGGATTTTCTGCATGAGATCCGCAAGGTCAAATTGCCACTCAGGCAGCGGCACCTGCCGCTGCCCGAGATGGAGCAGCGCTTCAGGGAAGGGGAGATTCCGATGGTGCTGATCAGTGCCTACCGTCTGACCGGCGATAAATCGCCGCACTGGGTACCGGTGTGCGGATTCGACGAGCGTTTTGTGTACATTCACGAACCCTTCGTGGATGTCGAGGAGCGCAAGACCGAGACAACCTGCATCGGTATCCCGCTGGCGCGAGCCGAGTTCGAGCGCATGCGGTATTATGGAAGCACGCGACAATACGCCACACTGATGCTTTCCAAAGGGGAGTAACACCTTGCCTGTACGCCATACCGTGATCGTGGACCGCCTGAAGGACTGGAAATGGGATATCGAGGGCCTGGAGGTGCTGGCGGCCAATGATTACCTGACCCGGCAGCCCGTGCCGCAGAAGCGTCCGATGCGCATCATCAATCTCTGCCGTCACTACACCTATCTGAGCGGAGGCTATTACTGCTCCTTGCTGGCCGAGGCGCGCAGCGATATCCCGATGCCGACCATTGCCGATATCATCGATCTGTCGCGTCAGGGCCTGTATGCCTTTGCGCTGCCCGATCTGGAGAGTCTGCTGGAGAAAACCGTCAAGAGGCTGGCCGAGCCTCCGGTGGAGTCCTTCGACCTGTATGTGTTTTTCGGTCAGGCGGGCGATGCGCGCTTCAAGCGGTTGGCCGCCGAGGTGTTCGATGTGTTCCGTTATCCGCTACTCAAGGTGGTGATCGAGCGGGGCAAGCGCTGGAAGATCCGCGCTATCCGGCCGATGGGTCTGCATCAGGTGACCGCCTCGCTCGGTGATTTCTTCGAGACCAGCCTGCGCTCGCATGCCCGTGTGCCGCGCAAGAAGCGCAGCGATAGCCGCAAGCCGGCGCTGTACGATCTGGCGATTCTGTACAATCCGAACGACAAGATGCCGCCCTCGGATATGGATGCTCTGGATTTGTTCATCAAGGCCGGCCACCGGCAGCGGGTGGATGTGGAGCTGATCACGCGCAAGGATTTCAGCCGCATCGCCGAATACGATGCACTGTTCATCCGCGAAACCACCTCGATCGACAATCATACCTTCCGCTTCGCCCGCAAGGCCGAGGCCGAGGGCATGCCGGTGATCGACGATCCGAAATCCATCATCCGTTGTACGAACAAGGTATATCTGTGGGAGCGATTGACTGCGCAGAATCTACCGACCCCGAAAACCATCCCGCTGAACCGCTATCGCTTTAACGAGCAGACGGTGCTGCGACTGGAAGACGAACTGGGCTACCCGATGGTGTTGAAGATTCCGGACGGTTCATTTTCGCGCGGCATGTTCAAATGCGGGAACCGGGCCGAGGTGCTGGAGGCGGCGAGGAGCCTGTTTGCTCATTCGCGTATCATTCTGGCGCAGGAGTTCATGTACACGGCCTACGACTGGCGTATCGGGATTCTCAATGGAAAGCCTCTGTACGCCTGTCAGTACCGGCAGGCGCGCGGACACTGGCAGATTGTCAACCACGAGGCGGCAGGCTCGGCGCGATACGGCGGCTTCGAAACCATGTATGTCGAGGATGCCCCACCGGAAGTGGTGCGCATCGCACTCGAATCCGCAGCCCTGATCGGCAACGGTTTCTATGGCGTGGATCTGAAACAGAACGACAAGGGTATCTTCGTGATTGAAGTGAACGACAATCCCAGCCTCGATGAGTCGGTGGAGGACAAGGTGCTCAAGGGAGCTTTGTACGATACCATCATCGGCGAGTTCATCCGCCGCATCGAAGCGATGCGCAACGCCTAGCGCACCGGGCTTTCATCAAACAGTCTGTTCCCCGACAGGAAGGAAACACCATGCAAACAAGATGCGATACCTATGTGCTGGCCAAGCATTTCAATTTCGACGCCCTGCAGGAGCATTTCGCAACCGCTTACCGCACCTGCGTCTATCGCAATGCGCTGCATGTGAAAGATGCTGCCGGGGATGTGTTCCTGTTCGATTATGGCGTGGTGGTGCTCTGGGGAACCGGACACGACAGTGAAAAGCGTATTCTGGATCAGCTCAGCGTCTTTCTGGAGGAGCCGCTGGAGGAGCCCATCGGGGATTACTTCACCTTCGATCTGGCAGCTGACGGGGCCACACGCATCCGCTCGGATCATATCACCCTGAACAGCAGCGATATCATGGTGAAGCTGGCGGTGTCGCATGGATTAGCACAGTCCTGCAAGCTCTCCGAGCTTGAGGCCTATGCCGAGACCACCATCGAAAGCACCGCCTACATCCCGCGCAATATGGCCAAGGCCGGCTCCACTCAGCTGGGAAGGAAAGCCATCTCCCGCATGCGCGGTCAGTTGTTTCTGGTGGAAAGCGAGATACTGCTGCATCACGCGCTGCTCGATACCCCTGAATTCTTCTGGGAATACCCGGAGCTGGAAGAGCACTACCGCGGCATCGTCAGCTATCTCGATGTCGCTCCGCGCGTGGAGGTGCTCAATAAGAAACTGCAGATCATCCACGACATGTTCGACATGCTGGCCGATGAGCAGAACCACAAACACTCCTCGCTGCTGGAATGGATCATCATCTGGCTGATCGCCATCGAAATCTTCTTCTTCCTGATGCACGACCTGTTCAAATTCATCTAGACAATCGAATCCACCCCTCCGGAAGAACTGGAGTGGACGATGCGGCCACCGAGCCTGAAAAGGATTACCGACCTGCCAAGTTGGCGGGCACAGAGAACCGCCTCGCCTTTCTGCAGCGCAATCCGGATGATCGGATAGAAGCACGAAGGGAAAACATATCGGACTTTGTCAGCAGCTGGATCAGCGATAAAAGCAGCATTCCGGTATTTGCGGAGACACGCACATGGCTCGATCAGACTGTTGAGGAAGAGGGTAAGGAAAGCATGCTCTCCCGCAAAATTGCCAAGGAATTTATCAGCAGGATCGGAGGCAAACCCCGCTCGTTCAATCCCCGCGCGGCATGGGTGGAAAAGGTGGACCACATCCTTGATCGTGGTGGTCTTTGTCCGCTGGCGATGGCCATGAGCAAAGGCATACCTTTCGAGGAGGCCTGGCGCTACAAACAAGCCGGTGAATCCGATGCCGGTGCTGCTGTGCAGGAGAAGTCATTGATGCAGAGGCTGCTGGACTGTTTTGACTGATGCCAGCGCTATAGAGGCTCTTTCAAGACGTCCGGCCTGGTTTAACAGGCGCTAAGCCCCGCAAGATAATCCTCGGACAGCCTGCCGGATGCACTGCCGGCAGCGCATCAATACCATCTCCTGCCAGTCCGGGGTGGCCGGGTAGAACTGCCGGCGGATGGCGGCCTTGATGGCCTGCGTTTGCGGGGCATGCCAGTCCACCGCGCCCTGTGCATGCAGCCAGTGGTCGGCGCGCAGCACCTGCATCATATTGTCGAAGGAATAGGTGCCGAACTCCAGCGCGATGAACACCAGTTGCGGGCCGACGATATCCTGCCAGCCGTAATCCGACAGGCCGAACTTCGCTACAGAGCTTGAGGTTCCCAAAGCGGGCTCGGTGACCGAATCGCCGTACCAGCGACGGGCAAGCGCTACAGCAAGGCTCTCCGGATGATGGTCGCAGATCGGCTCGCCGTAGCCGAACGGGCCGAGGCCGGTATGAAAATCCAGCAGCGCTACCTGTTTCCGATCAGCAAGCATGAAGTCGGCGGCGATGCGTTCGCAGATGCTGCGCGACCATGTGATGGCTCTTCCGCCGTAGAACAGGCCGTGCGGATGGGTGTATTGCCCCGCTGAGAGGGCTTTTTCGTAGGACACGCTGCCATGGGCTGAGCGGTAGTCGGAAAGTCGCTTGTCGCAGGCATGAAGGGCTTGTACATCCAACGAATCGGGCACGATGGCATCGGCCAGTTCCTCATAGCCCGGATTGGCGGGTAGTGGCTTGCTGAAATCCACATAGTTGCGGTTCAGATCCACGCCGTCCTCGGTGACCCGCCTGAGCCAGGCGAAGCCGTGCGGATTGGCCGCATGGATGAGAAGCGCCGCCACACCTTCGGGAAGGCCGTTGTGATGCCTCAGGAAATCGATCTGTGCGGCGGAGCCGTTAAAGCCTTCCACCCCATGCGTGGCCGATAGCAGCAGCAGTACGTTTCCGGCATCAGGGTCGCCGAGCCATGCCACATCGGTGGCAAGCGGTTCGCCTTCGGGTCCGCACAGCGGATGGGGGTGGGTGGTGAGGCGTGCGCCTGCCTGTCCGGCAGCCGCGAGAAAGGCGGTACGCGCCCGCTGGTAGTCGGAGGAGAAACAGCTCAGATCGGGCATGGCCGGACTACGGGGGGTGCTCACAGGCCTCAGGCTGGGGCAAGTCCGGGAAACTGGCAATATGCCGCGCATCCTGATGGTGGATGCGCAAGCGGGGGGCTTACTCGTCGAAGCCCTGGCGATGTGCGAAGTTTTCGAAGCGGGTGAACTCGTGCAGGAAGGTGAGGTTCACCGTGCCTGTGGGGCCGTTACGCTGTTTGGCGATGATCAGTTCGGCGTGGCCTTCATTCTCCGGCTTCTTGTTGTACACCTCGTCGCGATACACAAACATGATGATATCCGCATCCTGCTCGATAGCACCGGATTCGCGCAGATCGGACATCATCGGGCGCTTGTCGGCGCGTGATTCCAGCGAGCGGTTGAGCTGCGACAGGGCGATGACCGGAACATCCAGCTCCTTGGCCAGACCTTTCAGAGAACGGGTGATCTCGGAGATCTCCTGTTCGCGGCGCTCGGCATCGGCGCGGCCGCTCATCAGCTGCAGGTAATCGATGATGATCAGATTCAGTTTACCGGTTTCCTTCTTCAGGCGGCGGCACTTAGAGCGCAGATCGGTCACCGAGATGGCCGGGGTGTCGTCGATGAAGATCGGGGATTCGGCAAGCGAGCCGGAGGCTGCGGCCAGTTTGCGCCAGTCGTCGGCGGAGAAACGCCCGGTGCGCAGCAGCTTCATGTTCACGCGTGCCTCGCAGGCCAGCATACGCATGGCGATCTGCTGCACGGACATTTCCAGCGAGAACACGGCCACCGAACCGGGGAAATCCGATTGCATGGCTGCATTGCGGGCGAGATTCATGGCGAAGGCGGTTTTACCCATGGCCGGGCGGCCGGCGATGATCAGCAGGTCACTGGGTTGCAGGCCCGAGGTGATCTCATCCAGATCGGTGAAGCCGGTGGGTGTGCCGGTGACAGCACGTTTTTCGGCATAGCGTTTTTCCAGCGCGTGATAGCCGTCGATCATCAGATCGCTCATTTTGCTGAAGGTGGGGCGCGAGCGGGAGAAGCGTTCGGCGACAGCCAGCATATCCATTTCGGCCTGATCGAGATGGTCGCCCACCTCAATCTCCGGCGATTGATATACCTTCTGCGAGACCTTGGAACACACGCTGAGCAACTCGCGCAGCACGGCGCGGTCGCGCACGATGCTGGCGTAGTGTTTCACATTGGCGGAGGTCGGGATGGCGCTGATCAGCTCACCCAGATAGCTCTCGCCGCCGCAGTTGTCGAGCAGACTGCGTTGTTCGAGGTAATCCTTGATGGTCAGACCATCCACGGGTTGCCCCTTGGCGGCCAGATCCATCATCGCACCGAAAATCAGGCGATGGCGTTCAACATAGAAATGCTCGGGAAGAAGCGAACCCTCAAGGCGCTCCAGCGCCTCCGGGTCGAGCATAATCCCCCCCAGCACCGCAAGCTCTGCATCCATCGCGTGCGGCGGAACGTGCTCCCGCATGGAGTCCGCTCTGAGAGGGGTTACTTTCTGTGTCACACGTTCTCGGATTCGACCATCAGCGTCAGCTCGGCGGTCACATCCGGGTGCAGACGCACGCGGAAGTTATGCTCGCCAACCCGCTTGATGGACTCGTCCACGATGACCTGGCGGCGTTCCACTTCAAAGCCATGCTCGACCAGCAGGTCGGCCAGTTCGTGGGTGGATACCGAGCCGTACAGGTGTTCGTGATCGGACGTTGCACGCGAGATGCTCAGATTCAGACCCTTGAGCTTGTCGGCCACGGCCTGTGCCTGTTCCAGCGCATTGCGCTGCTTGGACTCAAGCTGCTCGCGGCGGCGTTCGAAGACCTTGCGATTGGCTTCGGTCGCCAGCTGTGCCTTGCCGTGCGGCAAAAGGTAGTTGCGTCCGTAGCCGGGGCGAACAGTGACCTCGTCACCCACATTGCCGAGACCCTCGACTCGTTCCAGAAGTATCAACTGCATCATTTTCCTCCATCTGCCGGCATGATGTTCCGGCGATAATCAAACCAAATATCAAGCATTCCAATCATGGCGAAGGGTAATACCATCACCGGTTGTATCAACAACATCACATACATCACGATGGCTGCGATCTGCAAGCGCTTGGCATGCAGCCAGGTGTGTACCACGGACAGCCCCTGTGCGGAAAGCAGCCCTGCAAAAACCAGCCCCGTATTGGCAGCCAGATACTGCGGTGTGCCTGCGGCGAAACTCGCCAGCGCTATCAGCAGCATGAATCCATAAGCGACGCTGCGCGGCAGGCGGAGCTCGCTCACCGGCTGCGTATCGCCGCGGTAGAAGTTGTAATAGGTGGCGATATTGCGCGCCAGCATCACATCTCCCCACCAGACCATCCACAGACAGATGACCGTCAGCCCGGGAAAGACCCATACCGTCATCTGTTCGATGCGCGTCAACATCTGCGCATCCATACCTTCCTGCTGCGAGGCGGCGAACAGCGGCGCAAGCAACTGACGCACAAACTCCATCACCGACGCATCCTGTGAAGCGGCACCGGTCAGCAGCACAGCCAGCATGGCTGCCAGCAGACCGATGGCCAGATTCAGCGCACCTTTCGACACACCGCCTGCCTTCGCCAGCGTACTCGCTGCAAGCACCGGCAGCATGCCATAGAGCAGTACCAGCATCAGGCCGGGTCCGAGGTCGCCATAGGAAATCAGCGTCACACCGAGACCGCTCAAAGCCACCACCTGCATGGCGAAGCTGAAGCCTCCACCCATGGCAATCAACGCGAACAGCGTCGGAGTCAGCAGGTGAACCACCAGCAGCGGCAGCGACAGGGCGGAACCCGCCGCAGCCAGCACCGAGCCGTACATCAACGTCGCCAGCACAGCGCACGGTATTCGCCGGGTCAACACCCATCGGGCGAACGGCGGCAGACTGCGGACTTGCTGGTTCAGTGCCATATGCACAGCGATGCATAGCGATGTCCGGACCGGCCACCGCTATACATCAGCAGTCCATTAATCGTGGTGCAGCGGCGTGAACGGCAACAGGGCCAGATCGCGTGCACGCTTGATCGACGTGGTGATCGCACGCTGATGCTTGGCACAGGTTCCGGTCACGCGCGACGGCAGAATCTTGTAGCGCTCGGTAATAAACTGCTTGAGCAGGTCCGGATTCTTGTGGTCGATCTGAATGCTGACGTCAGCACAGAACTTGCAGAACTTGCGACGGCGCACAACGCGCGGACGGCGTGCAGGACGACGGTCGTCGCCACCGCGCTCGCCACGGTCGTCGGCATTACGCTCGCCACGCTCTGCGCGCTCGGGACGATCCCCGCGCGGAGCCGGACGGCGCTCGCCTGATGTTTCGTTTCTGGTCACAGCATCTTCAGCCATGTTCTTCCTCCTGAACTTGTATCGGGTGGCATTCTTCCACCCAGATTTCCACTTGCCCCCAGTGGGGCGTATTGTCACGACTGTAATAGCGCCGGCGCAGAATGCCGCGAACGGCCACGCCTTTACCTTCCAGTCTGCTCAAAGCTTCCGCCACCTTGCCTGCGGCACGCAGCGGTATCGGTTGCGTTTCCTGATTGCTGGCGCGTGCAGCCCCCAGCTCAGGTCGGGCGATGCTCAGAGCGGCGATCAGCGCGAAACTGCCATCCGGTGTCCAGCGTTGCCGGACCTCGGTGAGAACGCCGCTCAAGCTTGCCTGATTAAGACCGGCCGTCATCGCGCCGGGCTCACAGGGCTCAGGCTGCAGCTTCACCGCCGTCGGCGGCTTCAGCGGCAGCTTCCGGGGCGGCAGCCTCGGCAGCAGGAGCATCAGCAGCAGCTTCCGGGGCAGCAGCCTCTTCTGTGCGGACCTTGCGGCGCAGCAGCGGGGACGGCTCATCGGAAAGCTCGGTCAGACGGGTGGTCAGGAAGCGAATGATACGTTCGTCGAGCTGAATGCCTTCCTGCAGTGCAGCAGCAGCTTTCGGCTCGCCATCGGTGACCAGCAGGACATAATGACCACGTTTACGCTTGGCAATCTGGTAGGCCAGTGGGCGGGAGCCCCAGTATTCGCGTTTGACGATGCGACCGCCTGCTTTCTCAATACGCTGAATGAGTGCATCGGTCAGGATGTCGGTGTTTTCCTGGGAAACGTCAGGATTGACGATGAAAATGGTTTCGTAGTACAACGGCGCCTCTCTCGGTTTCAAGCCCCGGAATCTTTGCGCGTCCGGAGCGAGTATTTGTATACCGCTTTGCGGACATCACAGAAATGGCCGGCACAGCGAGCGCGGCACTATAGGCAGGGAAGGTCAGCATTGCAAGACAACATCTCGGCTGACGGCTTCGGTATTGTTGATTCCCTTACACGCTGTGGCTTGTCCCTGTCGCGGGCACTGCTAGGCTGCCGCTTCTATATCTGATCCGGAGCGTGGTGTATGCGTGGCATCTTATTGTATGAAGGCAAGGGCAAGCAGCTTTATGCCAGCGAAACCGAGGGCGAACTCATCCAGCTTTTCAAGGATGATGCTACGGCCTTCGATGGTATCAAGCATGATGTGATCGCCGGCAAGGGCGAGCTGAACTGCGCCATTTCATCCTTTATTTTCGAGAAGCTGCACACGGCTGGCATCGCCTCGCATTATGTGGCCCGCACCGGTTCGATCGAGATGCGCGTGAAGCAGCTGAGCATGATTCCTGTCGAAGTGGTGGTGCGCAATATCGCCGCAGGCTCCATCTGCAAGCGGTTGGGTCTGGAAGAGGGGCTGGTGCTGGATCGTCCGCTTACCGAACTGTTCTATAAATCCGATGCATTGCACGATCCGCTGATCAATACCGAGCATGCCGAGTTGTTCGGCTGGGCCACGCGCGAGGATATTGCCTTTATGCGGGAAGCCGCGCTGAAGGTGAATACCGAACTCACCGCGATGTTCGCCGCTATCGGTATCAAGCTGGTGGACTACAAACTCGAATTCGGCAAGCACGGCGGCCAGATTCTGCTGGGCGATGAGATTACCCCGGATGGCTGTCGTCTGTGGGATGCAGAAACCAATCGCAAGCTCGATAAGGATGTGTTCCGCCGCGATCTGGGGGGGCTTTCCGAGGTGTATCACGAGGTGGCTACACGTCTGGGTATCGAGATCGCTTACCAGGCTTAAGTGCGAATCGGGTGGCAATATCATGCTGGAAACAGGCTTCGAAAATTTATGTTTGAATCCTTCTTCCGGCTTCTATAAGATGCGCCGCCTTGCCTCACGTCCCCATCGTCTAGAGGCCTAGGACACTGCCCTTTCACGGCGGCAACAGGGGTTCGAATCCCCTTGGGGACGCCATCTTTACTGGCTCTGATCAACCCGGCTATGCAACGCATAGCCGGGTTTTTCTTTTCCTACCTGTGTCAAAGCTTCGATTTATCCTGTCAAAAGGTTTCCCCATGGGAAGCAGCTGCATCTTATCCGGGCTTTGTTTCTGAAGCATATCTTCAATCCGTCATCGATTTGTTTCTGTGGCCTAATATTTGCTCTGTGTCTGCCGATAGATGACCGGTTGGCCCGTTTCCGGGCTGATCGGTATACATTCCTGGAGGCGAGCATCATGGGCGATAACATGCAGACGGAGCTTCATGCCCCATTAATAGGATTTGAGAAGGTCAGTATAAGGCAAAGGTTCTGGCTTATATCAGGGCTTGTCGCTCTGGGAATGCTGGCTGTCGGCACCGTATACCAGTTGACGTTGTACAATCTTGAGGCCATCGATTCGTTGGATGCAAAGTCCGCGAATCACATGGAAGATCTGGATAACCTTTACGGCATATCAGGAATGATCGGCCCGTTCACACAGGTTTTTGTCAATGGTGACTCTCAGACTGGCGAGAAAGTCACGGACTTGCTGGCGAGCGCGCAAGAGATTAACCGCAAGCTTACGGGTGAACTGCTGGATGCATCCTCACGCACTGCTTCAGAAGCGATCGGTCGCGAATTGGCCTTGATTGCCGGAATATGGGAGACGGTGAAATCCGATCGTATCAAGCTGGGGCTTAGCGAAAGCGAAGGGCAGAGGGGTGTATTGCGCACTGCAGTGCATTCGGTCGAGGCGAAGATCAGGCAAGCAGGCAGGGATGATCTGATCATTTCCATGCTGAATTTCCGTCGCCACGAGAAGGATTACATGCTGCGCGGCAAGCCGGAGAACGTTGTAGCATGGGAAGCGGAAATTTCCAAATTTAACAAGCTTCTTGAAGCATCCCCGTTGAGCCGCCCTGCCAAGCGCGGAATTGCAGAGGAAATGAGCGCATATAAGGGTGGGTTCATGGCTTATCTTGTCACCAGTCGCGAAATGCTCGATAAATCAGCGAAATTGCAGGAGCACCATTCCGACAATCTGATGCCATCGCTCAAGGCGCTAGATTCCAGTCTCGCCAGCCTGATGGATGGTTATGGCGCCCAGTCGGTTGCAGTTCACTCTTCATCGAAATGGATTTACTGGCTGATGCTGATTCTTATTCTGGTTGTATGTGTTGCACTGATGCAGTGGATTGCCCAAACGATTCTGAGACCTCTGCAGAGGATTGTGCTTGCGCTGGATGCACTGGATGAGGGCGATGTTTCGGTGGATATATCCGATGTGCGCATGGCAGGAATTGTAAACAAGCTTGTCGATTCGTGCGAGAAGCTGAAGTTAAGTGTGGAGAAGGCATTCACGCTTGGTCAGGTGACCGAATTGCTTCCCCAGGCGGTGATGATGGCCGATACGGAAACACTGACCATTCAGTATCTCAATCCGTCGGCCCGGAAAATATTCAAGCGTATTGAAGGATTTCTGCCTTGCAAATCGGATGATCTGGTTGGCAAGAACATCGATATTTTCCATAAAAATCCGGCTCATCAACGGCAGTTTCTGGCCGACAGATCCAATCTTCCTGCAACATCGCAATTCAAGGCGGACGACAGGTACATCCGGTTCTCTGCATTTGCTCTGGATAATGCTTGTGGCGAATGGGACAAAATCCTTGTGCAATGGGATGATATCACTGAGGAGGTTGAGCTGTCCGCAGCCTTCGAGAGCCATATCGGCGGCCTGGTTCAGGAGCTCATCACTTCCAGCGGGCAGATGCAGGCTTCCTCGGAAACACTGTCCTCGATGGCGGAGGAATCCACGGCGCAGGCCAATGCTGTAACCGAAAATGTGAACGAGGCGGCGCATAATGTGGCAACTGTGGCCAGTGCGGCCGAGGAATTGTCCGCTTCAATTGCCGAGATCACCCGGCAGGTGGGCGATGCAGTACACATGTCTGGTAATGCAGCGCAGGAGGCGGAAAAGAGCAATACAATCATGCAGAAGCTGGCGCAGGCTTCTCAGGAGATCGGTGATGTGATTCAGGTGATTACCGATATTGCCGAGCAGACCAATCTGCTGGCACTCAATGCCAGCATCGAGGCGGCGCGTGCGGGTGATGCAGGACGTGGATTTGCCGTTGTGGCGGGCGAGGTGAAAGAGCTTGCCAATCAGACAGCTCAGGCCACCGAACGCATCTCGCAGCAGATTTCCGGCATCCAGTCGGAGAGCAAGCAGGCTGCCGAAGCGATTGCGCATGTCGGCGATGTCATCGGCAAGATGAACGAGATCAACAGAATGATCTCGGCTGCAGCCGATGAGCAGAATCAGGCGACACGGGAGATTGCACAGAGCGCCCAGTATGCCAGCGAGGCCACACATAATGTGACCGAAGCCATCGGCGGCGTTCAGGAAGCGGCCGCGGATACAGGAAGGGCTGCCAACGAGGTGCTCGATGTCTCAGTTGAAATGCGGGCGAAGTCCGAGAATCTGAATCAGCGCGTGACTGATTTTTTAGGGTCATTGCGCCGGTAGGAGGCTCTGCCGTGCGCACGGATTCGTCAGCGACAGGGGATGAACCGCTACCGGAATCGGAGGTTACAAGTCCGGCTGATTCTGAAATGAGCGGTTGCGAACAACCCGTTACTGAGCATCTTATCCCTGAGCAAACCGCTGTTGAACAGCCTGATTCTGAGAAAACAGTCGCTGAAGAAACTGACACCGGACAGCCTGCTGCGACCGGTGCTGCAAGACCACCGCCTGCGTCGCCGGCCGCAGCCACAAGCGACACTGAAGGCACTCAAGCTGCAGCAAAGCATTCCGTGGTGGCCTCCGCAGCTGTGGCGGATGCAGCCATCAGCGTTCCGCTTGCGGACGAAGCGGGCGGGACGCATGGATTGACGCGGACCCGGCGCGAGTGGCTGCTGCTCGGCGAACGGGTGTTCTCGCATCCGCGCTATGCCGTGCTGATCGTGGTGGCACTCGGTCTTTGCGCCTTCGAGCACTATGCCGTGTTGCTCGCATCTCTGGCGGTATTCTTCACTGTGGAACTGGGCCTGCGCTTCTGGTTGCAGCGCGAGCGGCAGTTCGCCAATCGTGCCGAACTGGGCTTCCTGCTGCTCGATGCCATCGCCACGCTCAGTTTGTTATTCGCAGTCATGCAGCCGGCAGGGGTGCTGGCAGGCGGAATGTACCTTCGTCTGGCCCGTCTGTTGCGCGGCATGTACATGCTGCGCATGCTGCGCATCTTCCGCTTCCTGACCTACGAGACCCTGATCTATTCGATGCCCTATGCGATGGGCGTGCTGACGCTGGCGGCGCTGGCCGTACTGATGCCGGATATCGCCCTGTTCGCCGGCATGGTGTTGATTCTGGAAGCGGCATGCCGTGGAGTTGCCCTGATACACACGCTGGAAGACGGCACGCGCAGGCGAGCCGAGTTGGGTTTTGCAGGCCTTGATCTGCTGACCAGTTGTGCGCTGCTTGGTGTGCTTCCCGTGCTTTCGCCGGGCTGGGCGCTGCTCAGAGCCGTACGTTTTCTGGTGATGCTCAATCCGATGGGTAATCTCTGGGCGGCACTGCTCAAGGTGGGAAGCCTGGATGAGGTGCGCAAGGAGTTGGCCATGCTGGCCGGGGTGTTCGTGCTGCTGATGGCGCTCACCGCCGTCGCCGTGCTGTATCTGTATCCCGGCATGGACTTGAGCGGGGATGATGTGAACAACGCTGCCGATTACGCCCCCTGGCAGGTGATCCTGTACAGCTTCCGATTCCTGCTCGATCCGGGCAATGCCCCGGCGGATGCATTTTCACCGATGCTGGCGCTGGTCACCATGGGCATCGTGTTGTCCGGTGTGTTCTTTTTCGCGCTGTTCGTCGGGCTGGGTTCGAATGTCATGCATTTCCTGCTTGAGCAACTTGCCAACAGCCCGCTCTCGGCGCGCGAATCCCTGCTGGTGGCAGGCTGGAGCAAGCAGGCGATGCCGGTACTGCGTGTGTTCGATCAGATGTGCGCCCGCATGCGGCGTTCCTTCGCCTCGGCATGGATATTCTTCGGGCCGGTGGGTAGCGGGGCGCGATCCATCGGTCGCTGGCTGGCGGTACGTCAGGCAGAAAGAGGTGAGCGCGGACTGATGCGCCGCTTCCGCTTGTCGGGCGTGCGATTTTCCTTCGTGTTCCAGTCGCGCTACAGCGGCTGGCAGGACCGTACTTCGATCGCCGATATGCATGCGCTGATCAGGGATGGCGCGTTGCCTGAAGCGGAGGATTCTCCAGGCGTGGTGGTCTGCGATGCAGCACTGCCCGAAGATATCCTCGGGGTGTACCGTGATTCTCTGGGCATGGATGTGCTCGATTCGGCATCGCTCAAGGCCCGCATGCTTTACCAGATGCATCACTGCGTGCATATGCCTGAACTCGGCGCGCGCATGCTCGATGTGGTCAACGGCGAGCCGGGCCTGTATGCCGTGGCCTGGGATGTCACAGTGCATGGTGATGCCTCTGGCCCGATGCTGGAGCATGACGGGCAACGGGTGCCGCTGGAGTACTGGCTGACGCGCTGCTTCGAGCAGGGCATCAATCTTCTCGCCGGGCGCAGCGAAGATGGCGAGTTCCGCCTGTTCGGTGACATGGGGGATTTTGCAGAGGGATTGAGGCTGACGGATGTAGTGGGTATCGGTCGCGACCCCTTGCTCTGGCCCTCCGCCATGCGCCATGCGATGGGTGCCGGTGAAGCCGCTGTCCGGCAGGGAAAGCCGGCTCTGAAGGATTTCAACTGGCCCGAGACGTGGGATATCAACATCATCTTCATGGGCTGGCACGACGGACTGCCGGCCATGATGGAGGAGATGGCCGAGCGGCATCACAAACTGGCGGTGCATGTGCTCTTCCCGGGCGATGAAAACAGCTTGCGGTTGCGCGAGCAACGCATGCAGGCGGCTGCCGAACGGGCTGCAGCGCGCACCGGCTGCGAGCTGGAAGCCAATGTGCTGCCATGGTACGGCTTCAGTGCCGAGGTGCTGATGCCTTACCTCAAGGGGTGCAAGGTCATCATGCTGTATCCTGAGGATGCGGCAGGCGGTGAAGACTCGCTGTTGGAGATGTGGTTCCATGAAGTGGCGCGCATGCTCGATGCCCGCAAGTCCAGGGTGAAATGGTGGACGCCGCCGAAGCTGATGGTGCTGCCGCGCGATGCGGCGAATGTGCCGTCACTGCGCAGCGCAGCCCGGAGATATTCGCGGCTGGATATCGATGTCGGTTCGCCGGACAGCTTCCATGATGTATTCATGGCACGCCAACTGCTCAGTCGCGTGCTGCATCATGCCCGCCCGGAGCATCTCAGGCAGGATACTGTGGCCTACGATTTCATGCAGGTGGTGCTCGGCGATGCGGTGATCATCGAGGATGTCGCGGTGCAGCGTCTGTTCGCCGACGGTGCGCCAAGCTGGTCGCAGGTGTATCGCGAGGCATGGAAACGAGGCTGGATGCTCACTGCTTACCTGCTTCCCGATGCGGAGCCCGGACGGCGTGACATGTTCAGCATACTCGATGCGATCTTCCCGCTGGGCGGGCATGAAAGCGGCAGCCGCATGCATCTGATGGGCGGCTCACCCGCCGAGGCCATGGATGCGCCGCTGCATGCATCAAGCCTGCTGTTCTGTCGCAGAGGCGTGTTGCGCGACAAAGCGGACGAACAAGTTGCTCCCCCTGTTCCGGTAGCTATCCCTGCCGTGCAACCCGTTGCAAAAGATTCGCCGGTTTCCGCCGATAAACAGGAAGATGGTGGCGTGCCGCCTGCGGAGCTTCCCGCTTCTGGCACGGACATTGCTCCCGTTTATGAAACACCTCCGCAGCAGGAAGAGCCGGAAAGCCCGCTGCATGAAGATGCGCATGTGGAAACGGAAGTAGCGGTTGAAGATACGATGGAAACGGCTGCTGAGGAGATGGATGCAGGTCGTTTACAGGAAGAAAGTCCGCCGGAAGACCACCTGATAGAAGAAGGTTTGCCGACAGAAATCGCCAAGGAGGGTGAAGTGATGCAAAGCTCAGTCTGGCCGGAATCGGCCGATAAACGGCTGCTCATGGTACTGAAGAAGCAGGTGGAAGGTGCGCTCGCCCTGCTCAATGCCAGTACCGAGGATGGCCTGATCAAGCTGACCGATGCGATGGACCGTGATGTGGAGGGGATACTGGCCGACGACATCATGGCGGCCCTGACCGATTTCCAGGCGATCGACCGGGTGATGCAAAGGCTGAAGAACGTCGAAACCTGTCTGAACGACTGGGGTCAGGCCGCAACAGCGGCTAAGGAAGGCCAGCCGCTGTGGAAGAACGAAGTCGAGAAACGCTATGTCATGGAAGAAGAACGTCAGGTTCTGAGGAGCGAGCTATGAGCGGAGCACCGAGAATACTGGTGGTCGAGGATTCGACCATGGTGAGAATCACCGTCAAGCGCACGCTGGCGGCTGTGGAGTTCGAGGTGGAGGAGGCGCGTGACGGTGCCGAAGGGCTGAGCAAGGTGCAGACGGCCGCCACCCCGTTCGATCTGATTCTGACCGATCTGAACATGCCCAATCTGGACGGATTGAGCATGGTGCAGGCGATCCGCGCCACGCCCGGCTACGAGCAGACGCCTATCGTCATGCTGACCACCGAATCGGGCGAGGAAAAGAAATCGGTGGGCCATGATGCAGGCATTTCGGCCTGGCTGGTGAAGCCCTTCGAACCGGATGCGCTGGTCGAGATGGTCGGCGGCATGTTGTTCTAAAGCGTTCCTGGTGAAGGAGTGAAGCATGGATGAAGAACTGCTCGGCGAGTTTCTGGTCGAAAGTAATGAAAATATGGCGGCCATCGAACAGCAACTGATGAGCCTTGAAGCCGCGTCTGAGGATACGGAGCTGCTCGATGCCATCTTCCGTACCGTGCATACCGTCAAGGGAAGCTGCGGATTCATCGGCCTGACGAAGCTTGAGAAGGTGGCGCATGCCGGTGAGAACGTGCTGGGGAAAATGCGTTCGACGCGCTATCCGGCTTCCCCCGAAATCGTTTCCATGCTGCTTGAATGTGCGGATGCGATCCAGGTGATTCTCGATGAGCTGCAAGCCAACCGACAGGAGCCGGATGTCGATCACAGTGCCCTGATCCGCAGGCTGAATGCTGCCGAGCGTCTGATCGGGAGTGGCGGTGCGGGAGCGCCTGTTGACGATGAAGCGCCGGCCGGGAGGGTTGTCGCGGCTGCCGAGCCCGCAGAAGTACAGCAGGAAATAGTGCAAAGCAGCACTGATGAAGGCGACTGGCTGGATGATTTCGAAGTCATCCGCGGAGCGCTGGACGGGGCCGGCTTGAGTACGCCGCAAGCCGTGTTGCAGGCAGGATTCAATGTGCTCAAGGAGGTGCCGGGTATTGCCGCGCCGCAGGCACTGAAGTTGCTCGGCGTGGCCAAGAAATTCGCCGCGCTGGCCACTGGAGCGCAGCCGGACCCTTCACCCGACAAGCCTGAGGGGGTAGCGCCGGAGACCGGCGAATCCGCTGAAGTCCCTTCCGGGAAACCCCCGGTATCCGAGGAAACAGCAGCCCCTGCGAAATCTGTGGCCACTGAAAAACCCGCAGTCGTGGCCAAAAAGGCCGGGGTACAGGAAACACCTCCGGAGACAGCGCAGGCCGGCAAGGCCGCCGAAACCATCCGTGTGGATGTGGCTGTGCTGGATGAATTGATGAACCAGGTCGGCGAACTGGTGCTGACACGCAACCGTCTGTTGCAGGTGGTGTCCAGGGCCGGTGGCGGCATGCGACACGCCATGCAGGTGCAGGATGCGGCCGAGGTCATGAAGTCGCTGGTGCCGCTGTCGCGCGATATCAACCACATCACCGAAAGCCTGCAGGATCGCCTGCTGAAAACCCGCATGCAGCCGATCTCGACCATCTGGGGCACGGTGCCGCGCATCGTGCGCGATATGGGCCGGCAGCTGAACAAGAAGATCAATGTGCAGATGGAGGGACAGGAAACCGAGCTGGACCGTACCATTCTGGCAGCCCTGAAAGATCCGCTGACGCATATCATCCGCAACAGCTGCGATCATGGCATCGAGCTTCCGTCCGAACGCATGCAGAACGGTAAACCGGATACCGGCACATTGACGCTGACTGCAGCCCAGGAGGCGGGCTCGATCCTGATCGTGATCCGCGACGACGGTGCGGGCATCGATGCCGCGCGCGTCAAGGCCAAGGCCGTGGATATGGGTGTGCTCACGCAGGATGCGGCGGATGCCATGAGCGATGCTGCCGCCCTGCAACTGATTTTCCATGCAGGTCTCTCGACAGCCAAGCAGGTGAGCAACATCTCCGGTCGCGGTGTGGGCATGGATGTGGTGAAGAATGCCATCGAAAAGGCCGGCGGCAGCGTGGAGATCCACAGCGTGCCGGGTAACGGCACGACGCTGCGTATCCGCATCCCGCTGACCATGGCCATCATCTCTGCCATGCTGGTCAGCGCCGGATCCCAGATGTTCGCCATCCCGCAGATGAGCGTGCAGGAACTGCTTGCCGCAGATGCCGGTTCGGAACACTGGTGCGCTATCGCCGGGCAGCGCTTCTTCCGCTTGCGCGGCCAGCTGCTGCCGGTGGTGCGCCTGACCGACAGCCTCGGTATGCCTGCCGTGGATGACGCGGGTGGTTCGATCGTTGTGGTGCACGCCGGTAATCGCCGTATCGGGCTGCTGGTGGACGATATCATCGGTTCCGAGGAACTGGTGGTGAAGCCGCTGGGCATGCATTTCCGTGATGTGCCGGTATTCGGCGGATGCAGCATTCTGGGCGATGGCAGCGTGGTGCCTATTCTGGAGTGCAACGGTGTGGTGCAGTCGCTTAAATTGTCCGCAGAAGCAGAGCTGGCACAGGATGAGGCCGGGCTCGACGGAGGCAGGGTGGACAGCGAGGAGATGCAGCACACGTTAGTGTTCCGCGGCCTGAATCAGCTGTATGCCATTCCGATGATGCTGGTGGAGCGACTTGAAAGTCTGCCGCCGGGCAGCATTGAACGCTCGGGCGGTCGCGAGGTGTTGCAGTATCGCGGCGATGTGATTCCCGTGCTGCGCTGGAACCGCATTCTGGGCGGGGAAGTGGTGCAGACGGAGGAGGATTGCTGCCTGATCATCGCCGACAACGGCAAGCGCATGTGCCTGCATGTCGATGAGGTGGAGGATATCCTGCAAACCCCGCTGCGCATCGAGATGAAATCCAGCGAGGATATGTTCCTCGGTACCACGGTGATCCATGAGCAGTCCACCGAGGTGATCGATGTGTTCGAACTGCTCAGGCTTGCCGATCCTGAATGGTTCACCTCCGGCGGTAATGCGCATGAGGAAGGCCGGAGAACCATCCTGTTCGCCGAGGATGCACCATTTTTCCGCACCATGCTGATCCCTGTGCTGGAGAGCATGGCCTACGAGGTCTGGTATGCCCGGGATGGACAGGAGGCATGCGAGATCCTTGACCGTCAGGTGCCCGATGTCGTGCTGACCGATATCGAGATGCCGCGCATGAACGGTTACGAACTGGCCGAATGGATCAGTGGCCAGCCGCGGTTGGCGGACGTGCCGGTGATCGCTATCTCTTCCGCGCCGCCTGATGCCTACGATGTCGAGCACCGACGGCACTTCCATACTGTGCTGAGCAAGATGGACCGGCAGGGCCTGTCCGAGTGTCTGGGCAGGCTGCACGGACATGAATCGGTTGAATGCAATCCACCACAAGTATTCGAACGACCGGTTCTGGTCGGCGGGAGGCCATCATGAATGCTGCCGCGAGACCCCGGGCAGGGGGTATCTCGGAGTGCTTCAGCTGCCGCGTGGGAGGGCAGTGGGTCGCCTTCCCGGTCGCACAGGTGCTGGAGGTCATCACCCAGCAGCGGCTGACCCCGATGCCGCTGGCTCCCGACGGGGTGCTCGGTCTGATCAATCTGCGCGGACGTATCATCAGCGAGGTGGATGTGCGCCGCATTCTGGGTCTGCAGGCCGCTGAAGCCGAGCGGCATGTGCATGTGGTGATCGTGAAGAGCCGGCAGGGCGAGGACGTCGGGCTGGTGGTGGATCAGGTAGGGGCGGTATCGGCCATCGATTACAACCGCTTCGAAAAGGTTCCTGACACGCTGCATGCCGTCTGGCAGCAGATCGGTGAAGGCGTGCTGAAATACGATACACATATCACGGTGATGCTGGATGTGGACCGTCTGCTTGCCCTGTCGCTGCCCTGCGCAGCTCAGGAGCCGCAGGGCAAGGAGCTATCCCGATCTGCGGACGGGAAAAAGACACCGGTTGTTTTACACTAAATCATGAGGCGAGGGTAGCTGTATGGCTGAGAAGATGATGGTGGTGGACGATGCGCGTGTGGTGCGTGTCTCGCTGGGAAAGATCATGCAATCTCTCGGTTTCGAGGTGATCGCCTGCGAGGACGGACAGCAGGCCATGCAGGCGATCCTCGAGAATCCCGATGTGCGGCTGATCATGCTCGACTGGCATATGCCGGTGATGAACGGCTACGATTTTCTGGTGCGGCTCAGGGAAATGCCCGAGCATTCCTCATCGCCACTGGTGGTGATGGTGACTACCGAAGCCAGCATGCCGTCGATGATGAAGGCACTGTCGGCGGGGGCCGACGAATACATCATGAAGCCTTTCGATGCCTCCCTGATCAAGAGCAAGCTGGATCTGCTCGGCGTGGCGTACAAGGAATGATCCGCCTGCTGATTGCCGATGATTCGCCGGTGTTCCGGCACTTCCTGCGCAAGTGCGTGGCAGGCATGGAGGGTGTCGAGGTGGCAGGCGAGGCCAGACACGGCGAGGATGCGCTGGCCAGAATCGCCGAGCTCAAACCCGATGTAATGACGCTGGATATGACCATGCCGCGCATGAACGGCATGCAGGTGCTGCACACCCTGAGAAAGGATTTTCCGGATCTGCCGGCCATCGTGCTGACCAGCGGCAACGAAAGCGAGGCGGAGCGGACCGTGGAGGCACTGGATGCCGGAGCCTTCGATTTCATCCTCAAGCCGCAGTTGTCCGATGGAGACCCGGTGGCGTTCCTGATCGACGCCCTGTATCCACGCATCATGGCGGCCTGTAAATCCAGACGCAGGAGACCGCTCGCCACAGTCAGTCCGAAACCTGCACTACGCTCCTCCGGCAGCAGTGCTGCAGGCCGACCGGATCTGGTGGCCATCGGCTCAAGTACCGGAGGGCCCGCGGCCCTGCATGCCGTGCTGGGCAGTCTGCCGGCCAATTTTCCCGTACCTGTCGTGGTCACCCAGCATATGCCCAAGCTCTTTCTGCAACCGTTGGCCGACAGGCTGGAGAAGGAAACCGCGCTTTCCTGCCATCTGGCGGTGGACGGTATGACGCTGGAGCGCGGGCATATCTATGTTGCCCCCGGCGAAAGCCATCTCGAATTGCAACGCGAGGGTGTGGAGATCGTTTGTCGTCTGAGTGCGGCACCGCCCGTGCATCATTGCCGTCCGGCGGTCGATCCGATGTTCTACTCGCTGGCTGCCCTTGCCCCGCGCCTGAATACGCTGGCCGTGGTTCTTACCGGCATGGGTGAGGATGGTGCCGCCGGTGCCAAGGCCATCGCAGAGAAGCGCGGACATGTGATTGCGCAGGATGAAAAAACCAGTGTGGTGTGGGGCATGCCGGGGGCGACGGTGCGTTGCGGTGCCGCCCACGAAGTCCTGCCGCTGGAGCAGATTTCCGCAGCTATCATGGCCCGCTGCGCCAGAACATCCGCAGCCACGGGGGTGCAGTATGCAAACGCCGCAGTTTGAGTTCATGCGGGATTTTCTGCTGCAACAGAGCGGCCTGGTGGTGGAGGAAAGCAAGATGTATCTGCTGCGTACCCGCCTGCAACCGCTGCTCAAGGAACACAGTATCGCCACGCTGAACGAGCTTGCCGACCGTCTGAAGAAAGACCGCAACAGCCGTCTGGCACGACAGGTGGTGGATGCCATGACCACCAACGAGACCCTGTTCTTCCGCGACCAGTATCCCTTCGATGCCCTGCGCGATGTGATGCTGCCGCAGTGTGCTTCCTCGCCGGTCCGCATCTGGTCGGCGGCATCGTCCACCGGACAGGAGGCGTATTCGATCGCCATGATCGCTGCGGAGGCACTGGGCGGAAAGGGGAAAAGGGTGGAGATCGCAGGCACCGATATCTCCGATCAGGCGCTGACCAAGGCGGCCGGCGGCACCTATACCCAGATGGAGGTGCAGCGTGGCATGCCGGCCAGACTGCTGATCAAATATTTCGAGCAGGATGGTTCCAACTGGCGTCTGAAGCCGGAGATAAGGAATATGGTGCGCTTCGGGCCGGCCAATCTGGTTTCGCCGACGCTTTCCTCCGAGATGCGTGGCAAGGGGCCGTTCGACATCGTGTTCTGCCGCAATGTGCTGATCTATTTCAATGTCGGGGCGCGTCTGCAGGTGATCGACAATCTGGCCGCATGCATGAAGGACAGCGGATATCTGGTGACCGGTGCCGCCGAGATACCCAAGGGCAACAAATCCCGCTGGGAGGCCGTGCATTTCGGCAACCGCAACCTGTGGCGGCTGGTGGCGCGATGATGGGCGCTGTGACCGACAAGGAGATGAATCCATGAGCGACAACGAACGTGATTTCACCCGGGTGCAGTTCTCCACCCGTGCCGAGGTGGATGTGAACGGCCATACCGTGCCCGGCGATATCAGCGATATCAGTATGAACGGCATCTATCTGCGCTCGTCGCTTGCCGTGAGTCTCAACGATGCCTGCGAGGTACGTGTCTATCTGGGCGAGACCGAGCCGCTGGTCATCCATGCGCAGGGGCTTGTTGCGCGCTGTGACGATGACGGCTTCGCGGTGCACTTCACCGGCCTGTATTGCGAGAGCTACGACCACCTGAAGCAGATTATTTTACTGAATGCGGCATCAAAGGAATCCGCCGAACAAGAGTTGGTTGATCACCTCGGCATTGCGGCGGCAAGGAGCGAGTCATGAGTGCGAATCCGCTAGATGTGACGGAAAGTCAGTCTGTATCCGGACTGGACGGCTTTTTCGAGGCCATCCTGAACGGGGATTTTCAATGGCGTATGCCGCCAGGCAACGCGCTGGCCGGGCAGGTGAATGCGGTGATGCAGCATCTGGATGCTTTGATGCTTCAGGAGCTCAAGGGCAAGGTGGAGATGGCCGTGTCCGGATTCGAAAGCACGATCGTGATGGCGCGGCTGGATGCCTCGGCCTCGGAGGTGCGGGAGCGGACGGAATCCATGGCTGCCGCCACCGAGGAGATGAGTGCCACGGTGAAGCTGATGGCCGAACGGGCGGGCGATGTGCGCGAATTGAGTGTGTCCGCCACCGAATCGGTCGCCACTGGCCACTCCTCGATGGATGAGACCGTGCAGGTGATGGCCGAGACCAGCAGCCAGATGATGGCTGCGATCCAGCAGATGGATCAGCTGAAAACCATCTCCGGCGAGATCGGGCAGTTGCTCGGAACCATCAAGAAGATCTCCGATCAGACCAATCTTCTGGCCCTGAACGCGACCATCGAGGCGGCGCGCGCCGGTGAGGCTGGCAAGGGCTTCGCGGTGGTGGCCGGGGAGGTCAAGGAGCTCTCCCGTCAGACACGCCAGGTGACGGACAATATCTCCGAGAAGAGCCAGGCCATCGAGCATACAGTGAGCACTGCTGTGAACAGCATCGAGACCATCTCCGATACCGTGCAGAAGGCGGCTGCCGCACTGGCTGTATCCGGTGAGGCGATGAACGACATCGCCGGCAATATGCGCATGGTGGACGAGCGGGTTCGCGATATCACGCATGCCGCCGAGGATCAGTCACTGGCCAGTGCCGAGATCGCCGGTGGTGTGGCCACCACGGCGCAGGAAGCCGATGCGTTGAAACATCTTGCACAGGACTCGCTGGATATGACAGACCAACTGGGTAACCGGGTGCGTGAGGATCTGGCCAGTTTCGCCACGCTGAAGATCAGCGATGCGGTGATCCAGTTGGCCAAGTCCGACCATATGCTGTGGAAAAAGCGCCTGATCGACATGATTCTGGACCGCGGCGAGATCCGCGTGGAAGAGGTCACCGATCATCATCAGTGCAGGCTGGGCAAGTGGTACGATACAGCCGGCAGGGAACATTACGGGCATATGCCCGGCTTCACCCAGCTGATGGACCCGCATGCCGATGTGCACCGGCTGGCAAAATCGGCCGTGGCCAGGTTCAACAAGGGAGACAAGGCCGGAGCCGTGGCTGATGTCGAAGCCATCGGGCCGCTGTCGGACAAGGTGGTTGAGCTGCTCACCACGTTGGAGAAACAATGATTTAACCAGTCCGACGCCCTTCACGCCCGCCCTTAACCGGCGGGCATTTTTTTGCGGCATGCTAAAGCTATTAACGTTGCGTAAAACAACAGTTGCAATATACAACAATAAGCAATACGCTTCGCCGCATGCAGACGAACACAAGCCAACAGATCTCTGATTTTCAGCTGGAACAGGCCATCGGTCTGAATGTGAACCGCACGGCATTCCTGATGACCGAAGAGATCGCCCGGCGCTTTTCTGCGCATGGTTATGCCCTGTCGGCACAGGATTTCGGCATCATGTTCCGCCTGTTCAAGCAGGGCCCCATGACCCAGGTGGCGATCGCGACCCTGATGCTGCGCGACAAGACCACCATCACGCGGCGCATCGACGGGCTGGTAAAAAAGGGCCTTGTCGAGCGCGGGCCCGATCCGGACGACCGGCGTTATTTCCGCATTGCGCTGACGGATGCCGGACAGCAGGCCATGCAGGTGATGATTCCGCTGGTGCGCGATTTCCAGCAGGAGGTGCTGAGCGAGATACCGGACGAGGACAAGGCAATCACCATCAGAACACTGAAGCACATTTCAGAAAAACTTCTCAAACTGAGATAAGGAGATCATATGAAAAGTACCAAACCGCACTGGATTGCCATCGGACTGTTGTCCGCACTGCTGCTCGCAGGGGTCGTCAAGGTCGTTGTACTGGGCAGCACGGGGGAGAAGGCGGCGGATGGACGTACCGCCCTGCTGCTGGAGCCTGCCGAGCGTCAGGCCGTGCTCGGCGAGATGCGCCTGCTGCTGGAGAGCACGCAGAGCATCGTCGAGGCGCTGGCCAACGATGACCTGACCGCAGTGGAGGCCGCCGCGCGTCCTATCGGCAGTGCCGCCATCGCTACGGTCGATTTCAGTTTACGAGCAAAGTTGCCGCTGGATTTCAAGAAGCTCGGCTTCGGCACGCACTACGCCTTCGACGACATCGCCAACATGGCCAATGAAAAACAGCCCGCCAAAGCCATTCAGATGAAACTGGCAGAAACCATGAACAACTGTTTGGCCTGCCACGCCGCCTATTATCTTCCCGAATAGAAGCTCTAAGCCGCTTCATGCCAGGACGGATGCTTTGTCGCGCGGAACAAGAACGGTCTGGCTTATCGCGCATTGAGGAATTGCCATTGAAGGGCTATCTTCCGCCGCGTTCTGAATTCACCCGAAAAGAGGAAACCCACCATGGCAAGAAAGTTTAATTTCAGTGCAGGCCCGGCAATGTTGCCGGCATCCGTGATCGAACGCGCGCAGCAGGAAATGCTGGATTGGAACGGTTCGGGCATGTCGGTGATGGAGATGAGCCATCGCGGCAAGGAATATATGTCCATCGCAGCCAAGGCCGAGAAGGATCTGCGCGAAGTCATGGCGATTCCCGACAACTACAAGGTGCTCTTTCTGCAGGGAGGAGCCTCCTCGCAGTTTGCAGCCATCCCGTTGAATCTGCTGGGGGACAAGACCAGCGCCGACTACATCAACACCGGCATGTGGTCGAAGAAAGCGATTGCCGAGGCCAAGCGCTACGGCACGGTGAACATCGCAGCCGACACCTCGGAGGGCGGCTTCACCAGCGTGCCGACGCAGGCCGAGCTGAAGCTCAACCCGGATGCCGCCTATGTGCACTACACCCCGAACGAGACCATCGGCGGCGTGGAGTTCGATTATATCCCGGAAACGGGCGGCGTACCGCTAGTGGCCGACATGTCCTCCACCATCCTTTCGCGTCCGATCGACGTGTCGAAGTTCGGCCTGATCTACGCCGGCGCACAGAAGAACATCGGCCCTGCCGGTCTGTGCATCGTGATCGTCCGCGACGACCTGCTGGGCAAGGCATCCGCGAACTGCCCGACCATGTTCAACTACGCCATCCATGCCGAGAATGAGTCGATGTACAACACACCGGCGACCTATAGCTGGTATATGGCCGGTCTGGTGTTCGAGTGGCTGCAGCAGCAGGGCGGTCTTTCCGCGATGGGCGTGCTCAACAAGCGCAAAGCGGATAAGTTGTATGCCGCTATCGATGCCACTGATTTCTACGGCAGCCCGGTGGCGAAGAATGCCCGCTCATGGATGAATGTGCCGTTCACGCTGGCCGATCCGGAGCTGGATGCCGAGTTCCTCAAGGGCGCATCTGCAAAGGGCCTTGTGACCTTGAAGGGTCATCGCTCCGTCGGAGGCATGCGCGCCAGTATCTACAATGCGATGCCGGAAGAGGGCGTGGATGCACTGGTCGCCTACATGAAGGAATTCGCAAGCCAGTACTGAGGCTGATTCTTTCTCACATCAAACAAACAAGGCGACCCTCGGGCCGCCTTGTTTGTTTGATGTTGCAGAGCCTTACAGGCCGACCTTCTTCAGCACCTGTTCGTCCTCCGGAGGCAGGGCGAGGGCACGTTCCATATCGGCGCGGGCCAGATCCTTGTGGCCGAGGGCCTTATGCGCCATGGCGCGATAAGTGTAGGGCTTGCTGCTGCCCGGGTGAACCATGTCGATGTGCCGGTTCAGGGCCTCCAGAGCCTCCTGATAACGGCCTGCGCGCAGCAACAGACGGCCGATGCGGAAATCCACATCCTGATCCTTCGGGTCGAGTTTTTGCTCTGCTTCAAAGCTTTGCAGGGCTTCATCAACCCTGCCCAGACGTTCGTAGCAGGTGCCGAGGTTGTAGTTGGCATTGTCGTGTGTCGGGTCCATCGCCAGCACCTTGTTGAACACGGAGATGGCATCCTCATAGCGCTGCATGCGGGTGAGCTGCGTACCCACGGCATGCCATGCGCCGACGCTGTTCTCAACTTCGGCTCGAACCATACGACGGTTCAATTCGGCCAGTTTTGCCTTGTCTTTCAAGCCCGGTGTGCCGCCCATGACGTCCTTCCAGCTTTGCGTGATACTGGAGTTGCCGAGCCTGTCCTCTGACTGCGCCAGAAAATCCGCAGGGAAGGCCTCGCCGGTCTTGCCCAGACCCTGAACCACATCCCCGATGTTGAACGAGGCACGCAGGCGTTTCTTGAATTCATAGATGCCCTTGCCGTGCAGTTGTGCCATCTCGAATTCCAGCGCCGGATAATCGGCGGTGTTCAGCGGGCCGTCGGGATCGGCGATCAGCGGGTACACGTCGGTATTCATCAGATGATAGGGCAGCCATTCGGCCATCACATCATGCTTGTTCATCAGATCGGCGCGCAGTTCGCTGTTGCCGGTGACCGCATCGGCCTGCTGCACGCGCAGCGGTTCGCTGGAGGCGATCAGCAGGAAGTAGGCGGACTTCACATACAGGATGGCGCAATGCTTGAAGCTCTTCTGCAGCGTGCGCAGGATGATATCCGTGCCGCCGTCTCCGATGCGCGAATCCACCCAGGTGATGTACACGCCGTCGGGCGTCAGGTGTTTTTCGATGCTGTCGAAGAAGTCCTTCGTATAAAGCTTGGAGGAGCTGAAATACAGCGGTGTGGTGACCGTGTTCAGGATCATCGAATACTTCTGCTCGCCCACCTTCACATGGTGGATGGCATCGTCCACCACGATGTTCACGCGCGGATTATGCTCGATGTCGAAGTTCCATTGTGCCATGCGGAACAGGTTCTCCCGCACCACCGGGTTGATTTCCACCACCTCGGTCTTTTTGAAGAACAGTCCGACCGAAGAGGCGGTGGCACCACTGCCCAGACCCAGCACCAGCGCATCGTCGAGGCGCGGGGCATACAGTGTGGACAGCGCACCGACGATCTTCTCCGACGGGTTGTTCAGCGGGATGCTGATATAGCCGTTGATGAAGAAGTACGGCTTGCCGTTCATCCAGTTGATGGAGAACACGTCCTGATAGCCCTTATAACGGTCGGGGAAGCTGAAGTCGGCGCGTTCACGCTTGAGTTCGGCCACATCGCGGAAATTCGTGTAGCTGAGAAACAGCAGGTCCTCGTCCCAGTGTTTATGCTGCCAGCCGAACATGGCCAGGACGGCGAGGGCCGCCGGAATCAGATGAATCAGTTTGGCTCTGCTGTACACGATCAGGGCAAGGGCGGAGATGCCGCCGATCATCAACAGCTGTACGCCGTAATCCAGCAGACGATGCAGCACGAACACCATCAGCAGGAAGCCGGCCACATTGGCCAGCGAGGAGATGAACAGCAAGGCGCCTGATTCACGGCTGACCTCGGCATTGTCTGCGGAGGCATCCTGATAGGAAAGCAGGGCCGGGATGGTGGCACCGAAGGTCAGGGCGGGGAGCAGCATCAGGCCGCTGAGCATCACGGTTTTCAGTACGATCAGCGCCCAGAAGTGATTCGCGACCAGCGAGTAAAGCGCTGCATACAGATAGATGGCGGGACCGGCGGCCAGCATCAGCCAGAGCAGTCCCGCCAGATTCAGCCACATGATGTGTGTGAAGGTGAGCGAGAAGCGGCGCACCAGCAACGACCCCAGCGTGATACCGATCAGAATCAGTGCTAGCACCAGCGCGAACGATTCGCGGAACGGGCCGAACACCAGTTCGGAGTATTTCACCATGAAAAGCTGGAAGATGGCGGAGGCGATACTGGCCAGCACCAGTGGCAGCCAGCGGGAAGCGGGGATCATGCGGAACACGTTGCCGATCACGAAGCTTTCCTCGGCTTCCTGTTTTTCCTCTTCGCGCATGTGCGAGAAGCGCAACCACAGGCCTGCGGCAATCACCAGATTCACCGAGGCGAACAGGGCCACTGTGCCGCGGATGCCGAAGCTGCGGATGAAATAGAACTCGATGAGCAGGGCGGTGAGGGCGGCACCGAAGTTGTACACCATATACACCCAGGAGAAGGAAGCGCGCGAATGCACCGCACTTTCACGTCCGAAATAGCCGGCGAACAGGGGCACGCTGCAACCGATCAGAAAGGCTGGCGCGATCAGCAGCAGTACGCAGATCAGGATACTGCCGGAAAGATTGTCGGAGAACAGCGAGGAACCGGCATATACCACGCTTTCGATCAGCGGCTGCGAGAAGGCGACGGCCGCGCCGTAGATGCCGATGCCCGCCTCGATGGCCCACAGCCAGCGCCACAGCCGGTGCGCGTAGGCCGAGCCCATGCCGATGCCGAGCAGGAAGGTCATCAGGATGGCGGCGGATACCGCGAACTGGTCGCCGACCATATTGCCGAGGATACGACCGTAGAGGATCTCGTAGGAGATACCGGCAAAGCCGGAGAGCAGCATCAGCAGGGCGAATAATTTCGGCTGCGATTCAGTTTCGAGATTCATAAACAGGCCTCTCTTGTGTTGCGTTCGGGTTATGGCAACCACAGCACACTGTAGAGCGTCTGCTGCCATCCCGCCACGCACAATGCCGGTGGCGATTTGCCGGTAATGTGACAGCGGCCACGTTCGCACTTGTCGTGTTGCAAGCAAGCCGGCTTTGCCTGCATGATGCGGACGCGCGCATTGACCTTGGGATGTCGGGGGCTATCATCGCCCCGCACCACGAATCTTGCTTCACAGGGTGCACATCTCACCTTTGTGGAGAAACAGTCCCCATGTTCAAGTCATATCTACTCCCTTCCGGCTCGACCGCCGTTCTCGCGTGCAAGCGCGACGGTTATCCGCTCGGGATGGCTATGGCTGCGGCTCAGGCCGTTCCGGTCAAGCGTTTTCCGAGGGTTTGAGGAACCGATTTCACCACGCAGGACACGAAGATCACCAAGCTGAATGATTTGGAATTGCTTTGTGTGCTTCGTGTCTTTGTGGTAAATGAATTTTGAGTTTGGGAGTTGAATGATGTCTAAGGTCTGGATTGCGGACAAAATGTCCTCGCGTGCGATTGAAGTGTTCAAGGCGCGCGGGATCGAGGTGGATTACCGCCCCGGCCTGTCGGACGAGGAAAAGCTGGCCATCGCCGGCGATTATGACGGCATCGCCGTGCGTTCCTCGACCACATTGAAGGGCCCGCTGCTAGCGGCCGCCACCAGAACCAAGGTCATCGGTCGCGCCGGTATCGGTGTGGATAATGTGGATGTGCAGGAATGTTCGCGTAATGGCATCGTGGTGATGAACACGCCGTTCGGTAACACCATCACTACCGCCGAGCTGGCTGTGGCACACATCGTGGCCGCGGCGCGCATGATTCCGCAGGCTTCGGCCTCTACGCGTTCAGGCAAGTGGGAAAAGAACCGCTTCATGGGCATGGAGCTGACCGGCAAGAAGGCCGGCGTGATCGGTGCCGGCAATATCGGTGCGATCGTTTGCGACCGCCTGAAAGGCCTGCATATGAGCGTGTTCGTCTATGATCCGTTCATCTCCGACGAGCGAGCCGCAGCCATGGGGGTGAGCAAGGTGGAAACCGTGGCCGAACTGGCCGCGATGGTGGACGTACTGACCATTCATGTACCGCTGCTGGATGCCACACGCAACTTGATCAACGCGGACATCATCGGCCGCATGAAGAAGGGCTCGATCATCGTCAACTGCGCGCGCGGCGGCATCGTGGACGAGGCCGCCCTGTATGAGGCCTGCAAGTCCGGCCATCTGCGTGCGGCTGCCCTTGACGTGTTCGCCAGGGAACCGGCCACCGAGAATCCGTTGTTCGAGCTGGAGAATGTCAGCTTCACGCCGCATATCGGTGCTTCCACCGACGAGGCGCAGGAGAACGTGGCGGTACAGATCGCCGAACAGATGTCCGATTTCCTGCTCAACGGTGTGGTGCGCAATGCCGTGAACATGCCTTCGCTCTCCGAAGAGGAGCAGCGCCTGTTGTCTCCATACATGCTGCTGGCCGAGCGCATGGGTCGCTTTATCGGTCAGACCATGCGTCCGGGCTATGCACGCATCACCGCGCATTTCGAGGGGCATGCCGCTTCCGTCAACCGCAAGCCGCTGATCAACAGCCTGCTGACCGGCCTGCTTTCCGGCAGCATGGAAGAGGTCAACGCGGTCAATGCCGGCATGCTGGCCAAGGATCGCGGCATCGAGATCAATGAAACCGCACGTGATACCTCCGAGAACTTCGCCACCATGATCCGCCTCGAGGTGGAAGGCGACGAGGGCACGCGCAGCATCTCCGGCACGCTGTTCGACGAAACCCGTCCGCGTCTGGTCAGCTTCGACACCTGCGATGTGGAGATCGCGCCGGCCGGCAATCTGATCTTCCTGCAGAACGAAGACAGGCCGGGCGTGATTGCCGCTGTCGGCCGTATCCTGGCTGATGCCGATATCAATATCGGCGACTTCAGGCTTGGTCGCCGCTCGGATACACGCAATGCCGTGGCCCTGATCCAGGTGGATTCGACGCCGGGCGAAGACGTGCTGCAGAAGCTCGAAACGCTGCCCAACGTGTTGATGGTGCGTTACGCCGAACTCGGCGAGATGTGAGGGTAGGGATATGACACACCGCCCGATGATCGGTCTGGAGGATGCCTTCGGTGTGCGCGCCAGATCCCTGCGCCGCCTGCAGATGACCTTGTTGAACCTTTTCGAGGCTGCCGGCTACAGCGAGGTGATCCCGCCGCTGCTGGAAAGGCCGGATATCCTGAAGACCGGCGCCGGCAAGTTCCTCGCCGATCAGACCATGGTGTTCTCGGATCCTGCCGATGCCGGCCTGTTGGCCGTGCGGTCGGATATCACACCGCAGATCGCCCGCATCGCCGCCACCCGTCTGCTTTCCAGTGACGAACTGCGCCTGAGCTATTCCGGCTCGGTGATGCTGGCCCGTCCTGAATCACGCCACGGCTCACGTCAGCAGTGGCAGACCGGCGTGGAATGCATGGGCGTGCCGGGTGCCGAGGGCGACATCGAGGTGATGCGTCTGGCTGCGCAGAGCATGCTTCTGGCCGGTTTCAATAACCCGGTGCTGCAACTCGGGCATATCGGTCTGCTCAAGGCGCTGGTCGGTGGCAGCTCTATCACGCTGGATCGCTGGACGGAACGTCTGGCGCGTCGCTCGCCCGATGATATGGCCGTGATGATCAAGCAGGGAAATCTGCCGGAAGCCTGCGGCGAGGCTCTGCTGGCCATGGCCGCAGGACAGGCCGATGCGGCATGGCTGATGAGCAGGAAGGGCCGTATCAACGACGAATTCGATGCTGCTGCTCTGTATCTGACCGATCTGATCGGCCAGTTGAACGAGGAGCTGGACGGTGTGTCCCTGCATCTGGATGCAGCGGTGATGCCGCGCTTCCTGTATCACAGTGGTGCGGTGTTCGCAGGCTTCGCGGAAGGCGTACCGTATGCCTTGCTGTACGGCGGGCGTTACGATGCCATGATGGCGGCGCATGGCCGCGATATGCCGGCAACCGGTTTTTCGCTGGATCTTTGGGCCTGGCTGGATAGTGGAATAGAGGTGGAATTATGAGCAATACGATCGCGGTCGGCATTCAGTGGGGAGACGAGGGCAAGGGCAAGATTGTTGACCTTCTGACTCCGGAAGTGGATGTGGTGGCCCGTTTTCAGGGCGGCCCGAATGCCGGTCATACGCTGGTCATCGGCGGCAAAAAGACGGTTCTGCATCTGGTTCCATCCGGTATTCTGCACGACAACACGCTGTGCCTGATCGGTAACGGGACCGTGGTGGCGCCGGAAACCATCGTCAAGGAGATGGACACGTTGCTGTCCGCCGGTATCCCGGTGAACGAGCGCTTGAAGATCTCCGATCGCTGCCAGTTGATCCTGCCCTACCATCGGGCGCTGGATGCGGCACGCGAGGCGGCCAAGGGCAAGGCCAAGATCGGCACCACCGGGCGCGGTATCGGCCCGGCCTATGAAGACAAGACGGCGCGTCGCGGTATCCGCCTGATCGATCTGGAGTGCGACACCCTGTCTGCCAAGCTCGATGAGAACCTTGCCTGGACCAATTTCATGCTCACCCAGTATTTCAAGGTGGATCCGGTGACACGCGCCGAAGTGGATGCTGTGATCGAGATCGCGCGTCAGCGCCTGTTGCCGCTGATGGCGGATGTCACCCTGATCCTGCATGAACGCCACAAGGCAGGGGACAGGATGCTGTTCGAGGGAGCACAGGGCGCGATGCTGGACGTCGACCACGGCACCTATCCGTATGTCACCTCATCGAACACCGTTTCAGGTGCGGCCCTTGCCGGCCTGGGTATCGGTCCGAACATGATCGACGAGGTGTTGGGCATTGTGAAGGCCTATACCACACGAGTCGGTGCAGGCCCTTTCCCCACCGAGTTGTACAACGATTCGGGGATGAACGATGCCTCCGGCAAGCATATGGCCGAGAAGGGCCAAGAGTTCGGTTCCACCACCGGGCGCCCGCGTCGTACCGGCTGGTTCGATGCCGTGGTTGTGAAGCATGCTGTGCGTATCGGCGGCGTGACGGGTCTGGCTGTGACCAAGCTGGATGTGCTCGATGGTCTGCCGGAGATCAAGCTGTGCGTGGCTTATGAATGCAAGGGCAAGCGTCTGGATTCGATTCCGGCGGATGCAGCGAAGCTGGAAGACTGCACGCCGGTGTATGAGACCCTGCCGGGCTGGTCGGAAGTCACCTTCGGGGCGACGTCTTTCGATCAGATCCCTGCCGCGGCCAAGGCCCTGCTGAGCCGTATTGAAGAGGTTTGCGAATGCCCGGTGAGCATGTTGTCCACCGGACCTGATCGCGATCATATTATCCGCTTGTAATTGAATCAGGCTATCAGGTAGACAGAGAACAATGGGCCGCGGCGATGCGCATATGAATTGGGGACGACTTTTTTGCGGCGGTTTTGCGCTCGTGGGCTTGCTATTGCAAAGCGGCGTATCGGCAGCTGCTGAGAAGAGAATAATTCAGGGTCTCGAGCCGTATAAACAGAGCTATATCCTGTTCGACAGCTACAACGACCATTACAATTTAAATTCCATTTACGGTCCTGCGCTGGGAAGCAGGTACATGCAGCAGGAAGCCAAATACCAGATCAGCTTTCAGGGCGTGATGACCGATTTCGGAAACAGTCCGTACGAGTTGGGCGGATCCTACACCCAGCAGTCCTATTGGCAGGTCTACAACTCGTCCTTGTCTGCACCGTTTCGCGAAACGAATTACGAGCCGGAACTATTTGTCCGCAGGAACGGTCAAAATACTCCGCTGTTCGGCAAAGACACATCTTATCGTATCGGTTTCCATCACCAGTCCAACGGACAATCCCAACCTTTGTCGCGTAGCTGGAACCGGCTGTACGCCGAGGTGAAGCTGCAGGATCCAGCAGATGAATGGGTGGGGGCGATGCGTGTCTGGTTGAGGGTTCCTGAAAGGGCAATTAAAAACGACAACCCCACGATTACCAACTACTACGGCTTCTGGCAGTTCGACGGCCGCTGGACGCCTTATGAGAAGCACAAGCTCCATATCATGCTGCGCGACAACCTGCACAGGAAAAACAAGGGCGCCGTGCAGCTCGACTGGAGCTGGAAGATTTTTCACGATTTCAGCACCTATGTGCAGGGTTATTACGGCTACGGCGAAAACCTGATCGAACACAATTATGTCAGCGCACGCATCGGCGCGGGTATCCTGCTGACCAACTGGTAAGGAACCGCTAGTCTCCCGCTCCCGGCGTTCAGCAGGCGCCAGGGTGATGGAGCAGACATGAGTTTACACGATGAAATAAGCAAACGGCGCACTTTCGGCATCATCTCGCATCCCGACTCGGGCAAGACGACGCTGACCGAAAAGCTGCTGCTGTTCGGCGGCGCGATCCAGATGGCCGGTGCGGTCAAGGCGCGCCGTGCCAGCCGGCATGCCACCTCCGATTGGATGAAGATCGAGCAGGAACGCGGCATTTCCGTGGCCTCCTCGGTGATGAAGTTCAATTATCCGCATGGCGGCTGTGAGTATGAGATCAATCTGCTCGATACTCCGGGCCATCAGGACTTTTCCGAGGACACCTATCGCGTGCTGACTGCGGTGGATTCGGCGATGATGGTCATCGATTCCGGTAAGGGTGTCGAGGCACAGACCGAAAAATTGATGGAGGTGTGCCGCATGCGCAACACCCCGATCGTCACCTTCATCAACAAGCTCGACCGCGAAGGTCTCGATCCGCTGGAGTTGCTGGCCGATATCGAGAGCAAGCTGCAGATCGAATGTGTGCCGATGTCCTGGCCGATCGGCATGGGCAAGTCCTTCAAGGGTGTGTTCAACCTCTACAAGAATGAGCTGAACCTGTTTTCCCCGTCGCAGGCGACCCGGCATAACGATGCGGTACATATCGCCGATCTGGACGATCCAAGGCTGGATGAACTGCTCGGCTCTCAGGCCGATGAGCTGCGCGAGAGCGTGGAGTTGATGCAGGGCGCTGCGATGCCGTTTGATCGCCAGCAATTCCTCAACGGCGGGCAGACGCCGGTGTTTTTCGGCAGTGCAGTGAATAATTTCGGTGTGCGCGAGTTACTTGATGCCTTTGTTGAACTGGCACCCGCTCCGGGGCCGCGTGCGGCAGCCGAACGCATGGTCGAGCCGGACGAACCGGATTTCTCCGCTTTCGCATTCAAGATCCAGGCGAACATGGACCCGGCGCATCGCGACCGCATCGCCTTTTTCCGCATCTGCTCCGGCAAGTTCACGCGCGGCATGACCGTGCGCCATCATCGCATCGGCAAGGATGTGAAGCTGGCCAATGCCACCATCTTCATGGCGCAGGACCGCGCGCATGTCGAGGAGGCCTATGCCGGCGATATCATCGGCATCCACAATCATGGCACGATCCGCATCGGCGACACCTTTAGCAGCAAAGAGCCGTTGAAATTCACCGGCATTCCGAACTTCGCACCTGAAATGTTCCGCCGCATCCGCCTGAACGATCCGATGAAGCGCAAACAGTTGCACAAAGGGCTGATGCAGCTCTCCGAGGAGGGCGCCGTTCAGGTGTTCCGCACGGTGCTCACCGGTGATTATCTGCTTGGTGCGGTCGGTGTGCTGCAGTTCGATGTGGCCGTGGCGCGGTTGAAGGCCGAGTACAATGTGGATGCCGATTATGTCGGTACAGATTTCAAGCTGGCGCGCTGGATCAAGTGTGATAACGCAGCCAAACTCAAGGGTTTCGAGCGGCAGTTCGCGGCCAGTCTGGCGCTGGATTCGGATGACAGTCTGGCCTATCTGGCCCCCGATGCATGGAAGTTGCGCTACACCGAAGAGCAGTGGCCGGATGTGAAGTTCTTCAAGACGCGGGAAAGCCTGTGAGTATCAAAGCCTTCAATTTCGCCGCCACGCCGCATATCCATTTCGGGGCGGGTGAGCGTGCGAAGCTGAAGGGGATCGCCGGCTCGTTCGCCACCGCGGATAACAAGGGGATTCTGCTGGTTACCGGCGGCCATTCCTTCGATGCATCGGCGCTTTGCACAGACCTGCTCGAAGAGCTGTCTGCCGGTTTCGATGTGCACCGCATCCGGGTGAGCGGCGAGCCATCACCGGAACTGGTGGATGCGGCTGTGGCTGAATTCCACGTGTCCAACCCCTGTTGTGTGATCGCAATCGGTGGCGGCAGCGCTGTGGATGCGGGCAAGGCGATCGCAGGGCTTCTGCCGCTGGGCGATTCGGTGATGGAGTATCTGGAGGGGGTCGGCAAGGGTCGTGCTTATCAGGGGCCGTCCACGCCGTTTATCGCTGTGCCGACCACCGCAGGAACCGGGGGGGAAACCAGCAAGAATGCCGTGCTGTCGGAGATCGGCGAGCAGGGTTTCAAGAAATCATTCCGCGACGAGATGCTGGTCGCCCGCCATATCGTGCTCGATCCGGAGCTCACCCTTTCATGCCCGCCGGATGTGACTGCGGCCTGCGGCATGGATGCCTTCACGCAGCTGCTCGAGTCCTATGTTTCCAGTCGTGCGAACCCGATGACCGATGCACTGGCCCTGAGCGGCATGCGGCTGGTGCGCGACCATCTGATGATGGCAGTGGAACAGGGGGACGACATCGCAGCGCGCAGTGCGATGCTGTATGCCTCGGCGATGTCCGGCCTCACGCTGGCCAATGCCGGCTTAGGCAGTGTGCATGGTCTGGCTTCTCCATTGGGGGCCTGTTTCCCGATTCCTCACGGTGTGGTGTGCGGTACGCTGCTGCATGAAGCAACAGCTCTGAATATCGCCGCGATGCAGGATCGGGAGCCGCTGAATCCGGGTCTCGTCAGGTATGCCGAAGCGGGACGCTTGCTGGTGGATAATGTCACGCTGCCGGATGACGCTGCACTGACTGCATTGGTTGCTGCGCTGCAGAGTTGGAGCGATTGTTTGAAGATGCAAAGGCTCGGTGAATACGGGGTTACTAAGGACGATATACCGCGCATCGTGGCAGGCAGCCGTGGGAACAGTATGCAGACCAACCCGATTGTATTGACGGACGACGAGATCGCCGGGCTGGTTTATTCCCGGCTCTAGGGGGCTGCTTCGTCGGCCTCTGATTCAGACCCGGCGGCTTGCGGGGCACTGCTTTCGATCAGGCCTTCCCAGGCATCTCTCAGGTATTCGTAGGCCGACCACAGGGTCAGCAGGGAAGCGACCCACAGCAGCGCAAGGCCGATCAGATGCATATTGATGCCGAGCAGGGTTATATGCAGCAGCAGGCATACAATCGCCGCCATCTGGGCCGCGGTTTTCCATTTACCCATCTGCGAGACATGCACGATGCTGGAAACCTGGGCGAGCCATTCGCGCAGTGCGCTGATGACGATTTCACGACCGATGATAATGGCGGCCAACAGGGCCGGGGCACGATCGGCTTCCACCAGCAGCACAAGTGCCGTGGCAACCAGCAGTTTGTCGGCAACAGGATCGAGGAAGCGGCCGAAGGCGGTGACCTCATTCCGGCTGCGGGCCAGATAACCGTCCAGCCAGTCGGTGGCCGCTGCGATGGCGAACAGAGCCGCAGCCGACAGATAGCCCACTTTCCCCGGCATGTAGAAAGCAACGGCAAACAGGGGAATCAGCAATACCCGCGATACGGTCAGCTGATTGGAAAGCGTCCAGGTCATGGCCGCTATTGTTGACGGATGTGGGACGGGGGACAAGGGGGAAAATGCCGGGAGGCTTGCTATGCGACATCTCAGGCCGTCCCCGTTTTCTGTTCACTCTGGTGAAGCACTTGCTATCAAAGGCTCTTCAGGAGTTGTCCACATTATCTGTGGATAACTTTCTGGATAACTTTTGCCAAACGTTATGGGGCACATGTGACAGCAGAATTACAAGGCGAAGATTAAAAATTAATCACATTGAATAACGTATATAAAACGAATGCTTACAATATGGTATTAATGTGATTGATTTGCATGATGTGAGAATTCAAATGAAGTTTCTTTTGCCTTCCTGAAAAGTGGATAAGTTGCATAAAAGAGGTATCCGGCGTGTTGCTTTTTCATTTGTTTGTTGTTATGGCTGGGTTGTGACTTCAGGTGTCGAGTTGCCGTAGGGCCTCATAAGTGGCGATGGCACAGGCCGAGGAAAGGTTCAGCGATCGAACCGGGGCATCGTCCCGCATCGGGATACGCAGCGACTGGATATCCGCCAGCACGGTATGAGGCAGTCCGCGCGTTTCCGGTCCCATAACAAGGACATCCCCGGGCTCGAACCTCGTTTGCCAGATCGTCTGCCCGCCCTTCGTGCTCAGCCCGAACCAGCGATGTCCCTGAAGTTCGTTGCGCACGGCTGACCAGTCCTCATGCTCACGGACATTCAGGTGGGGCCAGTAATCCAGTCCGGCACGTTTTAACTGCTTGTCATCGATATTGAATCCCAGCGGATGCACCAGATGCAGCCGGATGCCCGTGCATGCACAAAGGCGGGCGATGTTACCGGTGTTCGGCGGAATCTCCGGTTCATAGAGGACGATATGCAGGTCGGCGTTCACGACAACCCGCCTTTGGCCCGTGATGCACGGGTCGCAAGGGGTGAGCCGTGCGGATTTACTCCGCATGGCGAGGGGAAAGCGTTTTCCCCTTTGCAAGTAAACCGGCGGGCGATGTTACCGGTGTTCGGCGGAATCTCCGGTTCATAGAGGACGATATGCAGGTCGGCGTTCACGACAACCCGCCTTTGGCCCGTGATGCACGGGTCGCAAGGGGTGAGCCGTGCGGATTTACTCCGCATGGCGAGGGGAAAGCGTTTTCCCCTTTGCAAGTAAACCGGCGGGCGATGTTACCGGTGTTCGGCGGAATCTCCGGTTCATAGAGGACGATATGCAGGTCGGCGTTCATGCGCTTGCACGATGCCGATGAGTGGCTGTGTCCGCAAGGCCCAGCCGCCGGCAGGTATGATCTGCAAAGGGGGGGGGCTCGCGGACTTAAAACTTTGGATGCATCGGCTTCAGATGCCGGCTAGACTCGGCGCACATGTTTACAGGCATTATTCAGGATGTGGGCAGGATCGCGCGAATCAGCCGCGAAGCAGCCCAGACGCATTTCAGTATTGCAACCGCACTCGACACTTCCGCATGGCAGCTTGGCGACTCGATTGCCGTGGATGGCTGCTGCCTGACGGCCACCGCTATTCAGTCCGGCAGTTTCGACGTGACGCTGTCTCTGGAGACACTCAGGCTGACTGTATTCGGTTCGGTGCAAGAGGGAAGGCGGGTGAACCTTGAACCTGCGCTGCGCATGGGTGATGCTCTGGGCGGCCATATGGTCAGCGGGCATGTGGACGGCATGGGCCGACTGGAAGACATGAAAGAGATCGGCGAGCACCGTTTTATGCGCTTCACGCTGCCGCAAGAGCTGTTGCGCTATGTGGCGCACAAGGGTTCGGTGGCTGTCAACGGCGTGAGCCTGACCGTGAATGAGGCCGATGATCGCGGCTTTACCGTGAACCTCATTCCGCATACGCTGGCGCACACCAATCTCGGCACTTTAAAGGCCGGTGATACAGTGAATATCGAGACCGACCTGCTGGGGCGTTATGTCGAACGCCTGATGAATCAAACAGCCGGACATCAAACCTACAAGCAGGAGAGCTGAATACATGGGTCTGGCCAGTTGCGAAGAACTGATCGAGGAATTGCGCGCCGGGCGCATGATTATCCTCGCCGACGACGAGGATCGCGAGAACGAGGGCGATCTGGTGATGGCCGGTGAGTGGGTGACGCCCGAGGCGGTCAATTTCATGGCGACCCATGCGCGTGGCCTGATCTGCCTGGCCCTGACTGAAGAACAGGTGGCGCGCCTGGACCTGCCGCTGATGGTCAAGGACTCCAACGCCAAGTTCAAATCCGCGTTCACCGTTTCCATCGAAGCGGCCGAGGGTGTGACCACCGGCATTTCCGCATTTGACCGTGCCCAGACCATCCGTGTTGCCTCCGATGAGAACTCTGATTCGAGCGATGTGGTCAGTCCCGGGCATATCTTCCCGCTGATGGCGCAGAAGGGCGGCGTGCTGGTGCGTGCCGGCCACACCGAGGCCAGTATCGATCTGGCACGCATGGCAGGGCTTAAGCCTGCCGGCGTGATCTGCGAGATCATGAACGATGACGGCAGCATGGCCCGTATGCCCGAGCTCAAGGAATTCGCAATCAAGCACAACCTGAAGGTCGGCTGTATCGCCGATATCATCCGGCATCGCCTGAAGCACGACTCGCTGGTCAAGCGCGAGGTCGAGGTCCGTCTGCCGACCGAGTTCGGCGATTTCCGCATGGTGGGTTATTCCAATGCGGTGGATAAGGCCGAGCATGTCGCGCTGGTGATGGGTGAGCCTGATGGTGAGACCCCGTGTCTGGTGCGCGTGCATTCGGAATGCCTTACCGGCGATGTGTTCACCTCAAGGCGTTGCGACTGCGGCTCGCAGCTGCATGCAGCGATGCGTCAGGTGGCCGAGGCCGGTAGCGGTGTGATCCTGTATCTGCGTCAGGAAGGCCGCGGTATCGGTCTGTTCAACAAGCTGAAGGCTTATAAATTGCAGGATGCCGGGCATGATACCGTGGAGGCGAACAAGCAGCTGGGTTTCCGCGCCGATCTGCGCGATTACGGTATCGGAGCACAGATCCTGCGCGATCTGGGGCTGCGCAAGCTTCGTCTGCTGACCAATAACCCGAAGAAGATCGTCGGTCTGGACGGCTATGGTCTTGAGGTATGCGAGCGTGTGGCTCTGGAAATCAATCCGCACGATGAAAACATCGCCTATCTGACCACCAAGCGTGATCGCATGGGACATTTGCTGAATATGAAGCAGGAGAACGAATGAGTCTGGATGCCCCGCACCTGGCCGGCAATGTGGATGCTACCGGCATGCGCATCGGCCTGATCGTCAGCCGTTTCAATGAAGATATTACCGAGGCTTTGCTGGAAGGAGCCAGACAGGCGCTGCTGGAGCACGGCGCTGTTGAGGGCGACCTGCATGTCGTGCATGTGCCCGGTGCGCTGGAGATCGGTACCATCGCCGCACGCATGGCAAGTACGGGTGGATATGATGCGATCGTCTGTCTGGGTTGTGTCATCCGCGGCGGTACGGCTCATTTCGATCATGTGTGCCGGGTCTCGATGGATATGATCGCCGCCATTGCCGCACGTGGCGATCTGGGCGTTGGCAATGGTGTGCTGACCGTGGACACGCATGCACAGGCTGTGGATCGTGTCGGTGGTGCACACGGTCACAAGGGTGCGGAAGCGGCGCTGACTGCGATTGAGGTGGCAAGCCTGCTCAAACAGTTGCCTGCAGGGGAAGGGAAACACTGATGGCGAACCGACACAAGGCAAGACAATCTGCTCTGGAAACCCTATATGCATGGCACAGTGCCGGGCAGGACGGTGCGGTGATTCCCGGTCTGCTGGCCGACCGGCTGACCGAAGAGGACCGCGGTGATCAGGACAAGGACTACCTGCGCGAGATGGTGCACGGGGTTGTCGAGCAGGTGGACGATATCGATGCCATGATTTCGGGTGCCGTGCGCGGTCGCAGCCTGAAAAGCATCGCGCATGTCGAGCACAGTGTGCTGCGTATCGCCATCTGGGAGATGAGGAACCGTCTGGAGATTCCCTACCGGGTGATCATCAACGAGGCGCTTGAGCTGGCCAAGTCGTATGCCGATGAACCGGGGCGCTCGTTTGTGAACGGTGTGCTGGACAACCTGTCGAAGGAACTGCGCAAGCAGGAAAGCAGCAGCAAGAGCAAGCGCTAGGATCGGAGAACTCCATCCATGAACGAGTTCGATCTCATCGATCGCGCCTTCAGGCAAAAGCTTCACTTCAAACATTCCCTGACCCGTATACCCGGTGGCGACGATGCCTCGGTGCATGCCGTGCCTGCGGGACTCGAACTGGTGGTCAGCACGGATATGTCGCTGGCCGGTGTACACTGGCCGCATGATTTCCCGCTTGAGCATGCCGCGTGCCGCGCGGTGAATGCCGCATTATCCGATCTCGCCGCGATGGGGGCAGAGGCCTGCTGGGTATGGGTATGTGCTGTGCTGCGCGATGCTGCTGCCGGTGGGCAGATGGGCGATGGTATCGCCGCGGCCCTTGCCGGGTCGGGTATCGAGCTGGCAGGCGGGGACACGGTGCATGCCGCGGACAACAGTCTGGCTGTCACCGTTGCCGGTGTCGTTCCGCAGGGCAAAGCCATGCGCCGCGATCGTGCGCAGGCCGGTGACGATATCTGGCTGTGCGGGCGGCTCGGTTTTGCGGCACTCGCCCTAGAGCGCTGGCAGGGCGGGGATCACTCGGATGACGCAGTGCGGGCATTTGCCGATGTGCAGCCGTTGATTGCACAGGGTGTGGCGCTGCGCAAGGCAGGGGTGCGCTGCTGCATCGATGTCAGCGACGGCCTGCTGGCCGATGCCGCCCATCTCGCGGAACAGTCCTGCGTGGGCATGGAGATCGACATATCCGCTATCCCGTCACTCGCTGAGCTGCAACAACATGTGGACCCGGATGACGCTGCCGGACTGGTGCTGGGAGGCGGCGAGGATTACGCGCTGCTGTGCACGGCCCCCGAATCCTTGCGCGATAGCTTGTCAGCACATGCCGTTCGTATCGGGCGCTGCGTGGCAGGCGGCAGTGTGCGAGCGCTGAGGCACGGCGTCGGGATCGCTTCTTCCCGTCGGGGCTTCGATCATTTTGCTTAACATCATCTCCCTTGCCCGTTTCGTTGCCGCCGGATTCGGCAGCGGCTGGTTTCCGGTCGCACCGGGGACCGCCGGTAGTCTGGCGGCACTGCTGCCTGCCTGGTGGATGGTTTCCGCTTACGGCCTGTATGGCCTGCTCGGCATCTTCCTGTTGTTCATTCCGCTGGCCTGCTGGTCCACCTATGTGGCTCTGCCGCATATGACGGAAAAGGACCCGGGCTGGATCGTCATCGACGAATGGCTGGGGCAGTGGCTGACCCTGCTGTTGATCCTGCCGCTAATGGGTGCCTCGTGGCTGACGTTTGCGCTGGGCTTTGCGGCATTCCGGTTGTTCGATATCTGGAAGCCGGGGCTGGTGAAGCGGGTAGAGCATCTCGGCCCCGTGTGGTGGTCGATCCATGCCGACGATCTGCTGGCGGGTGTCTATGCCGGATTTCTGCTCGGTGCCGGATATATGGTTGCTATGCAGACAGGCGTGCTGGCGTGAGTCACGGAGGGATCCGCGCGCAGCTGGTACTCAGCGAGTCCGGACTGGCCTCACTGTTCGCCGCAGGGCTTACGCCCGGCTGGTTGAAGGCCTGGCTGCAGGCAGCCGGTGCGCAATCGGTGGATGTATGCATGCTGGAACAGGAGGCATGGAAACGCGCGGCCGACTGGTTCGTGTTCTTCGCATCCGAGGCAGAACTGTTCCGTGTGGCACTGCACTTCGGACGCCGCCTTCAGGCGCGTGATGATGGCAGCCCGGGCCTGCTCGGCATCAGTCCTTTTGTCCTGGATAACCCGTCGCGCCATGCCTGGTATTTCAGAAACACCCCGTCGCCAACGCGTGTTCTGCTGCTGCCGCTCGGCGATATCGCCGGTGACCGGCAGCGCTGGCTGGCCCTGCTCAACGATAATCAGCCGCTGATGCCGCTATATATCGTCCCGCAGGAAGCGAGCGAGGCTCCGGCAGGGGCCTGCCCGCTGGAGGCAGGATTATATGCCACGGCGATCGCTCCGCCGGACGGGGCGGCTGTGTTGAACGACGGCGGCTATCTGCCCGAGGAATGGCTGATGCAGGCGCTGAACAGGCGGGGTTTGATGGCGCGGTTTGCCGAATCCTGTACGGCAGGGGGCTTGAGCGAGCGATTGAGCCGTCAGCCGGGTTCATCCGGCGTGCTGGATTCCGCCTGGGTGGTGTACAGCAATGAAGCCAAGGTCCATCTGCTCGGTGTGCCGGCAAGTCTGATCGAGAAACATGGCGCGGTCAGTCGCGAGGTGGTGGAGGCGATGGCGAAATCCGGCAGCGATGCTGATCACACCTGTGTCTCGGTCAGCGGTATTGCAGGACCATCGGGCGGCAGTGATGCAAAGCCGGTCGGCACCGTATGGATCGCGGCGGGTCTGCCCGACGGCAGCGTGCACAGTGTCTGCCACCAGTTTCCCGGCTCGCGCGCCGAGGTGCGCAACCGCGCCGTCATTCACGCATTCCACCTGCTGTGCGGTCTTCTGCTGAAAACGGCTTAATTCCTTCTTTAGAAAACATCAGCCCTGCCAGTGCCGGGCGTGACGCATCAACTACAGAAAGCGGTGATAGGCCTCGTTGGCACTTTCGTCCACATAGGCATAGCCCAGATCGTCGAGGAATTCCTGTAACTCGCCATACTCGGCGGGCGGGACTTCAAGGCCCACCAGCACACGCCCGTAGGCTGCGGCATGGTTGCGGTAGTGGAACATGGAGATATTCCAGCGACCGGCCGACTGGGTGAGGAATTTGAGCAGGGCGCCCGGGCGTTCCGGGAATTCGAAACGGTAGATCACCTCGTTGTACACCAGATCGCTGCGCCCGCCGACCATATGGCGGACATGCAGCTTGGCCAGTTCGTTGTCTATGAGGTTGAGCACCGGATAGCCGTCGTCCGACAGTTCCTTGAGCAGGGCATCCATCTCGCTGACATTGCGGATGGACGCGCCGACGAACACATGCGCCTCGCTGCGGCTGGACAGACGGTAGTTGAATTCGGTGATGTTGCGATCGCCCAGCATGCGGCAGAACTGCAGGAAGGCGCCGGGCCTCTCGGGGATAGTGACGGCGAACAGTGCCTCGCGCTTCTCGCCCATCTCGGTGCGTTCGGCGACATGGCGCAGGCGGTCGAAGTTCATGTTCGCACCGCTGTTGATGCAGGCCAGTACCTTGCCGCGCAATCCCTCGCGCTCGACATACTTCTTCATGCCGGCCACGCCGAGCGCCCCGGCAGGTTCGACGATCGAGCGATTCTCGTCGAATACATCCTTGATGGCGGCGCATATCTCGTCGGTATCCACCAGAATGATCTCGTCCACATATTTACGCACCAGATCGAAGGTGTGTTCACCGACCTGTTTCACCGCTACACCGTCGGCAAAGATGCCGACCTGCGGCAGCACCACGCGCTCGCCGGCCTTGATCGAATCGTGCATGGCTGCCGAATCATACGGCTCCACACCGATGATCTTCGTGTCGGGCGAATAGTGCTTCAGATACACCGCCATGCCGGCGATCAGGCCGCCGCCGCCGATGGGCACGAACACCGCATCCATATCGTTTTTCACCTGCCGCAGCAACTCTTCGGCGATCGTTCCCTGTCCGGCAATGACCTCCGGATCGTCGTAGGGATGCACGAAATGCATGCCGGTTTCCTCGCACAGCCTGGCGGCATGGGTCGAGGCATCGGAATAGGAGTCGCCGAACAACACGACTGTTCCACCCAGAGCTTCCACAGCACGGACCTTGATGTCCGGCGTGGTGGTGGGCATCACGATGGTCGCCTTGCAACCGCGATGCGCGGCACTCATCGCCACACCCTGCGCATGATTGCCGGCAGAGGCGCAGATGACACCACGGGCGCACTCCGCATCGCTCATCTGTGCGATCTTGTTATACGCACCGCGCAGTTTGAAAGAGAATACCGGTTGCATGTCCTCGCGTTTGAGCAGAACTTCATTGTGCAGCCGGGCGGACAGGCGCGGAGCAAGCTCCAGCGGGGTTTCGCGGGCGATGTCGTAAACGCGGGCGTGTTCGATGGCGGAAAGATAGGCTTCTGTTTGGTTCAGGTTTGTTTGATTCAATTCGGGCATGCGAACTTATAGCATGCGAGTCGATGGCACGGAAGGAAAACCCGTTTACAGGAGGCGGTTGCTTTGACAGACGGAAACACTGCAGATCGCGGACTGCTGCTCGGGGAGGCGAGCTTTGAAACCATGCGTGTCATTGATGGCTGTATCTTTGCATGGGATGCGCATCTGGCCCGTTTATGTCGGGGGCTTGCCGCCTTCGGTCTGGTTTGCCCCGACGGCTTGTTAAGCCGCTGCCTTGAAGCCGCTTTACAGGCAGGATGCGATGCCATGTTGCGACTGACGGTCAGCGGCGGGGAGGCTTCGCGCGGCCTGCTGGTGGCGGGGGAGCGCAGCCCTGTCGTGCATATCCAGGCCTGGCCGTATCATCCGCCGGCAGGCGAACTTGCCCTGCGTAGCGTGCACTGGCCCCTTGGCGGCATGGCGCGCACGGCCAAGTTTACCTCCGATTATGCCTTCACCATCCGTCTGCTGCATCAGGCACGGCATGCGGGCCTGCTGGCCGAGCACGAGGCGGCACTGTTCACGCACGATGACGAACTGCTGTGCATGGAAACCGGCAATATCCTGCTCAGCATCGACGGCGAATGGCGTACGCCGGAGCATACGGCGGTATTGCCGGGTGTGGTGCGCAACACCCTGCTTGAAGCGGGCGCCGTGCAAGCCTGTGCTTGTCCGGCCACATGGTTGCAGGCATGTGATGCGATGGCGGTGTGTAATAGTGGATGTTTTATCCGTCCGGTCGCGATGGTGGACGGGCGGCGGCTGGTGACCGATGCCTTTCATTTTTCACCCCTGCTTGATGCCCTGCGCGGCAGGCCGGGTGTGCCGGAGGCTGTGCTGTGCGTCTGAAGCTTGCCGGGTTGATCGCCGCACTTGTGCTGATGTCCATTCTGGGTGGTGTTTACGCATTTCAAACGCAGACAAGCATGCAGCCCGCCGTGCCGCAGACGCTGGTGATCGCTCCCGGCACTTCCACCTTCGGAATCGCCCGCCAGCTGGAATCGGCAGGGGTGATCCGCTCAGGCCTGATGTTCCGCCTGCTGGCCCGGCTGCGCGGCGATGCGCAGGAGCTGCAGAGCGGGGAATACCTGTTTGCAGATGCAGCCACCTTGCCGCAGGTGATGCAACGCCTGCGCCGCGGCGATGTGCTGTTGCATCGCCTGACCATTCCCGAAGGCCTGAGAAGCGACGAGGTTTTAAGCCTGTTTGCAGCGCAGACCGATACTCCGCTGGCGCACTGGCAGGAGGTGTACCGGCAGCTTCTGAATGGTCAGGAAGGTGAGGGCAGGCTGTTGCCGGAAACCTATACCTATCGCAGGCCGGTCAATGCGCATGCCATCCTGCTGGATATGCTCAAGGCACAGCACGATCTGCTGCAGTCGCTGGTGCCCGCATGGCTGGATGTGCAGGGGCTGCGCATCGTCGCCTCGATCATCGAGAAGGAAACCGCACTGGATAAGGAGCGCCCGCTGGTGGCGGCGGTGATCCGCAACCGGCTGGCCTGCCATATGGCGCTACAGATGGATCCGACGGTGATCTACGGTTTGTGGCGAACCGACGGCAATTTCTCCGGCAATATCCACAAGGGCGATCTGCAGCGCGATACGCCATGGAGCAGCTATACGCGCAAAGGTCTGCCGCCAACGCCTATCTGCAATCCGGGGGCGGCCAGCCTGCGAGCCGCAGCAGCCCCTGCCGATGTCGATTATCTGTACTTCGTGGCCGACGGCAGCGGCGGACATGCCTTTGCCGCGACGTTGGAAGAACACAATGCCAATGTGCGTCAGTGGATGAAGATCGAGCGGCAGCGGTGAGGCAACAGCAAAGCGATGTGATGATCGTGCGCATTTCCCTGCCGGATGAGGCGGTGGTGCGATTTCAGGGTATCCTGATGGGAGAGGACGGTCTGGCGACCATGCGTGGTCAACTCGGGGGCACGGGCATACTGGAGTTGTGGAGCACCTGGGCACAGCGTCAGGAACTCGACGAATGGCTGCATTCGCTGCCCGCCGCTCTGGAGGTGCGGGTGCTTGACCGCTATGCTTTTGAACCCGGCAAATCGGAAGGCGACGAGGCATAGGCATGAGCGGATATTTCATCACACTCGAGGGTATCGACGGCTGCGGCAAGACCACGCAACGCCGGCTGAGCGCTGGATGGTTGCGCGAGCAGGGGCATGAGGTCGTGGAGACCTTCGAGCCGGGCGATACCGTACTCGGCAGGGAGATTCGCGCGCTGCTGCTGGGTGGTGCGCATGTGCCGGCGGCTGAAACCGAACTGCTGCTGTTTCTTGCCGATCGCACCCAGCATGTGCGCGAGGTGATTCTTCCGGCACTCGAGCGCGGCGCCGTGGTGTTGTGCGACCGGTACACGGATTCGACGCGTGCTTATCAGCTGGCCGGGCGGGCGCTTGATGCGAGTGTGCTGGAAGCGATGCTGACTATCGCCGAACTCGGTACAGTACCTCAGTTGACACTGTGGTTCGATCTGCCGGTAGCGGCGGCATTCGAGCGTATGCGTAGCCGTGTCGCGGGGGGCGAGGCGGCAAGCCGTTTCGATGCGGAACATCAGGCCTTTCATGAGCGGGTCAGGCAGGGATTCAGCGCGATCCACGCAGCACAGCCGCAGCGCGTGCAGCGGGTGGATGCCAGCGGCGATGCGCAAAGCATCCAGCAGCAGGTTCGTGCCCTGCTCGGTCGTTACCTCGCATGAGTGCCGTACTCGGACACGATGCCGTGCGTCAGCGCTTCATCGAAGCGCTGGGACTGGGCCGGCTGCACCATGCATGGCTGCTGCACGGAGCTTCCGGTATCGGCAAGCGCATGCTGGCGCACGCACTGGCAGCCGACTATCTGTGCGAGCGCAACCGCGACAATGTGCAGGCCGGAGTGGCCTGTGGTGAATGCCATAGCTGTCGCATGATAGCTGCCGGCAGTCACCCCGATTTTCTGCTGCTGGAACGCGAATGGAACGAAAAAACAAAGAAGCTGAATCGGGACGTGAACATCGAGCAGGTGCGCGGTATGCTGGGATTCCTGTCGCTCAGCGGTGCCGAATCGGCGCGTCGCGTGGCCCTGATCGGCGAGGCCGGCAGGATGAATGCCCAAGCTGCCAATGCCATGCTCAAGGGTCTGGAAGAGCCATCTGCGGGCTCGCTGATGCTGATGGTCTGCGAAGATGCGCTGGCAATGCCGGCGACTGTGCGCTCGCGCTGCCTGCTGCAATTCTTAAGTCCCTTGAATCAGGACGATATGCAAAGCGTGCTCGGCGGCATGCAGATACCGGGTGATGCGATTGCTTTTGCTGCACAACTGGCCGACGGGCAGCCGGGCAGGGTGGCCGCCATGGCCGACCCGGCTGTCGCCGCAGCCCTGCTGGCCTGGCACGACCTGCTTGCGGAGCCGTCCGTTTTTGATATCGGACGGGCACAGCTTTGGATCAGCAAGCATGTGCAGAAGATACCGCATGACTTGATCGTGGAGACCGTGTTCGCCGCAATTCGCCCCGTGCTGTTACGCAACCGGGGGGATATGACCGGCATGGATGCCGTGCTTGATGCGGTGAGGCAACTGGCAGTATGGCCGCAGGAACTGGTTCGCCGTACCCTCAGGCCCGCGCCGACGCTGCTGGCGCATATGCTTGCTCTGCGGTTAGCCTTGCGCGAAATGCCATTAGCCTGACGACCCTGGCAATCCACAGGAAGACACCATGCAGAACTACTATGTAAGTACGCCGATCTATTATGTGAACGATGAACCGCATATCGGTCATGCCTACACCACGATCGCCGCCGATGTGCTGGCACGTTACCATCGCATGGCCGGCTGCAATGTGCTGTTCCTGACCGGTGTGGACGAGCATGGCCAGAAGGTGGAGCAGGCCGCTGGGCTGAAAGGCATTGCGCCGATCGAACTGGCAGAGGAAGTGGTCGAACGCTATCGTAGCCTCTGGCCGCAGCTGGAAATCTCCAACGACGATTTCGTCCGTACCACCGAGGCGCGGCACAAGCGGGCGGTGACGGAGATATGGAAGCGCATTGAGGCTGCCGGAGCCATCTATAAGGGTTTTTATGAAGACCTGTATTGCGTGCCCTGTGAAACCTACTGGACAGCCACGCAGATCAAGGACTCCGGCCACGCCGACGACAAGCGCTGCCCGGATTGCGGCAGGCCGGTGGAGCAGGTCAAAGAGGAATCGTATTTCTTCCGCCTTGGTGATTATCAGGAACAGCTGCTGGAGCATATCCGCGCCAATCCGGATTTCATTGGTCCTGAGTCCCGGCGCAACGAGGTGCTGCGTTTTGTCGAGGGGGGATTGCGCGATTTGTCGGTTTCGCGCACCACCTTCTCGTGGGGCATTCCCGTTCCCGGCGATGATGCGCATGTGATCTATGTATGGATCGATGCGCTGACCAACTATCTGACCGGCGCGGGGTTCCCGGATAAAGAAACACCGCACTGGCCCTGCGATGTGCATCTGATCGGCAAGGACATCCTGCGTTTCCATGCCGTGTACTGGCCGTGCATGCTGCTGGCTGCCGGTATTCCGCTGCCCAAACGCGTCTATGCGCACGGCTGGTGGACGGTCGAGGGCGAGAAGATGAGTAAATCCAAGGGCAATGCCTTGCGCCCGGATCAACTGATCGAGGAATTCGGTACCGACAGCATCCGCTACTTCCTGCTGCGCGAGGTGCCGTTCGGGCAGGACGGCGATTTCTCGCATGCAGCCCTGAAGCAGCGCTACAACACGGAGCTGGCCAACGATCTGGGCAATCTGCTGAATCGCTCGCTGTCCATGCTGCACAAGTATCAGGGCGGTGTGCTGGCGGCTTGCAGCAGCGAGCAGGAGTCGGACCGCGGTCTGGTGGCCGCCGTCGAGTCCATGCAGCGGGATGTGGATGCGGCCATGCAGCGGCAGGCCTTCCATGAAGCGCTGGAGAAGATCAACGGCGTGGTGCGTCTGGGCAATCGTTATGTCGAGGACAATGCGCCTTGGGCGCTGTCCAAACAGGGGGAAACGGAGCGTCTGGCGACGGTGCTGTATCACCTTGTCGAGTCCCTGCGTTTGGTTGTGCTGCAACTGGTTCCCTTCATGCCCGGCAAGTGTGCCATGATGCTCTCGCAGATCATGAACGAAGCGTTGAATGTCGAAGCACTAAGACTGGTGGACCATGGCGGTTGGGGCCTGCTGGCAGAAGGGCACGCATGCGCCAGACCTTCACCGGTGTTTCCCCGAATGGAGTAGGCAGGAACAGGGTGTTTTGCAGGGTCCCCGGCATGACCTGCTAACGATTGCACAGGTGGCGACAGGGCAGGGATGCGATAAGTAACCTCCTTGTCACACCTTTGGGTGATTGCCAATTTGCGGTGGCGACTGCACACTGGAGCGATGCCCCGCAAGTTCATCAAACGGTTCATGCCGGATCACCAGAAGATTCGTGATCAAAAATGCCTGCGTTTCCTGGGCGCCTGTCTGCACAATCAGTCCCTCTGGAATCTCAACCGGCATTCGGTGGCTGGCGCCTTTCTGGTCGGCATGATCTGCGCATTTATCCCCATCCCCTTCCAGATGGTGCTTGCTGCGGCCCTTGCGGTGGTTTTCCATGTGAACATTCCGGTGTCCGTGGCGCTGGTCTGGTTGACCAACCCGCTGACCATGCCGCCGCTGTTCTATTTTTCCTACGAGGTCGGGCAGTGGATTCTGGGTCAGCCCGATGTCGAGAATTTCGTTTTCGAACCCACACTTGAGTGGATGATGAATCTGCTGGAGCACAACTGGCAGCCGTTCATTCTCGGTTGCCTTGTCACCGGTGTGTTGCTCGGCCTGATCGGTTATGTCGCCATCCATATGCTCTGGCGCAGCCATGTCAGCTTCCGCTGGCGTAATCGTCCGGGCCGGTTTGCGTCGTCCCTGAAGGGAGAGACTGAATGTACTGTCGCTGCTCCTTTCCCGCCTGTCCATGTGTCCGCCAAGCGTTCCCAGCCGGCTAAAACCACAGACATTTCCACTACAACCAAGTCCACACCGGTTTCATCCTCCCGCCGCGATTCCGTACAACTCTGACTTTCTTGTTCAACCCGCTGCAACAGGCCATCGAAAACACCATCAGGCTGCATGATCGCAGCTTCGGCCTGCTTGCCTGCCATGCTGTCGGCGGGGGAAGCATCAGCAGTGCCTGGCGATATGAATCCCGCGAAAAGAGCTATTTCGTCAAACTGAACCGGGCGGAATGCGCGCATATGTTCGCCGCCGAGGCCGAAGGGCTGAGCGAGATGGCTCAGGCAGGAGCAGTACGCGTGCCGCACCCTCTGTGTCACGGGTTGGCGGAGGGGAAATCGTTTCTGGTTTGCGAATGGCTGCCGCTTGGCGGTTCTTCACAGGCATCTGCCGCTGTTCTCGGCAGGCAACTGGCTGATATGCACCGGCATACCCGAGCCGATCATGGCTGGCGACGCGACAACACCATCGGATCGACAGTGCAGCTCAATTCACCATGCTCCGATTGGTGCGCCTTCTGGCGTGACCATCGCCTCGGGTTTCAACTGCAACTTGCCTCGCACAACGGTTTCGATTCAGCGCTGTTGAACAAGGGCGAACGCCTGATGGCAGCCCTTGATGTTTTGCTTGCCGGGCATGTCCCTGAAGCTTCGTTGCTGCATGGCGATCTGTGGGGTGGAAACTGGGGCGTGATAGCGGATGGCACACCGGTGCTGTTCGATCCGGCGGTGTACTACGGCGACCGCGAGGCCGATATCGCGATGACCGGGCTGTTCGGCGGATTCCCCGAGGCCTTCTACGCGGCCTATCGTGAGTGCTGGCCGCTTGATGAGGGCTATGAGATGCGCCGCACGCTGTACAACCTCTACCATATCCTGAATCACGTGAACCTGTTCGGTGGCGGCTATGCGGCTCAGGCGATGGGCATGATGGACCGCCTGCTGGCCGAGGCGGGTTGATTTGTTTGCGTTACTGGCAAAAAAAACGGGGCGCAATGCGCCCCGTCCTGTTCGCTTGCAGCTCGATCAGTCGAGATGCTCGGAGATCAGTTCGACCAGCTTGGTTTTGTTGATGGCGCCGACCTTGGTGCCCTGCACGTTGCCGTCACGGAACAGCATCAGGGTAGGGATGCCGCGCACGCCGTATTTGCCGGGGGTGTTGGGATTGTCGTCGATGTTGATCTTGGCCACGGTGATCTTGCCCTGCATTTCATCGGCCACTTCATCAAGGATCGGAGCGATCTGCTTGCACGGGCCGCACCACGGGGCCCAGAAGTCCACCAGCACGGGACCGGCTGCATTCAGCACGTCGCTTTCAAAGCTGTCGTCGCTAACATTGGTGATGTGTTCGGATGCCATTAGGATGCCTCACTTTTGAAAATCTATTGAAGAGCAACGGTAGCGGCACAGAGGGGTAAGCGTCAACCATGTCGAAGGCATTAACAGAGCATATCACGGGCTTGATCCGCAGCGAAAACGGGGGCTGGATATCCTTCGACACATTCATGCAGCAGGCGCTGTATGCGCCCTCGTTGGGCTATTACGAAACCAGGGAGGTGTTCGGCAGGGAAGGCGATTTCCTGACCGGGCCCGATACCGGCCCGTGGCTGTCGCTGGGGCTGGCGGATCTGGTCGAATGGGGCTGGAAGGAGCTCGGCAGTCCTGCCGATTGGTCGCTGGTCGAGCAGGGCGGTGGTTCGGGAAGGCTGCTGGCCGATGTGGTCGCTTTATTGTCCGGACGTGATGTTGGGATGCCTCGTCATATTCATGCCGTGGAGCGCAGCGCGCAGATGCGCGAGCGTCAGAAGCAGAGCTATGCGAAGCTCGGAGTGAGCGTGCAGCAGCATGCATCCCTTGCAGAGCTGCAGGAAGCCGACAATCTGATCTATTTCAGCAATGAATTGCCCGATGCCTTTCCGGTGCGCTGTTTCATCCGGCAGCAGGGCATGTTGCGTGAGCGCGGCGTGGCGCTGGATGTGGACGGGGGGTTCTGCTGGAGCGACAGGCCTGCCGAGGCTCCAGGCACGCTTCCCGAACTTCCTTCTTCGATCCTGCAGCAGTGGCCGTCGGGATATGTCAGTGAATGGAACCCCAATCTGGCCGCCTGGCAGGCCGATGTGTCGCGTATCATGCGGCGCGGTTTCGTGTTCAGCGTGGATTACGGTTTTACGCAGGCCGAGTATTACCGGCCGAATCGTGTGGAAGGTACGCTTTTGGGACATCTGAAGCATGAACCGGTACACGATGTGCTTTCCGACCCCGGAAGCCGCGACATCACCGCGCATGTCGATTTTACCGCCATGGGCCGTGCAGGAAATGCAGCGGATCTTGCCATGTCCTGCTGGATCGCCCAGGGGGCGTGGCTGTCGCAGAGCCCTGCGGTGCAGACCTACATCCGGCAGGCCGTGGCAAAGACCACAGCCGAGTCGATGGCGCTGATGGGCGGGGCCAAACGCATGCTGCTGCCGCAGGGTATGGGTGAGCTGTTCAAGCTGGCCGTGCAGGGCAAGGGGGTGGGCATTGCTGCCCCCGATTATCTTGAAAACTTCAATCGCCTGCCTGCACTGGGACTGGACGATGCCTGAGACAGGCGATCTGCAAGGCAGGGTCGAGCAGCTGCTGCCCGGTGGTGAAGCGCTGGTTCGTATGACCGATGGCGTGCTGCTCGCCGCCAACGGGGTGCCCGGTGACAGGGTGGTGCTGGCCGATGCGGGTAAGCGGCGTGGTGCGCAGCGCGGGCATATCACAGGCCTGTTGGAGGCCTCTCCGATGCGGATCAAAGCCGATTGTCCGGTGGCCGCCGAATGCGGCGGCTGTGCTTTGCAGTATGTCGATGTCGGCGCGCAGGCCGACATAAAATCCGACTGGGTTTTCAAGCAGTTCGAACGCTTTGTGCATGCAGAAACTGAATGGATGCCGGTGCAGGATGCACCGCTTCCCGGCATGCGACGCAGGGCACGCTGGCATCGCGGTGAGGATGAGGCAGGCAGCTTTCTCGGTTTCCATTCGCGCAGCTCGAACAGGGTGGTGCGGGCTCCGCTATGTGCCATTGTGCACGCGGACATGGATGCGCTGCGGCTTGCTATTGAATCGATATTGCCACCGGTGATCGAATCGTTGCGCATGATCCGCCTGTATGACGGCATGCATGTGGTGTTCGAGACAGGAGAGGGCGCTGAAGTACCCTCGACAGAGGTGTTTGCAGCTTGCCTCGATATCATCCGGCAGACGGAACTGAACATTCAGCCCTGGCTGCGTGCAGGGGTGGTGCTGCGTCCGCTGATCAAGCCGGTACAGGTGCTGCACGATTATCTGCCGGCCGGTGAGAACTGGGTGGAGCTTGCCGTAGGTCCCGAGGATTTTGTGCAGGGGCATGCCGCCGGTAATGTGCATATCCTGCGCCAGATTCAGGCCTGGGCAGGGAAGCCCAAGCGCATCGCCGATCTGTTCTGCGGCATCGGCAATCTATCCCTGCCTTTGGCGGCAAGCTGCGGGGCTCATGTCATCGGTGCCGATGTGGCCGAATCCAGCATCAGGGCTGCGCGGGCCAATGCCAGAAGCCTCGGCGTGCAAGCGGAGTTTGAAGCATTGAACCTGTTCGACGGCGTACGCGAAGAGCACTATGCCGGAGCCGATGTGCTGCTGCTCGACCCGCCGCGCAAGGGTGCCAAGGCCATCTGCAAGGCGATGGGGAGATTGATGCCGGAGAAGATCATCATGGTGAATTGCGATATCGCAGCCGGTGCGCGCGATGCGGAGATGCTGCATGCACGGGGCTATCGCATGCAGGCCTTGCGCGCGCTGGATATCTTCCCGTTCAGCGGTCATGTGGAAGCCATGAGCTTCTGGACCCGCAAATGACAGCTATACGTTCTTTCCTTTTTGTTCTGCTTGTCATGACTGGTTTGAATGCCTGCACGCAGCAGGCAGCGGAAACCGGCGAGGTTCGCATCGCGCTGGCCCAACAGGTGATGACGCTCGATCCGCGTTTTTCCACCGATGCGGCTTCGCACAGGGTGCAGGAACTGGTGCATCGCGGGCTGGTGCGTCTGGACGACCGCTTTGAAGCTCAACCCGATGTGGCCGAATCGTGGACGCAGCCCGATGCGCTGACATGGCACCTCCATCTGCGCGATGGGCAGTTCTTTCACAATGGGCAACCTGTGACCGCAGCCGATGTGGCTGCCACGTTGAATGCCATTCTCGATCCGGCCACGGCAAGTCCGTTGCGCGCAGGTTTTTCTGCCATCGAGTCCGTGCAGGTGGATGGGGAGCGCGATGTCGTGCTGCATCTCTCCCGTCCGGATGCTTCGCTGCTCACAAGGCTTTCCATCGGTATTCTTCCTGCTGATGTAACGAAGCTCGGCAACCAGTCGCAGAGCATCATCGGTTGCGGTGCATTCCGCGTGGCCGGTCGCGATGCTCGCGGCCTGCTGCTGGAGCGTGAGGGGAAACACTCTCCTGATGCCGTGCAATCCATCCGTTTTATCGTGGTGAAGGACCCGGTGACCCGCTGCCTGAAGCTGGCCCGTGGCGAGGTGGATTTCACCGAGAACGACCTGCCGCCGCATCTGCTCGGTTACCTTGCCGACCAGAAGCAACTGAAGCTGGCCACGCGCGCCTCCACCACCTTCGCCTATATCGGTCTGAATATGCAGGACGCCACGCTCAAGGATGTGCGCGTGCGACGCGCATTGGCGCTGGCTGTGGATCGTGCACGCCTGAAAAAGGCACTGAATGCCGACCTGCCCGTGCTCGGCGAGACCGTGCTTACCCCGTCGCACTGGGCTTCATCGTACATTCCCGCTACGCCCTATAATCCCGAAAGGGCCGCAGCTCTTTTGGATGAAGCCGGATTCAAACCCGATGCCCACGGGGTTCGCTTTACATTGAACTACCGCACCAGCACTGATCCTGCGCGCCTGCGCATGGCTTCGGCCATTGCCGATATGTGGGGCAAGATCGGTGTGAAGGTAAAGGTGGAATCGCTGGAGTGGGGCGGCTTCTACTCGCGCATCAAGCAGGGCGATTTTCAGGTATTTTCACTGGCCTGGGTGGGCATCGTCGATCCGGACATCTACCGCTGGATCCTGCATTCCGGGATGTGGCCGCCGAAGGGTGCGAATCGCGGCCGCTATAGCAACCCTCAGGTGGACGCATGGCTGAACGCCGCCGAGGCCAGCCAGTCCCGCGAAGAACAGAAGACCCTGTATGCGAAGATCCAGCGGCAGATGGCCGAAGATCAGGTCTATATCCCGCTGTGGTACGAGCCTGTCATTGCCGTCTCCGGTCCGCGTCTGGAGGGGTTCGAGCCAGCGCCCGACGGCAGTCTCCTCGGCCTGTTGCAGGCCAGGGTCGGCAGCCTGTGAAAATGGCCGAATCGTCGCCATTGAATTTAGTGTTAACAGGCTCCGGCTCTCGATCTTTCATGAACAAGTCAGGCGAACCCGTTCTGACTCCCGTCTCCGCAAGCATCATCAGCGGCCATTACGAGGCGCTCGACAAGATCGGCAACCTCGGCCCCGGCAGGGGCTTTTTGCGTGCCGCATGGTCGGATGAGGAAAGCGCAGCCATGCGGCTTATCGAAGACGCGGCTTTGGCCGCTGGCCTGAACAGTCGCTGGGACGCTGTCGGCAATCTGATCGTTGAAACTCCCGGGGAGTTCCCCACGTGGGTGGAGACCGGTTCGCATATGGATACCGTTCCGGGCGGCGGGAACTATGATGGCGCTGCCGGCGTGGTTGCCGGCCTGCAAGCGCTGCTTGTCGTGCATGCATCGGGCGTTGCCCTCAAGCGAGGCTTGCGCTTGCGCGTCTGGCGCTGCGAAGAGTCATCCACCTTTGGCGTGGTATCAGCCGGTTCCCGCGCAGCCTTCGGACTGCTTGGCTCCGAGGTGCTCGGCAATGTCTGGCAGGGGACATCGCTTGCCCATGCGATTCGCGGGCAGGGTGGGGATCCCCGCTATATCGCCGATGGACGGCCGAGCATCCCGGCAAGCGAGCGCGATGGCATCGCAGCCTGCCTTGAGATGCATATCGAGCAGGGCCGCGTACTGGAGGCGGGCGGTTTCGATATCGGTGTCGTCAGCAGTATCCGCGGCTCGGTGCGCAGATGGGTGAAGCTGAAAGGTGCATTCGATCATTCGGGCGCGACCCCGATGGGACATGCGTGGCGCAAGGATGTGAATCTCGCCATGGCCTATATGCAGGTGCGACTGGACGAATTGATCCGCCGCGAGATCGGTGCGGGCAAGGATATCGTGCAGACTATCGGCGTGGTGAACAGCAACCGTCATGTCAATGAGACGCTGCCGGGGTTCTATGACAATGCTGTGGCGAAGGTCAGCGGCAGCGGTTATTTCTCGCATGAGGTGCGTGGTTGCAGGGCCGATGAGGTACGCGAGTTTGTCGAACAGGCAGAGCAGACGATCCGGCAGACCGCTGAGGAGTTCGGCATCACGGTCGTCCTCGATGAATTCTCTCAGCTGGCCGGCATCGAACATCTGGACGACAGCCTGCAGACGTTGTTGGGCGATTGTTGCCGTATGCGCGGTCTGCGGCATACGACTCTGCCCAGTGGAGCCTGGCATGATGCCGCCGTCGTCAGTCAGGTGCAGCGCGGGGACCGCAGGAAGATCCCGGTCGGGATGTTGTTCGTTCCTTGTCATCAAGGTGTCAGTCACTCGCCGGCGGAATACGCATCCCCTGAACAACTTGCCGTCGGGGCGACGGTGCTCGCCGATGCGATGCTCGGACTGGCGGTCTAGAGGCTTGCGGGACTGGAAAGCAGCCCGCGCATCCGCCACACTCTGCCCATGCTGAAAATCGAGCATTTATCGTTGGCAATTCCCGCACCGGGGGGCGATCGTCAGGCGGTCAGCGATGTGTCGCTGACGCTTGCGCCCGGACATGTGCTGGGGCTGGTCGGCGAGTCGGGTTGCGGCAAGACGCTGACCGCGCAGGCCATTCTGCGGCTGGGTGAGTCGCAGGGCATCGTGCGAACGGCAGGCCGCGTGCTGCTCGACGATGCGGATGTCTTCGGCATGCCGGAGCCGGAACTTCGCACGGTGCGCGGCGGGCGTATTTCGATGATTTTCCAGGAGCCGATGACCGCGCTCAACCCGGTGTTCTCCATCGGGGCGCAGCTCACCGAGGTGATCCGGCTGCATCTTGATCTGACCAGACCTGCGGCGGAAGAGCGCGCGATAGGCCTGCTCGCCGATGTCGGCTTGCAGGACGGAGCGGGCCTGCTGCGCCAGTACCCCGATTCGCTGTCCGGAGGTATGCGCCAGCGTGTGCTGATCGCCATGGCCATGGCCGCCGATCCGGATTACATCATCGCCGACGAACCGACCACGGCTCTGGATGTGTCGGTGCAGAAGCGCATCATCGATCTGCTGCGCGGCCTGCAGGAAAAGCGCGGGCTGGGCATGCTGCTGGTGACGCATGATTTCGGGCTGGTTGCCGAGTTGTGCGACGAGGTGGCGGTGATGTATGCCGGGCATATCGTCGAGCGCGGGCCGGTGGCCGATATTTTTGATAAACCGGCGCATCCCTACACCAGGGCCCTGATGCATTGCAGGCCGGAAGCGGACGGCAGGCACAAGAGACTGCCGGCCATCTCGGGGCAGGTGCCATCGCCCGGCAAGTGGCCGGAGGGTTGCCGCTTTGCCGCGCGCTGTCCGCTGGCCGCTATCGAATGTTCCACGCCGGTCAGGGAAGATGCCTGGCAGGAAGGCAGGCATCTGGCGCGTTGCGTGAAGGTGATGGAAGTGCTTAAGGACGAGAAGCTGGAGGCATTCCTGTGAGCTTGTTGAAGGTTGAATCACTGAGCAAGAGCTTCACCTCCGGCGGCATGTGGAGTGGCAAACGCAAGGTGACGCATGCGGTGAACGATGTGAGCTTCGAGGTGGCGAAAGGGGAGACCCTGGCCATCGTCGGCGAATCCGGTAGCGGCAAGTCCACCACGGCACGACTGGTGATGCGCCTGCTGGAGGCCGATGCCGGACGCATCACCCTGCTCGGCGAGGATGTGTCGCAGCTTAAGGGCAGCGCGCTGCGAAGGAAGCGCCGGCATATGCAGATGGTGTTTCAGGACCCGTTCGCCAGCCTGAATCCGCGCATGAAGATCGCAGATTCGGTGGGTGAGGGTTTAAGGGTGCATGCGCCCGAGTTGAATTCGAAACAGCGGCGCGCGAAGGTGGCCGGGATTCTTGAGCAATGCGGCATGGATGACAGCGTGCTGGATCGCTATCCGCACCAGTTCTCCGGTGGTCAGCGGCAGCGTATCGGCATCGCCCGTGCGCTGGCTGTGTCCCCCGAACTGCTGGTGCTTGATGAGCCGGTGTCGGCACTGGATGTATCGGTGCAGGCGCAGATCCTCAATCTGCTGAGCGATCTGCAGAAGGAACACGAACTGGCTTACCTGTTTATCTCGCATGACCTGTCGGTGGTGCGGCATGTGGCCGATCGGGTGGCTGTGATGTTCGCAGGGCGTATTGTGGAGCAGGGGGATGTGCAGGATGTGTATGTCAGACCGAAACATCCCTATACCCGCGAATTGCTGGATGCACGACCTGTCGGGCACCCTTCACAGAGACATGCCGCTGGCGATGAGATTGTGCGCAGCGATGAGGGTGTGGCCGATGCCGGCTGCCCGTTCCGGCTACGTTGTCCGTTTGCTCGGAGTGACTGCGAAACCTTTGATGCTAGGCTCTCCGGGGGCGAGCACAGGATTGCCTGTCTGCATCCGTTGTAACGTGGCCGGATTGTTTCCGGGCCGTCCTCGTGCATCAAACGACCAGCACGATTTGGACCACGGGATTCGCCCAGATCCTTCAGATCATAGTGAGCCTTGCGTTAGCCGTAAACACAACCGTTCCCCAGCCGGGATAGCTTGACCAGTCCTTGTTAACCTCTGGCCTTCACTTCGTCTGCCTGAATTAGGCTGCTGGAGCCATGCATAGTCCTCGCCCGGATGCGCTCAATCCAGTCATAAAGTTTCTTCGTGCTGATTCCGGATCGACTAGCGACAGAAGCCACTGAATGCCCACAATCCACCAGCTGCCTCAATCTTGAATTCACCTGCACTCTCAGTTGTCTGGTAAATCGGTGGAGATTCAATCATCTGGTCTTGACGTTTGGTGCATACTCGCTTCCAGTCGGCAGTATCGGCATCGAGATCACCGAGAACGTGTTCATCGACCGACCGGATAAGACCAGGCAGGTGCTGGACAAGCTGAAAAACATGGGCCTGAACTTCCTGCTTGATGATTTCGGTACAGGCTTTTCGTCGATGCGCCACATCAGAACCATACCGTTCAATGGTCTGAAGATCGACCGCAGCTCTGCCGCCGGGGTGAACAGGGATTACGAAATGGCGGTGCTGGTGAAGGCCATGATCAATATGGCGCACAGCCTGAATCTCAGTGTGGTGGCAGAAGGGGTGGAGTGCGAAGGGGAGTTGCAATTTCTACAGGATCACGACTGCGATAATGAGCAGGCTTACCTGCACGGCAGGCCGATGCCGGCAGAGCATTTTTTTGATCTGTTGCAGGCTGCCCGTCCCTGATACTCCGCAGCAGTTTCCTTTCCGCTCAGGCATGCGACAAATTGCCACACCTCATTGCCAGACGAAGAAACTAGCCTCGCGCCGTTGGGGCTGCGGTCCTGTGCGAGCTGTTGTATGCTTTAGTCGAAGGAGAAATATCCATGCCGTCATTGAAGTCGGTGTCTGATTTACTGACCGATGCGCCGACATTGTCGCGCAATCTGCAACGTCTGCTGCAGATGCGCAGCATCCTCATTCTCTGCCAGTTTGCGCTGGTGGCTCTTTCCCAGTTTGTTTCGGAGATCCATGTGGGCCTGTGGCCGTTGCTGACGGTGATCATGGTTTATTCCGTGGTCAATCTGCTTTGCATCCGCTTATGCGGGCATAAATCCGAGATCTCCGAGAAGGCCTACTTTACCCAGCTGATGCTGGATGTCGTTTTCCTGACCGTGCTGATGTATTTCTCGGGCGGTTATACCAATCCGTTCATTTCGCTTTATCTCTTCCCGATGATGATCGCCGCGACCACCCTGCCGCGTTTCTACGCCTGGCTGACGGGTGCCTCGGTATTGTTCAGCTACACATTGCTGGTGTTTTTCTATCAGCCCATTTTCGACACGCATATGGGGCACGTCGGCAGCGGCTTCGAACTGCATCTGGTCGGTATGTGGCTGACCTTTGCGCTCAGCATCGGTCTGATCGTTTTTTTCGTGATGCGCATGTCCGATGCGTTGCGCGAGCGTGAACGCAGACTGGCGGTTATGCGCGAAAAAGCGGCGCGCGACGAGCATATCATAGCCCTTGGTACTCAGGCTGCCGGTGCTGCACATGAGGTTGGGACACCCCTGGCAACCATGGCTGTTCTGATTGGCGAACTGCAACATGAATGGGCGGAGCAAAAGCCTCTGGTTCTCAAGCTCGGCATCATCCGTTCACAGATTGACCGCTGTAAGGAAACGATGGCCAAGATGAGCGCCAGCGCCGGAGAGTTCAAGGCGGAATCCGGACGCAGTATCGATCTCAGGGAGTATTGTGAAGGGTTCTTCTCGGATTGGAATTCCCTGCATCCCGGCGCGAATCTACGTGAGAAGATTCAGGGCTGCGATCCGGCGCCGGTCATTGTGGTTGATGAAACACTCACCCAGTCGATCTTCAATGTATTGAACAATGCCTACGAGGTGTCACCGCAGCAGGTGGATGCCAGTGTGGTATGGAGTCAGGACATGCTGGAGATTGAGGTGTGTGATCATGGTCCGGGATTGAGCGAAACGGCCCTTCAATCGGCCGGGAAACCTTTCTTCACCACCAAAGAGAGCGGCCATGGACTCGGTCTTTTCCTCACACAGGCTGTGATGCACAGGCTCGGGGGAGAAGTGCTTTTCTCCAATCATGCGGACGGCGGGGCATGTGTGAAGATTGTTTTGCCACTGATAAAGCTTACGGTGAGAACATGAACAGTAAAAACAAAGATTTCCCTAGCCTGTTGCTGGTCGATGACGATCCGTTGTTCTGTTCTGTTCTTGCTTCAGCGATGGTCAACCGGGGTTTTTCGGTGATGGTCGCACATGATGTGGATGATGCCCTGGCAAAGATCGGCGACAATGTGCCGGAATATGCTGTCGTTGATTTGAGCATGCCCGGACCGTCGGGTCTGGTGCTGGTGGAAAGGCTGCACGCGCTGGATGCATACACTCGCATTGTTGTGCTCACCGGCTATGCCAGCATTGCCACGGCCGTGGAGGCCATCAAGCTGGGCGCCACGCATTATCTGGCCAAGCCGGCTGATGCCAACGAGATCGTTCTGGCACTGGAGCGCACGCAGGGGGATGTGGCCGCCGGGATTGCGCCGCAGCCGATGTCGGTCAACCGCCTGGAGTGGGAACATATCCAGAAGGTTCTGGCTGAATGCGAGGGAAATATTTCGGAAGCGGCAAGACGACTGGGTATGCACCGCAGAACCCTGCAGAGAAAACTGGCCAAACGTCCGACTCGATCCTGATTATTTCTCTGCAGAAATCACCCTGTGCTTTGTGCTTCGGGTGCGACGATTTGTCGCAGGGATGACAGCCCGCCCGATGGGATAGCCTTTTCCATCGTTGATAGCGATGGTTGAAGGAGTCGAAGAATGGATGTGACATTACTGATGAGTAAGGGCGGGCCAGTGATGTGGATTCTTCTAGGCTATTCCGTCATCGCCATGGCAATTGTCGTCGAACGGCTCATCTACTTCTATCTTCTTCCCAAAGTGAATCGTGAATCCATCAATCTGAATGCCTTGCCGGACGATCAAAGATCGGCACGCATCTCACCGGAAGCAGCTATTGCATGCGGTGTAAAGCAGGCGGCAGAAGAGGGTGTGATGGATCTTGTGAATGTTGCCTCACGCATAGGCAACGAACATCTGGGAAAGATGGAGTCCGGCCTTCGCACTCTGGCATGGCTCGGAAACACAGCTCCTCTGCTTGGCCTCTTCGGCACCATTACCGGTATGATCAAAGCCTTTCAGGTGATTGAACTGGCAGGTGGCAAGGTGGATGCCCAGATGCTGGCTGCCGGTATCTGGGAGGCGATGATCACCACGGGGGCAGGTCTTGCAGTCGCTATCCCGGTGCTGTTTCTGCTGCATTTTCTGGAGGGGGTTGTTGATGGGAGAGCCAGATCGATGCAATTCGTTGCATCGAGGGTGATAGAGCAACTCCCGCACTCGACTGCCAGCGGGGTGAACAGCCAGTTCAATCACAAGGATATGTCGGTTCATGCAATTTGAAGCCTCACATCGAAGTGATCAGGCGCTCAACCTGACGCCACTGATCGATATTGTATTCCTGCTTCTGGTTTTTTTCATGCTGACAGCCCACTTTGTTCGTGATGATGGGCTTCCGGTGGATCTTCCCGATGCCGTTTCTGCCGAAGCAATGAACAACGACAAACCGCTTGAGATTGTCATCTCATTATCCGGAGAAATCACACAGGCAGGATCGCTGATTCAGCCGGAAGAGCTGGAAGTCAGGCTGGCGGAACTGTTGTCCACACGGGTCGAGAAGCGTGTGGTGATCCGAGGCGATGATGGAGCCAGTCTGGGTGATTGTGTGAAGGTTCTTGATGCCGCTCGTCTGGCAGGTGCTGCCGGCGTGGATATTATCACAGAGCATCCTGCGGGACGATGAGCGTTAGAGACGATTTCTTCGGCTCGGATGCCTCATCCGGCATCTCGTTGATCCGAACCGGTGCATTGACCCTTTCCTTTCTGGTTCACGGGCTGCTTTTTGTCAGCTTTGGGGGGGCGATTTCAGCATCCACACCTGAAGTGACGACGAGCAGCGTGACCCGGCTCAGTTTTCTACCTCAGGAACCTGTGCCGCAAGCCCCGCCCGAACTGCCAGAAGAGGTGGTCGAGAATCAGCCTGAGAATGATGCAGAACCGAAGAAGGTCGAAGAAGCGCCACCCAACCGGGTTGAAGAGGTGAAGAAAGTTGCGACACCGGAAAAAATCAAACCGGTAAAAGCACAGAGCCAGCCTCGTCAGCTTGCAGCAGCCAGCGTTGATTCCCAACCACAGGTCGCCGAGGGCTTGATTCGTTGGGAAAGGGAACGCTATTTGAGCGATGTGATGGCCCATATCGAAGAGCACAAATGGTATCCCGGGATTGCGCGCAGGAAGGGCATCGAGGGGGATGTGAGGGTTCGCTTTGTACTCCAATCCGATGGTTCAGTGCAGAATATCCTTATTGAACATGGGCCTCAGCCTCTGATGGCTGCGGCGCGTAAGACGATTGAGCGGGCAATGCCGATGCCTCGGCCGCCGGAAAATGTGGATTGCCCGGTTGAGTGCCAATTCCTTATGCGATTCAGCCTGAGCGGATCTTAATCAACACCAGAAAAAGCCCGGCCACACAAGGTGCGGCCGGGCGGAATACAGGATGGTTCGTTTTACAGGTCGATAGTGACACCTGTGTACAAAGAGCGTCCCATTCCCGGAACCGCAACGCCCCAGGGAACAGCGGTACCCATTGTCGCTCCCTGACCAAGGTATGCGCCACCCAGCGGATGGTTGTAGAAATGGTCAAGAAGGTTGCTGATACCAACGTCAAAGCGAGCCTGATTCCACTGATAGGTGCTATGCAGGTTCACAAGCGCATACCCCCCCGTAGCCAACTCATTTCTGACGCTCGATACCTTCTTCTTGGGGGAAACCATCTCAACATCAACATTGCTGGTCCAGCCACCCAGCGTGTGCTCAAGGCCCAGCTGACCATTCAGAGGCATGATATTGTTCAGGTTGTCCTTGGTAACCTTATTCTTGCCACGAACGTAGTTCATCAGGCCTTTGGCTGTGACACTGCCGTAGCCGCTTTCGCTAACAAGCACATCACCCGATACATCCACACCGTACATATTGGCTGACTGGTTGACGAACTGCAGGTACACGAATGCATTGGTTGCAGTCTGGTTTGCAGCACCACAGTTGGCGTTTGAAGAACTGCAACGTGCTGCATCGACATGATCATTGATGTAGGTGTAGTAAGGGGACATCTTCACACCCCAATGCTTTGCTTCAGCATCGTGGAGATCGACCGTGGCACTAACGGTATGGGAAGTTTCCGACTTCAGATTCAGGTTACCCACGTAACCATTGCCATCCCCGGCCAGATTCACCATGCGCATCATCATACCGGCAGTGGACCATGAGTAGCGTTCATAAAGATTCGGAGAACGGGTCTTCATAGCGTAGCCGAACTCGATGGTTTTGGTTTCATCAGGGGTAAAGCGTGCCAGCGCAGTCGCATCGAAATTATTGTCTGTTTTCTTTCGGTTAGCTGCATTAAACGCTGCGGATTCCGCTCCCTGAAAGGCCATCATATTATATCCCTGAACGGTGCCCGTATTCATTTCAACTCGCTCGTATCGCAGGCCCAACTGGGTGAGCAAGCTGTGGGTCATATGTGATTCCCACTCACTATAAACCGCCATTCGATCGCGTTTTCCGTTATTGATGTTCCAGAAGACATTCGGTGCCATCATCATTCCACCGGAAGGATTCCACCAGTCATCGAGTCGGTACTGCTGGTATTCAGCACCGACACGAAGCTGATCATCAGCGGCGATGGCGATATTGGCTTTCAATGCAGCGCCCAGATTGTTGCCCTCAGTATCCATCGGCATGCCGTTTACAGGCATCATTGCAGTTCCGTATTGATACAGTTTGTCCGGACCGAACTGCATGGAATGCTTGGTGTTTTCGAAATAGATGCGGGATTCCAGATTGCCCCAGTCGAAATCACTGGTCACATTCAGGTTTGCCTGGACGTTGTTGTTGCCAGTCATATCCATGCGCTGATTTGTCCAACCCTGATTAGGGATATCCTGAAGTCCGAGTTTCAGATCGATCAAGTGATTGTTTTGCAGCACATCGATGGCAAGAGCGTGGTTGGTCGCTTCGTAGATACTTGAGCCAACCTCATCGGCGGCCAGCCATCCTCGATCTGCCGCTGCAAGACCTGCCGGCTTGAAGTCGCCGGAAGCCTTGTAGTTTTTATTCGCCTTCACAGTGGAGCCGTTATATCTGACGCTGGCTGATTCGGTCGCGGCCGTTGCGGAGACATTCCCTCCCAGCACATTGCCATTGCTACGATAGAAGGTGGCGATTTGGCCTTGATAGAGTGAACCTTCACCCGGCTTGGCAAATTCAGGGCTTTCGGATTCAACCAGAATTGTTCCACCAATACTGTCACCACCCATACTCACAGGTGAAATGCCGGAAAAAACCGTTGCACTGCCTACATTGCTAGGGTCGATGTAGGAGAGAGGCGGGTTCATATGGTTTGCACAGGCGGATACCAGATCCATTCCATCGACCTTGATACGAAGGCGGTCATCAGCCAGACCATGAACCGTTGGTAAACTTGAAACACCACCGCCACTCTGAAGATTCAACCCGGGGACGTCTTTCAGAAGGGAGGCTGTATCGCTTGTCGCTGCAAGTTTGGATTTCAAATCATTCTTGCCTACCGCTGTTTGATGACCTGCCTGCGTGTCGGCTATCGCAGCCGCATTGACCTCGATGGTCGGAAGATTCTCTGCGGCCCACGCCGGACCATTCCCGATACCGATGGCTAGCAAGGCGAATGTCAGATGACTCACCTTGAATGGCGATGCTGCATCCATTTTCCTGTTTTGGGCAAAGAGATGATCTTCTTCATTGAAGAAGGTCTTTTTTACATTCATATATAATCTCCCACGATTGCAGACATCATCTGGACTGAAAGTTTCTGACTGCCTTCGGTGTTGTTTAGTGAGCGCGGATGTTACCGACGGGGAGGTTTCACAAAATGCGGCATAATGTCGCGGCCCAATGGCAGGGCCATTTTTCAGCAGTCAGGAAGCGCTCTTCATGTTGAGCTAAATGTCTATCGTGGTGCGAAGTGAAGTGGGTTCGACAAGCTCGCTGCCGCTGTCGACCAAGCTGACAAACCATGGCAATTCATCCCGGCCACGCATCTCGGATTCCCTGTCCAAAGCCGGCGGCACATCCCCATCCGCTTCGAACTCACTGCCTGCCAATAACTAATTGCTGGAAATATTCTCAATAGATGTTGAAAAGGTGTAGGAGCTGCAACCGGGGCAGGGGGAGGCCGGAGCGTTTCCGTCGGCGCCCTGGCTCAGGTGCTGCGTCCAGTGTTCCTCGTCGGGATCGGCGCAGAGTTTTTTTACCAGTTCGATGGCTGCTGCGAGGTTGGCGGTGGCTTGTTCACCCATCGGATCGCCGAGTTCGAAGGCGTAGCCTCGGATGCGCAGCATCCAGACGGGCGGAGAATCACTCCCGTACACCTTCCTGTAGGCATGCAGCAGCGCGCCGGGGGTCATGGCATGGCTGGTGTAGCTGCCGTCCTTTTCCGGCTCCAGCGTGGTGAAAACGTAGGGTTCGGCGCAGGACACATCGGCATCCACGAACAGGATGCGCTCACGTCCCTCAAGGTCGGTGACATGCTCGACCTGTAATTGCATGTCCGTTTGAACCTCAACGGAAGAAAAGTCCGCCGACTCGATGGCGGCCACGACCTCCGGGCCGAGGGCATCATCGCCCCGGCCCGGATTGCCGTAACCGAAAACAAGGATAGGCGGAACGCTGGTCACATTGATCTTTCGATGCGTCCGTCGCTGCCCTTGGTCAGACGGTCCACCAGCCGACCATCGGCATCAACGAGCTCGACCTGCAGCGGCATCTTGCCCATGGCGTGTGTAGCGCACGACAGGCAGGGATCGTAGGCGCGAACCGCCACTTCCAGATGATTGAGCAGGCCTTCGGTGATCTCTTTGCCGTCGATGTATTGATCGGCCACGGAGCGTACCGATTCGTTCATCGCCTGATTGTTGCTGGTGGTGGAAACAATCAGGTTGGCCTTCCTGATCATGCCCTCTTCGTCGATCTTGTAGTGATGGAAGAGGGTGCCGCGCGGTGCCTCGATGACGCCGATTCCCTCGTCGCGCTTCTCGCCTGTCACCACCAGATCGTCACCCGAGATGTCCTCATCGCCCAGCAGCAACTCGATGGATTCGGCGCAATGCAGGGCCTCGATCATGCGCGCCCAGTGATAGGCCAGCGTGTCCTGCACGAAGGCGCCGTTGGCGAACGCCTTGAAGCGTTTGCGCGCGGCCTCGGCCAGCGGTGTGCTGATCGAATCGCAGTTGTTGACGCGCGCCAGAGGACCTACGCGATACCAGCCCTTTTCCTTACCCAGCGAGCTCAGGTAGGGGAACTTCATGTAGCTCCACGAGCGAACCTCTTCACGGATGATGTCCTGATAACCGCGATAATCGAACTGGTCGAGGATCGTGGAGCCATCGGCTGCGCGGGCGCGCAGGCCGCCGTGGTACAGTTCCAGTTCGCCTTTGGGGCCGATCATGCCGAGAAAGTTGGTATTCAGTTTACCGAAATCGTGATTCTCCGGATGCGCCATATGGATCTGCTCACTCAGGCTGACCGCATCCTGTGACCAGGCGATGATGTCCTTGATGTCGGCCAGCAGGCTGTTTCTTTCTTCCCTGCTTAACGACTTGTTCATGCCGCCCGGAATGGCCGCCGAGCCATGCACGCGCTTGCCGGCGATTGCGGCAATCACCTGCTGGCCGTATTTGCGCAGCTTCACGCCCTTCACCGCTGTTTCCGGATACTTCTCGATCACCCCGATGATGTTGCGCTTGGCCACATCCGAGCCGAATCCGAACAGCAGATCGGGCGAGGAGAGGTGGAAGAAGTGCAGGGCATGCGATTGCAGCGTCTGACCGAAGTGCAGCAACTGGCGCAGCTTCAGCGCACTCGGGGTGAGCTCTTCCACACCGACCAGTTGATCGATGGCTTTGGCGGCAGCCAGATGATGCGATACCGGGCAGATGCCGCACAGGCGCTGCACGAAGGTCGAGACCTCCCAGTATGGGCGTCCCTGGATGAATTTCTCGAAGCCGCGGAATTCGACGATATGCAGACGTGCTTCGTGCACGCGATTGTCCGCATCCTGCAGCAGGGTGATTTTTCCGTGCCCTTCGACACGCGTGACCGGATCGATGGCAACCCGACGCATTTGTTCGCTCATATTTGTCTCCTTAAAGTCAAAGGCAGTTCGTGTTCAGTCAAAATGCAGGATCTCTTTCGGCAGGCTCGGCTCTTTACCTTCCAGCAGGTCGGTGAGCACCTTCATGAAGGCATCGGCCGGCGGCGGACATCCGGGCAGGTAGTAATCCACATGCACCACCTCATGAATCGGATGTACCTTGGAAAGCAGCAGCGGCAGTTCCACATCGTTGGGAATCATCGGATTCTCCACGCCGATGCCATCCAGATAGGCCTCCTCGAGGCATTCCTTCAGGGTGAAATGGTTGCGCATGGCGGGAACGCCGCCGTTGATGGCGCAGGCTCCGACCGCGATGATGATCTTGCAACTCTCGCGGAACTCCTTGAGCACATGCACATTCTCGGCATTGCACAGGCCGCCTTCGATCAGTCCGATGTCGCAGTCGGGATGGCAGTGCTTGATATCGTTGATCGGCGAGCGGCTGAATTCGACATGCTCGATCAGGCCGACGATCCGTTCGTCGATATCCAGAAAGGACATATGGCAGCCGAAGCAGCCTGCCAGGGAGGTAGTGGCTACACGGATTTTCCTAGTGCTCATCGGCATGCTTTCCTTTACGCAGGATAACCGGCTCGACGCCGGGTTCGGCAATGGTGTGCAGATCGAAGGTACGCCGGCCGATGGGGACTTCATAGCCGTGCTCCTTGATCAGGATGGCGCCGACCGGGCAGATATGCGCCGCCAGATCGTCGGTGGTGATGTCGGTATCGGCAAGCTTGCCGCTGGCCGAGTTCACAATCAGTTTGGCATCGATGCCGCGCCCGGTGATGGCGAAGACATCCTTGCCGTCCATCTCGCGACTGGTCCGCACGCACAGCTCGCACATGATGCAGCGATCCCTGTCCAGCACGATGCCCGGATGCGAGGCATCCACCTCGCGGCGCGGATAGAACTGCGGGAAATGCCCGTCGAGCATATCCAGATGATAGGCCACCGCCTGCAGGGTGCAGTCGCCGGTCTTTTCGCAGGCCGGGCAGAAATGATTGCCCTCGACGAACAACATCTGGGTGATGGTCTTGCGCACCCCGTTCAGGGCTTCGGTGTTGTTGCTGATCTCCTGACCCTTGGCGGCCGGCAGGGTGCAGGCCGAAGCGCTGCGTCCGTTGACCTCCACGGTGCACAGTTTGCAACTGCCGTGCGGTTTCAGCCCTGGCCTGTGGCACAGGTGCGGAATATAAATATCGGCGGCCAGAGCTGCGTCCATGATTGTCTGCCCCTCTTTAAAGGGGATCTCGCGACCGTCGATGGTGATGGTGTTGTTGTTTTCTTTCATAGTATCGCTCATGCCAGATGTGCCTCCGCATCATCGCGATGACTGATCTGCCGCGCTTCCTCAAGCGCCGCATCCAGATCGAAATGGGGTTCGAATTCGCTGTCGTGTACCAGACGCTGCTCGAAAACTTCCGGGAAGCGTTTCAGGGCATCCAGCAGGGGGTTGGGTGCAGTCTGGCCCAGACCGCAGTGTGAGCGGCGCTTGACCATTGTGGCCATGCGGTACATCTCGTCCACATCGGACTTGGTGCCGTGACCGGAGGCGATCTTGTCCAGACCGTTCTTCAGCAGGGTGGTGCCGACCCTGCACGGTGTGCAGAAGCCGCAGCTTTCATGCGCGAAGAAATGCGTGAAGTTGCTGATGACCTTGAGAAGATCACGATCCTTGCTGTAGATCATGAATGATCCGCCGGTGGCCAGGTCTTCAAAGCCCAGCTTACGCTCGAACTCATCCGGGGCGATCAGCGTGCCGGAGGGACCGCCGACCTGCACGGCTTGCACATCCTCGGCCCCGCAGTCATCGAGGATGCGCTGGATGCTGACTCCGAACGGATACTCATACACACCCGGCGTGGTGCAGTCGCCGCTGATGCTGAGCACTTTGCTGCCGGCTGATTTTTCCGAACCGTGGCCACTGAACCATGCGCCACCATGCACGGCGATCAATGCAGCCGCAGCCAGTGTTTCGACATTGTTCACCACCGTGGGCTGATCCAGATAACCCTTGGTGACAGGGAAAGGCGGGCGGACGCGCGGGATGCCGCGCTTCTGTTCCATCGATTCGATCAGTGCGGATTCCTCACCACAGATATAGGCGCCCGCACCGACAATGATCTCGATGTCGAAATCGAAAGCCTGCCCCAGAATGTGCTTTCCGAGCAGTCTGGCCTTGTGACGACGCTTTAATACAGCGTGCAAATCATTCAATAAATAACGATATTCTCCGCGAAGGTAGAGGTAACCTTTGCTTGCGCCGATGATGTGACCGCAGATGGACATACCTTCAAAGACGGCATGCGCATGGCTGCTGAGAAGAATCCTGTCCTTGAAGGTTCCGGGCTCGCCCTCATCGGCATTGCATACCACATAATGCGCATCGCCCTTCGCCTCGCGGCAGAATTTCCATTTCATACCGGTGCTGAAACCCGCACCGCCACGACCGCGCAGACCGGATTGCGTCACCTCGGCAAGCATGGCTTCCGGACCTTTCTCGAGTGCGGCGCGCAGGCCGGAACCGGTCTCGAAGGCAGTGCCCAGCAGCAGACCGTTCTTGCGTACATTGTCCTGTACGCGGAACCATTCCACCGGCCATTCAGGAACAGGCACACCTGCCTCGATCTGTGCGGCGATCTGCTCCAGGCGGATGGCGGTCAGTCCGGTGAGGGTCCGACTGTTGACCAGCAGGGCAGGCCCCTGATCGCACATGCCGATGCAGGATGTCTCATTGATGCTGACCAGTCCGTCGGCGCGTGTTTCGCCCGGAGTTACATTCAGGCGCTTGCACAGGCTTCGCATCATGGCGGTATCGCCGCAACTGGTGCAGTTGCTGAACAACAAGTCGAAGCGGCCGCGCGGCGTGCGGTGAAAGAATGAATAGAAATCCACCACCGATTCAACCTGGCTGACCGGCAGGCGCAATTCACCGGCCAGTTCGAGGATGGATTGTTTCGGGATATGCATGTATTGCTGCTGCACCTCGAACAAGCGGTGCAACAAGTGAGCGCCGGTTTGTCCGGTCGGACCGTTATGTGATTCCATGAGAGGCTCCTTTTTCGCGTTTGCATGGTATATAAAAACGACCGTAATAAAAAGGGGTGAATAGCCCGTTCGGGCTTGGTTTATAAGGAAATTTCTTCATAGCAACAAATTCCCCCGGGCTATTTGCAACATCATGGATGCACCGAGAATCAGGGTGGTGCAGCCGATAGCCAGTTGCAGGTATCCGTTCAGACTTGCGTAGCGTCTTGCTGAGTGCTTCAGCGGCAACATGATCGCCACGGACATGGCGGCCATGCCGCCGATAGAACCGAGTCCGAACAGGCTGATGTAGAGCAGTCCGGTACCGAAGGAATGGACTGTTTGCAAGGTCAGCACGATCATGGCGGCGGAACCGGCCATGCCATGCATGATACCGACCAGCAGCGCACGCAACGGAAAGCCTGCCGGGTGCCTATGGTTGTGAGTCCGGTCGTGATCCCGGTCATGAGCCTGCCGGTCATGCGTAAGGGCGGAATGTGCTGCCACATTTTCGTGCGCATGTGCGTGGAAATGAATCGTGCCGTCGGCGTGCCGGTGGGCGTGGAGATGCACCCGTTCGCGCATGAAGCGACGCACCACATCGATGCCCAGCAGCACAAGCATGAAACCGACCGCGAATTCCAGTAACAGTGCCATGCGTTCGGGAATCATATGATCCAGCAGCATGACGGCCGAGCCGAGGATCAGCAGGGTGAGGGTATGGCCGAGCCCCCACATCGAGCCAAGATGAAGCGATTCGCGCAGGGACGGCGAGCGGGTGACCAGCGAGGCCACGGCCGCCACATGGTCCGATTCAAAAGCATGCCGCATGCCGAGCAGGAAGCCGAGGAAAAGAATCTCAATCATTGCTATACCCTTTGATGATACGGGCGGCGGCAACAGCCGCCTGACCGAGCGACAAGCCGCCGTCACCCATCGGTAATTGCCTGGCCATCAGCACCGTCAGGCCGCGGTTTCTCAGGTCCATCTCTGTCGATTCAAGCAACAGCCTGTTCTGGAAGGAGCCGCCACAAAGTACCACGCTGCCGATGGCATGGGTGTGACAAAGACGGGCTGCCAGTTCGCAGACCGCCGCACTCAACGTCTTGTGGAAGCGTGCGGCGATCATGGCGTATCCGGTTCCGGCTGCGATGTCGCCAAGCAGGGCATGCCACATGGGCTGCCAGTTGATTTGCAGGATGCCGTTGGCTGCGGTCCCGATATGCCAGGGGAACGCCTCAAGCGCATGGCTGTAGGCACCGCGCGCCAGACTCTCCAACTCGATGGCAGCCTGTCCTTCGTAGTGGATGCGTTCGTGGCAGATACCAAGTACAGCAGCGACGGCATCGAACAAGCGGCCGCAGGACGAGGTGAACGGGGAATTAAGACCCTTGTCGATCATGCTCTGTAAAAGCACTGTGGGTTTAGTCGCAAGGAAACGGGATATATCGCTGTCGTTGGGCATGCTTTGAAGCATGTCCTGTCCGCCTGCACGCAGATGCGCGAAAGCACTGCGCCAGGGTTCCCGGATTGCCTGGGCAGCACCGGGCATGGGGACCGGCTGGAAACAGCCAACTCGGGTGCTGTGCGTATAGTCGGCGAGCAGGAATTCGCCACCCCAGATCGTTCCATCATCGCCTAGACCCAGTCCATCCAGCGCAATCCCCAGAACCCGTGCGCTGTCGAGCGCCATGCGGTGTTCCGCCAGCACGGCGGCGACATGTGCATGATGATGCTGAACCGTAATCAACCGGACACCCGATGCTTCCGCCATCTTCTGACCGATACGGCTGGAGGCATAATCCTGATGCATATCCACGGCAATCGCCTCAGGTGTGAAGTCATACATCTGTGCATACAGATCGAGGGCCTTTCTGTAGTCATGATGCGTTGCGCTCTGTTCAAGATCGCCAAGGTGTTGCGAGATGATGGCCTTTGCGCAATCCAGCTGGCAGAAGGTGTTCTTCATTTCGCTGCCCATAGCCAGCAGGCGGGGTGTACCGGCAAGGCTTTCATGCAGCAGCAGCGGGGCCGGGGCATAGCCACGGGCACGACGCAGCAAGCGCGGGGTACCGGCCATGACAGAAGCCACCGAGTCGTCCAGCCGGTTGACGATGTCGCGGTCATGCAACAGGAAATAATCGGCGATGCCGGAGAGTCGCTTGATGGCATCCGCGTTATCCACGCATTGCGGTTCGTCGCTCAGGTTGCCGGAGGTCAGCACGATGGGGGTCTGAATTTGCTGCATCAGCAGGCTGTGCAAGGGTGAATAGGGCAGCATGAAGCCGAGTCGCGACTGACTTGGTGCGATGCTATCGGCCAGATGCTCGCCATCATGTCTGCGATCAAGCAGTACGATGGGTGCTGCGGTCGAGTCCAGCAATTGTGCTTCCGCCGCATCGACTGAGGCAAAGCGCCGCACACTTCCTATATCTGCGGCCATCAGGGCGAATGGCTTAACATCCCTTTGTTTGCGGGCGCGCAGCTTTGCCACGGCAGCATCGTTGCCCGCATCCACGGCAAGATGCACGCCGCCGATGCCCTTGATGGCAAGGATGTGCCCCTCGCGCAGCAGGCTCGCCGCGCGGATGATTGTGTCCGCCGAATCCTTGTCGCCTGTGTGTTGCCCTGAAGCATCCTGCAGCCATATCCGGGGGCCGCATTGCGGGCAGGCATGGGCCTGCGCATGGAAACGGCGATCTGCCGGATCATCATATTCCGCCCGGCACTGCGGGCACATGACAAAGCCGGCCATGCTGGTGTTGGCCCGGTCGTATGGCACCTTCCTCACGATCGACAGGCGTGGACCGCAATGTGTGCAACTGGTGAAGGGATAGCCGTGATGACGACTCTGCGGATCGCGGATATCGCTCAGGCAATGCGGGCAAATGGCGGCATCCGGCGTTACCGAAGCAGCCTTTCTACCCGTGTGATGGCTTTCAACGATGCTGAAGGTTTCAGGGGCTGCTGCTGATTCGAGGTCCTGAGATTCGATGGCATCGATACGGGCAAGCGGAGGCGGCTGCTCGCTCATCTGCCGCTGGAAGTGCTGTAGCGTGACTGCATCGCCCCATGCATGGATCAGTACGCCCTCGGCATCGTTGCATACGCTGCCCTTGATACCGAGTCCGGTTGCAAGATGCCAGACAAACGGACGGAAGCCGACACCCTGTACCAGACCGCGTATGCGGATCGAGTTGGCGAGGGTTGCTTCTTCCGGGTTCATGGAAGCCTCAGCAGATTCTCGGCAACTGCTCGCCGGCCAGCCAGTCGACGATGCGGCTGCCACCGAATGCGGTTTGCATCTGCACCAGATGCTGGTCGTCTTCGACAACCCTGCCGATCATGGCTGCATCGCGGCCCAACGGGTGCGCCTGCATGGCGGCAAGCAGGGGGGCGGCATCGGCTGCATCGCAGATGCACACCAGCTTTCCCTCGTTGGCGACGTATAGCGGATCAAGGCCCAGCAATTCGCAGGCACCGCGCACCTCGGGTTTCACCGGGATGGCCTGTTCTTCGATCAGCATGCCGACGCCGGATTGCATAGCCAGCTCGTTTAATGTGGTGGCCAGACCGCCGCGTGTGGGGTCGCGCAGGCAATGGATGTTCGGGGAGACCTCAAGCATCGCCGCAAGCAGATCGTGCAGTGCGGCCGAATCGGATTGCAGGCTGGTTGAAAAGCCCAAGCCCTCGCGACTGGAGAGCACGGCCATGCCGTGATCGCCGATGCTGCCGGAGATCAGGATCGCATGCCCTGCTCTGGCCAGATCGCCGGAGATGTTCACACCTTGCGGCACCATGCCGATACCGGTGGTGGTGATGAACACGCCATCGGCCTTGCCCTTTTCCACCACCTTGGTGTCACCGGTGACGATCGGCACGCCGGCCTTGCGCGAGGCCTCGCCCATGCTGGCCACGATGCGCTCCAGATCAGCCAGCGACAGACCCTCTTCGAGGATGAAGGCTGCAGAGAGATAGAGCGGCACTGCGCCGGACATGCATACGTCGTTGATGGTACCATGCACGGAGAGCGAGCCGATATCACCGCCGGGGAAGAACAGGGGCGAAATCACATGCGCATCAGTGCTGATCACCATGCGACCGGCAGGCACGTTGAATGCGGCCTGATCGTTGCGCTGGGCCAGTAGTTCATTGTCAAAATGCCGTACGAAGATCTCCTCGATCAAGCGAGCCGATGCGCGGCCGCCGCTGCCGTGGGTCATGTCGACGACTCCTTTGATGTGCGTGGCTTTCATGCGCGGCGCCTCCCGTAGCTGTAGTAGGCGGCACAGGCGCCTTCGGAGCTGACCATGCAGGCGCCCTTGGGGTCTTCCGGCGTGCAGACGGTGCCGAACAGTTTGCATGCGTCCGGGTCGCTCACGCCGCGCAGCACGGCAGGGCAGATGCAGCCCTTGTTTTCGGCCACCTCGATGTCCTGCATGGCAAAGCGCTTTTCGGCATCCAGATCGGCATAGGTCCCGCGAATCTGCATGGCGCTGTCGGGCAGCCTTCCCAGGCCGCGCCATTCGAACAGCGCGCGCATTACCAATGTGTCGCGCATCAATGCCTGTGCCTTTTCATTTCCTGTAGAGCTGACCACGCGCGTGTACTGGTTCTCCACCTCATGCCTCCCGGTATTGATCTGGCGCAGCAGCATCAGTGTGGAGGCGAGCACATCCAGCGGCTCGAAACCGGCGATGACGATGGGAGTTTTGTATTGCTTACAGCAACTCGCATAGGCGCAGCTGCCGATCACGCTGCTGACATGCGACGGGCCGAGGATGCCGTCGATCTGCGTTTCCGCCGAATCGAGGATGTGGGCCATGGCAGGCGGGGTCAGTACATGGTTGCAATACACGCTGAAATTTTTCAATTCCATGGCATGTGCGATTTTCAGGACCGCCGCTGTCGGCGGGGTGGTGGTTTCAAAGCCGATGGCGAAGAACACCACCTGCCTGTCCGGATTGGCCTGCGCGATACCCAGCGCATCGGTGGCCGAATAGATCATGCGGATGTCGCCACCGCGTGCTTTGGCCTTGTGCAGGGAATCCTTCTTGCCCGCCGGTACGCGCATCAGGTCGGCATAGGTGCACAGGATGACCTGATGTTCTTCTACCAGTTTGATGGCCGCTTCGATGCGCCCCGCCGGCAGCACACAGACCGGGCAGCCGGGACCATGCACGAAGCGCAGGTTCGCAGGCATCAGATCCTTGATGCCATAGCGGAAGATCGCATGCGTATGGCCGCCGCAGAACTCCATCAGGCGGTACTCGCGACCGGTTAGTGCCTCGTTGCGGATGGTCGCAGCCAGCGCACGGGCGGTCGCACCGTCGCGGAATTCGTCGAGATATTTCATGGCGCGTCGGCCCTCATCTCGGCGAAGATCGCCAGGGTTCTTTCCGCTTCATCGGGGTTGATGACCTCAAGTGCAAAGCCGACATGCAGCAGCACATAGTCGCCGACCTTCACTGAATCGAGCAGCATTGTGGACGTTTCCTTACGGATTCCGTCAAGATCGACCACAGCCATATTTGCAGCGCTATCCAGCGATATGATTCTGGCGGGAACAGCAAGGCACATCTCAGGCCTCCATGGCTTCAGGAGCGCTATCCAGAATCATCCTGTGTGTAGCGCGCAGCCAGTCGTACCAGTTCCGCATGCCTTCGCCGCTTGACGCGGATACCTGCATCACCCTGATGCCGGGGTTCACCCGCTGTGCATGGGCGATGCACTGCTCAACATCGAAATTCAGATGCGGCAGCAGGTCGGTTTTATTGAGCAGCATCAGATCGGCGGCATGGAACATATCCGGATACTTGAGCGGCTTATCCTCGCCCTCGGTGACCGAGAGGATGACCACCTTGTGCGCCTCGCCCAGATCGAAGGAAGCGGGGCAGACCAGATTGCCGACATTTTCGATGAATAACATGCTGTTGTCCTCGGCCTGCAGGTTTTCCAGCGCATGCCCGACCATATGGGCGTCCAGATGGCAGCCCTTGCCGGTATTGATCTGGATGGCTTTCACGCCGGTGGCACGGATGCGCTCGGCATCGAGCACCGTCTGCTGGTCGCCTTCGATGACGGCCATGGGAACTTCAGCCTGCATATCCGTCAGGGTGCGGGTGAGCAGGGTGGTTTTGCCGGATCCGGGGCTGGAAACCAGATTCAGCACAAGCATGCCGCGAGCGGCGAACTGCTGCCGGTTGTCGGCTGCATAGGCGTTGTTCTTGCTCAGGATGTCCTGTTCGATGCGCAGGATGCGGGATTGGCTCACGCCAGGGGCATGAGCCGCCATGACACCGTGCCCGAAAGCATGGGTATGCGGATGTTCATGTTCATGACTGTGGTCGTGAGCATGATGCTGCCCGCCCTCGATCTTTGTTTCGCCCTGGCCGCAGCCGCATGTCGTGCACATTACTGCACCTCCAGTTCACTGATACGCATCTCTTCACCGGCTAAAATCTCCAGCGGATAGTGCCCGCATTCTGGACAGGCATCGTAGCGGGCCGTTACCTGTACCGTTTGCTTGCAGGCCGGGCATCGTGCACGGCCTGCAATTTCGATGATTTCCAGTCGCGCTCCATCGGCGACTGTGTCTTTCGCGACGGCATCAAAACTGAAACGCATCGCTTCGATCTCGACCCCGGCCAGTGCACCGATTTCCAGCCATACAGTGCTTACCTTCGTAAAGCCCTGTTTGCGGGTTTGGTCCTCGATCAATTGCACCACGCCTTCACACAAGGACATCTCATGCATGCCGGATTCCGCTTGCCGTGGGCAGGGTGTTGTCGTTATCCATGTGTTGTTAAACCTTCGCGTGTCTCACCGCTCTCTGTCAGCTGACTGTCGTCCCGGTCGGAAAGGGCGCGACTTGTTCAGTCTGCACAGAGAAGTGAATAGTGGATGAACACCCGGTTAGCAAAGACCCGGCCAATCCATCCTGCGTTAAAAGCCTAGGTGGCGGAGATATAGCCCTCAAGCTGGGTGATCAGATCGTCCTTTTCCTGCAGGGTCAGGACAACGATGTCGCGCAGCGAGATCAGGCCGACGAATTCATCGCCGTCGAAGACCAGCAGGTGGCGACATCGTTTTTCTTCCATGCGCTGCAGGGCTTCGTCACAGGTAGCTTCGGAGCCGATCTTCAGATGATCGGTATGCATCACATCCTTGATCTTCACGGTGCCCGGCTCGCGACCCTTGCCGATGACGCGCATCATCAGTTCGCGTTCGGTGAAGATGCCGACAATACGCGAATGGCTGGTGACCACCACCGAGCCGATGTAGTTCTCGGTCATCAGCTTGGCGGCTTCAAGGACGGTGTGGTTTTCGTCAATGGTTGCTACGGTTTTCTTGATACCTGAGGTGATTTTCATGTTGTTCCTCATTTAAAATGGATTATGCATAAATGGTATCAGTCGACTTTGACAGCGTCATTACCTCAATTTTAGTCAGGTATTATGCATGCATCGTTATTTTCCGTCTTTGAACAGCGGGGCAAGATCTGCATAGCCGTTCTTCTCAAGCTCCGCGGCAGGGATGAAGCGTAGCGCTGCCGAGTTGATGCAGTAGCGCAGCCCGGTGGGTGCGGGACCGTCGCTGAACACATGTCCCAGATGGGAATTCGCTTTGTTGCTGCGCACCTCGGTGCGGGTCATGAACCAGGATTTGTCGGTTTTCTCAACAACATTGTCAGGTACCAGCGGTTTGCTGAAACTCGGCCAGCCGGTACCGGAATCGAATTTGTCACCGGAGCTGAACAGCGGTTCACCGGATACGATGTCCACGTAGATGCCGGCAGCATGGTTGTCCCAGTAGGTGTTGTGGAAGGCCGGCTCCGTGCCGTTCTCCTGTGTCACCTCGTATTGCAGTGGCGTGAGGCTTTGTTTCAGGCTCTGCTTGTCCATGTTCTTCTCCTTGCCCTTGTTGTCATCCGTTCCCCAGATGCTTTCCAGATAGTCGTCGCGACCCGATCGGCTGCGGTAATACCAGTAGCGCACCGGATTCTTGCTGTAGAAGTCCTGATGATACTCCTCTGCCGGATAGAAGGTGGCGGCAGGCTTGATGGGCGTGACGATGGGTTTGCCAAAGCGACCGCTTGCATCCATGACTGCCTTCGAAGCCCCGGCCTCTGTTTTCTGTTCCGTATCCAAATAATAAATCGCCGAAGCATATTGCGGGCCGCGATCCACGAACTGGCCACCCGCATCGGTCGGGTTGATCTGCCGCCAGTAGACATCCAGCAACTGCCTGTAGCTGATCTTCTGCGGGTCGAAGCTTATCTCGATCACCTCGACATGACCGCCCTGCGCATAGTTGGCATAGGTGGGGTTGACGGTATGTCCGCCCGTATAGCCTGAAATCACAGCGGAGACTCCCGGCAGATGCTCAAATGGTTTTTCCATGCACCAGAAACAGCCGCCGGCAAACACAGCCTTTTGTTCGGCCGCTTGTGCGGAGGTCAGCAACGCCGCCATGGCGATGATGATGGCCAATCCCAGTCGGTTGATATGCAGTAATAATTTCATGTATCTGACTCCTGTATGTATTAAAAACATTTCTTCAGGCCGGATCCGGATGATGCATCTGGTAAGATGAACGCAGCATGGATGTCCCGGCCGTGTTCCTGAGTCGGGCTTTGGGACGGTTTTATTACTAAACGGAAGGTGTGGCTGATGTTTTTCTGCGCCACCACTTCTCGAGGCCGACGATGCCGTAAACCATCAAGCTGAAGGCCAGAATCAGCAGCCATTCCGGCCAGCCGATGGGTTCACTGCTGAAGGCGATGTTCATTACAGGCAGGTAGGTGAACAGCAATTGCAGCACGATCATCAGCAGCACACCGGCCAGCAGCCAGCGATTGGAGAACAGCCCCTGACTGATCATGGATTGCGACAGCGAACGACAGTTGAACAGATAGATCAGTTCGACAAACACGAACACATTCACCGCAACCGTACGAGCTGCCGCTTCGCTTTCGCCGTGTTGCAGTTCCCATTCAAACAGGCCGAAGGCACCGATCAGCAGAAGCACACCCACCAGCACGATACGGCCGACAAGTTCACGGGTCAGCACGGGTTGATCCGGTGCCCTTGGCAGGCGGAGCATCAGGCCCTGTTCCTTGGGCTCAAAGGCCAGCATCAGACCGAGCAGTACCGCAGTGGTCATGTTGATCCACAGGATCTGCACCGGAAGGATGGGCAGCGTCGCCCCGGCCATGATGGCAGCCAGAATCACCATGCCTTCACCGAGATTGGTGGGCAGCGTCCAGGCGATGAATTTCACCAGATTGTCGTATACGCCCCGGCCTTCCTCCACAGCCGCCTCGATGGCTGCGAAATTATCCTGTGTGAGCACCATATCGGCAGCTTCCTTGGCCACCTCGGTGCCACCACGACCCATGGCCGTGCCGATATCGGCACGACGCAGGGCAGGGGCATCGTTGATGCCGTCACCGGTCATGGCCACCACATGGCCGTTGGCCTGCAATGCCTTGACCAGACGCAGCTTCTGTTCGGGGGCGACGCGCGCGAATACGGCAATCCGGTTGACCCGTGCGGTGAGTTCCGCATCGCTCATGGCCTCAAGCTCCGGTCCGCTGATAACCACAAGCCGTCCATCCGCCTCCCGCTCACCCTGCAGGCCGATGCGGTCGGCAATGGTTGCCGCAGTCACGGCATGATCCCCGGTGATCATCTTCACCTGAATGCCGGCGCGCTGGCAGACCTCCACGGCGTGCACGGCTTCAGGTCTGGGGGGATCGATCATGCCCTGCAGGCCGATCAGGGTGAGGCCGGTGATATCGCTGTGCGCCAGAGTCTGCTGCTCGGGCGTGGCTTCCCGGAAGGCGAAAGCCAGAACGCGAAGGCCTTCTGCGGCCATGCTTTCGGCCTGCCGATGCCAGAATTCCGTGCGCAGCGGTTGAGAGGCAGCGTTTGCGGAATATTCATCCTTACAACGCGCCAGAAGCTTCTCCAGCGAGCCCTTCACCATGATCAGATGCCGTGCGCTGCGCATATCTTCATGCAGGCTGGCCATGAACTGGTGCTCGGATTCAAATGGCAGAACGTCCACCTGAGGGTAGTCATCAAGCAGCGCGTCCGGATGCAGTCCGCCCTTCATTGATGAACTGATCAGTGCGCCCTCGGTCGGGTCGCCCTCGACCCGCCATTGCCCGTCAGCCTCGATGAGGATCGCATCGTTGCACAGCGAGCCTGCCAGCAGGCAGAGCTTGAGGTCGGGGGAAGCATCGATGCTCAGTTCAACCCCGTTGAGTGTGAGCTGACCATCCGGGGCATAGCCGATGCCGGAGACCTCAATGGCAGCATCGCCACAGCGGATGCCGACAACGGTCATCTGATTTTCGGTCAGGGTGCCGGTTTTGTCCGAACATATCACCGAGGTGCTGCCCAGGGTTTCCACGGCGGGAAGCTTGCGGATGATGGCGTGGTGTTTGGCCATGCGCGATACGCCGATGGCCAGAGTGATGGTCATCGCCGCCGGCAGACCTTCCGGGATGGCACCTACAGCGAGTGCCACAGCCGCCATGAACATATCGAACCAGCTTTCGCCACGCAGTATGCCGACGCCGAAGGTGAGGGCGGCCAGTGCCATAATCACGTAGAGCAGAACATTGCTGAACTCGGCCATCTTACGGGTGAGCGGGGTGGCGAGTTGCTCGGTGTTGCTGATCAGTTCCTGTACATGGCCGATCTCGGTGGAATCTCCGGTGGCGATCACCACGCCCGTAGCCTGACCATGGGTGACCAGCGTGGATGCATAGGCCATATTCAGGCGGTCGGGCAGGGCGGTGTCGCGGGCAAGGGGTGTGAGTTGCTTGTGTACGGGGAGCGATTCGCCGGTCAGCGCTGATTCGTCGATTTGCAGTTCCCGACTGCGTAACAGGCGCAGGTCAGCCGGCACCTTGTCACCGGATTGCAGCAGCACGATATCTCCGGGCAACAAGGCCTCTGCATCAATGCGCTGTTTCTTACCGGCACGGATGACCGTTGCCTCGCTGCTCATGAATCTGGCCAGCGCTTCAATGGCATGAATGGCCTTGGCTTCCTGCATATAGCCGATCACCGCATTGACCAGCACCACACCGAAGATCACAGAGGTATCGATCCACTCGCCGAGCAGCATGGTGGTGCTGCCGGCTGCGATCAGGATATAGATAAGCGGCTGATGGAATTGCAGCAGGAAGGTGATGAGCGGGTGCTGTTGCCGTTTGCGGGTCAGAACATTCGAGCCGAATTGAAGCCTGCGCTCCTCCACGGCAAAGGTATCCAGCCCGCGGTCGGGCCGGGTTTCCAGTAATTCAAGGACTTCGTCCCCGGGCAGGTGGTGCCAGTGTTGTCTTAGATCGGCTTGCATAATGGATGCTCCGGAATCATCTGATGATTTCTCAAAAGACTCTACACTATCGCAGCATGCATTCACGAAGGCTTTCTTTAAGCCGTCCGATCTCCGCCTTTGCATCACTGTCGTGAAACGGCTGTTTGTCTGCCACTGATCCCATCGCGGCGAAGCATAGCGGCTGCACCGATAAATGCTTATCCCGTCAATGTATGTCCCGAAAAAGACTTGGTGAGGAATTCATGTGTGTTTATCCTCGAATAACAGACGTTTGAAATGGAATCTGATTGACGCATGAAATTTTCCCCGATCGGAAATATCGAAGCAAAGATGCACTACCAGACTTTCATGATCCGGTTCAAAAAATGACTGTAGATGTTCGTACAATTTGTAGGGATATGTACGACATGGTGAATTGCGACAATCAAAAGCGACATATAAAAGTCCAGTAAAAACAAATGGATAGGGTATTATTTCCGTTTGGCATCGGGCTTGCCACAGGGATGGCAGCGCATACCAAGCAAAGGAGATATATCATGGCGTTAAGACAATGTGCAATTTACGGAAAGGGTGGAATCGGTAAATCCACCACAACCCAAAACCTGGTTGCCGCCCTGGCGGAACTGGGTAAGAAAGTGATGATCGTCGGCTGCGATCCGAAGGCCGACTCTACCCGTCTGATCCTGCATTCCAAGGCTCAGAACACCATCATGGAAATGGCTGCTGAAGCAGGCACCGTGGAAGATCTGGAACTGGAAGATGTGTTGAAAACCGGCTACGGCGATATCAAGTGCGTCGAGTCAGGTGGCCCGGAGCCGGGCGTCGGCTGTGCCGGTCGCGGTGTGATTACCGCCATCAACTTCCTCGAGGAAGAAGGTGCCTATGAAGAAGACCTGGACTTCGTGTTCTACGACGTGCTGGGCGACGTGGTGTGTGGCGGTTTCGCCATGCCGATTCGTGAAAACAAGGCTCAGGAAATCTACATCGTCTGCTCCGGCGAGATGATGGCGATGTACGCGGCCAACAACATCGGCAAGGGCATTGTGAAGTACGCTCATTCCGGTGGCGTCCGTCTGGCTGGTCTGATCTGCAACTCCCGTAACACGGCTCGTGAAGATGAACTGATCATGGAACTGGCCCGTCAGATGGGCACCCACATGATTCACTTCGTGCCTCGCGACAACGTGGTGCAGCGTGCCGAGATCCGTCGTATGACGGTGATCGAATACGATCCGACTGCCAAGCAGGCCGATGAGTATCGCACGCTGGCGAAGAAGATCGTCGACAACACGAACTTTGTCATCCCGACCCCGATCACCATGGATGCTCTGGAAGATCTGCTGATGGACTTCGGTCTGATGGATGAGGAAGACGAGAGTGTTGTGGGCAAAACCGCAGCCGAACTGGCTGCTGAAGCCGCCACTGCTTAATTCCGAACGTAACACTTTGCAGCGCTATGGGGTTGCCGGCAGTGGGGCCGGCAACCTCCCTGCAAAGCTCTATTTAGACCCACATCCTCAATTAAGACTGTCCACAGATTGGTGGCAGTGACAGGAGACGAAGAATGAGCACCATGACTACAGAACAAACAGAGGCTCTGATTCAGGAAGTACTTGAAGTCTATCCTGAGAAGGCGAAGAAGGACCGTGCCAAGCATCTTGCTGCCAACGATCCGACGCTGGAGCAGTCCAATAAATGTATTACTTCCAACAAGAAGTCGCTGCCCGGCGTGATGACCATCCGCGGCTGTGCCTATGCCGGTTCCAAGGGCGTGGTGTGGGGTCCGATCAAGGACATGATCCACATTTCCCATGGTCCTGTCGGCTGCGGCCAGTATTCCCGCGCCGGTCGTCGTAACTATTATGTCGGGACCACCGGCGTAAACACCTTCGGCACGATGAATTTCACCTCCGACTTTCAGGAGAAGGATATTGTGTTCGGCGGCGACAAGAAGCTCGATAAGCTGATCAGCGAAATCGATACACTGTTCCCGCTGAACAAGGGTATCTCGGTGCAGTCCGAGTGCCCGATCGGCCTGATCGGCGACGACATCGAGGCTGTGTCCAAGCGCAAGTCCAAGGAAATCGACAAGCCGGTCGTGCCGGTTCGTTGTGAGGGCTTCCGCGGTGTGTCTCAGTCCCTCGGCCACCACATCGCCAACGACACCATCCGCGACTGGGTGCTGCCGACGCGCGATAACGACAACAGCTTCCAGACCACCCCGTACGACGTATCCATCATCGGCGATTACAACATCGGCGGCGATGCCTGGTCCTCGCGCATCCTGCTTGAAGAGATGGGTCTGCGCGTGGTTTCGCAGTGGTCCGGTGACGGCACCCTCTCCGAGATGGAGCTGACCCCGAAGGTGAAGCTGAACCTGCTGCACTGCTATCGCTCGATGAACTACATCTCCCGCCACATGGAAGAGAAGTACGGTATCCCGTGGGTGGAGTACAACTTCTTCGGCCCGACCAAGATCGCCGAGTCGCTGCGCAAGATCGCGTCCTACTTCGATGATTCGATCAAAGAAGGCGCAGAGCGTGTGATCGCCAAGTACAACGCCGAAATGGAGCCGATCATCGCCAAGTTCCGCCCGCGTCTGGAAGGCAAGCGCGTGATGCTCTACGTCGGCGGCCTGCGCCCGCGTCACACCATCGGTGCTTATGAGGATCTCGGTATGGAAGTGGTGGGTGCCGGCTACGAGTTCGGCCACAACGACGACTACGACCGCACCATCAAGGAAATGGGTAATGCCACGCTGCTCTACGATGACGTGACCGGCTACGAGTTCGAGGAATTCGTCAAGGCGGTCAAGCCGGACCTGATCGGTTCCGGCATCAAGGAGAAGTACATCTTCCAGAAGATGGGCATCCCGTTCCGCCAGATGCATTCCTGGGATTATTCCGGTCCGTACCACGGCTATGACGGCTTCGCCATCTTCGCCCGCGACATGGACATGACCCTGAACAATCCCTGCTGGGGCAAGCTGATCGCCCCATGGAAGGCCACCGGGTCCGAAGCCGCTGCCAAGGCAGCCTGACAACGCTGATAGGCCGGCGGGGTTCGCCCCGCCGGGTCCTGAACTCAGGTACATCTGAACAACAAATAAAAACACCGTCCACAGATTGGTGGCGTGTAGGAGAGAAAAATGAGTCAGAATGCAGAAAACATCAAGCCGAGTTACCCGCTGTTTCGCGATGACGAATACAAGGCAAACCTCGCCAACAAGCAGAACAACTTCGAGGAGAAGCACGAGGCCGGCAAGATCCAGGAGATCTTCGACTGGACCACGACCGAGGAGTACCAGAAGATCAACTTCGAGCGCGAGGCGCTGACCGTCAACCCCGCCAAGGCATGCCAGCCGCTGGGCGCGGTGTTGTGTGCCCTGGGCTTCGAGAAGACCCTGCCCTATGTGCATGGTTCACAGGGCTGCGTGGCCTACTTCCGCACCTACTTCAACCGTCATTTCAAGGAGCCGTGCGCCTGCGTATCGGATTCCATGACCGAGGACGCAGCCGTGTTCGGGGGCCAGAAAAACATGAAGGACGGCCTGGAGAATGCCAAGGCACTGTACAAGCCGGAGATGATCGCCGTTTCCACGACCTGCATGGCCGAGGTGATCGGTGACGACCTGAACGCCTTCATCGGCAATGCCAAAAAGGAAGGCTTCGTCGAGATGGACTTCCCGACCCCGTTCGCCCATACCCCGAGCTTCGTCGGCAGTCACACCACCGGCTGGGACAATATGTTCGAGGGCATCCAGCGTTACTTCACCCTCAACGAGATGGAGGACAAGAAGGTCGGCTCCAACGGCAAGATCAACATCGTGCCGGGCTTCGAGACCTATCTCGGCAACTACCGCGTCATGCGCCGCATGATGGAAGAGATGGGCGTGGAATACAGCCTGCTGTCCGATCCTTCCGAGGTGATGGATACCCCGGCCGACGGCCAGTTCCGCATGTATGCCGGCGGCACGTCGCTGGAGGAGATGAAGGACACCCCGAACGCCATTGACACCCTGCTGCTGCAGCCCTGGCAGCTGGTGAAGACCAAGAAGTTCGCGCAGACCACCTGGAAGCACGAGGTGCCTGCCCTGAACATCCCGATGGGCCTGGAATGGACCGATGCCTTCCTGATGAAGGTTTCCGAGCTGACCGGCAAGCCGGTTTCGGCGTCTCTTGAGAAGGAGCGCGGCCGTCTGGTGGACATGATGACCGATAGCCATGCCTGGCTGCACGGCAAGCGCTTCGCTCTCTACGGCGATGCCGACTATGTGATGGGCATGACCAAGTTCCTGCTCGAACTGGGAGCCGAGCCGACCGACATCCTCTGCAACCACGCCAACAAGCGCTGGAAGAAGGCGATTGAAACCATGCTGGCCGAGTCGCCCTACGGCAAGAATGCTCAGGTGCATATCGGTTGCGATCTGTGGCACTTCCGTTCGCTGATGTTCACCAACAAGCCGGATTTCATGATCGGCAACAGCTACGGCAAGTTCATCGAGCGCGACACCAAGTACAAGGGTGAAGAGTTCCAGGTGCCGCTGATCCGCATCGGCTTCCCGATCTTCGACCGGCATCACCTGCACCGCATGACCACGCTGGGCTACGAGGGCGCGATGTACATCCTGACCACCCTGGTGAACAGCATCCTTGAGCAGTTGGACAAGGAAACCATGGGTATGGGTACGACCGACTACAACTACGACCTGGTTCGCTAACAGCCGCATCACACGGAACGCGGTAAAGGGTGGGGGAGCAATCCCCCGCCCGGACCCGACAAAACGACAAGGAGAGTAGCCATGCCAATGGTCATGCTGAGAGAGAATGCTGCGGGTGATATGACTCTGTATGTCGCCAAGAAGGATCTGGAGGACGTGGTCACGTCGATCGAGTTCGATCAGCCCGACAAATGGGGCGGAACGATCACCATCGGTGATGGCACCAGCTTCTATATCGACCCGCTCGATTGCCCCCCCAAACTGCCCGTATCGCTGCGTGCTCGTCGCGGCTGAGGGCTCAACAAGCGGCCGGAACACATAGACCGGCTGCACAATACTGAATCCAAGGAGATTTGTTATGGCACTATATATCGTAGCTGAGGAATGCATTTCGTGCGGCGACTGCGAGCCGGTTTGCCCCACCGCATCGATCTTTGAAGGTAAAATCGTTTTCGAAATCACCAAGGAAACCTGCACAGAGTGCGAAGGTGATTTTGACAAGCCGCAGTGTGTGAAGGTCTGCCCTGTGGACAACTGCATCCTGCCGATCGCGGCTTAAGGAAGATCCCTATGGCCAAAAATGGATTGTCCCGCGATCTGGCATTGCGCATCGGCCTTGCGGCCCGCGCCATGCCCGGCATCGAGCCGAAGACGCTGCTGGATGCGCTGGTGGAGGAAGTGGCCATGCCACTGACCGCCAGCAAGCTGAAGGCGCTCGGAGCCGATCAGTTGAAGAGTGGCGCTCTGTCGACTGTAGCAACGGAAAACCTCGAACAGGCCATGAAATTTCTGCGCGGGGAGGAGGGCGTATCTCCCCGCTTTGCAGAGCCACAAGCCTATAAGGACGGCGATATTCCGGGCTCCATTCGCGTGGCACTTGCCTCCAACGGTGAGGACAAACTGGACGGGCATTTCGCATCCTGCGAAGGGTTTCTGGTTTATCAGGTGTCGTCCACAGAAGCCCGTCTGATCGATGTGCGTACCACCGATGGCGCAGCGGATGCGGAGGACAAGACAGTCTGGCTGGTCGATCAGATCAGGGATTGCCATGTGCTGTATGTTGTTTCCGTAGGCGGACCGGCAGCAGCCAAGATCATCAAGGCGGGTCTTTATCCGATCAAGCTTCCCGATGGCGGCCATGCCGATGAGGTGCTTACCCGGATGCAGGGCGTGCTGGCCGGAAGCCCGCCGCCATGGCTGGCCAAGATTCTTGGAGCGCGACCGGAAGACCGTGTTCGCTTCGAATCCGGCGAAGATGATGCCTGGGATCAGAAAGAGGAGAAGGCGGCTTGATCCTGCCCGCCACCATTGAAGCCATCGTGGCACGCGTCGAATCGGGCGATATCGATGAGCAGAGCATCGGTGCGCTGCGCAGCGAATTCCCCGGCCTGCATTTCACCTGGTGCATGGATGACGACATCGGCGCCGAAGAACCCTTGATGGAGAAGACAGGTTTCAACCTTTATCTGGTCAACGGCGCACAACATTGTCTGAGCCTGACCACCGATCCATCCATCGCCAACGGGGTTGTGATCGCCGAAGTCATCGAATAGGGCCGTGATCGTGGTTCGTTCGGATATGCCGTTACTGTTACCGGGCCCGGATTCAGCCACTCTTGAGATGGAAAAATCGGCCCGCGATCTGGCTATGCCGATCGGTGACTGCAGCAGTTGCCGCTACCGGGACTCCCTGCTGATCGAAGGCTCATGCAGACCGGGGGACACCTGCGTCGCCGTCGAAAGCGGGCGGCAGATTTTCCGGTTCTTCCGCAGGCATCCCGAGTTGGCCGTGAACTACATGGCAGACGGATTCTGGGAAAGGCGCGCCATTGTCGCAGGGTTTATTCCGTTACAGGAACTGCCAAAGCTGATTGACGATGTGGATGCCACCGTCCGCCGTTCAGTGGCCCGGCGTATTCCGGTGATGTATCTGAGCCGGTTGATGGACGACCCGGACCGCGAGGTGCGCATCCTGGTGGCCGAGCGTCTCCCGGCATCCCGCCTGATGAAGATGCGCTTTGATGATGACTATCTGGTGCGTGCGATGGTGGCCAAAAAGGCACCGCAGGGGACGTTGATCCATATGATGCACGATCCGGATGAACTGGTGCGCAAGGAAATCGCACGAAGGCTTCCGCAGGGCAGTCATGTGTTGATGATCAATGATCCATCGCCGGTGGTTCGACGCAGCATTGTTCGCAGGATTACTGACAGACAGGCGATCCGCCTGCTCGCCGATGCGGATTTGATTGTGCAACTGGAGGCGATTGCGCGAGTTCCCGTCGATGCGCTGAAGCTGCTTGACGATGATCCGGATCCCGATGTGCAGCAGGCCATTGCCCGGCGCCGTGAGGCTGAAGGCAAACACTGACAGGTTTGTGCATTAAAAAATTAGCAATCAACCCGGAGGATTTTCATGTTATTCGATACGTATGATGAGAAGCAGTTACTGATCAATATCAATTTCAAGGCTGCAGCCGATACAGCCGAAATGCAGGGTTTTCGTGGCGAACTTGTGCTTATCGAGGGCGAGGTGGCCGATGCCATGGGGCGCAGAAAACCGCCGCATGGGGTACTGCGCAATGCCGTATTGCTCAGTGCGGGCGACCGGATTCAGTTCATCTGCGGTTGTCTGGACCGCCTCGACCGGCTTCCTGTGCTGGTGGAGAAGTATAAGGCTGATTTTGCAACCGACATGGGTGCGATGCTGTTTGTCGTGAACATCACCCAACCTATGCAGGTGGAAATGGAGGGCGTGAACTTCGTGCTGCTTCCACTGGTCGAGGGTATTGCCTGGAACGAACTGGTCGACGAATTGGGTCTGGATAAGGCCGACTTCAAGGGCCAGTCCTCCGCACAGAAGGTCGTGACTGTCTGGAACGAATTCAAGTCCTACAAGTCGAAGGCCGAAGTGCTGAGCTTTGATGCGGCGGGTGCTTTCACGGCTGATCTCAAGCGCGAGGGCTACGGCGCGGTATAAGCCGCATCCGGGCTGGCCGGCAAAGCAGACAATTGTCGTATTCATAACACGCCAAAGGCCTGTTTATTGTTGAAAAACAAGGAATCCTGAATGGCATCGGGTTTGCACCATGCATAGCAAAAGGATGGTGAAGCCATGCAGATTGTCGCGAACCCTACATACACGGAATCCGGGCCGGGGCTGTTCCGGCGCATCGTCTGCGGACTGCTGATCGCGCTGAACGTGTGTAACGGCAGTCTTGGCGCGCATGCCGGCAAGATGTTGCAGATACTGGCTCAGGCAGGCAGTGCCGGGCACACCGCCGATGTCCATAAGACCCGTGTGGAGGGCCAGCATGTCTGCGCAACCCTGCAGGCCAAGGTGGCGCGTGCGCGTCTGCCGGCGGGCTTGGTGTTCGTGCCCGAGGTGGTGGAAGCCTGTGCCGTTAAATCGTATTACGCCAGCATCACGCTGCTGGCCGGGATGATCAACACTGTAGCCGCCGATAAATGCGCCAAACGCGCGGCGGCGGCCTGAGTTTTATGCGCACGAATCGTTTATGGGTCACGGCCTTTCTGCTTGCGGGCCTGCTGGCGGCAACCGTGCACGCCCGGCCGGCGAGGGCCGGCGAGGTGAGTATTGCCGTGGCGGCCAATTTCACCGATGTCACGCGCGAGCTGATCCCGCTGTTCGAATCGGCTACCGGACACAAGGTCAGGGTGAGCTTCGGCTCCACGGGCATGCTGTATGCGCAGATCGGCAACGGCGCGCCGTATGACGTGTTCCTCGCTGCGGACACCAAGCGGCCGGAGAAGGCCGAGGCCGCGGGCCTGGCCGTGAGCGGCACGCGCTTCAACTATGCCTACGGAAAGCTGATGCTGTGGAGCGGTCGTCCCGATGCATGGACAGACGCCCGAAGCTGGCTGAAGCGCGGGGCCTTCGCACATCTCGCCATCGCCAACCCGAAGACCGCGCCCTACGGCCTGGCTGCCGAGCAGGTGATGGACAGGCTTGGCGTACTGTCCTTGCTTCAGGGCAAGCTGGTGCGCGGCGATTCGCTGTCGCAGACCTTCCAGTTCGTGGTCTCCGGGAATGCTGCCGCCGGTTTCGTGGCCGCCTCGCAGGTAAAGGCATGGAAAGGCAGCGGCACGCTGTGGGAGGTGCCGCAGGATCTGTATGCCCCCATCGAGCAACAGGCGGTGTTGCTGGGGCGCGGCGAGTCCAATCCGGCCGCGGCCGCCTTCCTCGGTTTTCTGAAGGGCGAGGCCGCGCGCGACGTGATCCGCAGCTACGGCTACGGCGTCGAGTAGAAGATGGACTGGCAGCCGGTCTGGCTGACGCTCAAGCTTGCCGGTTTGACAACGGCCCTGCTGCTGCTGGTCGGCACACCGATCGCCTGGTGGCTGGCGCGCACCACCTGTCGCTTCAAGCATGCGGTCAGCGCGATCGTGGCCTTGCCCATCGTGCTGCCGCCCACGGTAATCGGCTTCTATCTGCTGGTTTTTCTCGGGCCGCACGGCCCGGGCGGCGCCATCACCCAATGGCTGGGGCTGGGTACCTTGCCCTTCACCTTTGCAGGTCTTGTTATCGCTTCGGCGGTCTATTCGCTGCCCTTTGTTGTGCAGCCGATTCACAACGCCTTTGAGTCGGTTGGCAAACGTCCGCTGGAAGTGGCGGCCACCCTCGGGGCTGGTCCCTGGGATCGTTTCTTCAGCGTGGCCGTGCCGCTGGCGCGCCCCGGATTTATTTCCGCCATGGTGCTCGGTTTCGCGCACACGGTCGGCGAGTTCGGCGTGGTGTTGATGATCGGCGGCAATATCCCCGGAGAAACCAGGGTGCTTTCGGTAGCCATTTACGATCATGTGGAAACCCTCGAATACGGCAAGGCACACATCCTCTCCGCCTGTATGCTGGGCTTCGCTTTTCTGGTGTTGCTGGGCCTGTATCTGGCGAACGGCAGGATAGCGGGCCGGGAAGGACGTGCATGACCATCGATGTGCAATTCAGGGCTCAACGCGGCGCCTTCTCGCTGGATGTCGGGCTCAAGCTGCCGGCACGCGGCGTGACCGCGCTGTTCGGCCATTCCGGTTCCGGCAAGACCACGATGCTGCGCGCCATGGCGGGGCTTGAGCATTGCGCCGGTTCCATGCTGTTCGGCGATGAGATCTGGCAGGACCATGCACAGGGTGTGTTCCTGACTGCGGAGAAGCGCCCCATCGGCTATGTGTTCCAGGAGGCCAGTCTGTTCGGCCATCTTTCCGTGCAGGACAACCTGGAATTCGGTTTCAGGCGTACGCCCGTGTCGAAGCGACGGGTCGATATGCTGGAAACCGTCGAATGGCTGGGGCTGGGTGATTTGCTGCAGCGAAGTCCGGTCAATCTGTCCGGCGGCGAGCGCCAGCGCGTGGCCATCGCCCGTGCGCTGCTCACCAGCCCGGAGTTGCTGCTGATGGACGAGCCCTTGTCCGCCCTCGACGGAGCGGCCAAGGCCGCGATCATGCCCTACCTCGAGCGTCTGCACGCCGAGCTTTCCATCCCGGTGGTGTACGTGACACACGCGGTGGAGGAGGTATCCCGGCTGGCCGACCATATCGTGCAGCTCGAGGCCGGTCGCGTGGTCGCCGAGGGTCCGGCGCTGTCCATCCTGTCCGATCTGCATCGCCCCGCCATGGCCGGCGAGGAACCGGGTGCGGTGATCGAGGCGTCGATCCGCGAACACGACGACGCGCATCATCTCAGCGAACTCGTGCTTCCCGGCGGGCAGGTGGTCCTTGCCCCGAGGCTGGCCGCCGATGCGGGCAGCCCGGTGCGCATCCGCATCCCGGCCCGCGAGGTGAGCATCTCGCTGCGCGTGCCCGAGGGCACCTCGATACTGAATATCCTTCCCGGTCGCATTCTGGACCACGAGGAAGGCGACCCCGGCCGGGTACTTGTGCAGCTGGAACTGGAGGGGAAGAAGGGGAAGTCCACGCGCCTGCTTTCCCGCATCTCCCGCTATTCATGGGATCGTCTCGGCCTGCGTGAGGGCATGGTGGTACAGGCGCAGATCAAGAGCATGGGTCTGGCCCACGAAGGATGACGATTCTCAACATTGTTTTGCACAAGGCAGACAGCACGGCAGGCGTTCCGGATGCGACAAATTGTTGGGTTCGCTACACAGATAAATCAAAAAAACTCATAGAAAACAAAGAGATGAAATTGGCACCCCGATTGCAATCGGAAGTTACAACCCCGTTCCGGAGGTGCCATGAAGGCCAAGGACATTGCGGAGCTGCTGGACGAACCGGCATGCGAGCATAACAAGAAAGAGAAATCGGGCTGCGCCAAACCCAAGCCGGGGGCGAGTGCGGGCGGTTGTGCTTTCGATGGCGCGCAGATCGCGCTGCTTCCTATCGCCGATGTGGCGCATATCGTGCACGGGCCCATTGCCTGTGCGGGTTCCTCCTGGGACAATCGCGGCACGCGATCGAGCGGCCCGGAACTGTATCGCCTTGGTTTCACCACCGACCTTACCGAGCAGGATGTGATCATGGGGCGCTCCGAGAAGCGCCTGTTCCACTCCATCAAGCAGGCTGTCGAGGACTACAGTCCGGCTGCCGTTTTCATCTACAACACCTGCGTACCGGCACTGATCGGCGACGATGTCGAGGCTGTCTGCAAAGCCGCTGCCGAACGCTGGGGCGTGCCTGTTGTGCCGGTGGATGCCGCAGGCTTCTATGGCACCAAGAATCTGGGCAACCGCATCGCCGGCGAGGCGATGGTGAAATATGTGGTCGGCACGGCCGAGCCTGAGTCTTTGCCGCCCGGCTCCGAGCGTCCGGGCATCACCGTGCACGATGTCAACCTGATCGGCGAATACAATATCGCCGGAGAGCTCTGGCATGTGTTGCCGCTGCTCGATGAGTTGGGCATCCGCGTGCTGTGCACCCTTTCCGGCGACACCCGCTTCCATGAGGTGCAATCCATGCACCGCGCCGAGGTGAACATGATGGTCTGTTCCAAGGCCATGGTGAATGTGGCGCGCAAGCTGCAAACCTCCTACGGCACGCCATGGTTCGAGGGCAGCTTCTACGGCGTGGAGGACACCTCGCGGGCACTGCGCGACTTCGCACGATTGCTCAACGACGATTCCCTCACCGAACGCACCGAGGCGCTGATTGCGCGCGAGGAGGCGAAGGTGAACCAGGCGCTTGCCCCGTGGCGCGAGCGGCTCTCAGGCAAGCGCGCGCTGCTTTATACCGGTGGCGTAAAATCATGGTCGGTGATCTCGGCCCTGCAGGATCTGGGCATGACGGTGGTGGCGACCGGTACCAAGAAATCCACCGAGGAAGACAAGGCCCGCATCCGCGATCTGATGGGGGATGAGGCCGTGATGATCGATGACGGCAATCCACGCGCACTCCTGAAAATCGTTGCCGATTACAAGGCTGACATCCTGATTGCCGGTGGCCGCAATATGTATACCGCACTGAAGGCACGCCTGCCGTTTCTAGATATCAATCAGGAACGCGAATTCGGCTATGCAGGCTATACCGGCATGATCGAACTGGCCCGGCAGTTTGCACTGACTCTGGAAAGCCCTGTCTGGGACGCTGTAAGGCGACCGGCCCCGTGGGCTGAGACCGTATCTCTGGGCCATCCTGTAGGGAGGGAGATGTTCTATGATTGAGGTCCTCAAACGCAACAAGGCCATGGCGGTCAGTCCGCTGAAGGCCAGTCAGCCGGTGGGTGGCGTGCTCGCTTTTCTCGGCATCCATAAATCCATGCCGATGCTGCACGGTTCACAAGGCTGCTCCGCGTTCGCCAAGGTGTTTTTCGTGCGCCACTTCCGCGAGCCGATTCCGTTGCAGACCACGGCCATGGATCAAGTCAGTTCAGTGATGGGCGCGGACGATAATGTCGTCGAAGGTCTGAAAACCGTATGCGAGAAGAATCGTCCGGCCATCGTGGGACTGCTGACCACCGGACTGTCCGAAACCCAGGGTACGGATATCCGGCGCACCGTGAAAATGTTCAGGGAAAAGCATCCCGAGCATGTGAATGTTGCCGTCATTCCGGTCAATACCCCGGACTATTCCGGTTCCGCCGAGAGCGGATACGCCGCCGCTATCGAGGCCATCATCGACACGCTGGTGCCCGATGCAGGGACGGCGAACAGCAAGCCGGGCATGCGCCCGCGACAGGTGAATGTGCTGGCGGGCAGCATGCTCACGCCGGGTGATGTGGAAACCCTCAAAGACACCATCGAGCGTTTCGGCCTACGCCCGCTCTGCCTGCCCGATCTCGCCGATTCGATGGACGGGCATCTGGGCAGTGCCGAATTCAACCCGATTACAGGTGGCGGCACCCTGGTCGAGGAGATCGCTTCGATGGGTGAGTCCGTGGCGACCCTGGTGGTCGGCGCGTCGATGGGCAAGGCGGCGGATCTGTTGAAGGCGCTCACCGGGGTGCCGGATTACCGTTTTGACAGCCTGATGGGCTTGAGTTCGGTGGACAAGCTGATGCTGGCCCTGAAACAGATTTCGGGAGTTCCGGTGCCGCCGCGTATCGAGCGGCAACGGTCGCAGCTGCAGGATGCCATGCTCGACACCCATTTTATGCTCGGTCAGGCCAGGGTGGCCATCGCAGGCGATCCCGACCTGCTCTACAGCTTTGCCTGGCTGATGCACGGCATGGGGGCCGAGGTAATCGCCGCTGTCGCGCCGGCGCGTTCGCCGCAGCTGGAGAAGATTCCGGCAGGCGCTGTGAAGATCGGCGATCTGGAAGATGTGGAAAGACTGATCGCCGGCCAGCCTGCCGACCTGCTGATCGGCAATTCTCACGCTGCACATACCGCCAGCCGTCTGGGTTGCGAATTCCTGCGCGCCGGGTTCCCGCAATACGACCTGCTTGGCGGTTTTCAGCGCACCTGGATCGGCTACGCCGGTACCCGGCAGGCGCTGTTCGATATCGCCAACCTGATGACGGCGCGTGGCAAGGGCGAGATCGAGCCGTATCACTCGATCTATTCGCAAAAGCAGGGCGAACCTAAAGACGTTCGCTATCCGGGGGGTGGCTATGCAGTTGCAGCGGCAGTTACGGGTGGTTGATCCGATGATGGATACATCAGCCAGCCTGAAGATCGCTTTCGCGACAACCGATATGAAGCAGGTCAACCAGCATTTCGGTTCGGCCAGGTCCTTCGCGATTTATGCGGTCAGCGCTTCGCAGGCCACGCTTCTCGAGGTCGCCCAGTTCGGTCGGCTGGAACAGGACGGCAACGAGGACAAGCTGGCCGTGAAGCTGTCCGCTTTGCAGGGCTGCGGCGCGGTATACAGCCAGGCTGTGGGTTCCTCGGCTGTTCAACAACTGCTTCGCATGAATATCCAGCCGGTGCGCGTTGATCCCGGCAGTCGGATTGCCGAACTGATCGATGCCCTGCAGGAAGACATGCAGGGCAGCACGCCGGCGCCTTGGGTGAGCAAGACTTTGGCCGCACAGGGACAGACTGACGCCTCACGCTTCGATGCCATGGAAGACGAAGGCTGGCAGGAATAAATCACAGTTTAATACATCGTATCAAGGAGACATACATGAGTGTGACGGACATGGTCATCGCCGAAAACGACGCGGCATTGGGGACGAATTTCATGAAGGAGATGGCGCGCCAGATGCGCGCTCTGGACACCTGGGATAAGTATGAAGGCTGGTCGGACGCAAAAATTCTCGACCCGTTCATCCTGACCAAGGAACGCCGTCAGGAGATTCCGGTGGTCGGCGACCCGGATGAACTGGTGATGGCACGCGTGAAATGCCTGTACAACGCCATCTCTTTTCTGATCGAGAAGCAGACCGGAATGATGGCTGTGCCGGTGGTCAATCTGTCCCACGAAGGTTTTGGCCGGGTGCTTATTACCGTCGGCAAGCTGGTGGTGCTGGATCGCTCGCTGCGCGACGTGCATCGCTTCGGTTTCAAGTCGGTGGAAAAGATGGTCGAGGATGGCGACAAGATGCTGGCCTCGGCCCTCGCCTTGATTGCCAAATACCCTGAGGTCGCCAAGGAGTAGCCGATGAATGAAGAAGAGCTGAAAGCATTGCAGAAGGACATGCGCAAGAAGAAGCGCATCGCCAGCGAGTGGGCCTCGCAGTTACACGATCTGGTCGAGGACAGGTTGCCGGCCGGTTATCAGGAGATACCGGCTATTGCACAGGCCACCTTTGATGCCTGCAAGGCCTGGGAAGAAGCAAACAATAAACTGGTTGAAGCAGAAGGGAGTTAACGATGTCCGATATCATTACCGGAATTACGCGCAGCGGCGAGACCTGGACACCGGAGTTCGTGACCGGGCTGGACCAGTCCACCTGTATCGGCTGCGGCCGCTGTTTCAAGGTGTGTCCGCGTGAAGTGTTCGATCTGGTTGAACGCGAACTGGACGACAGCGACTACGATGATGGCTACGAGGATATCGATGATGATGTGGTGATGGTGATGTCCATCAGGAATGCCATGGATTGTATCGGCTGCAGTGCCTGCTCGCGTGTCTGCCCGAAGAACTGCCATACGCATTCGCCGCAGGCGGTCGGCACATGATTTTCAGCAAGATACCCAAACCCGAGAAGCATATCTTCATCTGCCTGCAGAACAGGCCAGCGATGCATCCGCGTGGTTCCTGCGCCTCCAAGGGTGCGGCGGCAGTCTACGAGGCCTTCGCCAGGCAACTGGAGAGCGAAAAGCTGTTCGCTCGCTTTGCCTTGACCAATTGTGGTTGCCTCGGTCCGTGCATGAAGGGCACCACGGCGATGGTGTACCCCGATGGTGTGATGTATGCCGGACTCACGCCCGAGGATGTACCGAGCATCATCGAGCAGCATTTGAAGGGCGGTGAGCCCGTTGCGGAGCTGTTGATTTCCCCGGATGTCTGGGGATAGGCAGGGCGGCAGCATGGACGAACTGGCTCCCCTCGATGATGCCGAAACCATCAGCAGTGACTTCACGGAGTTCTGCAACACCGTACTAAGCGTGCTGGGCAGGCTGGGTCTGGATGCAGGGAGTATTCCTTGCGCGGACGTCGAGGACTGCAGCATCGAGCATGTGCGCGACGATTTCGACAACGAACCGCGTGTTCTCGCAACGTGGATGAACAAGGATGGCGAAAAGTTTGCGCATATCGTTCGCTACGCCAACGGCAATATGTTCGGTGAGCATGATGTTCTGCGTCCTTACCCCGACCGGCCGGACAAGTTTATCGAGGCCATTGAGGTATGGGGACATGCCGGGAAACTGAAATCCGAAGTTCGTCTGCTGCCGGCTTTATGATTCCGGGCAAGGGTGACGGGCGCCAGCAGGGGTTTTACAAGTGGCTGATCGATCAGGCACGCAGCAAGGCTGGCGCAGAAGAAATAGCCGAGCAGGTTGTCATCGGTCTGGTCTGGACCCTGTGCCGCAGCGGGGAGTCAGCCGGCCTGGCGATGACGCCGCAATCCTATACGCGAACCCTGAACTGGTCCGGCGCGCTGGCCGGTCAACCGCTTGTCGAACTGGTGGATGGAATCCGCAGCTGGGAGCCCTTTGAGTCTGCGGTGGCGATGGCGGCCATCAATACCCTCTGCCAACCTGATCTCGCGCGTTTCGAGCATGTGGTCGAACTGCCGCAGCAGGCCGGTAATCTGGCCGTGTTCGAGCACTTCCTGCCGCGTATCAAGGGCGCGCGGATCGTTGTGGTGGGGCGCTATCCCGGATTGGAACGTTATGAGCAGGAATACGATCTGCGTGTCGTAGAGCGGCAGCCGGGGCCGGACAACTATCCGGACACGGCTGCCGAAGAGCTGCTGCCTGCAGCCGATTGGGTGTTTCTGACTGCCAGTTCCATCATCAACAAGACATTCCCCCGGCTGGCCGAGCTCAGCCGGCTGGCCACGTTGGTGCTGATGGGGCCAAGCATGCCCTGGCTTCCGGAACTGACCGACTGGGGGGTGGATTATCTGGCCGGTACACAGGTGCGGGATGCCGACCTGTTGCAGCGATGCGTTGCCGAGGGTGGCGGGCGGATTCTGTTCGACGAAGCCCTGCAGTATGTCGTTGCCGATATCGGCCGGCCGCGCATGCAGGCCGTCAGGGAAGAGATATCCCGCATGGCGGGAGTCCGCGATCGGCTGAAGCAGGGCATGGAAGACTGGTATTCAGCGGGAAGCAGGGGGCGCTTTCCGCAACTGGCCGGGTACGAAGAGGTTCTGGCAGGTCTTTCGGCATTGGATACGCAATACAAGTGGATGTGGGATGCGCGTAATCCCGCAGGTGGAAGGGAGTGAGACATGCAGGCTGACAAGGCGATCCCCGGGCTGTTGAGTTCGGCGCGCGCGATTCTGTATCACAAGCAGTCAACCAGTGCGATGACACGCTTCTTCCGGCTGGACGCTGGCGGGGTATGTCTGGGCAGGCCCGGACCGAACCCTGCCATTGCAGGAGCCCGTGTCGTTGTTCATCCCGCTTCGGTTGCAGCTGAGTTGGAACGCTGGATGGGCCTGCCGAGTGGGGGGTTGCTGGTGGATGCGGCCTATCAGGAGCATATGGATGTTGCCGGTTTGTCTCTGCCTGTATATCTGATGCGCTTCACGACGATGGATCCGCCGTTTACGGCTGCGGAGGCTGTGGGCGGGTCGTTTATCACCCTGACCCAGGCGCGCGGTCTGGGTTCGACGGAACTGGAACTGTTGCGCACGGCTTATACGATGATCATGGAAGGGTGAGCAACCAACCGGAGGCTCGGTCAGCGTTCCCGGTCAGGGGAACAGTTTGCGAAGGTTGATCAGGCTGGTTCGAGTCCATGCATGCATGTCGTAGAAGTGCATGGCCGGGATATTGGCCATATCGGTGAGCAGTTGCAGGCGCCTCATCTGCTGGCGGCGGGCGGTTTCCTCGATGGCATCAAGAAGCATGCTGCCGATGCCCTGGCCACGCCATTGATGACTGACCACCAGATCTTCGACGATGCCCACCGTCCCGCCCTCGGCTGTCGAGATCAGCGGCTGCAGGGTGCACATGCCGACGATCTTTTCGCTGTCGCCCGACTTCCCGATTACGGCGACCAGAAGTGTCGCTGTGCGGCTTTTCATCAGGCTGACCAGTCCAAGACGCTGGCGGCGAATATCCGGCGTGAAATCCGTCTCGATACTGAACAGTTCTCCGAGCAGGCCCGTCATGCCGGCAAGGTCGTCCATGCACGCATCGCGGATGCGCACCTTTTTACCGACCAGCTTGTGCACCATGCCCTGAATACCCTGCTGCAACATATTCATATCAGCCCTCGATGAAATATTGTTCGTCGTCCATCCTGCGATCGAATATCTGGAACAGTTCGGACGCGGATAACACCATTCCGGGGCGGTGATCCGGCAAGATCTCGAGACGGATGCCATTCATACTCAGCTCGTTGAGCTCATGGTAAACGAAATGCTCCAGCGACACGGCATCGGTATGCTCGCCCTGCATGGTGAATGCTTCAGCAAGACAGCGATACGGCCATACCATGATGCTTGCACCCGCATCGCCTTCACGAACCGCCCAACCGTCCGCATTGCTCAGGCTCCACACCTCCTCGCATTCCATGCTCCGGGTGATGAAATAGTGCAGGCGCTCGGCAGCATCCATGCCCTTCAGGCAGGTCAGTTCTGTTTCGCTTGGCGCATACCTCATAATTGCGGACCGATGTCGGCCAGCCAGCGATCCATGCGCTCCTCGCTAAGCAATGGCTGGGTCTGCTGGTCGAGCACAAGGCCGACAAATCGTCCTTCGACGACGGCCATCGAAAATTCGAAGCTGTATCCGTCGGTATCGGTTTGTCCCACGATGCCGGCGCCGCGTTCGCTAAAAAAACGATACAGGTGAATCATCGAATCGACGAATCGCCCGCTGTATTTTTCCTGATCGCCAAGTCCGTAGAGGGCTACGACTTTGCCACTGAAATCCTGACCTTCCAGCAGCGGCAGGAATTCTTCCCAACTGCCCTCGGCGATATTGGTCGATTTTCCCGGCAACTGGTTGATGCCGTAGGTGGGGGTGCCGAGGATCAGGCTGTCATGAGCCATGAACTGCTCAACCCCGGTGCGGTTCACATTCAAGGGTTTCGCCGCCGTTTTTCCGGTCACGATGGCATCGAGTTTCTTCGCCAGCTTCTTGGCGATCAGGCGTGTCGTACCGGTATCGGTGCCGAAATAGATGCCGATGTCGGACATGGCTGCCTCCTGGGGTTCGGGTTTCTGTTGATGCAGAGCAATTCGGGAACCATTCTTCGATGTCCATGTGGAGGAGTCGGACTATGATTAAAAACATGCATTTAGCAGCGTCAATGAATGCAGACTCGAGTTTTTGGAATGCGCGGTATGCAGCAGTCGCGCGGGTTTTGTAGTAAAGCGGACAAAGGCAGTCTGCCCGGAATGCGTGAAATTGTTGGTTTTCTGTCCTTCGAAAAACTGGCATGACGATTGCCATAGAACGGTATGAAGAATCTCAGGACATGGGCCGCTGCGAGGCGATGGCAGCCGATCGAGATCGATTGCATCACGACGGTGATGCTGAAGATCCTCGACGGCAAGTGCAAAATGAATGCCGCCGAGAAGACAGCGATGAGCGTGCTCTACGACGGTCTGCGCTGCCGGAACGGCATGCTGCTCGGAGCGCAGGCGCATTCACTGATCGCCGAGGCCAGGCACGGTGCGGGAGAAGCTCTGCGCATGCAGATCTACGAGATGCGGCTGCTCGCCGAAACGATGATCTCGCGGCCGGTGATGAAGGGATTCAAGGCGATGCTGCGTGCCGAGGGGGCGTTCGCCGACGGGTAGTTCGTCCGACCCGGCAGCAGTCCGTGGTTATACGATGCCTCGCACCCGTTTGTCGGTGATGTAGATGCCGCCTTCGTGCTCGGTGATTTTGACAGGCGTCAGCTTCTCGCCCCGGCACATGGTGCTGAGCGATTCGCCGGTCTGTGGCTGGTAGACAATGCCGTGCATCGAACAGCGCAACAGTTCGCCGGCATCATCGAAGATGCGCTTCTGCTCACCATCCAGCCGCCGGACCATGTGCACGCACTGGTTGCGGTAGGCATACACCATGCCCTGATAGCGGAACACCAGACAGGAGACGATATCTCCGCCATGCAACACATCGAGGGTCAGAAACTCTCGTTCAGATAATGCGGATGCCTCACAGATATGAACCCATCGTTCACGACGCAGCATGACGTCTCTCCTTCAGATGCTCATAGGGGGGCAGGGTTTCGATGCGTTCATCAACCAGCGGCATGCCGACGGCAAAGTGATACATGCTTTGCAGTGCCGTGCCGCTGATGCCGAGGGTGTCGTGAACGGCCGGATCGAAATAGCAACCGATGCCCGTGCCCCGGAAACCGGCGTTTTCCGCTTCCAGATATAATGCTTGTCCGATGATGCCTGCCTCGTTGAACAGCCTGCGGTAATTGCCGGCATGGGCATCGAGTGCAGCATCGAATTCGCCCAGCATGGCCACAGCGAAACAGGCATCGCCTGCAATGGCTTGCTGGCAGCATAATGTACGCGCGGCATTGCGGCAGTCGGCCCGGATGAGCATATACAGGGGTAGATGCGTCATGCCGGTTTGCACAGGCGCCCATTCGAATGAGAGGCGCAGTTCGCTTCGCAAGATTTGCAGACTCTGCCCGGATCGGAGAAGTGCATACAGGCCCTGACGCAGACCCTCTACGCGGTGTACGAACAGCACCAGATCGATATGCGTATCGTCCGGGTTGTCGGCAAAGGGCGGGACGCCGGGGCGGGGAAGGGTGGCATCGAGCATGCGCAGAAAATTCGCCAGCGGCAGCATCGGACGGGGGTCGAAGCGCTGCGCACTGCGCCGCTGCCGGATCAGTTGCCAGGCGGGCACATCCCCGGGGTGTGATTCAGGCAGAGGGCACGGCCCGGTGCGCCCGACTGGCGCGGCTTCGCGCCTGGCTGATGTCTGGCTCTGCGTGGCTGCCGCCACTTCATCGAGAATCGGCCACCGGCCGTATGGTGCGGGATCAAGCCGGTTGGCCATTCCGCTCCAACAGGCGGCTGAAGCCTTAGTGAACCACGCCTCGGGGATATCCGGGCTTTGCATGAACGGGCCTGCCTCGAAGAGCAGTTCGGCGATTTCGCGTTCGCCCCTCCGAAAGGATTGCACATCATCAAGTCCCAGCAGGGTGGCGATGCGCTGCGTACCATGATGATTCAGCACATTTATATGCCAGCCCAGCGTAGCTGCTGCGTAAGCGAATGCGGCCTGCGCGTGGCCGCCGTCCAGCATGCAGTAACGGAAGGCGCGCTCACCGTATTTCCATCCTTCGCGCCACAGAATGGAACTCAGGCCGACGATCAGTCGGGGCTGTCCGGATTCGAAGGCCACGCTCGCTCGCTGCTCCAGTGCATGTTCATCCGGCCTGTAGTGGTACACACCGTTTTCGATGCCGGGAATGTCGCAACACACGGCATAGCCTTCCGTCGGATGCAGGTTGCCGCTCGAGGGATTGCAGCGTAGCGCCCAGCGGTCGCCCATATATCCCTTCCATGCCGAGATGCCGAGCGAGAGTTCGAACAGGGTGGCGATGTTTTGCAGATTCAGGGCCTGCGGTGCAACCCCACCCGGGGAGAACAGGGCGGCATAGCTAGCTTTAGACTCCCCGCCCGCCAGCGGCAGAGGGATCAGGGAGGCACCGTCGAATCGCCGAAACGGGTCGGGTTGAGAGCTCCAGTCGAGCGCTTCCGGACCACGTGCATAGCCGTCCGGACGGTGTGCGGTACGTTCGTGGTAATCGCGTGCGATGGCAGCGTTATCAGGCATCAGCCGGGCGTGCCCGTCAGCTCCTGAGGCCAGCATCCGATGGCGGGGCTGAGCCTGCTATGGCCGTCCTCGAAGCGCACAAGAAAGATGGCCTGCGACTCATCCTCTGCCAGATGACCGGTGTTGATCAGCACACCGCGCGTGCCGGCGCTGGCGATGATCTCTTTTTCAGGCATGTCCGGGATTGAGCCGTCGTTATAGATATCGGTGGCGGCGTAGATGATGTCGCCCGGTTGAAGTTGTTCGAGGCCGACAGAATCGATCCGGGGCTGTTGTTTTGTCATGGGTACTCCTCTCAGGGAAACGCTCCCCTGTTGATTGTAGTAAAACGCACAAATGCGCGTCGTGGTGATCTTTGCGACCCGACAAAAATCGTCGTGCCGATATAAAAAGTCCTTGTGTTCCGGCAGGTTGGCTCATGTTGCGCAGTGTGGCACCGGCTTTGCACTCAGGCTTGCATGAATAGCAACGCAAGGCATGAGCCAAGCCGCGCGAGACGAACAAGCCCAGGAGGCAGATCATGATTACCCTGACCGACAGTGCGGCAAGCGCCGTGAAAAAGTTCATCAACAGTGCCGACAAACCGCTGACCGGTTTGCGTATCCGGGTCCAGGGCGGCGGCTGCTCGGGGCTGGAGTACGGCATGCGTCTGGAAGAGGCCGCTGTCGAAACCGATACCGTGCTGGACTGCAACGGCGTGTCGGTATTCGTCGATCCCGAGAGCCTTTGCCAGGTTGATGGCGTGACCATCGATTTCGTCGAGTCCTTCGAGGGTTCCGGTTTCAAGTTCTCCAATCCGAATGCCAAGAACGGTTGCTCTTGCGGCAAGTCGTTCAGTGCCTGATCGCATCACAACCAGCAACAAACCATCAACGGAGGTGTTCCATGTGGGACTATTCAGAAACAGTTAAAGAGCATTTTTTCAATCCCCGGAACGCCCGTGTGATGGAGGAGCCCGACGCCATCGGCGATGTCGGTTCGATCCAGTGCGGTGACGCGCTGCGTCTGACCCTGAAGGTCGATAAGGATACCGAGATTATTCAGGACGCGGCCTTCCAGACCTTCGGTTGCGGCTCGGCCATTGCTTCATCCTCCGTGCTCACAGAAATCATCAAGGGCAAAACCCTCGATGAAGCCCTGCTGGTGACCAATCAGGATATCGCCAATGAACTCGACGGCCTGCCGCCGGAGAAGATGCATTGCTCGGTGATGGGACGCGAGGCCCTGCAGGCCGCCGTGGCCAATTATCGCGGCGAGGTATGGCGTGACGATCATGAAGAAGGCGCGCTGATCTGCAAGTGCTTCGCCGTGGATGCGGTGATGATCGAGGAAACCGTGCGCGCCAACAACCTGCGTACCGTCGAGGACGTGACCAACTACACCAAGGCAGGCGGTGGCTGCTCGGCTTGTCATGAAGGTATCGAAGAGATTCTTACCCGCGTTCTGGCCGAAACCGGCGAGGCCTTCAATGCCCGCGCTTCCCGTCAGAAGCTGCATGCGGATAAAGAGAAGCCGAAGGTGCCGGGCAAGGGCCTGAGCAATATCGAGCGCATCAAGCGCATCGAGCGTGTGATTGAAGCGGTGCGCCCGCAGCTGCAACGCGACCGCGGCGATGTGACGCTGGTGGATGTGGATGGCGATACGGTGTTCGTCAATCTGGTCGGCGCATGTTCCGGCTGCCAGATGGCCAGCCTGACGGTCAGCGGCATCCAGCAGCAGATGATGGAGGATCTCGGCGAATTCATACGCGTGGTGCCTGTGCCTGCCGAGAAGCCGGCATCCGCCACGGTGAAGCTGGAGGTGCCGGCATGACACCTCCAACCCAGAACACCAGCGGCCTGAGCGACGTTTATCTTGATAACAATGCCACCACCATGGTCGATCCGGTCGTGGTGGAGGAGATGCTGCCGTTCTTCACCGTGCAGTTCGGCAATCCTTCGTCCATCCATAGCTTCGGCAACAATGTCGGCCGCAGTATCAAAAAAGCCCGCCAGCAGGTGCAGGCCCTGCTGGGTGCCGAGCACGATTCGGAAATCGTGTTTACTGCATGCGGTACCGAGTCCGATTCCACGGCCATCCTTTCTGCCCTGAAGGCTCAGCCTGAGCGCAAGGAGATCATCACCACGGTGGTCGAGCATCCTGCGGTGCTCTCGCTGTGCGAATACCTGGAAAAGGACGGATACACCGTTCACTGGCTGAAGGTGGACGGCAAGGGACGTCTGGATCTGGATGTGTATGCCGATCTGCTGGAAGAACGCGGCGAGCATATCGCCATCGTCTCGGTGATGTGGGCGAACAACGAAACCGGCACGATCTTCCCGGTCGAGAAGATGGCCACGATGGCTCGTGATGCCGGCGTGATGTTCCATACCGATGCGGTGCAGGCTGTCGGAAAGGTCCCGATGATGCTGGCCGACAGCGATATCGACATGCTGTCGCTCTCCGGTCACAAGCTGCATGCCCCGAAGGGTGTGGGCGTGCTCTATCTCAAGCGCGGCACGCGATTCCGTCCGTTGCTGCGCGGCGGGCATCAGGAACGCGGGCGTCGAGCCGGCACCGAGAACGTCGCCTCCATCGTCGCCCTGGGCAAGGCCTGCGAGTTGGCTGCCGAAAAGATGGAATACGAGAACACCGTGGTTAAAGCCATGCGTGACCGTCTGCAGGAGGGCATCCTCGCAGCCGTGCCGCATTGCTTCCCGACCGGGGATGTGGAAAACCGGCTGCCGAACACCTGCAACATCGCCTTCGAATACATCGAGGGAGAGGCCATCCTGATGCTGCTCAACAAGGCGGGTATCGCCGCGTCCTCCGGCTCGGCCTGCACCTCCGGTTCACTGGAGCCCTCGCATGTGATGATGGCCATGGGCATTCCTTACACCGCAGCGCACGGCACGATCCGTTTCTCCTTCTCCTGCTACAACACGATGCAAGAGGTGGAACGCGTCATCGCGGCCGTACCGCCGATTGTGGCGCAGCTGCGCAAACTCTCGCCCTACTGGGGTGAGGACGGTCCGATCGAGGATCCGGAGAGGCTGTTCGCGCCGACCTACGCATAGCGTGATCACCGAACGTGTGAAGCGTCCGGGCTTACCCTCCATCCTCTGCCCAGCTTCACACCCTATAGCCCGCCGGATACCGGCGGGCTTTCTTGTTGATTCGGGTTTTCTCAGCAACATTTTCTCTGTAAGCCCCGGGTCAGGACAGGGGCCGGCACGCACCAATCTGACCGGGCAATGGTATCCATCCGGCATGTCGGGTCAGGCCTATTTTCCGGTGCGCGACCCCGTAAGTGCGGTTAAGACGCCGAGACCGATAAACGTGACGCCAGCGAGACGGTGGCCCGTCATGCGAAAAGCGTTGGAGCCCAGCTTGGTTGCGACTGCAGCGGCGGCCAGGGCATAGGCGCTGTCCGTGACTGTGGCGATTGCAACGAAAAGGGAACCCAGCGCTATTCCCTGAATCATCGTCGGGGCGCCGGGGTTCAGAAATTGCGGCAGGAACGCCGCAAAGAAGAGCGTCGTCTTGGGGTTGAGCAGGGCGACGATAAAGCCGTCGCGGAAAACACGATTCGGCGGCCATGCAGACGACACGGCGGCAGGATACTCAAGTGTCGGGGAGCGGAGCATTTGCACGCCGAGGTAGACAAGGTAGAGAGCGCCGGCGTACTTGACGACAGTGAAGCTCGGCGAGGAAACGGCGAATATGGCGGCAAGGCCAACTGAAGCGGCGAGAACATTGCCGAGGTTGCCGAGGGCGATTCCGGCAACCGACAGTAAGCCGTGGCGGCGGCCCTGGGCAAGGGTGCGGGTGAGGATGTAGAGAACGCCGGGGCCGGGTGTGACAGCGAGGACCAAACTCGCGACAAGAAATGCGGAGAACAGCGGCCAGGGTGGAAACATTTCGAGCATGGCTGTCATCATGGACAGGATCAACGCAAGGCCGGATTTCGAGAATCCGGGTTGGATTCAGATCGTGGAATCGTTATTCCTCCCAGGCTGTTTGATATTGTTCATCCGAGAATAGTGACGCCGGGACCGGTTTTCAATCAGGCTGGTGGCAAGCCCGTTCCGGAAAGCGAACGGTGGCTTGTCGCAAAGCCGACAAAGGCGTGCAATGTGTCGGCTGCGCTTGCGACACGGATTCGCTAAACCATTGAAAAAAAAGGCATCACGCAATGGCATGAAGGTTGCCATACAAGGGCATGGCTACCTCCATCAACAGGCCCGATACCGCCCATATCATCATCGACGACACCACGCTGCGTGATGGCGAACAGTCGGCCGGCGTGGCCTTTTCGCTGGAGGAAAAGCTCACCATCGCCCGCGGGCTGGCAGCCCTCGGTGTGCCGGAGCTGGAAGTCGGCATCCCCGCCATGGGCGAGGAAGAGCAGGAGAGCATCCGTGTGCTGTCCGCGCTGCATCTGGATGCGCGCCTGCTGGTGTGGTGCCGCATGTGCGACGGCGATCTGGATGCCTGTGCGGGTCTGGATGTGGACATGGTGGATCTATCGATTCCGGTGTCCGACCAGCAGATCAGTCGCAAGATCGGTAAAACTAGAGAGCAGGTGCTGGCCGCCATTCCGCGTCATGTGAAGCGCGCACTGGATATGGGCATGGAGGTATGCATCGGCGGCGAGGATGCCTCGCGTGCCGATCAGGATTTCCTGCTGCGCGTGATGGAGGTGGCCGCCGAAGCCGGGGCAGCGCGTTTCCGCTTTGCCGATACCGTCGGCATCATGGAACCGTTCGGTGTGGCCGCACGCATCAGGCAGTTGCGCGAGCACAGCGATATGCAGATCGAGATGCATGCGCATGACGATCTCGGACTGGCCACGGCGAATTCGCTGGCCGCCGCCGTTTCCGGTGCCACGCATATCAATACCACGGTCAATGGACTTGGCGAGCGCGCCGGCAACGCCCCGCTGGAAGAGGTCGCCGCCGGTCTGAAACATCTTTACGGGCTGGATACGGGTGTGTCGCTGAAAGGCTTCTCGACACTCTCTGCCTTTGTCGAGGGCGCCTCGGGGCGCAAGCTGTCCTGGCAGAAGAGTCTGGTCGGTGAGGGCGTGTTCACCCATGAGGCCGGTATCCATGTGGACGGGCTGCTCAAGGATCCGCTGAACTATCAGGGTATCGATCCGGCCGAGCTGGGGCGCGAGCATGCGCTGGTGCTCGGCAAACATTCCGGCAGCCGGGGTGTGCAATATGCCTACAGTCGCATCGGGATCGAGTTGCACAGCAGCGAGATCGCGCCGCTACTGCATCTGGTGCGCGGCTTTGTCACCACCAGCAAACGGACCCCGACAGCCAGCGACCTGCTGAGTCTTTATGCGATGTCGCATCAGGCATGCAACAAGGCGGTGAGCTGATGGCAGCTCAACGTCGCAGGATGAGCCTGTTCAAGCTACTCAAAGAGGATGTCGGATGCGTGTTCGAGCGCGATCCGGCGGCGCGAACCACGATCGAGGTGCTGCTCACCTATCCGGGCGTGCATGCGGTGATCATGCACCGCATAGCCAATCGTCTGTGGCATCGCGGCTGGCGGCTTTCCGCTCGTTTTATTTCCTTCGTGGCGCGCGCGCTCACCAATGTGGACATTCATCCGGGTGCAACCATCGGGCGGCGTTTTTTCATCGATCACGGTGCCTGCGTGGTGATCGGGGAAACCGCCGAGATCGGCCGCGAGGTGACGCTGTATCACGGAGTCACGCTGGGCGGTACCAGCTGGAACAAGGGCAAGCGCCATCCCACGCTGGGCCACGGCGTGATGGTGGGTGCAGGGGCGAAGATTCTCGGCCCGATCACCGTGCATGCCAGGGCGCGTGTCGGGGCCAATTCGGTGGTCATCGAGGATGTGCCGGCCGGCTGCACCGTGGTCGGTATCCCCGGCAAGGTGGTGCAGGTGAAGACGGCCGGTCATCCCAATCCCTTCGGTATCGATCTGGATCACCATCTGATTCCCGATCCGGTGGGCCGTGCCATGTCATGTCTGCTGGAGCGTATCGAGCAGATGGAAGGGGAGCTGGCCCGGCTGGGCAGCGACACCGTGGGTGTCGGCAGCCGGGATCGCTGCGCCGCCTGCGAGACCGGACTGGTATGCGAGGTTCACCCGGTGAAGGAGGCGGCCTGATGAGTACAGTGAAAGCATTGCAGCGCGTAGCCGGTCAGAACGAATCGGAGCTTGTGCAGACCGACCTGCTGAAGATGGACACGCAGGAGCTGTATTTCGATCAGCCGCTGCCCGGTCACGTGGAGGAGCTGATCAGGCTGGCCGCAGAGTCCTACGGCGAGCCTGAGGCGGAAACCCTGCTGCAGACCGCCTACAAGGAACAGCCGGAGCATCCGGTCGTGCATGTGGCGCTGTACCGCTATTACTACTACCAGCATCGCCTGAACGAGGCGCTGGAAGTGGCCGATGAGACCATTGCTGTCAGCGGTCGGGAACTCGGATACGACGGTGACTGGCGTGATGTTTCGCTACAAGCCCTGAAAGCCAGCGGGTCGAATATGGCACGCGTGCGCTACTACCTGATGGCCCTCAAGGGTGCCGGATTCATCTGCCTGCGCACAGGGCGATGGGATGAGGGCCATCAGCGTCTCAGGAAGGTGCTGGATCTGGATGCCGGGGACCGTCTTGGCGTGCGCGGCATTCTGCAGGTGGTGGACCGGTGGGATACGTGATTCGGATGCATAAGGTATAAAAGGAGTCGGATATGGAAGATTTTGAAGAAGACATGGAAGAATTGAGCAGCGCCGAGGATTTCCTCGATTTTTTCGCCGTGGCTTACGATCCGGCCGTGGTGCATGTGAACCGTCTGCATATCCTGCAACGCTTCCACGTCTATCTCTCCGGCGAGGCCGATCTGGCGGAGCTGGACACCGCCGAGCGATTCGCGCGTCACAAGCTGCTGTTGAGCAAGGCCTACGACGATTTCGTCGCATCCGATGCACAGACTGAAAAGGTGTTCAAGGTGTTCCACATGAACGAGCCGCAGACGAGCTTCGTTTCGGTGGACGATTTGCTGAAGGGCTAAGGCATGCGTCCGGTGTTCGATTTCGGCGACGAGGTGCGCGTGATCCGCAACGTACGCAACGACGGCACCTTTCCGGGGCTTGAGACCGGTCAGCTGCTGGTGCGCCGCGGGAGTATCGGGCATGTGCGCGATGTCGGCAGTTTTCTGCAGGATCAGATCATTTACACCGTGCATTTCGTCGATCAGGACAGGGTGGTGGGTTGCCGGCAGGAGGAATTGATTCCGGCCAGCGATCATTGGGTGCCCAGCCTGTTCGAGTTCCGCGACCGGGTGCTGGCCAGGATGCAGTTGGCGATCTATGGCGAGGTGATTGTCGATAAGGGCGATTCCGGCGAAATCCTCTATGTGGAGCGCAACCGTACCGGTGGCGTGGCCTACGAGGTGCGCTTCCCGGGCCGCACCCTGCTGGTGCCGGAAAGGGCGCTTGAGGAAGACACCGCCAATCCCGGCGAGTTGCAGCGCCAGAAGCTGGCGGCGCGGGCCCTGCCGGAAGAAGAGGCGGAGCATGGTTGAGGCCGTGGATCCCTATCTGCTGCTCAATGCTGCAGCGCAGTTGTTCGGTAAGGCCCCGAGTGAGCTGGACGAGGCGCAATGGCAGGAGGCCGTGGCCCTGGCCGGCAAGGAAAGCCTGCTGCAGGCCCGCATCCTTGAATCGCGGGAAGCCGATGGCATCGGGGTGACGCAGGAAGAGCTGGATGAGGCTCTGGCGGGGCTGAGGGCCGCCTACGACAGCCACACCGCATTCCTCGAAGACCTGCTCAAAAACGGCATGAACGAATCCACGCTGACATCGGCGGTGGAGGAAAAGCTGCGCGTGGAGAAGATCATGCAGGTCGTAGCCGAGGCAGTGACGGTGAGCGATGCCGATGTCGAGGCCTTCTATCTGGCGAATCCGGACAAGTTCACGCACGACGAGCTGCGCGAAGCGCGCCATATCCTGATTACCATCAACACGCAGTTCCCCGAAAACCGTCGCAAGGCCGTGCGCGCCCGCCTGAAGAAGATTGCCGGGGAGTTGCAGGGCAGGCCCGGGAGTTTTGCCGATCTTGCCCTGAAGCATTCCGAATGCCCCACGGCACTGGAAGGCGGTGTGCTCGGCAAATTGCCGCAGGGCAAGTTGTATGCCGAGCTGGATCGCATGCTGTTCGCCATGGGGGAGGGGGAGGACAGCGCCATCATCGAATCCCCGATCGGCATGCATATCCTGCGTTGCGAGCGCATCCATCCGGCAGGCATCGTCCCGCTTAAAGAAGCTGCGGACTCCATCCGCGATCATCTGCTGCAATCGCGCAGAAGCAGCGCGCAGAAGCAATGGATCAGGAGCCTGTTTGCCAGTGAGTAAGGGCGATTCCTTCCGTATCGCGGTTGCCAGCCGCGACGGCCTGAATGTGGCCGGTCATATCGGCAAATGTCCCGACTGGATCGTTTTCGAGGCCCGCCCCGCCGATACATCGGAGAATTACGATATCTACGAGATGGAGCGCGTGAAGCTGACGAAAGAGTTCGTGTTCCACCACTACAAGGACCATGCCCCGCACCCGCTGGAGGCCTGCGGCGTGATGATCGGCGCCAGCGCCGGGAAGAGCTTCAGCGATAAGATGCAGCATCGCGGTATCGAGGTGGTACTCACCGCCGAGCCGAGCCCGTTCACCGCCGTGTCCGACTACCTGCGCCAGACCCTAACCCCCGCCAAACCCCGCCCCATTGGTTCCCTGATCTGCAAATTGATAGACAAGGGCCACGACGCACTTTCCTGACCATTCGAAGGCTGGGACCGGGTCCCATTCGGCTTATCCAGCCTCCGCTGGCTGCGACAATCCGCCGCATTTATCATGCTTGATCCGGGTAGGATAATGCAGGCAGACGATTGAAAGGAGGAAGCAGTCATGAAGCGAACACAAACCCTAGCGATGCTGCTCATCATGGCGGCCGGTACGCTGGCCGGATCCATGCCGGCAAGCGCGGAGGATACCGTCTATGGTCGGGAACTGATGACCGAGCAGGAGCGCGCCCAGGAGCGCCAGAAGATGCGCACCATGGGTGACGAGGAGCGCGAGAAATACCGCGCCGAGAAGCACGAGCAGATGAAGGAGCGCGCCAAAGAGCAGGGCAAATCGATTCCCGACGAGGTCGGCGAGCGCGGCAAGGGCATGCGGCAGGGTCAGGGACCGGGCGGCGGTCAGGGCATGGGAATGGGCGGCGGCCAGGGCATGGGAGCAGGCCGGGGGCGTTGAGCCGATTCCTCCGACATTCGATGATGCAGAGGGGCCGGAATACCGGCCCCTTTTGTTTGGGTTATACTAAGACTCGCGCGTGCCGTGGATCAGGCGCTGCACCATCTGGAGGGACCCATGTCCGTACTCGGAAGACAAGCCATTCTGCAAGCCATCGAAGCGGGCGCGATATCCATCACACCCTTCACACCCGAGCTGGTGGGGCCGGCCTCCGTCGATCTGACGCTTGCCGGCACCTTTCGCGTGTTCCGCAAGGTGCATCAGGTTGTCGAGGTGCGGGAAAACACCGATTACCGCGAGTTCACGGACAAGATGGAGGTGCCGGAGGACAAGCACATCCTCATCATGCCGGGCGAAACGATCCTTGGCATTACCAGGGAGCGCCTGCGCCTGGGCCCGGGTCTTTGCGGCTGGCTGGAAGGCCGCAGCCGTTTCGCCCGTCTCGGCCTGATGGTGCATATCAGCGCCCCGTTCATGGGCCCCGGCATCGACAGCCAGCAGGTGCTGGAAATGAGCAACTTCGGCCCGGCTCCTTTAGAAGTCTATCCGGGCATACCGATCTGCCAGTTCGTGTTCCAGCGACTGGAAGGCAACGAAAAATACGAAGGTCACTTCGCCGGTCAGACGGAAGAGTCCTTCTAGGCATTTCAACCCCTGACAAGCTAACGTGTTGCATATGCAACATAATTGGTTACAATTACCAATATACAAGGAGGTGTGCCATGCCTCAGGCAGCAGTAATCGACCAAGTGCAGGGTCAGGATCGTGGAGCGCTGGCTCGTATGGTGAGCAAGGCATTCGAGCTTTGGCAGATCGGTAGCGACGACCAGCTTTCCATGCTCGGACTCTCCGCCGGCAATCGGGCGGCCCTGAGCCGCTATCGTCGTGGCGAGCCCTTGGCCGCCAGTCGTGATCTTCTTGAGCGGGTAGGCCATATCCTGGCTATCCATAAAAACCTTCGACTGATTTTCCCTCAGGATCGTGATCTTGCCTATGCGTGGATGACCAGTCGCAATCGGGCCTTCGAGGGACGATCCCCCGTGGAAGTCATCAAGGATTTTGGCTTTCTCGGCATGCTGATGGTGCGCGCCTATCTGGATCGCAACCGGGGCATCTGATGGATCTCCTGTTTGCCGGGCTGAGTTTGGCCGATATTCACCAGTCACTGGCTCGCAACATCAAGTCTATCCGGGTGTCGCAGGATCTGTTCGACGATCTATCCGACGATCCCGCCGATTGGCAGGTGGCCCAGCAGTATGAAATGAGTATCAAGCTATCGGGCTATGATTCACAGCGCCCGATCATCGATCGACCGTTCGAGGAATCGGATTGGTTCAATGCCATCGAGTTTCCGTTTCGACACTGGGCAGCCAGCCGCTTCAGCGACGGCACATTCGGCATCTGGTATGGGTCGGACTCGGTAGAAACGTCGGTGCATGAAACCGTCCACCACTGGCGATCGGGCATCCTTGCCGATGCGGGATTCGATGCACTGGTGCGCGACGGGTCGCGGGAAAGCATCACGGGCGAGCGCAGGGTATATTGGGTTCAATGCGATGCCGCGCTCGTCGATCTGCGCCAGAAGGCAGCCGACTATCCCGCTCTCGTCGCTCCGGACAGCTATGCCTTTACACAGGATGTCGGGGCGCGGCTTCACCGTGAGGGTCATCCCGGCCTGGTCAGCCAATCGGTTCGCTGTTGCGGTGAGAGCTTCGGCATCCTGAACCGGAATGTTTTATCCAATCCCCGGGACTGTTGCTGGCTGACCTATCGATTGACGGCAAATAATGTCGAAGTGGAACGAGACCCCGGGCTCACATGGATGCGTATTCCGCCAGGTAGATCGAAGTAGGCGGGAACAGGACAGCAATCACTTAGGCGAATAAGTATACTGTCCCAGAACTCATTTACCGTTCCATTTTAACCCAAGAAATTGGGTACACCTACTTCTTGAGCTCTGGAGCATAGGGCGGTCATCAAATCGGGAGGGGGTGTGGGGGGACCCACCGATATCAATGGGTCAGGCCAGGCTGTCATTGAAAAAGGGGCCGGAATCCGGCCCCCTTGGTTGGGTGTGGTTAGGTTTATAGGTTGATGGCGTTTTCGGTGAGGTAGGTCGCAACGCCCTTGGCGTCGGGGACCATGCCGGGGTCACCTTTGTTCCAGCCGGCGGGGCAGACCTCGCCGTGTTCCTCGGCGAATTGCAGGGCATCCACCATGCGCAGCATTTCATCCACATTGCGGCCCAGCGGCAGGTTGTTCACCACCTGATGCTGCACGATGCCGTCCTTGCCGATCAGGAAGGAGCCGCGGAAGGCCACGCCTGCTGCATCGAACTCCACATCATAGGCCTTGCAGATCTCGTGCTTCACATCGGCTACCAGCGGGTAGGCCACGGGGCCGATGCCGCCGTCGTTCACATCGGTGTTGCGCCATGCGCTGTGGGTGAACTGCGAATCGATCGAGCAGCCGATCACCTGCACGTCGAGTTCCTCGAAGAACTTGATGCGGTGATCGAAGGCGATCAGCTCGGAGGGGCAGACGAAGGTGAAATCCAGCGGATAAAAGAACAGCACCACATACCTGCCCTTGAATTGCGACAGGCTGAAATCCTCCTGAATCGTGCCGTCCGCCAGCACGGCGGCAGCGGTGAAATCAGGTGCCTGTTTTCCTACCAGTACGCTCATTGTTGAAACTCCTTTTGGGTATATTTTTCTCGGGTGATGCATCAGGGGCCGGGCGGCCCCTCATGTCCGGTTTGATCGTTGATCTGACTAACTTTGCGCGGTGGGGATGGAGCGCCGCTTGACGGTGGCCGGGTCGGCGGTGATGGGGCGGTAGATCTCGATACGGTCGCCTTCCTTCAGCGTATCGGAAAGCTCGGCGAGCCTGCCGTGGATGCCGACCTCGCGGCCCTCCAGCCCGATGGCCAGCTCTTCAAGGATGCCGGACATCGTGATGACCTGATTGACCGTGCATCCTTCCGGCACCTCCATCTTGCGCCAGATCTGCTTGCTACCCTCCACCAGGGCCAGGCTCACGTTCATGAGGGCTCTCCTTGCTGCATGATTTCCTCGTCGCTCATGGCATTGATGGTGGCGATTTTGGCCCGCCTTGTCGCCTCGGCTTCACGGTCCTGCTTGCGCAGGTCCAGCCACTTCTTGCCGGCCAGCAGGAATCCCAGGGCCAGGAAGCCGCCGGAGGGGAGGATCATCAGCAAAAAGCCGCGATAGCCTTCGATGAGGGTGATATCGAGAAAGGAAAAGCTGTTACCCAGGAGCAGGGATGCATGCGAGAACAATGTGCCGCTGCCGATGATCTCGCGGACTCCACCGAGCACGACCAACACCAGCGTGAATCCCAGTCCGGTCATCAGGCCGTCGAGCGACGCGGCCGCCGGTGATTGCCTGGAGGCGAACGCCTCGGCGCGAGCCAGAATCACACAGTTGGTGACGATCAACGGAATGAACAGGCCGAGCACCTTGTGCAGGTCGTGCATGAAGGCGTTCATGCCAAGATCCACCAGCGTGACGATGCTGGCGATCAGCAGGATGAGCACCGGGATGCGCACCTCGTTACTGATGATGTTGCGCAGAGCGGAGACCACCAGATTCGAGGTCAGCAGCACGGCTGTTGTGGCCAGCCCCATGCCGAGGCCATTGGTGGCTGTGCTGGTGACAGCCAGTAGCGGGCAGAGCGCCAGCATCTGCACCAGTACCGCATTATTCTCCCAGATGCCGTCGCGCATGATCTGGCGGTAATCAGCCATGGGGAACCTCCGCATCCGGACCGCCGGGAAGCGTCTTCGTATCAAGGATTTCCGCCCTGTGGGCGTTGAAATAGGCCAGGCCCTTGTGCACGGCGCGCACCACGGCACGCGGTGTGATGGTGGCTCCGGAGAACTGATCAAACTCGCCGCCGTCCTTCTTCACCTTCCACTGTGCCTCGGTCCGGTTGCCCAGTGAAAGCCCGGTAAAGCGCTTGATCCAGTCGGTCTTCCTGGCCTCGATCTTGTCGCCCAGGCCGGGTGTTTCGGCATGCTGGATGACGCGCACACCCATGATCGTGCCATCCGTCTGCACGCTCATCATGATGCGTATCTCGCCGCTGTACCCCATGCCGACCACCTCGAAGGCAGCAGCAACCACCTTGCCGTCTTTGCGCGCGCGGTAGAACTTCACGCCCGAGGCATCGGAGAATTCCAGCGGGGCATGCAGCACGATGGTGTCGGAGAGCAGGGCATTGTCGTGCACATCATCGCCGACCACCTGGGTGAGGGAGGCGCGCAGATCTTCGGCCTGACGCGCGGCGATCTCTCCCTTGGTGCCTGCGTCGGCGAACACCAGCAGTGCGCCGGCGATCAATGCGATGCCGCCGAGCAGGGCAGGGTGATAGGCCATCTTTTGCTTGATGCCCCCAGTCGGCTTGCTGTCTGCGGGTGGTTTGATCTGATTCGGTTCGTGCATCGTCTCAACCCCGCTTCAACTGACGGAAGTAACGGCCGATGGCGGAGCCTTCGTGTCCGTAGATGCGCGGCTTGATATAGTGATCGATCAACGGCGTGGCGGCATTCATCAGCAGCACCGCGAAGGCCATGCCCTCGGGGTAGCCGCCCCAGTTGCGGATGATGAACAGCAGCAGGCCGCAGCCGGCGCCGAACACTATTTTCCCCATTGAGGATACAGGGGAAGTGACCGGATCAGTGGCGATGAAGAAGGCACCGAGCATCAGGCCGCCGCTGAGCAGATGGAACAGTGGGTCGCCGTAGCGCAGCGGGTCGATCAGGTGGAAGATCGCGGCGAGCACGGCCACGCTGCCGAGAAGCGCCACCGGGATATGCCAGGAGATGATTTTCTTTGCCATCAGGAACAGTCCGCCCAGCAGGAAAAGCACGGCGGAGGTTTCACCCAGGCTGCCGCTGATCGAGCCGACGGCGGATGCCACCGGGTCGTACATCGAGACAAGGATGTCCGGCAATTGATGCCCCATGCCGATCTCGGTGCGCACATGACCCAATACCGAGGCGCTGCTTACCGCATCGAGGTTGGGAATGCCGTTGGCGGTGATGCTCCAGCCTGCGCTCACATCGAGGCTTTGCGGGGTGCCGAAGGGGCGCGGCGCAATCCAGGTGGTCATCTCCAGCGGGAAAGACACCAGCAGGATGGTGCGCGCCAGCATGGCCGGGTTGAACAGATTCTGACCGAGCCCGCCGAACACATGTTTGCCGATGACGATGGCGCAGAAGCTGCCCAGCACGCCGATCCACCACGGTGCCCAAGGCGGCAGGGTCATGGCCAGCAGCCAGCCGGTGACAAGCGCCGAAAGATCCATGCAGAAGAAGCTGACGGGTTTACCGGCAATCTTCAGACAGGTGGCCTCGAAGGCCACTGCCGAGGCACTGGTGATCAGGAACAGGAAAAGCGCAGGCCAGCCGAACTGATAGATGCCCGACATCGTGCCCGGCAGCAGCGCCAGCAACACCATTAGCATGACCGTCTGTACGCTGTTCGGACCGGCGATATGCGGCGAGGAGGGCGGGATAATCATCAGGCGACCTCCATGGGCTTGTCGGCCTGCTCTGCGGCTGCCTGCGCGGCCTTGCGGGCGGCGATTTCCGCCTTGCGCCTGGCCATCGCCTCCTCACGCTCTTTCTCCTGCCGTTCCATGCGAACCTGACGGCCGAGAATCAAGCGCTTGATCTCGTCATCCTTCTGCTTCTGCTGCGCGCGGCTGACCAGCTCGCCCTTGCCGTAGTTGAAATAGTGCGCCAGCGGGATGCCGGACGGGCAGGCGAACGAGCAGGAACCGCACAGAATGCAGTCCTTCAGGCCGATATCCACGGCCGCATCGAGCTTGTCGCGCATGAGCAGTCTGGCCATGGTGAGAGGCGACAGCCCCATCGGGCAGGCATCCACGCAGGTGCCGCAACGGATGCACGGATGTTCCACACGACGCGCCACCTCTGCGGCACTCATGGCCAGCACGCCGTTGCACCCCTTGGTCACGGGGATGCCGGCATGCGGAATGGCCTGACCCATCATCGGTCCGCCCATGACGATGCGCGCCGGGTCCTCTTTCAGGCCGCAGAATTCCAGTAGATCGGATATCAACATGCCGAGGGGAATCTCATAGTTGCCCGGACGGACAATCGCCTCGCCGGCCACGGTGACGATACGGGTGGTCAGCGGCTTGCCCTCGCGCACGGCGCGGTTCACGGCATAGGCGGTGGCGATGTTGTGCAGCATCACGCCGATGTCCGCAGAGAGTTTGCCGGCCGGCACCTGCCTGCCGGTGATGAACTCGATCAGCTGCTTCTCGGAGCCCATCGGGTAACGTGTCGGGACGGGCATGACTCTGATATTGCCGAACTTTTCCGCAGCCTTATGCATCAGACGGATGGCCTCTGGCTTGTTTTCCTCGATGGCGATGATGGTTTCCGGGCCGTTCAGGGCCTGCGCCAGAATGCTGATGCCGCCCATCACATCCTGCGTGCGCTCCTGCATTAGGCGGTCGTCGCAGGTGAGATACGGTTCGCATTCGCAACCGTTGATGATCAATACCGGGGTGCGATGGCTCTGCCCGAGGGTGAGTTTGACCGCGGCGGGGAAGGTGGCTCCGCCGAGGCCGACCACGCCGGATTGGGCGACGCGCTCGGCAATGACCTCGGGACGCAGGTAGAACGGATTCACCGGGACAGAGACATCCTCGCGAATCTCCCGGCCATCGTTGATCACCACCATGGCCTTGGTGGGCAAACCGGAGGGATGCGGAGCCGGCCAGTCGATGATGTCTTCCACATAGCCGGAGCAGGGGGCGTGGATATGCGCCGATACATTGCCCTGACCGCGGGCGACCAGTGCACCCTTGTAGACAATCTCGCCGGGTACGCGGCATGGCTTGGCCGGAGCACCGATATGCTGCTTCAGCGGCAGGATCAGGCGCCCTGGAGTGGGCACGCGCATGATGGTGATATCCGAGGTGAGTTTACGCTCTTCTGGATGCACCCCTCCGCGAATCGGAAAGCCTGCCATTTCAGGCCGCCTGTGCCCGGGCCAACACCGGCCGGAGCTGTGCGAGCTGCGGAAGAGGCTTGTGCCAGCGCCAGTTTTCCAGAGTGGTTTGTACCTCGATCATTTGCAGGCATTCGGTCGGGCAGACATCAACGCACAGCCTGCAGCCGTTACAGGCGCTGTTCAGCACGGCATGAATCTGCTTGGGGGCGCCGACGATGGCGTCGGTCGGGCAGGCTTTGAAACAGCGGGCACAGCCGATACAGGTGGCCTCCTCGACAAACGCCACGCTTGGCTCGCTGGCCGTGGAATTGCTGAAATCCCAATCCACACCGAGACGCGCGGCAAGGCTTTCGACCAGACTTTTACCTCCTGGCGGGCACATATCCAGCGAAGCTGTTCCGCCGGCGACTGCCTCCGCGGCCTGACCGCAGCCTGCAAAGCCGCACTGGCCGCAGTTCGAGCCGGGCAGCATGGCGGTGATATCCTCGACAATCGGATCAGCGCCGACCTTCAGATAGCGGGCGGCAAGGCCCAGAAACAGACCGAGGCTCAGACCGAGGATGGTAAGGGTGAAGATACCTTCTAGCATGATTGACCTCCGTGCTCTCTCTAATGACTTGGCAGGCCGCTGAAGCCCATGAAAGCCAGCGATAGAATCGATGCAACGATGATTCCGATGGGGGCTCCGGCGAAGCTGCGCGGCACATCGGCCAGTGCGAGGCGCTCGCGAAGTCCGGAGAACAGCACCATGACCAGCGTGAAACCGATGGACGAGCCGAAACCGTACACAGCGGCATCGAAGAAGCCGCTTTTCTGCTGCACGCTGAGCAGGGCAACGCCGAGCACGGCGCAATTGGTGGTGATCAGGGGCAGGAAGATGCCAAGCAACTGATAAAGGCCGGGGCTCATCTTCTTGATGAACATCTCGGTGAACTGCACCACCGCGGCGATCACCAGAATGAAGGAGATGATGCGCAGGTAGAGCAGGTCGAAGGGTTCCAGCACGAAGGTTTCCAGCATCCAGCTGGAGATGGCGGCCAGGGTCAGCACAAAGGTGGTGGCAAAGCCCATGCTGATGGCTGTCTCCAGCTTGTTGGACACGCCCATGAACGGGCACAGGCCGAGAAATTTGACCAGTACAACATTATTGACCAGTGCAGTGCCGATCATCACCAGTAGCAGGTCGGTCATGATATGGATTCCTTATTCATCATGCGCACGATTCGCAGGAACGGTGCCACTGGCGGGTCGCGCGCAACGAGGCTGTGAAATGGCTTGTTGTTAGGCGTTTTTCGGTGCCGGTGCATAAGAAACAGGCAGGTCTGAATGTGTGGTGTTTGCGACAGTTGCTGGGGGGGGCCGGAGAAATTGTAGCAAATACGACAATTTAATCGATCCGGAAATGTAATAATGGCAAGCAATCACGTCCTGTATGAATCCGGCACGCAGCTTGCGATGCATCTGCCCATGACACACGATGCTATGCCCGTCGGGGTTCCGAGTGATCTCTACTTTCATGTGGTGGAGCAGTCGACGATCGCCACCTCGATCACCGATCTGAAGGCCAATATCATATACGCCAATAACGCATTCACGCGGGTCACTGGCTACGAAGCGGATGAAGTGATCGGCAAGAATGAATCCATCCTCTCCGACCATAACACCCCCAAGATGGTGTATCAGGCCCTGTGGGGTCGCCTGCAGCAGAAGAAGACCTGGAACGGGGTGCTGGTCAATCGTCGCAAGGATGGCACGCGCTATCTTGCAGACGTGACCATTGCGCCGGTGCTGAATGCGGATGGTGAAGTGACGCATTACCTCGGCATGCACCGCGATGTGACCGATATGCACCGGCTGGAACAGCAGGTGCTCAACCAGAAAACACTGATCGAATCGGTGATCAATCTTGCCCCGATGGCCATTGCCGTACTCAATACCGAGGGGCGTATCGAACTGGATAATCTTGAATACAAAGCACTGATGTCCGACAGCCGTGGCGGTGAGCCTGCACGCCTGATTCTTGATGCCTTGAAGAAACAGCATGGCGGCCGGGCAGTCGGGCGTGATTTCAACGCCATGGAAGTGTGTATCGAGATGTCTTACGGGCGCAAGGCGCGCTGGTATGCCTGTTCGGGGACCTGGTTCAAGGAAAGCGACGAACGCGCCGAATCATTCTTCGAGCGTGCCAATGCCGATCACCTGCTGCTGGTGGCGAGCGATATCACGGATATGAAGGCGCAGCAGGATGTGGTGCGAAGCAACGCCATGCGCGCCATTCTCGCCAAACAGGAGCTTATCCAGAGCCTGCGCGAGGTGCTCTCCGGGGCTGCCTTCCAGTTGCAGGGTCCGCTGAATGTGATGGGGGCTGTGGTGCAGATGCTCAAGCAGCGTGAAGAGCCGGGCGGCTGTACGTCCTCGATGATCGAGGCGCTGGACCAGGCGCTGGACACAGGTCACGAGACCGTGGCCATGCTGGAAGCCTGCAAGCCCGCCGAGCCTGTCGAAGATGTGAGCAGCGTGGATCTGAACGAACTGCTGCGCGACGTGATCAGTATTTCGGGCGAACGTATCCAGCAGCTGGGTGTGGTGCTCGACTGGCTGCCCGAGACGGATCTCCCGTTGATGCAGGGGCGTGCATGGAAGCTGCGCGGTGCCTTCAAGCAACTGGTGGACAACGCGCTGGACGCGCTGGAGCGGACGGAAGGAAGGCATCGCGAACTGCGCGTACGCACCGAGTCCGGAGACGGGATGATCAAGGTGCATATCTGCGACAGCGGTCCGGGCATTCCCGAGGATCAGCGCAGGCGTATCTTCGAGCCGTTCTTCACCACCAAGCGTGACGAAAGTGCTTCCGGGATGGGGCTTCCGACCTGCCAGAATGTCATCAGCGAGCATAGTGGAATGATCTGGGTGGAGAACAGTGTTCTCGGCGGTGTGTGCCTGCGCCTGCAGTTTTCCAACCATGCCGACAGCTACGGGGATGGCATATGAGCTCCCCGAAATTTGACCGTGACCTCGGCTTTCTGGACCGCAACGGACTGATCGAGGGAGAACTGGAGGCCTTGTACAAGGTCGGACGGGTGCTCAGCCGTTCGCTGAACCTGCACGAGACCATGAAGGCCGTGCTCGAGGTGCTTAACGACGAAACCGGCATGGAGCGCGGCATGATCGCGCTTATCGACCGCGACAACGGCAATCTCCGGGTGCGTGCCGTGCACGGGCTGGATACGGCCGAAGCGGGCGAGGTGACCTATCAGCCGGGCGAGGGCATTGTCGGCGCGACCATCGAGGACGGCCAATCCACAATTATCGAACGGCTGGAAGAGGAACCCGAATTTCTTGATCGCCTCGGCCTGTACGATCCCAAGCTGCCTTTCCTTGCCGAGCCGATCACCATCGGCGATCTTGACCCGGTGGGGGTGATCGCCGCCCAGCCCGCTCCCGGACGGGTCATGCTGCTGCATGACCGCTCCCGTTTCCTGAAAATGGTTGCCAGCCTCATTGCGCAGTCGGTACGTCTGTCCTGGGAGGTGGAAAGCGAGAAGCGCACACTGACCAGCGAGCGGGATCAGCTGCGGCAGGCCGTGCAGGGCAACTACGGTCTCGATAATATCGTCGGACACACCCAGCCGATGCGACGGGTATTCGAGCAGGTGCGGCAGGTTTCCAAGTGGGATACTACTGTACTGATCCGCGGGGAGTCCGGTACAGGCAAGGAACTGATCGCCAATGCCATCCATTTCAATTCGCCCAGATCCAGCGATCCTTTTATCAAGCTCAACTGCGCGGCTCTGCCCGACAATCTGCTGGAGTCCGAATTGTTCGGACACGAAAAGGGCGCCTTTACCGGTGCTGTGAATCAGCGCAAGGGGCGCTTCGAGCAGGCCGATGGCGGCACGATATTTCTCGATGAAATCGGCGAGATTTCCCCGACATTTCAGGCCAAACTGCTTCGCGTTCTGCAGGAGGGCGAGTTCGAACGTGTCGGGGGTACGCGCACCATGAAGGTGGATGTGCGTGTGGTGGCTGCGACCAACCGCAACCTTGAGCAGGAGGTGGCCGCCGGGGAATTCCGCGAGGACCTTTATTACCGTCTGAACGTCATGCCGATCTACCTTCCTTCGCTTTCCGAGCGGGTGGAAGACATCCCCGATCTGGCCCGTTATCTGGTGGATAAGATCAGCCGCCAGCAGCGCCGCAAGTTAACTGTGAGTGACAGCGCCATCCGTGTGCTGATGCGCTACAACTGGCCCGGCAATGTGCGCGAACTGGAGAATTGCCTCGAGCGTGCTGCGGTGATGTGCAACGAGAGCGAGATCGATGCGCAGGCCATAGGTCTGACGGGCATCGAAGAGAAGCTGTTCGACCAGGGATTGAAGGCACCGTCGCGCAAGAAAGCGACCGTGAATTTCGATGATCCGGAACTCGACGAGCGCGAGCGGGTGGTGGCGGCTCTCGAACAATCCGGTTGGGTGCAGGCCAAGGCCGCCAGATTGCTGAATATGACCCCGCGCCAGATCGCCTATCGCATCCAGACGCTGAACATCAAGGTGCAGAAGATCTGACGGCCGCCCGTGCGGCGGAGTCGTCGCACTGTCTGATGTACAGGACTGTGCGGAATCGGACAAACGACACGCGATTGTCTGTAACGTTCGTGACACTCGCATCACGCAATATAAAAAAACCATGCAAAATCAGTAACTAACGCAGGCATGCCTCAAGGCACAGGTCTTGCAGTGACAGGTCGATGATCCGCTTTTTAGCGGGCGACAATGACACTGGAGGTCGCCATGGAGTTGATGGTACTGGGACAGGAAAAGAATGAGGATAAACCTGCAGGTGGTTGTTCTGCCGGCTCATGCGGTTCGACCGACGATCAGGTGAACCGGCTTCCCGATCATATTCGCGAGAAGGTGGAGAATCACCCGTGCTATTCCGAGAAGGCACATCATTACTTTGCCCGCATGCATGTGGCCGTGGCGCCCGCCTGCAACATCCAGTGCCATTACTGCAATCGTAAATACGATTGCGCCAACGAATCCCGTCCGGGCGTGGTCTCCGAGCTGCTGACACCTGCGCAGGCAGTGAAGAAGACCATGGCTGTGGCCGCCAATATCCCGCAGATGACGGTACTGGGCATTGCCGGGCCCGGCGACCCGCTGGCCAATCCCGAGCGTACCTTTGAAACCTTTCGCGAGCTTTCCGAGAAAGCGCCGGACATCAAGCTGTGCGTGTCCACCAACGGTCTGGCCCTGCCGGATGCCGTGGACGAACTGGCAAAACACAACATCGATCATGTGACCATCACCATCAACTGTGTCGATCCGGAGGTGGGCGCGAAGATCTATCCGTGGATCTACTGGAACAACCGCCGGATCAAGGGCGTGAAGGCCGCAAAGATTCTCATCGAGCAACAGCAGAAGGGACTGGAGATGCTGGTCGAGCGGGGCATTCTGGTGAAGGTCAACTCCGTGCTGATTCCCGGCGTGAACGATGAGCATCTCAAGGAAGTCTCGCGCATCGTCAAGGCCAAGGGTGCATTCCTGCACAATGTGATGCCGCTGATCGCCGAAGCCGAGCACGGCACTTTCTACGGTGTGATGGGTCAGCGCGGCCCGTCTCCCGAAGAGCTGTCCGACCTGCAGGATGCCTGTGCCGGCGATATGAACATGATGCGCCACTGCCGCCAGTGCCGCGCCGATGCGGTGGGCATGCTGGGCGAGGATCGTGGTGAGGAATTCACCATGGACAAGATCGAGGACATGGAGATCGATTACGCCGAGGCCATGGTCAGGCGTGCCGCTGTGCACCAGTCCATCGCCAGGGCTTTGGCCGAGGAAGAAGGCAGGGCCGCGCCTGCGGGCATCAATGTACCGGCGACCAGCCGTCCGGTGCTGATGGCCGTGGCCACCACGGGCAGCGGGGTGATCAATCAGCACTTCGGTCATGCCAGAGAGTTTCTTGTCTACGAGGCATCTCCGGCAGGGGTGCGCTTCATCGGGCATCGCAAGGCGGATCAGTATTGCATCGGTGACGACACCTGCGGTGAGAAGGAAAGTGCACTGACCACGACGATCCGCGCGCTTTCGGGCTGCGAAGTGGTGTTGTGTTCGAAGATCGGCTTCGAACCGTGGGACGAACTCGAAAAAGCCGGCATCCGGCCGAATGGCGAACACGCCATGGAGCCCATCGAGGAGGCGGTGGCCGCTGTCTATGAAGAAATGGGTGCAGCCGGAATGCTCGCGGAAAATGCAGCCGCGGCTGCGGCGTAAGGAGGCAGTATGTCGTTATCCATTATCGAATCCTGCGTGAATTGTTGGGCCTGCCTGCCGGTGTGCCCGAGCGATGCGATCTATGATGCCAGGCCACATTTCATGATCGATGCCGGTAAATGCACCGAGTGCGAGGGTGATTTCGCCCAGCCGCAGTGCGCCAGTATCTGTCCGATCGAGGGTGCGATCCTCGATCACTTCGGGGAGGCGATGAATCCTCCGGGCTCCCTGACCGGTATCCCGCCTGAAAAACTGGCGGAGGCGATGGCGGAGATTCAGGCAAGGTAATCGTCGTGGCACTTATCACCTTCTACGAGAAGCCGGGCTGCATCAACAATACGCGGCAGAAGAAGCTGCTGAAACAGGCCGGCCATCGTCTTGTCGAGATGAACCTGCTGAGCGAGCCATGGACGGCTGCGGGGCTGCGTCCGTATTTCGGGGAGATGCCTGTGTTCGCGTGGTTTAATGCATCGGCGCCACGCATCAGGAGCGGCGAGATTGTGCCGGAGAGACTGGCGGAGGATGAGGCGTTGCATCTGATGCTGGCCGATCCCCTGCTGATCCGCCGTCCGCTGATCCGCTGCGACGGGAAATTTATGTGCGGATTCGACGAAGATGCGCTGTTGTGCGTGTTCGGAGAATCCTCGCCGCATGCGGATGGTGATGTGCAGACATGCACACAGTCCGGGAGTCATCCCTGTGCCATTTCCGAGCCGTTACCGTGAATGATGCGGCGTTGCAGCCTGTGACTGCTCCCGGTTTGCAGGACAAGGCAGTCGCCTTGTCTGATCGTGTGCACTGGATCGGAGCGCTGGACCCGACGCTGCGCAGCTTCGACATCATCCTGAAGACCGCCAACGGTACCAGCTACAATGCCTATGTGGTGCGCGGCAGCGAAGGCGTGGCTGTCATCGATACCGTCAAGGAAGGCTTCTCCGATGTGTTCTTCCAGCGTCTGGAGAGTGTGACCGATTACAGCGAGATCAAGTATATCGTGCTCAATCATCTTGAGCCGGATCATTCGGGAGCATTGCCTGAATTGATGCGTCGCGCCCCGCAGGCGCGACTGTTTATTTCGCAGCGTGCGCAGACCATGCTCAAGGCGCTTCTCAAACACGATGCCTTTGAATTCACCCCGGTGATGACCGGTGATTCGATCAGTCTGGGTGATCGCACGCTGAGCTTCCTGCATACACCTTATCTGCATTGGCCCGATACGCAGTGCACATGGTTGGTAGAGGAACGGGTCCTGTTCTCCGGTGATGTGTTCGGCTGCCATTATTGCGATGCGCGCTTGTTCAACGACAGCGTTGGGGATTTCCGTTTCTCGTTCGAATACTACTACGCGCACATCATGCGACCGTTCCGTGAATTCGTGGTGCAGGCTCTTGAACTCATCGAACCGCTGGACCTGCACTGCATTGCACCCGCGCACGGTCCGATTCTGCGCGACCGGCCGAAGCAGTACCCGGCACATTACCGGCGGCTTTCCTCACCCATGCTGCATAGCGAAACAGGACATGAAAAAACCCTGCTTATCTTTTACATCAGCGCTTACGGAAGCACGGCCCGTATGGCCGAGGCCGTTTATGCGGCAGTCAGCGAGGTCGAGGGCGTGCGCGCATCCATGTACGACCTGGAAGGCGGCGAAGTCGCACCTTTTGTGGACCTGATCGAAGAGGCCGATGCCATCCTGATCGGCACCCCAACCATCAATGGCGATGCCGTGAAGCCGGTCTGGGATCTGTTGTCCTCGCTGGCCGTGATACCGACACGCGGAAAGCTGGCAGCGGTGTTCGGTTCCTACGGCTGGAGCGGTGAGGCGGTACGTATGGTCGAGGAACGCCTGCGCGGATTGAAGATGCGCGTGCCGGTCGAGGGTCTGCGCATCAAGTTGATACCTACGTCCGAAGAGCTTGCGGCGTGCGACAAGTTCGGTCACGCCATCGCCCGTGAACTGACCGGCATGCAGGAAGACAGGATTGTGGAGATGGCCTGACCGAAACGGTCGTCCCGTCTCCGTGATGAACAGTGAAATGCTGTGCCCCGTGAGGGGTTAATTTGAAAGGAGGTTAACATGGCAAAAGCAAAAGTGACGTTTCTCGATATCGGGGTCACGGTGATGGTTCCGGTCGGAACGCGCGTGATCGAGCTTTCCGAGAAGGTGGGGGCCGGTCTGATCTACGGTTGCCGCGAAGGTGATTGCGGTACCTGCATGATGAAGGTGGAGGAGGGCTGGAACAACCTGTCCGAACCGTCTGTTGTCGAAGAAAAGGTGCTGCGTGAAAACATGGCCGGCAAGCATTGCCGTCTGGCCTGCCAGGCCCAGATTCTTGGCGACATCGTCGTCCGGCCGGCATAAGGAGATAGAGCATGGCAAATATTACCTTTACCAATCCCGGCTATAAGGACAAGACCGTCTATGCCACAGCCGGCAGCCATACCGAAACAGTGCTGAAGATCGCCAAGGCGAACCAGATTCCGATCGACTTCTCTTGCGGCGATGGTGATTGCGGCACCTGCATCATCAAGGTTTCGCCGCTTTCCGCGAAGGCTCGCATGGGCGGGCCGCTGACCGACAAGGAGAAATCCGTGTTGGTTGAACACGGCAAGCTGACCCGGGCCGAGATCCAGAAGATGGAAGTTGACGATCTTCCGTCCCCGTGGCGCCTGGCCTGCCAGATGATCGTTCGCGATGAGGATGTGCTTGTCGAATACTGATCGGATGCCGGAAGCCCGGCAGATGGTTTTCTCCGAGCTGATGGCAACATCAACAGGCGGGGAGAATGCCGTTTACCTGGCGTCCATGCTTGCATCCTGGCTGACGGGAGAGGGGGTGCTGCCCGAGCGTATGGGCCTCACCCCCGAATCCTTTGCAGCCATGATGCGGCGATTCTTTCCGGATTTTTCACTTCCGCGCACGCGAGGGGGTGGCGGGGATCCATTGAGCGATATGCCGGAGCGTCAGGAACTGGCCGCGCTATTCGCAGAGAATTATGCGGACACCGACGAGCAGCGGGTATGGATCGCAGATATAGTGATCGCCGGCTGTGCGGGGCATCATCATCTGTGGGAGGATCTGGGACTGTTCTGTCGCAGGGATCTAAGCGCCATGATGCAGGCGAACTTCCCGCCGCTGGCAGAGCGCAATGCCCGCGACATGAAATGGAAAAAATTCATCTATAAACAGCTTTGTGAACGCGAGGGTATTATCGCCTGCCCGGCACCGACCTGCGATGCCTGCGCGGATTTCAAGGTGTGCTTCGCTCCCGAGGATGAGCCGAGCACTTAACGGGCCGGCTCAACCCCGGTTGCAAAGAATCTTCACATGTCGAGTTGAACCAGCCCCGAGACGGATGCGTTGGCTTCGGCAGGTGTTCTGGCCTTAATTGAGAGTGCATGCAGGGCGCCGCTGGCCAACTCCGTTTCAAACAGTTTCATAATCGATTTTTGCCGGTTCAAAACAGGCATGTTGGTGAAGCCGTCGGAGATGATGCGGACTTCCAGGCTGCATCCTTCACCTTCGATGAACACTTTCGCATCGCCGTAGACGCCCAGTATGCGGCGCCTGACCAGTTCGGCTTCCATGCTAGGATGCCGCGCCGGTGAGCAGGGGTTTCAGCTCTCCGCTTTCGGCCATGTCCACGATGATATCACAGCCACCGACCAGCTCGCCTTTAACGAACAGTTGTGGAAAGGTCGGCCAGTCGGAGATGCTCGGCAGCATTTCCCGGATGAAGGGGGCTGCAAGGATGTTCACATAGGCGAAGTCCACGCCGGTTGATTTGATGGCCGCCACGGCCTTGGCCGAAAAGCCGCACTCCGGGGCTTCGGGTACACCCTTCATGTAAAGGATGATCGGATTTTCGGCGAGTTGTGCACGGATTTTATCTTCAGTTTTCATAGCTTACTCCAATTTGTTTTATCGATTTTTCTTTCTTGCAGACATGTTAATGCATCGCAGAAGCGGCCTTCAGTCGTTTGAGCACGGGCAGCGTGGAGGAGAACTCCAGGGCATCGAGTCCATCCGGGGTGTGCAGATGCGTATCCGCGCCGGCGGCGAGCAGGGCTTCAACCACCGCGAGTTTGCCGGTGGAGGCTGCATACATCAGGCAGGTGTATCCGTTCTGGTTGATGTGGTTGACGTTCGCGCCGGCATGCAGCAGCAAACCGATCACCGGCAAGCTGGCGCAGACGCAGGCGAACCATAGTGACTGGTTGCCGTCGCTGTTCTCAGCGTGGAGGTCCGCACCGAGTTCAAGCAGTTCATGCGCGATATCCGCATCGCCGTCCAGAGCAGCCAGCATCAGGGTGCTCATGGCGCGATCGATGCGTGCGTGGATGACATGCCTGGCTTCCGCCTCTCCACGAAAACCATGTTGCTGCAGCCATACCTGCAAGCCGGTGGAGAACTGTTTCGATTGCCTGTCGAGGTAGTCGTGCAGTGCCTGCCAGCCGCCTGCAAGATTGAATACCTCGGTAAGGCCCATCTGGCAGAGGAACTCGGCCAGATCGCGGCTGGAATGACCGTGGTAGCAATAGACCAGAACGGCACGCGATTTGTGTTTCATCAGGCGCTGGATATGCAGCTCGTCGGCTTGTTGCGCGCCTTCAAGGTGGCCTCCCTTGAACGATATGCTATCGCGCATATCCAGCACGACGGGGCGGCGGTCTTTCATGAAGCGGGGAAGCTCATCCACGCTGATATCCCGGTATGCAGGTGTTCGCTTCGTTTTGCCGGGCGGTTTCGGGCCGGTTTGTTGCTGTTTGCCGGATTGCTGTTCCATGCAGCGTTGCTGTTTCGATTTGACCTGCCGTTTCACGATTCTTCCCCCTTGGCTTCTACCCTGAGAAGTTGTCCGCTGCGAATTTCCAGTCCAGCAACTTCCAGAACGCCTCGATATAGTCTGCCCGGACATTGCGGTAATCGATGTAGTAGGCATGTTCCCATACATCGCAGCACAGAAGCGGTGTAAGCCCTTCGCGCATGGGATTGTCAGCGTTACCCGTGTTGAGGATGGACAGGCGTTTATTGCTATCCATCACCAGCCATGTCCAGCCGGAGCCGAAGTTTCCCGCGGCAGCGGTGGTGAATTCCTGTTTCATGGCAGCAAACGAGCCGAACTCGCTCACCAAGGCATGCAGCAGTTCGCCTTTCGGCTCGCGGCTGCCCCTTGGCGTCATCGACTGCCAGTAGAACTGGTGGTTCCATGCCTGAGCAGCATGATTGAACAGGGCGCCGTCGGACTTGCAGATCAACGATTCCAGTGTGGAATCCTCGAAGATCGTACCGACAACCAGCCTGTTAAGATTCGCTATAAACGCGGCATGGTGCTTGCCATAATGCAATTCGAGCGTTTCTTTCGAAATCATCGGGGCCAGCGCATCGGTTTCGTAGGGCAGGGCGGGCAGGGTGAAGGTCATGCTGTTGCTCCGTTGTCCGAAGTGATCAGGCGCAGGCCCATTCAGCAGCCGACCAGCATGGTTTCTTCGGCGGCCTCTTCAATGATGGAGGTCGCACCGGCAATCAGCGAATCGATATCCGACTCAATGATCTCGATGCCCATTTTCTTGCAGAAGCGGCGTTCCTTGGCATTGGGTTCCGCAATCAAAGCCCAGGCGGAAGGAGAACCTGCACCGTACATGATGTCGGAGAGCACCATGCGTTCGGTATCGCGCTGCATGCGTAAGCCGAGGAACAGGTATTGTTTACCGATTCGGTATTCCTTCAGGAAGGAGGGGATGGCGAACCCCCCCATCAACTCGGTGATGTAGTCCACGTAGTCGGCATCCGATGCAACAAAAATCGGTTCCGGTCTCGGTGTGCCCATCGGTTTGAACAGGATGGGCAATGCCGGGTCCACGGCTTCCTGCGTGGTTTCGCTGTAAGTGCCGTCCGTATAGCTGAAAATCCTGAATCGATATTGCGTGGCGCCGAGCCTTGAGAGGCCGACGATCAGGGTGTGCGGAGTATCCGCATAGCTGTCCTGCAACTGGGTGTCGCGATTGATATCCACGATGTAATGCGGTTTGATGCCGGCCAGCAAGTCATGTAGCGGGGCGCGTGTCCATTCGGTTTCACTGTAGATCTTGTTCAGGGTGCGGGTGATGTAGCTGCGGCCCTTTTTCAGCTCCAGATTCATGGCTGCGCGCGGAAATTCGTACATCAGCTTGGGCGCCATCGGCGAACCGTTGTTGATGGCGTGGATCAGGCTGTCGCTGTCCGCGGGGATCGGCTCACCGCCGGAGACTGCAACGGAACCGCGCAGGGCACCTGCTCCGAGATAGGGAACGATGCTGCCGTCGCGGATGCCGGCAATAAGCTGCTGTTGCAATGCTGAATCCATGAATCACTCCTGAAACCTTTTTTTGAGGCTATGGCAAGAAGCGTTCCAACAGAGAAAACGTTGAAAAATATAGGGTCTGCGAGATGATCTTCTGTCACGAACAACGCAATATGTCGTGTTTGTTACAGCTGAAGTTTATACGGCAAGACCCAGGCGAAGGGCATGCGAGACGCGGCCAGACAACATGAACAAACAAAAAGGCCCTGAAAACGATTTGTTTTCAGGGCCTTGTGTTTGGTTGCGGGGGCCGGATTTGAACAGACGACCTTCGGGTTATGAGTAAGATAGTCACTCGAAACAGGTCGTTTGAATCTGTTTTCGATCCTGAATGGTTTGCATTTGGATGAAATGTTTCGAGAGATGTTGTTTTTCCGGTTTACATATCATACGATGTTCGGCGAATATCGCCGTAAATGCGTACACATATAAACTAGAGGTGAGGCCGTGAGGCAATCGAAACAGCAGCTTGAAGCATGCCTTCCTCTCGGTGAATTGACCTCGCGGCGGGTTTTGCTGGCGCAAGGTGTATCATCACACGGCATAGATAACCATCTCAAGAGCGGGGTGCTACAAAAGGTAGTCACTGGTATCTATATGCGGCACGAATCCAGATTGATCTGGCAGGGAATCGTGGCATCGCTACCACGTATGATGGGAGAGCCGGTGGCGGGCGGTGGCTTGACCGCGCTGGAATTGCAGGGTTTTGCCCAGTATCTCGGACTGGGCGGCAAGCGCAGGGTTCATCTATATAGCCCGGCCCCGTGTCCCAGCTGGTTGCCGGATGCGTTCAGGCAAATGGAGGGGGCGGAACTCAAGTGGCATCGCACAACCAGGCTGTGGCAGAGGGGTTGGCCGGGAAGCGCCTGTATCAACTCGTATCCTTGGCAGGAGGGGTCAAATCTGCCGGTTTCCGCCCCTGAGCAGGCGATGCTGGAGTTGTTGTTGTTGCTGCCCGATGAACTGAGCTTCGAGCATGCCGAGCAATTGATGCAGGGATTGACCCAACTGTCCCCCCGCAAGCTCGATGGCCTGTTGCGCGATTGTATGAGTGTGAAGGTCAAACGGCTTTTCTTCTGGCTGGCCGACCGGTTTGATTATCCTTGGCGCGGACGATTGCAGGTGGATGACTACGATCTCGGTTCCGGTAAGCGCGTGGTGGCTAAAGGCGGTAAACTCGATCAGCACTATGCCATCACCGTACCGCAAGCGATGTTTCGGGATTATGTCGGTGGATAAGCAGGGCATCTACAAACGGCAGGTACAATTGCTGGTGCAGACGCTGCCGGTGGTCTTCAGGGAGAAATGTTTCGCCCTGAAAGGGGGCACGGCAATCAACCTGTTTATCCGTGATCTGCCGCGCCTTTCTGTGGATATCGACCTGGTTTACCTGCCGCATGCGGATCGGGACGAGGCATTGACGGATATACGGCACGCCCTTGTCCGCATCGCGGACAACCTTGTGCAGACCATCCCGCATCTCACGATTCATCGCTCGTTTGACGAAAAAGTTGATGCGCTTCGGCTGGTGGTCGGGCAGGGCGACGTGCGTATCAAGATCGAGCTATCACCGGTGTTGCGGGGATGCGTGTTTGAACCGGAGTTGCGAGCAGTATCCACCAATGTGGAAGATATGTTCGGTTTTGTAGAGGCACCGCTGGTTTCGTTCGCCGATCTCTACGGTGGCAGGATTTGCGCGGCATTGGACAGGCAGCATCCACGCGACCTGTTCGACATGAAGCTGTTGTTCGATCATGAGGGTCTCAACGAATCGGTTCGCAAGGCGGCATTAGTCTATATCATCAGTCATCCCCGACCGATATCGGAACTGCTTTCTCCCCATCTGCTTGATATCACCGATATCTACCATCACGAATTTTCCGGTATGACCCGGGTTTCGGTCTCATTGCCCGACCTGCTGCAAGCACGCCAACAATTGATCGAACAGCTTGGTCGGGAGATGCCCGGGGAAGAGCGTGAGTTTCTGCTTGGCTTCAAGGCTGGGAATCCTGACTGGAAATTGCTTGGGCTGAACGGCATCGAACGATTGCCGGCTGTCCGATGGAGGCAGATGAATCTGGAGAAGATGCCCCCGGCCAAACGGCAAGAAGCGATTGCCAAGCTGGGGCAGGTACTTGGCCTAACGCATCAACCGATAAAGGGCGTTGCATGATGAGCCTGTTCGAACCGCTGGACGATACTGAGCTTGATCGCCTGGACGATATTCTGCTGGATCATGTGCCGGAAGATGCCGACACCGAAGGCAAGGATGAAGGCATTCTCGATATCCAGTCGCTGGATGGTTTTCTGACCGCCGTGGTCAGCGCACCAAACTCGGTTCTGCCTTCGCAGTGGCTGCCGAAGCTGTGGGGCGATTTCGAACCGGTCTGGAAGACCATGGCGGAATATCAGGAGTTCATGAACCTGATCATGCGTCATCTGAATTGCATCGCGGGTATGATCAACGAGGAACCGAAGAACTTCGAGCCGCTGTTCGGCTACAGAGAGGTCGATGGCAAAACCTTCTGTGTCGTCGATGAATGGTGCTACGGGTATCTGCGTGGCATGGAACTGGATCGGGATGGCTGGCGGGAAACGCCGGAAGAAATCCTGGGCGAGTTAGTGGGTGGCCTGGCACTGTTTTCCACGACCGAAGGCTGGGACGAACTGGACGAGAGGACGGATGACGAGATTGCTTCGTTGCAGGAGAGGATTGCGCCGGCCGTCCGCAAGGCGCATGCCTATTGGCTGGCGCAACGTGCGAAAGCCCGAACAGTGCGGCGCGAATTGGCCAAGGTGGGCCGAAACGATCCATGCCCGTGCGGTTCCGGCAAGAAATTCAAGAAATGTTGTGGAGTGACACCAACCTTTCATTGATAGGGCGTGCCAATGCCCGAAGGTCATTTTGCATTGCCGGAAAGTCAGAGAGCAGGACGCGACCATCGGGTTGGAATTCGATCAAATCACAAAACAGCTTAGTCACGGACCTCTCGAAAATGTCGTGCGTTATCGGCGCCTTATGTAGGAGTTCAAATTGCTGTGGCCACAAGTTGGTCACAGGCTGGTCACAGAGCCTTGGTCACATGAGATGACCAGAAACAAAAAAGGCCCTGAAAACGTATTGTTTTCAGGGCCTTATGTTTGGTTGCGGGGGCCGGATTTGAACCGACGACCTTCGGGTTATGAGCCCGACGAGCTACCACTGCTCCACCCCGCGTCAGGGAGGCCGAACAATAGCGACGGTGGTGGGGGTGTCAAGCCCTGTTTAATGGGTGGGTCTGACTCAGAAGTCCTCGATCATCTCATCGAGTGCAGACACATCCACCTTCACCCGGCCGCGACCGGCCAGCGGGATGATGACACCGTCTTTTTTCAATGCGCTGATGGCGCGGGAAATGGTTTCGCGGCTGGTGGAGAGCTGATCGGCGACCAGTTGGTGCGTCGGCAGCTTGATCTCGATACGGCCGTCCGGACGGAGATTGCCGAACTGTTCGCAGTAGTCGTTCAGGTAGGCATACAGGCGATGATTCACATCCATCGTGCTGATATGTGCCAGCACCAGATTGGTGCGGCGAAGGCGGTGGGTGATCTCGGCCAGCAGCTTGGAGGTCAACCGGGGCATCTCCAGCATCAGTCGGGAGAAGTCCTTGCGCCGGATGAAACCGAGTTCGGTTTCTTCCATGGTGGTCACGGTCGCGGAACGAGGTTCGGTATCGAGCAGTGCCATCTCACCGAAGAACGAACCTTTTTCCAGCAGGCAGAGCACTACCTCGCGGCCGTCGTTGGCATACTGCGAGACCTTCACCGAGCCGCTGAGGATGATGGCCATGGCGTCGCCGATTTCACCTTCCTGCACAACGATGCTGTTCTTGCCGACATGCTTGCGGCTGACCAGCGCGCTGATAGCGGTGAGTTCCGCTTCGTCGAGTTCCGAAAACAGTGGAACGGTGCTAATAATCTCTTTCATGCATTCTCCTCCTGCTTGCGCAGCACTGAAACCGGCCAGGTGGCCAGCAGACGATTACCGATGAGTGGTCTTAACATGGAAACGGCATGGTCGATTTTCGACTTGCTGTCGATGGCCTCGACAATCAGCGGCAGGTCGCTGGAAAGGGAAAGAAAGCTGCTGGTGTGGATACCGTGCAGTCCCATGCCTTCGATACCGCGTGTGACACTGACTCCGGTCAGACCGGCTTCGCGGCAGAGATCGAGCACGGCCTGCATAGCCGGCCGTCCGTCAAGACGGTCTGATTCGCTCAGGTAGATGCGTAAAAACAATGCATCCTGCATGTGTCCCTCCACGCCCTTCGATGCTTGCCGTTTGATGCTGGTGCCGGGAGCGGGAGTCGAACCCGCACGGAGATCACTCTCCGAGAGATTTTAAGTCTCTTGTGTCTACCAGTTCCACCATCCCGGCTTTGACTGGCGTGTGAATCATGCCAACGGCTGCCGGCAGGGCAAGTAATTCGTGATGATTGACGAAAAAATAGCCGGACACAAGGGATTGTTGGGTTTACAGGGTGATTCGACGCAATGTGAGGCGTGATGTGCAGGGTATCAAGTGGAGGCAGGGGCGAGAATCGAACTCGCGAATAAAGGATTTGCAGTCCTCCGCCGTACCACTGAGCCACCCTGCCGTTCTGAGCCACTTAAGAAGAAGTCGGGGGGCAAATACCCCCCGACTGACATGGAGCGGGAAACCGGGCTCGAACCGGCGACCTCAACCTTGGCAAGGTTGCGCTCTACCAACTGAGCTATTCCCGCTTTGAGGTGGCGAATAATGCCAATCAACCGGAGGCTGTCAAGCAGTTGAATTGCCCTTTTGTCAGGTGTGTTCCGGCTTGCTATCCTCACTCCGAAATCTACCGGAAAGCATGTCCCGGTACCATTCCGATTCCATCACACCGAGGAGTAAGGCTTGGAAGAAACCAGCAACCAACGCAAGATTTATGTGATAGACACCAATGTGCTGATTCATGACCCGCATTCCCTGAGCCGTTTCGATGAACATGATGTCGTGCTGCCCATCGTGGTGCTTGAAGAGATGGACAAAGTGAAGCGCGGTTTTGAGGATCTGGCGCGCAACGTGCGCGAGGCTTCAAGGCAGCTGGAACTTATCAGTGAAGGTTGCACCGATCTGTCGAAGGGTTGTCCATTGCCCGGTGGCGGCAGCCTGTTCTTCGAGTTGAACCATCGAGCTTTGGAGATTCTGCCGGAGTCGCTGGCCAAGGGCACCGGTGATAACCGCATCATAGCCGTCACCATGTCGTTGCAGCAGGAGAACAAGGACCGTCAGGTGATCCTTGTCTCCAAGGATATCAATATGCGCATCAAGGCGCGTGCGCTTGGTCTGGTGACCGAGGATTACCGCTCCGACAAGGTGCTCGACGATATGGATGTGCTGCCGCTCGGCTATATCGAACTCGACGAACAGACCTGGGGCCTGATAGCCGACGATATGGAGGTCAGCAACGGTCCGCAGGGAACGCATTATCTGGTGAGCTGGCCGGAAGGGGGGCTGGCTCCGTTTATCAATGGATTCGTCGTACTACCGGGTGAAAAGGGCAAGGTGTTGCGCTGCACGGCAGTCGGTGAGGATGGCCGCATCCATCTGCATGATGTGCATTCCTTCCGCACCGAACGCAATGCCATCTGGGGCATCCAGGCCAAGAACTCCGAACAGAACATGGCCATGAATCTGTTGATGGACCCGGATATCGATATGGTGACCCTGCTGGGCAAGGCCGGTTCCGGTAAAACCCTGCTGGCGCTGGCCTGCGGCCTGCATCAGACGCTGGATTTGAACATCTATGACCGCATTATCGTGACCCGCGCAACGGTGCCGATGGGACAGGATATCGGCTTCCTGCCGGGTACCGAGAAGGAGAAGCTGGAGCCGTGGATGGGTGCGGTGAGCGACAATCTCTCCCTGCTGCTGGGCGACGATTTTCAGGGTCTGGGCAACAGCCTGTCGCAATACAAGATGGAGATATCCTCGCTGTCATTTGCCCGCGGGCGGACCTATATGCGGACATGGCTGATCGTGGACGAGGCGCAGAACCTTTCCCCGCACCAGATGAAGACCCTGGTGACGCGTATCGGTGAGGGTTCGAAGATCATCATTCTCGGCAACAATGCGCAGATCGATACGCCTTACCTGACCGCATATACCAATGGCCTGTCGATGGCTGCTGCGCGTTTTGCCACATGGGCCTATGCCGGACATGTCACTCTCAGGGCCAGCGAGCGCTCGCGTCTGGCGGCCTATGCCGCCGAGGTGATGTAGACGGAGGGGGGAGTCCCGCCTGCCCGGATTCGACGGGCAGGCGGTTTTTCTTCCTTACTGATGCGTGACCGGTTCCTGCGGTGTTGCCGGCGTCGGTGATTCCGGTATCGGTTGCGATGGTTCAGGTGTGCTCATGTCACCTTCCGCAGGTGTTTGATCGCTGCCTGTCTGCGGAGCAGCCGGTTCGTCAGGCGCGCTGACTGCCGGGGCTTCCGGTTCTGTCACCGGGGCTGCATCGCTTGCAGCCGGCTCATCAGTCACCGCGGGCTCATCCGGGGCTGTCTGGTTCTCAGGTGCCAGGGTGCTTTGCGCATCCACCTCTGCCTTGACGCTGGTGGCCGGTTCGCTCAGCGGCTGAAGCAGTTGGCGGGCCTGTTCAATTTTGCTGCGCGTAGTTTCATCGGCCATCATGGAAAGCTGTTCGAGTTCGAGCAGGATGCGTTTTAACTGCATCGAAACACCGTCGAGCTTGTCGCTGGTCAGTTGTGATTCCATATCACCGATGCGCGCCTCAATCTGCCCGAGTTTGTTGTTCATTGCTTCGAACGGATCGATGCGCGGTGCAGGCTGGCCCATCTGATTGGCAATCAGGGCGAGTGCGGCGATCAGCACGGCAATACCTGACAGAACAAGGGGCAGGGAGTTGCGCAAGCCACCGGATTCATGACCCGCAGCGCGGGTTTCGTTGTTTGCGTTGACGTTCTCTTCTGTACCGGTTGCCATGCTATGCCTCCTGATTGGTGACGTATCGCGAACAACTGTAGCACATGCGGTTTTTAAGTGCATGAAAAGTGCATAGCATGCGGCGTTTGATCAATCAGGGAGCATTCATGACCAGCCAGGACTCAGCCCAGCATGCGGTATCGAAGGCAGCGGGTGTGACAATGCCCGGAGAAAAACAACCGGACGGACAGTGGATCCGCGTGCGCGGGGCGCGCGTGCACAACCTGAAAAACATCAGTCTGGATCTGCCGCGTGACAAGCTGGTGGTGATCACCGGCGTGTCCGGTTCCGGCAAGTCCTCGCTGGCCTTCGATACCCTGTATGCCGAGGGGCAGCGGCGCTATGTCGAGTCCTTGTCGGCTTATGCCCGCCAGTTTCTCGGCATGATGGAGCGCCCGGATGTGGATGCCATCGAGGGCCTTTCCCCGGCGATCTCCATCGAGCAGAAAACCACCAGCCGCAACCCGCGCTCCACCGTTGGCACCATCACCGAGGTGTACGATTATCTGCGCCTGCTGTTCGCCCGGGTCGGCAAGCCGCATTGTCACGGCTGCGGCAAACCCATCACCGCTTCCAGCGCCAGCCAGATTGTCGATGAACTGGAGAAACTGCCGGAAGGCAGCAAGCTGCAACTGCTCGCGCCGATTGCTCGGGCCCGCAAGGGGGAGTTCAAGCGCGAACTGGATCGCGCCGGTATGGACGGTTTCGTGCGTGTGCGTGTGGATGGCGAGATCATGGCCATCGAGGATGTGCCGCCGCTGGAGCGCAACAAGAAGCACGACATCGAGCTGGTGGTGGATCGTGTGGTGCTCAAGGACGGCATGCGCACACGGCTGGCCGATTCCGTGGAGACCTGTCTGCGCTACGGCGACGGCGTGCTGATGGTCATGCTGGATGATCGCATCATGTCGTTCTCCGAGCGTTTCGCCTGTGCCGATTGCGGTATCTCGTATCCCGAAATCGAGCCGCGCCTGTTCTCGTTCAACTCACCGGTCGGTGCATGCCCGGCCTGTGATGGTCTGGGTGCCAAAACCGTGTTCGATCCGGAGTTGATCGTGCCGGACCCTTCCTTGTCGCTCAAACAGGGGGCCATCGCCCCGTGGTCGGGCAAGGAGACGCCGTTCTTCCAGCAGACCATGGATGCGGTATGCCGGCATCTGGGTATCGATATGAACTGCGCGTTCGGCGAACTTTCCGATAACGCGCGTCAGTTTCTGCTGTACGGCTCGGAGGGTGAGCGTATCGCCTTCCAGTTCCATGATCGCGGCGCCATCCGCGAAGTGCTGCGCCCGTTCGATGGCGTGGTATCGGGGCTGGACCGCAAGTATCGCGAAAGCACCAGTGACGAGGTGCGCGAGCAGTTGTCACATTATATCAACGATATCCCGTGCCCGACCTGCAATGGTTCGCGCCTGAACCTGGCCGCACGGCATGTGCTGATCGCAGGCTTAAGTCTGCCTGCTCTGGTGGATATGCCGCTGCGTCATGCTCGCGAATGGGTGCGCAACCTCACGCTCGGCGAGCAGGACACAGCGATCGCCGGGCGTGTGCTCGAAGAGGTGGATGCGCGCCTGGGCTTCATGATCGAGGTCGGGTTGGATTATCTCAGCCTGCATCGCACCTCCGGCACGCTGTCCGGCGGTGAGGGGCAGCGCATCCGTCTGGCCACGCAGATCGGTTCAGCCCTCGTCGGTGTTCTCTATATCCTGGATGAACCCTCCATCGGCCTGCACCAGCGCGATAACGATCGCCTGCTGGCCACGCTGGAGAGGCTGCGCGATCTGGGTAACTCGGTGATCGTCGTGGAGCACGACGAAGACACCATCCGCAGGGCCGACTGGGTCGTGGATATGGGCCCCAGGGCCGGCGAGCACGGCGGCGAGGTGGTGGTTGCCGGTCCGATCTCCGAGGTGCTGCAACATCAGGAATCGCTGACCGCGCAGTACCTGAACGGCAGGAAGTTCGTGCAGGTGCCGCAGCGTCGTCCGATTGATGATGCACATCCACGCATCGGTGTCAGTGGAGCGCGCGCCAACAATCTGCAACAGGTGGATGTCTCCTTTCCGCTGGGACGCCTGAGTTGCGTGACCGGTGTTTCCGGTTCCGGCAAGTCCACGCTGGTGCTCGACACCCTGTATCGCGCCTTTGCGCGCAAGACCCGCATGGTTCGCGAACGGGTCGGGGCGCATGACGATCTGATCGGTGCGGATCTGGTGGATAAGGTGATCGATATCGACCAGAGCCCGATCGGGCGCACGCCGCGCTCCAATCCCGCGACCTATACCGGCCTGTTCACACCGATCCGCGATATCTTCGCGCAGCTGCCCGAGGCAAGGGCGCGCGGCTACAAGCCGGGGCGTTTCTCGTTCAATGTGAAAGGGGGAAGGTGCGAATCCTGCGAGGGCGACGGCATCATCCGTGTGGAGATGCATTTCCTGCCGGATGTGTATGTGCACTGCGAAACCTGCCACGGAGCGCGCTACAATCGCGAAACGCTGGATATCCATTACAAGGGCAAGAGCATCGCCGAGGTGCTGGATATGACCGTGGACGATGCGGCGGAGTTCTTCTCGCTTATCACCAGCATCAGTCACAAGCTGGAAACCCTGCAACAGGTCGGTCTGGGTTACATCCGCCTCGGCCAGTCGGCCACCACGCTTTCCGGCGGCGAGGCACAGCGCATCAAACTGGCCAAGGAACTGGCGCGCAGAGCTACCGGCGACACGCTTTATATTCTTGATGAACCGACCACCGGCCTGCATTTCGACGATGTCGCCAAGTTGCTCGACGTACTGCATGCGCTGGCCGACCGCGGCAACACGGTGATCATCATCGAGCACAATCTCGAGGTGATCAAGACCGCCGACTGGATCGTGGATATGGGGCCGGAAGGGGGAGACAAGGGCGGTACCGTCGTCGTTGCCGGAACGCCGGAAGATGTGGTGGATTGCGAGGCTTCGCACACCGGGTGTTATCTGAAACCTTATCTGGGCTGAGGCCGTATAAAGTTATTCCGCGCCTGCTCGACCCTGTCGCGCATGCAGCAACCTTCGGCATGGTCGTTGATCAGCCCCATGGCCTGCATGAAGGCGTAAACGGTGGTCGGCCCGACAAATTTCCAGCCGCGCTTTTTCAGTTCCTTCGAGATGGCGATGGATGCATCGGAGATTGAGGCCGTCTGCGCTTCGCCCGGCGGGATTGCATCAGGTTCATAGCGCCAGAAAAAGGCCGCCAGCGAGCCTTCCTGTTGCACCATCGCCTGCGCACGCCCGGCATTGTCGATCACCGCCTCGATCTTGCCGCGATGCCGCACGATGCCCGCATCCCCGAGCAGCCGTTCGACATCATGCCCCGTGAATCCGGCGACCCCGGTTGAAATCAAACCCGCAAAACGCCGCCCTGAAGTTCTCCCGCTTGGCCAGAATGGTCCGCCAGCTCAGTCCCGACTGAAAACCCTCCAGACACAGCTTCTCGAACAGGCGTATGTCGTCATCCACTGGAAAGCCCCATTCCTCGTCGTGATAGGCGAGATAATCGGGAGCGGCTGCACACCAGTGACAGCGAGGCTTGCCGTCCGGCCCTGTCATGGTTTCGCTCATGGGTTCTATTCCTCCGCTTCGATGTGGCACAGGTTGAATCACTTCTCCATCATCCGCAATCATGCCTGCGAATGCTGCGTGTTATTCTTTACCAAATCAGGAGGAAGCCATGTATGTGACCATGAACCGATTCACCATCGATCCTGCGCACTGGGAGGATTTCGAGGCGAGGTTCCGCCAAAGGGCCGGGCTCGTGGACGGGGAACCGGGGTTTGTCCGGAACGCATTGCTCAGGCCGGTGGAGAATTCCGGCGAGCAGCACATCGTGTTCACCATGTGGGAGTCACGCGCGGACTTCGAGAACTGGACGAAGTCCGAATCGTTCCGCAAGGCGCATGAGAAGGCGCGCGAGACACCGCGCGAATGGTTTCTCGCACCGGTCAAACTGGAGGCCTTCGAGTCCACCAGCGACTGAGCAACAGGGGTGTGCTGCTTGCACGAAGCAGGGCATGTCCCTAGCTTCGCTGGTTCATTTTTCTTGGTGGAGGAAACACATGCTGAACAAGGCGACATTGATCGGAAACCTGGGCGCGGACCCGGAGACGCGCTACATGCAGGACGGTACCTGCGTGTGCAATATCCGTCTGGCCACCACCGAACGTTTCAAGGACAAGTCCGGCGAGCGTCAGGAGCGCACCGAATGGCATCGTGTAGTACTGTGGGGCAAGCTCGGCGAGATCGCCGCGCAGTACCTGCACAAGGGCTCGCAGGTGTACATCGAGGGCAAGATCGAGACCCGCAAGTGGACCAACAAGGAAGGGCAGGACGTTTACACCACCGAGATTCGCGCCAGCGAGATGAAGATGCTCGGCGGCAAGGGTGAAGGCGCTTCGCGCGGTCCGGCTCCGTCACAGGGCAACCGCCCGGCGCAGTCGAACCAGTACAACCAGTCGAACAACGACCCGTTTGCCGATTCCCCCGGCTTCGACAATGTGCCGGTTGACGACGATATCCCGTTCTAAAGTTCGCTACTGGCTTAACAACGAAACCCGCCTTCCGGCGGGTTTTTTGTTGTTGCTCTTGGACAACTTGAGCTAGCCCGCCTGAATGGCGGTCAGCGCGATGGTGTATACGATATCCTCGACATTGGCACCGCGCGACAGGTCGTTCACCGGTTTGCGCAGGCCCTGCAGCATCGGGCCGATGCTGACCACATGTGCGCTGCGCTGCACGGCTTTGTAGGTGGTGTTGCCGGTGTTGAGGTCGGGGAAAATGAAGACATTGGCCTTGCCGGCGACCTTGCTCTTCGGGGCCTTGCTGCGGCCGACCGAGGCAACCGAGGCCGCGTCGTACTGCAGCGGGCCGTCCACCACCAGATCCGGGCGCAGCAGGCGCACAAGGGCAGTGGCATCGCGCACCTTCTCGACATCGCTGCCGGTGCCTGATTCGCCGGTGCTGTAGCTGATCATGGCCACGCGCGGCTCAAGCCCGAATCGCCGCGCCGAATCCGCGCTCTGCGTGGCGATGTCGGCCAGTTCCTCGGCATTGGGCTCGGGATTGATGGCGCAGTCGCCGTACACCACCACCTCATCCGGCAGGCACATGAAGAAGATGGATGAAACCAGCTTGGCATTTTCTCTGGTGCCGATCAGCTGGAAGGCGGGTCGCACCGTGTTTGCCGTGGTATGCAGGGCGCCGGAGACGAGTCCATCCACTTCGTCGAGCGCCAGCATCATCGTGCCCAGCACCACCGTGTCCTGCAGCTGATCCTCTGCCATCTGGGCATTCAGACCCTTGTGCTGGCGAAGCGCGACCATCGGTTCGATGTAGCGCTGCCGCACCTCTTCGGGGTTGATGATGCTGATGCCTTTATCCAGCTCGATGCCCTGCGATGTGGCGACCTGATGAATCTTGTCCGGGTCGCCCAGCAGGATGCAATGCGCGATCTTGCGCTGAGCGCACTGCCAGGCAGCCATCACCGTGCGCGGTTCGTCGCCTTCTGGCAGCACGATACGGCGGGAGGCCTGAACGGCCTGCTGGATGAGTTGATAACGGAAGGCCGCTGGCGACAGGCGTGGGGTTCGCTCGATGGCACAGCGCGCCTTCAGCCAGTCAGCATCCAGATGGTCGGCCACATGATCCATGGCCTGATCGATCAGTTCGTAATCATCCGCAGCCACCTCGGTGGGCATCTGGGCCAGCCTGGCGGCTGTCTGATATGAGCTTGAACGGACCTTCAGGACCGGAATGCCGGTTTGCAGTGCCTGTGCGCAAAGCGCCATGATGCGCGGGTTCGGATTCATGTCGCCGGTGAGCAGGATGCCGGCCAGCGGTACGCCGTTCATCGCCGACATGCAGGCGGCGATGAACACATCATCACGGTCGCCCGGGAAGATCAGCAGCGTGTGTGGTTGATAGACGCTCAAGGTATTGGCCACGGTACGCGCGCACACCTCGATTCGCTGCACACGCCGATGCTGCAATTCACCGGCCTGCAATATCTCAGCCCCCAGATATTCGGCGATATCCACCATGCGCAGCGCGATCAGCGGGGTCTGCCACGGGATACCGCCGATGAAGTGGAAAGGTTTGCCGGACATGGCGACGCACAGCTTGTTCGTTGCATCCTGTATCGCCGCATCCTCCGGGCTTTGCAGGGTGTCGGCCTGCATCGCGGGATTGCCTTCGACGGGGGCACCGAGCTTGTTCAGGATCGTGCCGATCAGCGCCGTGCCGTTGGCATCGCCGAAGGCATTGGCGGCAATATCGATATAATCATCCAGATCCGCCTCCGGCTTGCCGACCAGAATCACCTCGGCATCCAGTGCCCGCGCGATGGCGGCATTCAGTCGGGTGGCATAGCCGGCATGACCGTCAGCCACCAGCCCCTCGATGATAACGATATCGGCGTGCCTGGCGCATTGCCTGAACTGTGCCACTACCTCTTCCATCAGCAGGTCGTCGGTACCGGCGCCTAGCATGGACGTGGCGCGCCTGAGGCTGATCGGACGTGGCGCCTGGATGCCGGTGATATGTTCGATCAACTGGGTGGAGCGCTCGGGGCCGTGATCGCCGTCGTGCAACTGCGCGACGGGTTTGTAGAAACCGGTATGGATGCCCAGACGGTCGAGTGCGCGGACCATGCCGAGACTGACCGTGGTCAGGCCGGCACCGGCGCCTGTGGATACAAGCATGAAGGCATGACTCATGACGGATTCACCTTTTCCTGCAGCGCTGCGTTCACATAGCGCGCAATCATCTTTTCCTCATCGGTGGCAATCACCAGCACCGGCAGCCGCGAATCGGAACGGCTGATCTGTCCGCCGCTGTGTTTGCCATGCTGCCGGTTGTTATCCTCGTCCAGCGTAGCACCGAGCATGCCAAGCAGGCCGATGGTTCTGGCCCGGATGGCGGCGGCATGCTCGCCGATGCCGCCGGTGAAGATCAGGGCATCCACATGGCCGAGCGGTACGGCAAGTGCGGCCAGCGATTTGGCCAGCCGGTAGCAGAAGATATCCACGGCAAGGGCTGCGCGCGCATCGCCGTCATCCGAGGCCTGCAACAGGGTGCGCATATCGTTACTCAGTCCGGAAAGTCCGAGCAGGCCGGACTGACGGTTCAGTGTGGCTGTGATTTCCGCCAGTGATGCGCCGCTTTGTCTGGCGATGTAGTCGTGCAGGCCGGGATCGATATCGCCGCTGCGCGTGCCCATCACCAGGCCCTCCAGCGGGGTCATGCCCATGGTCGTGTCCACGCTCACACCATCTTTAATCGCCGCCGCGCTGCATCCGTTGCCGAGATGGGCAGTGATCAGGCGGCAGTCGGAAAACTCGCGCCCGAGCAGCTTCGCTGCTTGCAGTCCCACATAATGATGGCTGGTGCCATGGAAACCGTAGCGCCGCACACCGTACTCGCTGTACCACTGATAAGGCACGGCATACAGGCTGGCGTGTTGCGGCATGGCGTGATGGAAAGCGGTGTCGAAAACGGCGATGTGCGGAACCGACGGCAGATGCTGCATCGCGTCTCTGATACCGGTCAGGTTGGCCGGATTGTGCAGCGGGGCGAGATGCGACAACGATTCGATGCCTGCAATCACATCGGTATCGAGAGGGGTGGGGGCAAAGAAACGCTCGCCACCATGCACGACACGATGCCCGACAGCTCTAATCCTGTCCTTGCCGATGGTTTGAAAGAGCATGGCAAGCATCTGCTGCATCGCGGCAGGATGATCCGCGCAGTGATGTTCGGTGTGTATGGATTCACCGTTGATACACCAGGAAAGACTCGACTCGGGCTCTCCCGGACGATCGGCCATGCCCTCGGCGAGAAGTCGTTCGGCAGGCATATCAATGACGGCCATCTTGATGGAAGAACTGCCTGTATTAATGACCAGAATCATGAAGTCTAACCTCGGACCTGAACCCTGAACCCAAAGCACTCTTATGCGCGACCGGGCTTTGCGTCGTCTGGCTCGCCAGCGGACTTAAGCTGAGCGGGCACGTACGATAAGTCTATATAGTTCGTGAGGGCATTGGTACCGGTTGGAAACAATAACAGGCAGCGCATCAGCGCTGCCAGGATGTTTATTCGCTGATAAGAATTTCCACGCGACGGTTCTTGGCGCGGCCTTCGGATGTGTCGTTGCCGGTCACCGGACGGGTGGCACCGAAGGCTCCGACCTGCATGCGCTTGGCGCTGATGCCGTAGGCCTTGAGTCCTCGCACCACACTCCATGCGCGTTCGCTGGACATCGCCTTGTTGTCTGCAACGGCCCCGGTCGATTGCAGGATGGTACGGCTGTCGGTGTGCCCGGCGATGCGAATCCTGGCTGTGGGGGACAGGGAATTGGCGAACTTACGCAATTGCGTACGCATCTCCGGCGAGGTGAAGCGTTGTCCGGAATCGAAATACAAGGTCATGACGGTCTTCCATTCGCTTGCTGCAGCCGGCATTTTGGATTCCTGTGCCACAGGAGCCTGGTTGCTTACGCTGACTGCCGGAGTCGCTACCGCCGCGACGACAGGTGCTGGATCGGCAGGCGTGCCGGGTGCGGTCGCAGACGCTTTGACCGGCGCGGCTTTGACAGGAGCAGCAACGGGAGGCTGCTCTGCTTTGCTTGCTGCGGGCTTTGCTGCGACAGGAGCCGCAGCTTTGTGAACAGGTGCTACGGCAGGAGGTGCGGCTTGAGGAGTCGGCTTGCTGACGACCGGGGCAGGAGCCTTGCGGGCGGGCTGGACTCTGGGTTGCGCGGTCTTAACAGCAGGAGGCGTTTGGCGTGACATCCCGGAAGACATGCCTTGATTGCTCTGCACGGCAGGCTGGGTATTGGTGGGACTTGCATCTGGCTGTTGCCCGAGTCTTTGCAGCTTCTCTGCCAGCCTGCGGCTCTCAAGGTTGGCCTGCATCAATTTCTTGCGATACAGACCCAGTTCCTGTTTAAGCAGATAATTGTCGATCTTCAGCTGTTTCAGCTCCTGCGAGCTCTCCGGTATCACCCACGGTTGCACCGCGTGTGAGCATGCGGAAAGGGTGAACAAGGCAAGCCCGCATAGTAGCAGGTGATGTGTCCGGGTTAGGACAAGCCGGCGCAGTGAGCTTTTCATGGCGATATGATTATCCAAAAGCATATTTTTTTCAATTATTTGCATTGGTGTGTGAATGTAACATATCCGGAGCGGTCCCCCCGTATCTCCAAATCCGCAGGCAAGCCGGTCTCTCGTCTTGCTTCTGAAGATTGATATATTGGCAACATGAAACAGGAAAGCAAACGCGGGCTCTGGTCATGGGCCTTTTACGACTGGGCGAACTCGGCCTTCGCCACGACTGTGATGGCGGGTTTTTTCCCGGTGTTTTTCAAGCAGTACTGGGCAACCGGCATGGCGGCCAGCGAGTCCACCTTCTGGCTGGGTGTGGCCAATGGTGCTTCCGGCCTGCTGGTCGCATTGATGGCGCCTTTGCTCGGGGCCGTTGCCGATCGCGGCGGGTATAAGAAAGGCCTGCTGATCTTTTTCACCCTGCTCGGTGTGGTGATGACCGGAGGCCTGTATCTGGTTGGGCAAGGCATGTGGCAATGGGCGGCGGTTCTTTACCTGCTGGCCGGCATCGGCTTTTCAGCCGGTAATGTGTTCTACGATGCCCTGTTGCCGGATGTCTCCGCGAAGTCCCGTTACGACCGTGATTCCGCTCTGGGGTATGCGTTGGGCTACCTTGGAGGCGGGCTGCTGTTCGCCGGCAATGTTGCAGCAACGCTGCATCCCGAATGGTTCGGTCTTGACGATGCGGCGCAGGCCATCCACCTGTCGTTCGCCAGTGTCGCAGTATGGTGGTTGCTGTTTTCCGTGCCATTGATGCTCTGGGTGGATGAACGCAAGCCTGACATCCGCCCTGCCATCACCACGGTGCTGCGCGAGGGCATGCAGCAGTTTATCGCCACCTTCCATCACATCCGCGGGCTGCGCACGGTGTGGATGTTCCTGATCGCCTACTGGCTGTATATCGACGGGGTAGGGACGATCGCGCGCATGGCTCTGGATTACGGCATGGCGCTCGGTTTCGATGCCGGTGTGCTGATCTCTGCGTTGCTGATCACCCAGTTCGTGGCCTTCCCTGCGGCCGTGCTGTTCGGGCGTATCGGCGAACGCTACGGGGCCCGCTCCGGTATCCTGATCGGTATCGCCATCTATGCCCTGCTGTGCATCTTCAGCATGTTCATGCGCGAGGCGCATGATTTCTACTGGCTGGCGGCGGTCTCAGGGCTCGTTATGGGAGGCGTGCAGTCGCTCAGTCGTTCGTTGTATGCCACGCTCATTCCGCACGGGCAGGCGGGTGAGTTTTTCGGCTTTTATAATATGATGGGCAAGTTCGCAGCCATCCTCGGGCCGTTGCTGATGGGTCTGGTCAGTCTGATCACGGGCAGCAACCGCCTGAGTGTGTTGGCCGTCTTGTTCCTGTTTGTGACCGGCGGACTGCTGCTGTTGCGCGTGCGCATTCACGAACACGGCGGAGCGAACAAAAAGGGCTTGGAGATGCGATGAACAAACAATTGAAAATGATAGCGGAGAATCTCGGTATCGGTGCCATGCAGCGCCATATCTTGCTGTGCTGCGACCAGAGCAAGCCGAAATGCTGCAGCCGTGAGTCCAGCCTCGAATCCTGGGATTTCCTGAAGGCCCGATTGAATGAACTGGGGCTATCCGGCAAGGGCGGCATCTACCGCACCAAGGCCAACTGCCTGCAGGTATGCATGCAGGGGCCGATCGCGGTGGTTTATCCGGAAGGGGTGTGGTATCACTCCTGCACTCCAGAGGTGCTGGAGCAGATCATCCAGCAGCATCTGATCGGCGGTGAACCCGTTGCCGAGTTCGCGTTCATGGTGCGGAAGCTCTAAATTTCCTATCTGTAACGGCTTACAACAGGAGCGGCAATCAACAACTGTCCCAAATTATCAGCGCGGCCCAACATTCCATTCTTCGCTTCTGATGAACATGCCACACCATCTTTTAGATCACTAAAACCTCTGGAAAAAATACCAACTTTTGGACATACATTTGACTGTCCGAAGCGCAAGTCGGCACATAATTTCCAGCCTCCCAGAATCGTTGTGTAGCCATCAAGAACATTTGTATAGCCATAGGAACAGGTTTCCGGGAATTCACTATTGTCCTGAGTATATGCTGTGTAGCGTTCATGATGCATACCCAGAAGGTGCCCGATTTCGTGTGCAAAGGAAAAAACAGGAAGGGCACATCCCTGATCAACGACAGTGAAAGCCTGACTTTCGATAAGTCCCAGGCCGGGAGCATCATCTGAACTTCCGCACCCAATTCCAGTATGTTTCGGGCTAATCAGCGCTACAAGGTCAGCATGATAGGTGTTTCTAAGGGCTTGAATAGCAATAGAATTCCGTAAATCCTGCCTCTGTTGATACAAGGACCGATCCAGATTAATGCCTGTTTGACAACGAGCCGTTACTTCAAACCTCACGTGCATCCTTGGGTTGTTGTAATGAGTTGCTATCTCTGAGAAAGATGCAGGCATGGCATTATTCAGGCTGGCTTCTAATTTTGCCGCATTTAAGGCGAGAATATAAGGGTTACATATAGCTGGTCGTACAACCGGGGCGATGTTTGGCACTGGATAGATGGCCAGGATGTTGATGACGGATAAAATAGGCTGTCTCCGGAGGCCTGCCGGTAACAGGGGTCTGTTCAGCGAAGTGGTTAACCGCTTGGGTTGTTGCAATGTTTGCTTAGCAGCCTCATCACCATGCTTCGTCGGGTCGGGGAAGTTACTTTGATCCAACTCGACGATCTCAGCCACGCCACTTTGCAAGGTCGGTGAAATTTCATAGACCTTGTTATCAACTTGTAGAATTCCGCTAATCGAGTTGTTAATGAATGCTAGGCTTGCATGGCCGTAGACTCGGGCCGGGATTGTCCCCTCCCATACGAGGACCCCAGTTTTCATCTTGTTAACTACGAGGTTTTCCATGCTTACTTTTGTATCGTTGAATAACTTGAGTTCAATTCCGGCATTGGCTGATGGTTTTTCTGATCGGGAAAAAAATGCTGAATCCACATTTAGATATCCGGTTCGAATGATTGTTGCCGGATTAAGTCGATCTTTTTGGGGTATGAGAAGTTTTGCGGATGGGGGAGAAGAAATCGTCAAAGCAGAAGCGTTGAGTATCAATACTTTTTGAGCATCTGCATCGGCCATATCAAATGCACATATTCCAAGTAAGAGTAAAGCCAATACAGGCTTTTTTCCTAGTATCGATCTTTCCATAATGTTCCCCCCTTTATCCTGTATTGAATATGCCAGATATGTGCGGATTCACAAGATTAATTGCAGTGATTTCGCCTCCAGAAACTGGCCAGCAGCGGGCCGGAGATATTGTGCCAGATGCTGAACATCGCGGCGGGCAGGGCGGCAAGCGGGCTGAAGTGGGCCACGGCCAGCGCCACAGCCAGTCCCGAATTCTGCATGCCGACCTCGATGCCCACCGTGCGGCAGCGTTGCACCGACTGCCCGGCAAAGGCTGCTCCCCGATAGCCGAAGAACAATCCCGAGGCATTGAGAAGCAGTACACATAGCATCAAAGCTGCGGGCATGCTCTCCAGTTGATCGTGATTCAAAGCAGTGATCACGCCGACGATCCAGGCGATAACTCCCATCGAAAACAGCGGCAGCAGATCGTCGAGCACAAATCTTCCGGGTGTCCATACGGCGCGGATCGCCACTCCCAGCAATACAGGAAGAAGTACGATCTTTATGACGCTGAACAGCAGGGGTAACGGGTCAACCGGCAGCCAGGCAGAAGCCAGCAGCCAGATCCACAGCGGTGTGAGGACCGGTGATAGCAAGGTGGAGGCCGTGGTCATGGCGACCGACAGGGCCACATCGCCACGCGCCAGCCAGGCCACGACATTGGAGGCGGTTCCGCCCGGAGCAGCACCCACCAGTATCATGCCGATGGCCAGTTCACGTGGCAGATCTGCGGCTACGGCAAGACCCCATGCGCATAGCGGCATGACGAGAAACTGCAGGGCCACACCGATGAGCAGGGGACGACCGGCGCTTTTCAATGCGAGGATATCGGCAGGCCTGAGCGTAAGCCCCATACCGAGCATCACGGCAGCAAGCATTTCCGGAATCCAGTTCCTGCCGGCGGAAGCGGTTTCCGGAAGATAGAATCCCCACAGGGCTGCAAGCAGCACCCAGAGAACAAAGCCGTCCTGTGCCCGACCCAGCCAACGGGTCATGATCCTGCTGTCAGGCATGCTCACTTTCGTGCAACAGTCTGTCTGCTTCACGACCCAGCGAGCGCCTGCGCAGCAGCAATTGCACATGGCCACCACCGTGGCTGTGCCACAGGTGGGCGGCGCGGATGCCGGCAAACAGCAGGGCGCGCACCTTGTTGGTGTTGCTGCTCTGATTCAATAGTTCGGGTTTGCCGTGCACGATGATGCGCGGTGTCATGGTGCTGATGGTTTCAGCGTACAGGGCAGCAAGGGCTGCAATGACATTGTCGTGCATCGCTCCGCCGAAATAATCGCGCTGTTTATGGATTCGGGAGATACCCTCGCCGAGTTTCGCAAGCATGTCACGGTTGCGGGATAGCTTGCGTTCCAGTGACATCATCGCCGCGCAATAGGCCATCATTTCCTTGGCCTGCTTGACATCCGTGCCGACCTGTTCTCCGGAAAGCAGGCGTTGCAACAGGATCAGCCCTGTACGTAGTTGCCCGGCTTCCGGATAGAGATGTCCGGCATGGATGCTTTCGTTGCCCGGAGTGGCAAGGATGCTTTCGATGGCTCGCTGCATCTCGGCGCTGTCCACCATGCCTTTGCGTGCGATGCCCTGCACCAGATGCGCCGCCTGTATCATGGCGGCGAGCGCCAGTACGCGGTTGCGCAACGGATGCCAGTGCTGTGCTGAAGCCTGTATCGACATCAGTGACTGAGGTGGTGCGGAAAAGGCGGCTTCAACCGATCTCGATCAGACACTCGTCGGGATTGACGTTGTCGCCGACGGCGGCGTGGATGGCCTTCACCGTACCTGATTCCGGGGCGGAAACCGGGTTCTCCATCTTCATGGCCTCGACCACCAGAACGGTTTCACCGGCCACAACCTTGCTGCCCACTTCCACATGCAGGGCGACGATGCGTCCCGGCATCGGCGTGGTGACATCCGAATCGCGCTTGGCCTTTGGACGCTTGGAGCCCTTCGAAGCCTTGCGTGCGTCGATATTGCCGTCTGCGGTGGGCACCACCTCGGTCAGGGTTTCGACCATGACCTCCTCGAGCACGTTGTCCACCTTCACATAGAACGGGCGGACATCCTCGCTCTTGTGGCCGGAGCCTTCGATCTTGATGTGGTACTGCTCGCCGTGGATGGTGATATTGAACTCGGTGGGAGCAAGCCCCGGGGTGGATGGCTGCACGGCAGTGCTGGCCTCGGCCGGCATATCGAGCGATTCAGGCTTGAAGTTGCCTGATTCGCGTTCCTCGAAGAACTCCAGCGCGATGGTGGGGAACAGCGCATAGGACAACACATCCTCGATGGACTTGGCCTTGTCGCCGACCTCGCGGGTCAGAGCGTCCAGTTCAGGTGCGATCATGTCGGCAGGGCGCACATGGATGGCTTCTTCATCTCCCAGCGCCATACGGCGTACTTCTTCGTTGACCTCGCCCAGCGGACGGCCGTACATGCCCTTCAGATAGCCCTTGGTCTCATTGGTGATGACCTTGTACTTCTTGCCGGACACCACGTTCAGCACGGCCTGCGTGCCGACGATCTGGCTGGTCGGGGTGACCAGCGGCGGATAACCGAAGTCCTTGCGCACGCGGGGGATCTCGTCGAGCACCTGATCCATCTTGTCCAGCGCGCCCTGGTCGCGCAGCTGATTGGCCAGATTGGAGATCATGCCGCCCGGAATCTGGTTGACGAACACGCGTGTATCCACGCCGGTGACATGTGATTCAAAGCGGGCGTATTTCTTGCGCACTTCACGGAAATAGGCGGCGATGTCCTGCAGCGCGAGGATGTCGATGCCGGTGTCGTATCCGGTGCCGGCGAAGGCCGCAACCATGGACTCGGTGGCCGGGTGGCTGGTGCCGCCTGCCAGCGGGCTGATGGCGGTATCGATGATATCGCATCCTGCATGCACGGCTTCCCACTGCACCATTTCGGCCACGCCGGAGGTGGCATGACAATGCAGATGCACAGGGATGGAGATCGCTTTCTTGATGGCCAGCACCAGCTCGCGGGTAGAGGTCGGGGTCAGCAGGCCGGCCATATCCTTGATGGCCAACGTGTTGCAGCCGAGTTCCTCGAAACCACGGGCCAGCTCGACATAATGCTCAAGGGTATGCACAGGGCTGACGGTATAGCTGATCGCTCCCTCGGCATGCTTGCCGTTGGCCTTAACCTGGGCCACGGCGGTACGCACATTGCGCAGATCGTTCATCGCATCGAAGATGCGGAACACATCCACGCCGTTGGCCGCAGACATATCCACGAACTTCTTGACCACATCGTCGGCATAATGGCGATAGCCGAGCAGGTTCTGGCCGCGTAGCAGCATCTGCAGCGGGGTATTCGGCATGGCCTTCTTTAACTCGCGCAGGCGGATCCACGGGCCTTCCTTCAGATAGCGCAGGCAGGTATCGAAGGTGGCTCCACCCCAGGCCTCGACCGACCAGTAGCCGACGGCATCCAGCTTTTCGCAGATGGGCAGCATATCGTCCAGCCGCATACGCGTGGCCAGCAGCGACTGATGACCGTCGCGCAGCGCAAGTTCAGTGATTGCCAGTTTCTTCTTGTGTACTTTTGTCATGCTTGGTTCCTTTTTCTTGGTCTGTCTGCCTGAGTGGAGGCGTTTAAAGTCCGGCGTGCGCAGCAATGGCGACGGCTACCGCCGCCGCAATATCCTCGCGCGCTTCATAGGGTTTGTAATCGAGCAGTTCAGGATGCTCGTCGATAAAACCGGTATGGAACTCGCCGCGTGAAAAATCGTTGCTGGCCACGATCTGCCGGTAGTAGGGCAGGGTGGTGCGCACACCGCGGATGTCGTATTCATTCAGCGCGCGCAGCGCACGGCTCACTGCATGCGACCAGTCGGCACCCCACACGGTCAGCTTGGCGCACATCGAATCGTAATGCGGCGGAATGGTATAGCCCGGATACACACAGCCATCCACACGCACGCCCGGGCCGCCCGGAGAAAAATAACGGGTCAGGGTGCCGGGAGTGGGCAGGAAGTTGTTCTTCGGGTCCTCGGCATTGATGCGGAACTCGATGGCGAATCCGTTGAAGCTCAGATCCTCCTGTTTAAAGGGGAGGTATTCGCCTGCGGCGATACGGATCTGCTGGGCCACCAGATCGACACCGGTGATGGTTTCGGTGATCGGATGTTCCACCTGCAGGCGCGTGTTCATTTCCATGAACCAGAAGTTGTGGTCCTTATCAACCAGAAACTCGACGGTGCCTGCGTTGGCGTAGTTCACCGCCCTGGCGGCCTTCACAGCGATCGCTCCCATCTTTTCGCGCAATGCAGGGGTCAGATACTGACTGGGAGCGATCTCGATCAGCTTCTGATTGCGCCGCTGGATCGAGCAGTCGCGTTCGAACAGGTGCACACAGTTGCCGTGCGTGTCAGCCAGGATCTGGAATTCGATATGGTGCGGCTCGACGATGCACTTCTCCATGAAAAGCTCGTCAGAGCCGAAAGCAGCCATGGCTTCACGCTGGGTGATCACATAATTCTCGCGCAGCTGTTCATCGTTGTCGCAGCGCCGGATGCCCCGCCCGCCACCGCCTGCGGCTGCCTTGAGCATCACCGGATAGCCCATGTCGTTGGCCATCCCGAGGGCTTCAGGGATGCCTTTCAGCGCAGACTCGGAGCCGGGAATCACCGGAACACCGGCAGCGATCATCGCGGCACGTGCCTTGATCTTGCTGCCCATATCCTCGATGGCATCAGGGGAGGGACCGATATAGACCAGACCTGCCTTTTCCACTTCACGCGCGAAATCGGCATTTTCGGACAGAAAGCCGTAACCCGGATGCACGGCATCGCAGCCGGCCTCCAGCGCGATATTCACAATGCGGTGGATGTTCAGATAACTCTTCACCGGATCGGGGCCGATCATCACAGCGCGATCGGCTTTCTTCACATGCAATGCATGCGCATCGGCATCCGAATAGATGGCAACCGAGGCAATACCCAGTTCACGGCATGAACGGATAATGCGGATAGCACACTCACCACGATTGGCGACCAGAATTCGTTTAAACAAAGGCATACTCCTCATCCGGCGTTCTGAAGAGCGGGCATACTATCCTGCCCTTGGCTGCACCACAAACGGCGGGCGGCAGGGGTGGCTTAGCGTCTGATATAAACGGTTTCGCCAACGCTTGCGTGATCGAAAAGCTCGATGACGTCCCGGTTGCGCATGCGGATGCAACCATGCGAGGCAGGTGTGCCGATCAGATCCTCGCGGTGAGTACCATGGATATAGATATAACGCGACAGGGTATCCACCCGGCCGCGGCGGTTGATGCCTGTCTGGCAACCGGTCAGCCACAGGATGCGGCTGAGGATCCAGTCACGCTGCGGATCGTCGATCGCGGCATCGTAGTCACCGATCGCTTTACGGCCCACGAAGGCTGTGTTCTCAGCTTCACCGGCACCGATCTTCACTGCGATGCGATGTCTGCCCATCGGCGTCTGCAGGCTGTTTCTGACGTTCCCGCAACCCTTTTCCGCAGTGGATACCGGGTAACACACACACACACCGCTTGCTCTGCGGTGAATCAGGGTCTGCTGCGAGATGCTGACAATGATCATGGGGCAAGCATAACCGGCGTGTGCAGCTTTGGCTTGTGCCGGCGGGGTGTTTGCCTACAATGGCATCCGGTTTTCCGCTCTGCGATGTGTCGGAGCCAACAACATCTATCAGGAGTCGACATGGATATCGACAAAATCCCTCCCGGCAATAACCCCCCGGAGGACATCAATGTAATCATCGAGGTGCCGCAGCACGCCGATCCGGTCAAGTATGAGCTCGACAAGGATTCGCGCGCCTTCTTTGTCGATCGCTTCATGCATACGGCCATGCATTATCCGAGCAATTACGGTTTTGTGCCCAACACCCTGTCAGAGGATGGTGATCCGGTGGACGCACTGGTGGTCTCCACATTCTCGCTGATCACCGGTTGCGTGATCAATGCCCGCCCGGTCGGCGTGCTGCTGATGGAGGACGAGAAGGGACTGGATGCCAAAGTGCTGGCTGTTCCTTCATCGCATCTGAAGCCTGTCTACGATCATGTGCAGGGTCCGGAGGACATGCCGCGTTTCCTGCTCGATCAGATCCAGCATTTCTTCGAGCACTACAAAGACCTCGAATCCAACAAATGGGTGAAGGTTGTCGGCTGGCGCGATGCCGCTGCAGCCAAGAATGAAGTGATGGAATCCATTGCCCGCTTCAAGGCACAGGGCAAGGGTTGAAATCCTATTAGGACTCGATAGAGCAGCGGCGGCCTTGACGGGCCGCCGCTGCTTTTTGCTACTTCCGGTCAGGTTGCAGCGCACAAAGTAATCAATATATTCGCAATATGGTGCGTCCGGTTATTGTTATGTCCAATGCCGGAAGCCGAGTGGAAAATCTGGTTTAGGGAGGGTTTATGGAGCAGACGGCGATTCCGGTGATCATGGGTGTTGCGGGGCTGATAGCGGCATTTCTGTTGTTTCGGGTGGTGCTGCGCTACGCGCCCGGAGAGGGTAAGGTGGCCGAGATCGGCGCTGCTATCCATCTTGGTGCGATGGTGTTTCTGCGCCGTGAATATTCCATCCTTGCCGTATTTGTCGCCGTGGTTGCCGTGTTGCTCGCCATGAGCCTCGGTACAAACACCACCATCGCCTTTCTAGCGGGTGCAATATGCTCGGCGCTGGCCGGATATTGCGGCATGTTCGCGGCCACACGCGCCAATGTCCGGACGGCTACAGCGGCCAGCAACAGTGGACAGTCCGAAGCCCTGACCGTTGCCTTCTACGGCGGCTCGATCATGGGTCTGACCGTGGCGGCACTCGGCCTGTTCGGACTCGGAACGCTTTACCTGCTCTTCGGCGGCGACCCTGAAACAGCACATGCCATCCACGGTTTCGGTATGGGCGCATCTTCGGTAGCTCTGTTTTCGCGTGTCGGCGGCGGGATATTCACCAAGAGTGCCGATGTCGGCGCCGATCTGGTCGGCAAGGTGGAGGCCGGCATTCCTGAAGACGATCCGCGCAACCCTGGCGTGATCGCCGATAATGTCGGCGACAATGTCGGCGATGTGGCGGGGATGGGTTCGGATATCTTCGAGTCCTACTGCGGCGCGATCATCGCCACCATCGCCATGGCCTCGACGATGACGTTTGACGCCATTCAATCGCTTGGTTCACAGCAGAATCTGATGTTCCTGCCGCTGGCACTGGCCTCTGCCGGACTGGTCTGCTCGCTGCTCGGTATCGGACTGGTGCGCATCTTCTCGCATCGCGACCCGCAACTGGCGCTGCGTATCGGCACCATCGGTGCCTCATTCCTGTTCATCGCTGCAGCAGCACTGGTGATCAATGCCGTGGATATCGCCATGGGTGTATGGGGTGCGGTGCTTTCCGGTGCCGGCGGCGGCATCATCATCGGCATGATCACCGAGTATTACACGGGTGGTAAACCGGTACGCGATATCGCCCAGTCCGGCGAGACAGGACCTGCCACGGTGATGATCTCGGGTCTGGCCATCGGTATGCAGTCGGTAGTGGTTCCGGTATTCACCATCTGCGCGATCATCTTCATATCCACGCATCTGTGCGGCCTGTACGGCGTCGGCATCGCTGCTGTCGGCATGCTGGCCACCGTCGGTATGACCATGGCGATCGATGCCTATGGGCCGGTGGCGGACAATGCCGGTGGTATCGCCGAGATGTCCGGCATGAGCAAGGAGACCCGGCGTATCACCGATTCGCTGGATGAACTGGGCAACACCACGGCAGCCATCGGTAAGGGCTTCGCCATCGGTGCCGCGGCATTGGCGGCACTGGCCATCATCACCGCCTATGTGCAGACCGTATCGCTGCATGTGCAGGATTTCGCATTGCTGCTCAACGATCCTGTCGTGTTGATCGGGCTGTTCATCGGCGGTGTGTTCCCGTTTCTGGTGGCCTCGCTGACCATGACGGCGGTGGGCGACGCGGCGTTTGAAATGATCAAGGAGATCCGCCGTCAGTTCCATGAGATTCCGGGCCTGATGGAGGGTACGGGCATACCAGATCATGCCAGCTGTATCAGTATCGCCACCGATGCGGCACTGAAAAAGATGATCCTGCCCGGTGTGCTGGCCGTGACCGCACCTGTGGTGGTCGGTTTCGGTCTGGGACCTGAAGCACTCGGTGGTATGCTGGGCGGAGCGCTGGTGGGTTGCGTGCTGCTGGCCCTGACCATGGCCAATGCCGGCGGTGCCTGGGACAATGCGAAAAAGCATGTCGAGAAAGGGCACTACGGAGGCAAGGGTTCGGATGTGCACAAGGCGACGGTGGTCGGCGATACCGTCGGTGATCCGTTCAAGGATACCGCAGGACCTGCAATGAATATTCTGATTAATGTGATGGCCATCGTATCGCTGGTGATAGCACCGCTGCTCGGATAGCGGCCATATTTACATACCCTAGGGGTTGAAGATGGATAATGCGAATAATCTAAAAGAGAACCTGCAGGATGGCGCATCCTGGATGCGCCTGTTGTTCATGCTGCTGTTTGCCGTGATCTACAGCGTTGCCGAGGTGGTGCTGGCCATGGTGGTGGTCTTCCAGTTCCTATGCGTGCTGGCCACCGGCCGGAAGAACGCTCAGGTGCTGGCCCTCGGCGCACAGCTTTCCACCTTTATCTATCAGGTGTTGCGCTATCTCACCTACAACTCGGATGAGCGCCCTTATCCGCTCTCCGATTGGCCTGTCGAGGTGCCTGCTGCCCGGGTTGCAGATGAAGTCACAGAGGCTTCCGAAGCTGCGGCACCTGCGAAGGCAGAGCCGAAAAAGGCGGTAGCGAAGCGTAAACCTGCGACACGGAAGGCAACACCCAGGGCACGCAAGAAAGCCGATGAGGGTTCGGGGCCGGCAAACACCAATTGACAGCCACCATGAGCGGGATCGAACTGGACCTGGCAGCCGAATTTCCACTGCGTGAAGGCCTGTTGTATCTGAACCATGCTGCGGTCGGGGTATGGCCGAAGCGAACGGCTGAGGCGGTCAAAGCGTTTGCAGATGAAAACCTGCATCAGGGAGCACAGGACTATCCGCGCTGGATGCAGATGGAACAATCCCTGCGCAGGCGGTTGGCCGGCCTTGTCGGCGCACCTTCGGCTGCCGATATCGCACTGTTGAAGAACACCTCCGAAGGGCTCTCCCTGATCGCCTCCGGCATTGATTGGCATGTGGGCGATAATATCGTGATCAGCAACAGGGAATTCCCGTCCAACCGCATGGTCTGGGAATCGCTTGCGGTGCGTGGGGTGGAACTCAGGCAGGCCGATATCTCCGGGGATGATCCGGAAGGGGCCCTGATAGCCTGCATGAATGCACAAACCCGTCTGCTCAGTGTTTCCTCGGTGCAGTTCGCCGATGGCTTGCGACTTGATCTGAATCAACTCGGTGCTGCCTGCCGGCAGCACGAGGTGCTGCTCTGTGTGGATGCCATCCAGAGTCTCGGGGCACTGTCCTTCGATGCCGTGTCCTGCAAGGCCGATTTTGTGGTCGCAGACGGGCATAAATGGATGCTGGGGCCGGAAGGTGTGGCGGTGTTTTATTCGCGCCCCGCAGCACGCGAGCAGTTGAAGTTGAGTCAGTTCGGCTGGCATATGGTCGAGCATTACGGGGATTTCGACAGGCAGGAGTGGCAGCCGGCGAAGAGCGCGCGGCGTTTCGAACCGGGCAGTCCGAATATGCTGGGTATTTGCGCGCTGGATGCCTCGCTGAGCCTGTTCGGCGAGGTCGGCATGGGAGCGGTCGAGGAAGGTGTGCTGCAGGGGGCATACTGGCTGACCCGCAGCGTGCTGGAAGATGAGCGGCTTGAACTGCTTTCGCCTGCACAGCCTGAACGTATGTCCGGCATCGTCAGCTTGCGCAGGCACGATCTGGATGCAGCAGGCCATGCGGCTCTGTACCGCTACCTGATGGAATCAGGCGTGATCTGCGCGCTGCGCGGCGGCGGCATCCGCTTTTCGCCACACTTCTATACACCGATGAACCAGCTGGAAGAGGCCCTTGATAGGGTTGTCTGCTTCCATCCGGCGGCTTGAAAGCAGCGATTTTGCAACCCGATCCGGGGACAATCATCGCTTTGCATGCGGCAGAGGGGGAAGGTAGGCTGCGCAGCCTTGAATTCCGGAGGTTTCACAACCATGACAGAACGCACGCGTTGCAGTGACTTTTCAGCCGCGAACATCGGCCAGCAGGTTCGCCTGAACGGTTGGGTACAGACCAATCGCGACCACGGCGGTGTGACGTTCCTCGATATCCGCGACCGTTACGGACTCGTGCAGATCGTTGTCCATCCGGATTATCCCGAAACCCATGATCTGGCGCATTCCCTGCGTCAGCAGGATGTCGTCGAAGTCACGGGCCGGGTGGTTGCTCGTTCGCCCGAGACCGTGAACGCCAAACTGGCCACCGGCGAGATCGAAGTGTCCGCCCTGAATATCCGCGTGCTGAACCGTGCGAAGACCCCGCCGTTCACGCTGGACGACGATTGTGACGCAGGCGAACAGCATCGTCTCGAATACCGCTATCTCGATCTGCGCCGTCCGGTCATGCAGCGCCGTATGGTGCTGCGCCACAAGGTGACGCATGCCGCACGCACCTTCCTTGATTCGCAGTCCTTTCTGGAGATCGAGACCCCGATCCTGAATAAGTCCACCCCTGAAGGCGCCCGCGATTATCTGGTGCCCAGCCGCACCTATCCGGGTTCCTGCTTTGCTTTGCCGCAGAGTCCGCAGATCTTCAAACAGCTGCTGATGGTGGCCGGCATGGACCGCTACTTCCAGATCGCCCGCTGCTTCCGCGACGAGGATCTGCGCGCCGACCGCCAGCCTGAATTCACCCAGGTGGATCTGGAGATGTCGTTTGTCGAACAGGATGATGTGATGGCTGTGGCCGAAGGGTTGATTTCGGCCATGCTGGAAGCCGGCACGGGCGTGAAGCTGGATATCCCTTTTGCCCGCATCAACTACCATGAAGCGATGGACAAGTACGGCCTCGACAAGCCCGACCTGCGCTTCGGCCTGCCGCTCACCGATATCTCCGATCTGATGCGCAAGGTGGAGTTCAAGGTGTTCCGCGAGCCCGCCGAGAAGGGGGGGCTGGTCAAGGTATTGCATGTGCCGGATGGCGGGTCGCTTTCGCGCAAGCAGATCGATGACTACACCAGGTTCGTCGGCATCTACGGAGCCAAGGGTCTGGCCTGGATCAAGGTGAACGATATCACCAGCATCCCGGACGGCCTGCAATCGCCGATCGTCAAGTTCCTGCCTGCCGAGGTGCTGCGCGAGATTCTCGATCGCGTGGATGCCAAGGATGGTGATCTGCTGTTCTTCGGCGCCGGTGATGCCAAGGTGGTCAACGATGCGCTGGGCAATCTGCGCAACGAACTGGGCCGCGATATGGGTCTGTACGACACTACCGCGCAGAGTTTTGTCTGGGTGGTGGAATTCCCGATGTTCGGCTGGAATGCCGATGAAAAGCGTCTTGAGGCGCTGCATCATCCGTTTACCGCACCGTTCGCCGAGGATATGGGCATGTTGCGCACCGAGCCGCTGGCCATGCGTTCGCAGGCCTACGATCTGGTCTGGAACGGTACCGAGATCGGCGGCGGCTCGATCCGTATCCACGATCAGGAAATCCAGGCTGCTGTGTTCGATGCCCTGGGCATCAGCGAAGCGGAGGCGCAGTCGAAATTCGGCTTCCTGCTCGATGCGCTGCAGTACGGCGCCCCTCCGCATGGAGGTCTGGCTTTCGGTCTGGACCGTGTGCTGGCACTGATGAACGGTACCGATTCGATCCGCGATGTGATCGCATTTCCGAAGACGCAGCGCGCTGCCGATCTGATGTGTCAGTCGCCGTCCGAGGTTTCCGATGCACAGTTGCACGATCTGGGATTGCGTCGCAGCCGTCTGCCATCAGCCTCCTGAAAGTCTTCCTCTCCGGCTTTGACAAGCTCAGTCAAACAGTCGAAGATGCCTTCATGAGGTTGGGTGTAGCTGGATTTGTGATTGCTGTGATGTTGTCGTCTTGTGCGACAACGCCGCCGGTACAGGAAATGGCCGATGCCCGTTCGGCTATTCAGGCCGCCAGAGAGATTCCGCGCACCAACCTGCCGGCAGAGCTGGCCCTGAAGAGTGCGGAGCAGATGCTGGCCGAGGCTGCAGATGCCATCCGCAAGGAGCATTACGAGCAGGCCAGGCAGATAGCACTGGCTGCCAAGCGTAAGGCGCAGAGCGCGGTGCAGTACAAGCAGAAGCCCTGATCGCCTACCGGTACCCGCGCAATCACCCATTCAAAAAAATAATGTAAAGCAAAGAGGTATCAGATGAACACCCCAACGATCAAAGCGCCGGCAAACGGCCGGAAAATCTCCATGGGAAAAGACGGCAAGCTGCAAGTGCCGGATCAACCGATCGTCGCCTATATCGAAGGAGACGGTACCGGCCGTGATATCTGGCGCGCCTCGCAGCGCGTTCTCGACGCAGCCGTGGAGAAGGCCTATGCGGGCAAGCGCAAGATCGCCTGGATGGAAGTCTATGCCGGCGAGAAGGCCTGGAACCTTTTCGGCAAAACCGATGATGCCTGGCTGCCGCAGTCCACACTGGATGCCTTCACCGAGTATCTGGTGGGTATCAAAGGCCCGCTGACCACACCGATCGGCGGCGGTATCACCTCGCTGAATGTGGCCCTGCGCCAGAAGCTCGATCTCTATACCTGTCTGCGTCCTGTGAAGTATTTCGATGGTGTGCCGAGCCCTGTGAAGCATCCGGAAGATGTGGATATGGTGATCTTCCGCGAGAACACCGAGGATATTTACGCAGGTATCGAGTGGGCTGCAGGCTCCGATGAAGTGAAGAAGGTGATCGCCTTCCTGCAGAACGAGATGGGCGTGACCAAGATCCGCTTCCCCGAGACCTCGGGCATCGGTGTCAAACCTGTATCGAGCGAGGGTACGGGACGTCTGGTGCGTGCCGCTATCCAGTACGCCATTGATAACAAGCGCAAGTCCGTGACCCTGGTGCATAAGGGCAACATCATGAAGTTCACCGAGGGTGGCTTCCGCAACTGGGGCTACGAAGTGGCCAGGAAGGAATTCGGCGCGGTGGAGATCGATGGCGGCCCGTGGTGCAAGCTTCCCAACGGCATCGTGATCAAGGATGCGATCGCCGATATCGCATTGCAGCAGGTGCTGACGCGCGCCACCGAGTTCGATGTGATTGCCACGTTGAACCTGAACGGCGACTACATATCGGACGCTCTGGCAGCCCAGGTGGGCGGTATCGGTATCGCTCCGGGTGCGAACATCAACTACCTGAGCGGCCATGCCATCTTCGAGGCCACCCACGGTACTGCACCGAAATATGCCGACAAGGACATGGTGAATCCGTCTTCGGTCGTACTCTCCGGTGAGATGATGCTACGCTACATGGGTTGGACCGAAGCGGCTGACATGATCCTCAAGGGCATCAACGGCGCGATTGCGGCCAAGACAGTGACCTACGACTTCGAACGTTTGATGAAGGGTGCCACCAAGGTATCCACCTCTGAGTTCGGCGATGCCGTGATCAGCCATATGGATGATGAGGCAAAAGAAGCCGATCAATACGATCAATTGGCCGAGAGCTTTGTGGAGTTCTTCGAATCCGGTGCCGAGAAAACCTCGGCATTTGCGCAGACAGCGCTGGAGCGGGCTCGTCGAAACCTGACAGCTGCAGGTGCATTCAGCGAAGAGCAGGGCCAGAAGCTGAAGAAGTTCATGGAGCGCGATTTTGCGACCATGGCCAGCGAGATGCGCGATGAAGCCCGCGAAAAGCTTGATCCCAGCCGCCTTGGTGCAGGTGCTCTGGCTTCGATTGCCGGATTGCTGCGCGGCGCGGGTTCACTTCTTTCCGATGTGGCCAATCGTGCTGATCGCAATCTGAAGTGCCGTTCGGGTGAGGTGACCAGTGCAGGTACCCTGATCTGTATCGCCTGCGGGCATGAGATCCACAAGAAGAAGACCGGTCGTGTGCCGCCGTGTCCGAAGTGCCATGCCACAGAGTTCAAGAAAACTTACTGAACACAGGGTTGCTGAAATCAAAGGCCGCACTGTGAAAACTGTGCGGCCTTTTTCATTTATTGGGGTCGGCTACTCGCAGATCAGAGATGGGATTTGGCGAACTACCGGCAATGGTCACGATGAACTCCCGGTACTGTGAGTTCCCGGTCCCGTCCATGAGATGCCGGGCGGCAGGTCCGTGTTCTCAGAGCAGGTCGAGGGTGCGGTCCAGGCCGCCGTGGGACAGGGAGTAGGGGGCGAGTTCGCGCACCCGGGGTTTGGCATGGAAGGCGATGCCCATGCCGGCGGTCTCGATCATCGGTAGATCGTTGGCACCGTCGCCGATGGCGATGGTCTGCTGCAGCGGGATGTCCCACTCCTGTGATTTGCTCAGCAGGGCACGGCGTTTGGATTCGGCATCCACGATGCTGCCGATAAAGCCGCCGGTGAGTTTGCCGTCCACGATCTCCAGCTCATTGCCCTGCGCGAAATCCAGCCCTAGCTTTTTGCGGAAATGTTCGGTGTAAAAGGTGAAGCCGCCGGATACCAGACCGGTCTTCCAGCCGTGCGCCTGCAGGCCGCGAATCAGGTTTTCGGCACCGTCGGTCAGTCGGATGCGTTCGTCCAGCACGGTTTGCAGTACGGATGCATCCAGCCCCTTGAGCAATTTGACGCGTTCGGTGAACGAGGCGACAAAATCCAGTTTACCCTCCATGGAGAGTTGGGTGATGGCCGCAACCTGATCCTTGATGCCCATGAAATCCGCAATCTCATCGATACATTCGCACTGGATCAGGGTTGAATCCATGTCCATCAGCAACAGGCCCGGAGCCGATAATCGGGGGGAGGGTTTCAGCGAGGTAACGACAATATCAACCTTCAGGCGTTCGGAGAGCGGGCGCAGCCTCGCGTTCATGGTGCGTGCATCCACATCGCCGGAAAGCAGCATGCGGCAATAACCGGGCTGTGTGCTCAGATGCAGCACGCCGATGCGCTCCAGCATCAGCGATTCGCAGATCTCCTTGAAGGTGTCGTAATCGTCACAGCCGAAAATATGCGCGTTCACATGGGCGCTTTCCAGCTCCGACTGCCAGATATCCAGTCGTTTGCCCTGCTGCATGCTGATGCGCATCTGGATCTCCGAAAGTGTGGCGCAGCCATAATGTTCGCGCAGTCGCCATGCATCGTGCGTGTTGCACACCAGCAGCCTGCCGCCACCCGGTGTCGCAATGACGGGTGATTTCATTGCAATAGGTAGATCGAAGAATGGAGGTAGCAGGAAATTGCTCAGCATGAAGTTTTGTCCTTGGGTTAGGTGCTGCCGTAAGGCTAAAACAGGGGCTAAAAAATAACCACAGGGCCGGGCTTATGGATTCAGCAACTCGTCGAGGAAATCGCAGGCGAGCTTTAGGCCCTCGCGTTCGCTGTTCCAGCTCTTCAGCAGGGTCAGGTTGCCGTCGGGCGTGAGGCGGAAGCGTTTGGGTTCGCGCTGCACGCGCATCAACAGCTTGCCGGGATCGATGGGGGATGTGGCGGTGAAGTTGAAACGGACGCCGCTGGCTGACATATCCAGTCGGCTCAGACACAAGTTCGCAGCACGCCAGCGCAGGCGTGCAGCTTCCAGGGCCAGACGCGCGGCATCCGGCAGCTTGCCGAAGCGGTCGGTAAGCTCCTCGAACAACATGGAGGCCTGTTCGTCCGAGGCGATCTGGGCGATGCGACGGTAGATGCTCAAACGCTCCCCGATCTGCGGGATGTATTCCGGCGGCAGCGTGGTGTTGGCGGAGAGGCGCGTCTCCACACGCGATTTCGGTTTCGTCGGGGTGCCGCGCGATTCGGCCACGGCGCGCGCCAGCATATCGAGATACAGGTCAAGCCCGATGGCTTCGATCTGGCCGGACTGCTGCTCGCCGAGCAGGTTGCCCGCGCCGCGGATCTCCATGTCGTGGCGGGCCAGCATGAAGCCTGCGCCCAACTCCGTGTGCTGGGCGATGGCCTGCAGCCTTTCGCGGGCATCAGGGGTCATGGCACGGGCATCGGGGGTGAACAGGTAGGCATAGGCCTGATGATGACTGCGGCCCACGCGGCCACGGATCTGGTGCAGCTGCGCCAGGCCCAGCATATCGGCGCGCTCGACGATCAGGGTGTTGGCATTGGGCACATCAAGGCCCGATTCGATGATGGTTGTGCACACCAGCACATGCAGTCGCCCTTCGTAGAAATGCATCATCTGCCGGTCCAGTTCCGCAGGGCTCATCTGGCCATGCGCGATACCGATTTCGGCCTCCGGAATTTCATCGCGCAGGCGGGCTGTGATGCGCTCGATGCTCTTCACATGGTTGTGCAGGTAATACACCTGCCCGCCGCGATACATCTCGCGGCGGATGGCCTCGTTGGCCAGATGCGGATCGAAGCTGGTCACCATGGTGCGGATCGGTTCGCGCTCGGCGGGTGGTGTGCTGATGATCGATACGCTGCGCAGACCGGACAGGGTCTGGTGCAGGGTGCGTGGGATGGGGGTGGCGGTGAGGGTGAGCAGATCGCAATCGGCATGCAGCGATTTGAGCTTTTCCTTGTGCTTCACGCCGAAGCGCTGTTCCTCATCGACGATCACCAGACCGAGATCGGCGAACTCGAAGGTTTCCGAAAGCAGTTTATGCGTGCCGACGATGATGCGCGTCTTGCCATTCTTCAATTCGCGGGTGATGCGCTCGGTTTCCCCTTTGCCCTGCAATCGCGTCATCATCTCGATGCCGAAGCCCGTGCCCGAGAAGCGCTCGACGAAATTCGCAAAGTGCTGATTGGCCAGCACAGTGGTCGGTGCCAGCACGGCGACCTGCCGCCCGCAGCGCGCCACGGTGAATGCGGCGCGCATAGCGACCTCGGTTTTACCGAAGCCGACATCGCCGCACACCACGCGATCCATCGGCGTATCGGCCGCCAGATCGCGCAGGATGGCATCGATGGCATCCACCTGATCGTCGGTTTCCTCGAACGGGAACCGGGCTGCAAACTCATCGTAATCGCCTGCCGCTTCGCCTTTGAGCAGAGCAGGGGGGCGGCGCACCTTTTTGCGTGCGGCTTCCGTGTCGATCAGTTCATGCGCCATGGCCAGCAGGTCGCGCTCAACACGCTGGCGGGTGCGCTTCCATTTATCCGAGCCGAGTTTGTTGAGCTGCGGATTATCTTCACCGGTATAGCGATGCAGACGGTCGAGATCCTCGACCGGTACATAGATGCTGGCCTCTCCATCGTATTCGATATGCAGGAAGTCGGCGTGCAAATCGCCTGAGGGCAGGCTGACCAGACCCTTGTAGCGGCCTACACCATGATCCTCGTGCACCACGGCATCGCCGATGGCCAGTTCCTGCAGGGATGAGAACACATCTGCACGGATCAGCGATGCACCGCGGCCGCGTTTGCGTGGCAGGCGTTGCCCGAGCAATTCCCGGCCGGTGAGCAGGGCGATCTTTTCCTTCTCCAGCAACATACCCTGATCGATGAATCCGAGACAGGCGGCAATACCCCTGGCTGGAATATCGAACAGGCCACGGCAAGTATCGGCTTTCTCTGCGCCCGGAAGAGCGCTGCATGCCTCCAGCATGCGTTCCTGCTGGCCGGGGCCATGCGCTACCAGCAGCAGGCGCCAGCCATTGTTCAGTCGCTCTGCAAGGGCCTGCTGCATGGCATGCAGGGGCTGGCGTTCCGACTGGAAATCGGCCAGTGATGGCGGCATGGAAATGACTTTGCAAGCAGGAACGGCAGCTGAGCGGAGCGGGGTTTCGACTGCGTATAGCTCCTGCGGGCTGATCAGCGGTTCATTGCCGGTGCGCACCATATCGAACTGGTTGCGCACCTGTGCGGCAAAGGTCAGACGGGATGAATCGATATCTTCGGCGGCAATCGCGGGCGTTCCTTCCGGCAGGTAATCCTTCAGTCGGGCGGTGCTTTCGTAGGCTAGCGGCAACAGGGACTCGATACCCGGATGCGGCCTGCCGGCTTCGGCGGAGGTGAGCATCGGATGCTTGCGCAGATGCGGAAAGCGCGCCCGGAAGGCGGCGGCAAAGGTCTGTTTGCCGGCCTCATCGAGGATCACCTCGCGTACCGGTACGGAAATGAACTGATCCAGGGTTTCTGCAGAGCGCTGGGTTTCCACATCGAAGCGACGGATGGAATCGACGGTATCGCCGAACATATCCAGCCGCAGCGGCTGATCCTCGGTGGCCGGCCAGATGTCGAGGATGCCGCCTCTCGCAGCAAACTCGCCGCGATCAAGCACGCGTTCGGTGCTCCGCATGCCGGCCAGCGAAAGACGCTCCTTGAGCACAGTGATATCCAGTGTATCCCCGGTTTTCAGTTGCCAGACATGGGCCGCCACCAAGGCGGGAGGCGCGATGCGCTGCAACCAGGCGGGCAGGGCGGTGAGCAGGATGCCGTGCGGTTCGGGCTCGCGCAGCAGGCGGGCGAGGGCGGAAAAGCGCTCGCCGACGATGGCGTGGTGCGGGCTGACCCGATCGTATGGCAGCACCTCCCATGCAGGGAAGCGCCACAACAGGTCCGGCTTATCCTGCAAAAAGAAAGCCAGTTCCTCGGAAAGGGTGCGGTAGCTGCGCAGATCCTCGCAGATATAGACATGCAGTCCGCCGCTGCGGGCAAGTGCAGCCAGTTGAAAGGCGAGCCCGGGAGGGCGGGATGACATCGGGTTCTGCATGCGCGGCGAATCATGCCGTAAAGGACTTTTCTCAGCCATACGCAATCCCTCTGTCTGCGCATTATCCTCGTGCTAGGCTTGGCGGCATGACAGAGAGCAATCCATCAGGGAAGGGCATACTGAGCATCGCCAATCATGACCGTGATGCGACCGGGATGACCTATGTCTATCCCGTGGTATCGAGACGTGCCGGAGGTGTGTCGATCGGCATCAATCTGAATCCGAACAATGCCTGCAATTGGCATTGCGCCTATTGTCAGGTTCCCGGGCTTGCCCGCGGAAGCGCGCCAGAAATTGATATTCCATTATTATCCGAAGAGTTGGAATCACTCCTTGATGTAATAATTCATGGGAATTACATGCAGGAGCATGTGCCTGAAGGCTGCAGAAGGATCGTGGATGTGGCGATTTCCGGCAATGGTGAGCCGACCTCCAGTCGGCAGTTCGACCAGGTTGTTGCATGTATCGTTGCACGATTGCGTAAGGCAGGACTGCTGGACCGTATCCAGATCGTGCTGATCACCAACGGATCATATGTGCATCGTCCCGAGGTGCTGCGCGGTCTTGATCTGATGTCGAAGCATCGCGGGCGGGTCTGGTTCAAACTGGATGCGGGTACGGATGCAGCCATCCAACTCATCAACGGCGTCAGCCTGAGCGTCGCGCGACAGATGCAGCAGCTTCAGGCCGCTGCCATGCATTGCCCGACCTGGATCCAGACCTGTCTGTTCGCCTGGGATGGTGTTGAGCCGGCGGAGGTCGATATCGCGGCTTATTCGGCTTTTCTGAACAAGGCCTTGCTGCAAGGAGTCCGGTTGCAAGGGATTCTGCTGTACGGTCTGGCCAGACCCTCACTGCAGGCCGAATCCGTGCATGTCTCGAAGCTATCCGAATCCAGCATGCAGGCTGTGGCCGGACGTATTCAAAGCGATACAGGCTTGCTGGTGAAATTAAGTCCGTAAACGTTGTTTAGATCATTCCCTCAATGATCTCGGCTGCTTGCAGTGCTCCGCTGCCCGGGATATCGGGATACCGTCGCGCACAACCCAGCGCCTCATGCATGGCGGACAACCAGTTTCCACTGATGAAATCATCCATCTGCATGCGTGCCGAGGGGGCATGGGTCTGCAACCAGTCATCCAGATACGGATATTCGGCGAAGTTTTCGCGCGGCAGGTAGGCTAGGGGGGTGCCGGTCAGCCAGCATTCGGCCAGTGTGCCATATCCCGGCTTGGTGATGACCAGATCACAGGCCGTCATCAGTGCCGTTGTACCGCTTTGTCCCGCATTTACCTGACGTACGTTTGCCGGGGTCACCGAAGGCAGTGGGTTCAGGCACAGGAATTGCCATCCCGCAATAGTTCCGAGCCCCATGATGTCGAAAGGCGGATCGCCGGCTCCGCCGAACATGATCAGCGCGGTATGTGTCCTGACCGTCGGGCGTGTAGGTAAGGGTAACTCGTCATCGACGATCAAGGCCACTTGCTGTTGCCGGGGGAAGCTCTTCATCGGCATACTCAGAGGCGGCTTAATCAGCAGGTCACAGCTCTCATGCGACTGTTGCAGGGTGAGCAAAAGCGGGTCGTCGGCATCCAGAAAATCCCGGTAGATATCAAACCAGTCGAGACTTGCAACGGCGATGGAAGGGATTCCGAGTTGATCGGCCACCGGAAAAGCCAGCGGTGAGATACCGGAAAGAACGGCCTCGGGCGAATGTGCCCCGATCAACGCTGTCTCGCGCCTGATGCGTGCCGGAAAATCATCATAAAAGCGTTGGGCAGCAGCAATCGTGGCGTGAATATCCTCGCTGATGGCACTGTTCTGGATCACGCCGACGTCCACCGGACCGTCCAGCACACTGAAAGGGGCCCGGATACGTGAGGACAGCAGCCTGTAGGGAAGGGCTGTGCGCAACACAAAACGGATATCCGGACAAAGGCCGTGCAAGCTGTTCAGGACAGGGGCGATCTGCGCCAGATGTCCGTAACCGTGACCGCTGATGTAAACCGCAAGGGTGCGGGACATCAGGGTCAGCCCTTACTTCGCAATCTTGATGATGGTGCCGGCGGCGGGACTCTGCTGCGGTCCCATCCCGTTCAGGGCTGCCAGTTTGTCGGCAGTGAACGCGCCAAGGATGTCCTTGCTGCTGCTTGCAAGCTTGCTCCACCTGTCACCATTGGCCCAAGTGTACAGAGCGATGCGCGGGACATCTCCATCCTTGTTGGGATCGTAGCTGTGGAAGGATTCGGCGATGGCCTTGAAATCATCACGGAACTGGTCGAACTCTTTGCGTTTGCTCCAGCTTGATAACAGGTAGGCCTTGGGCCCGCGCATGAAAATCGTGGCCAGCAGGTGGGCGGAGCCGACATTCTTGAGCGAGGTGTCGATCTCTGCCTGAGTGACCTCGAAACCGTCGCGGCTGCTGCTTTGAATATTGCTGAGCGTGGCGCGACTTCCTGCCATCTCGCGCAACAGTTCCTCGCCGTTCTGTCGCTTGTTCAACTCCTTCGGCAACAGGGTGAAATAGGCCTTCTGCTGACGTTTGACGGCAGTTAAGGCCTGCGGGCTGTTGGTGACCACCCATTCTTCGGGGAATGTGAGCTGGATGCCCAGATCAGGATGGATGAATCGGCGACCGACCATCGCTCCCTGTTCCGGGCTTTCTCCGTAGGGATAACCTTCGAGTGCCGCGAGCATCGTGTTATGTCCGATCTCTCCAAGCCCGGTTGTGGATGTATGCTCGGACTTCAGGATAGCTTCGTCGATGCGCTTTTTGGTTTCGGGATGGCTGGCAAAAGCGCCATGATATTTTTCAGGGCGCTTGCCGGTGGTGTCTTCCTTGATTTTGCTGTCCAGATCGTCCAGTCGTTTCAGGGTCTCGAGAATGCTCTTGGTCGCCTCCACATCATAGCCGGCTTTGGCAATATAGCGGATCGACAATTCATCCGACTGCAATTCGGCCTGCCGTCCGTATCCGGAGATCACTGCATTGGCGATCAGATCGGAAAGCTGGCCTGCAACCTGCGGGACGGGCACGAAGATCGAGGTGACCATCGCACCGACCTGATAAAGCTGGGCCTGCGTATAACGTTGCACAGCATGGCGAGCCGTGACATGCCCGACTTCATGCGCCAGCACTGCGGCCAGCTCCGCCTCGCTGTTCATGTGGATGAGCAGACCGCGGTAGATGTAGATATAGCCACCGGGCAGGGCAAATGCGTTGATGGTGGTGTCGTCAACCACATGGAAGCGGTAAAACAGTTCCGGCCGGTCGGATACGGCAGCCACACGCTGGCCGACCTTGTTGACGTATTTGACCAGCGGGTCGTTCTCGGGCATCAGCGTCATCTGGGAGGCGACCTGAGCGGCGGCCTTCTGGCCGAGATTCAGCTCCTGCTGCTCGCTCATCAGCACAAAGTCCTGTTTCTTGCTGGCCGGATTGGCTGCGCATGCGGCAAGCAGGGCGGCAACAAGGCACAGCATCAGCATGTGCCGCGATGAATGAATGATGGAAACAGAGGGGCGGAATGTCATGGCGCTATTTTCTCCACATCGGACGGGCTATGCAAGGCTATATACAGACCGGATGATGATGCTCTTACCACGCCATGAATCACAACCCTATCGCCTTTGTGGGCCACGCGGGAATGGCCGAAGTAGCGGCGGTACTTCCGCGGGATGCTGACCTTCAGGTGCCCCATCCGGAAGGAGAATCCGTCACGCGCAATCTCACCGACCCGGCCCTGGACAACCCTGAACTGGCCGAGATTCCCTGATGCCACATCGTCGGCGTCAAGCATGGAAAAACGCTCTGTGCTCCAGATGCCGGTCTGGCGCTGCCGGGCTCCGGCTTCAAGCAGGGTGAGCGGGGCTGCCCAGCGCAGGTTGGGCGTGAAGGTGTACACATGGGCCATGCCGAGGCGAACCATCTCCCCGTTCACCCATGTGCCGTCACGCAGATAGAGCTGTGCCAGCGTGCGGCCATAGTCATCCTTGCGCTGCTTATCGAAATCCAAACGCACACTTTTTCCCGCGATCAGCTTGGTGAGTGCCTGTGTTGCTTCGTCGCCCATCGGTTGAGCAGGCGAGGCCTCATGGGCAATTTCAGGGGTGTTGATGCCGAGCAGGCGGATGTGCTCGCCCATGTTGCCGACGAAGGTATCACCATCGAGAACACGACCGACTTCGACCCAGCGGCTTTGCGACACGATGGACAGGGTGCCGCCATATGTGGATACAGGGGTGAAAAAGAGCGGCAGCAGCAGAATGAATACTGCTGACACCCTGAGCATGGCTTTATACGGCAAGCGTTCCGACAAGCTCGCGGTAGGAGCCCAAGCCATGCCGGCCCAGATAGTCACGCAGTTCCTGCAGCATCTTTGCCGGCAGGAGGGGGTCATAGAACAGGCCGGTGCCGAGGCCCAGTGCATCGGAGCCGGCGATGGCGAATTCGATACCGTCGCGTGCGGAGCAGATGCCGCCCTGACCGAGAATCGGAATGCCGTGTCTGGCAGCCACGGCACGCGTCTGGTGGATCTTCCACAGCGCCACCGGCTTGATGGCCGGTCCTGACAGGCCGCCGGAGATATTGCCGATGACAGGTTTGCGTGATTCGATATCCACGGCCATGCCGACCAGCGTATTGATGACCGACAGGCCGTCGCTGCCCGCTTCGATGCAGCAGCGTGCGATCTCCGCGATATCGGCATTGTTCGGTGATAATTTGGTGATCAGGGGTTTCTTCGTCATCGGGCGCATGGCGGCAACGACACGCGCTGCCATCTCCGCGTTGTTTCCGAAATGCACGCCGCCGGCCTTCACATTGGGGCAGGAGATATTGATCTCGATGGCAGTGACCGGCGAATCGTCGAACAGCCTCGCCACCTCGGTATATTCCTCCAGCGTCGAGCCGTTGGCATTAGCCCAGAACTGGGTTTCATGGTGCGGCAGATGCGGCAGGATGTTGTCGATCACATGGCGCGCTCCCGGATTCTGCAGGCCTATGGCATTGAGCATGCCCGATGGGGTCTCATAGACTCTGTGCGGGGCGTTGCCCATACGCGCTTCGAGGGTCGTACCCTTGAGGATCACAGCGCCAATATCGGCATTGCTGAAGCCCTCGACACGGGTGTATTCCTCGCCGAAGCCGACACAGCCAGAGAGCAGCACCAGCGGTGTTTGCAGGCTCAGTCCTGCGAAGGATGCGGAAAGGTCGATGGGGGAGGAGGGCTTGATGGCTTGCGGCATAGCGGAAGCATAGCGACTTGCCGGCCTTCGGCAACGCGTTGCATTTATGCGCTGTTGCGCAGGAGAGCGGCCATGATCTGACTAAGATGCGCTATCTGGTACGGTTTGGTGACGATATGGGAATAAGGCATTTGCAAACCCTTGTTGTCAGCCTCGCTCAGGTTATAGCCGGTGACAAAAACGATGGGGAGGTCGGGTCGTATGGCACGTATCTGCTGTGCAGCTTCGGCTCCGCCCAAGTTCGGCATGATCAGGTCGAGCAGGACGATCGACACGTCATTTCCATGCTCCCTGATATATGCCACTGCCGCATCGCCGTCCTCGACAACCACCGGCTTGTATCGAAGCTTCTCAAGGGTCTCAAGCGCTGCATCACGCAGCAGTTCCTCATCATCGGCCACCAGAACCGTCTGCCCCTGACCAAACGACAGGCCCTGGGGTGTTGCATCGGAAAGCTCGCTCTCGGGTTTGCTATCGCCGCGTTGCAGGTAAAGCCTGACCGATGCTCCTGAACCCAACTCGCTGCTGATCTCGATGGCACCACCGAAACTTTCCATCAGTCCGTAGACCATTGACAGCCCCATGCCGGTTCCCTGACCGACCTCCTTGGTGGTGAAGAAGGGGTCGAATACCCGCTCTAGTAACTCTTTGCGGATACCCGTGCCGTTATCTCTGACATGCAGGCAAATCACATCCTTCTCAAGGAACTGCGGATAGCGCGAAGTCAGATTTGCATCGACATCCTGCAATGAGATGCTGATCTCACCCTGGGAAAGACCGGCACAGGCATCGGTCGCATTGCTGATCAGGCTGCTGAGCACCTGTCTCAGTTGAGATGGGTCGGCGCGCACCGCTACAGGATGTTCTGCGGAAAGCATGGCCGCATCGAGTTTCAGGCTGACGTTGGGCGGCAGTCCTGCCGATTCAATGTCATGGATTTGCTGCAGCAGGGCGACAAGTTCAACATCCCGCACATGGATGCGATTCTTGCGCCCGAAAGCCAGCAACTGATCGACAAGCCCGGCCGCACGGTTGCCCAGTTTTTCGATGCGACCCAGACGCACAGCGGATTTGGTTCCAGCCTCGATCTCGCTTTTAAGCAGGAAAACATTGCCGATGATGCCGGCCAGCATATTGTTGAATTCATGGGCGATACCACCGACCAGTGTGCCGACTGCTTCCATCTTGCGGGCCTGCTGCTGCATACCCTGAATGGCTGTTTCCTCCGACTTGCGCTGGGTGATGTTGTTACTGATGCCGAACAGACCTGAGAGTTCCGAGGCCTTGTCGGACCCTTGAGTCGCATAATGCAGGCTGATGCTTTCACCGAACCATTGCTCGTGGCCGTCCACGCGGATGTTATAGGCTATTTCGAGACTCGGGGCGTGGACTTTGACAGCCTCCTGCAGCCGTTTCAGGTTCGCTTCGCGTTGCTTCTTGTCGGGAAGCCAGGACCAGAGCTGGCAACCGCTGAGCTGTTTGGGGGAACAGTTGAATATCTGCGTGGAGCGGCCCGAGGTTTCTATATATTTAGAATCCGGCGAGGCGGACCAGACACAGGCAGGCACATTGTCCAGCATGTCGTGGAAGCGCTTGGCCATATCGTGCTCGGCATGAACCAGATGATCATAGGTTTCAAGAATATCGCCCGCCTCACTGGGAAATACGTCTTCCAGCTGCCGGATCACCTTGTCTGGCATGCTTTCGCCGCTGCCGACAATCGCTCTTAACTGCTCGAGCGGTTCGATCAGCTGGATGCGCAATACCCTGTGCAGGGCGAAAATGGAGAGGGTGAGCAGACTCAGCAGCAGCAGACCGGCAACCAGCGTGGATGTCTGGATGGCACGGGTGATCGGACGATCATCGAGCACCAGAAATAATTTCACGCTGGATTCCGGGATATTGCTTTCGAAAAGGTGCAGATGCGGTGTGTTGTACACCGTGGCCACCAGACTGGAAGGGGTGATGTGATTGAATGACCGCAGGGTCAGACGTTCATCGTGGATCGAGGTGTGCAGCAATTCGCCGCTGGCGTCGATCAGTACGATGCCGGCGATCTCCGGATCCTGCACCAGCGCATCGCTTTCCTCGGCGATCGATGATTTGTCGCGCTCCTTCAGATGTTTGGCGAATTCCTGCGTTTGATAGTTCAGGCGGTACTCGGCGACCTTCTGCAGGGTGTAGTTGCGTACATCGTCGAAGGTAAGCATGAAGATGATGGCGAGCAGTATGAAGAATATGCCGGCCCATACCAGAATGGCTCGGGTCAGCGCATAGCGCAGTGAGTGATGTGCATGCTCCATAAACTCCACCTGAAGCCCAGATTACTGCGGAGCACTATGAAACGAAAGGTTTATTTATATTGTGTTTATTTATATTGCGTCTTAGGCAATGCCGTACTCAACGGGCAAAGGAATCGACGATAATGGCCTTGCGAATGGCTTCGCGGGCCTCGCGCAACAGTCTGACATCGCCGGCATCGAGAGTCCCGCATGCCTCAAGTCTGCTAATGGCCGCTTCCTCACTTGCATCACTGCCATGCGCCTCTTTCATGCCCTGTCTTAATTTGCGCTCAGCATCTTCGGCTCCGAGGACTGCGAGATAGGCTGATTCAATACGGCCGAGCGGGTCATCGTCCTTTGCTGTCAGATACATGCCGTCGGTGAGCCGGTCGCGAACAGCACCGGGTTCGATGATGCAGGCTGCCGCCGCATAGCAAAGCCGGTCGGTCGGAGGTTTGCGGCGTCTGCCGAGCGGGAAGATCGTGAGACGTAACATATAAGCGATGACGGGCTGCGGGAAATTTTCCAGAAAGGCGTCCAGCGCCGTTTCAGTTCGCCACAGAGCGTCCTCGCAAACCCAGCGCAATAATGCTTCATCCCCGGCCGGTGAACCATCGGATTCGAAACGCTTGATCGCAGCTGATGCGATATACATTTGCGCCAGCACATCACCGAGTCTGGCCGATAGTGATTCCCTGCGTTTCAGGCTGCCGCCCAGTACTCCGAGCGTGACATCCGACACCCAGGCCAGATTCGCGCTATAGCGCTCGATCTGCCGGGCGTAGCTGCGAGCTGTTCCATGGATGGGCGGATTGCTGAGCAGGCCGTTGCTCAGCCCGAGAAGGATGCTGCGCACCTTGTTGCTGCCGGCAAACCCGATATGTGCGAACAGGGCGTGGTCGAATATCTCCAGTGCCTTTATCTCGTCGGTCATTGCAACGGCTTCCATCTCTTTCCGTAGCCACGGATGGCAGCGGATCACGCCCTGACCGAATATGATCAGGCTGCGGGTCAGGATATTCGCGCCCTCCACGGTGATGCTGATAGGGATGGCCTCGTAGGTGCGCGCCAGAAGATTCAGCGGCCCCATCGAAATAGCCGTTCCACCGAACACATCCATGGCGTCATTCACCACTGATCGCATGCGCTCGGTACAATGGTATTTGGCGATGGCCGACATCACCGATGGCTTCTCGCCCTGATCCACGGCGATGCCGGTCAGTTGACGGGTGGCGTCGATGGCATAGGTGTTACCCGCAATGCGGGCCAGTGCTTCCTCTACACCTTCCATACGGGCGATGGGGGTGTGGAACTGGCTGCGCACGCGGGCATAGGCTCCGGTTGCGCGGCTGCATACCTTGCCGGCACCAGCTGACAGAGAAGGCAAAGAGATGGCCCTGCCATCGGCCAGGCATTCCATCAGCATGCGCCAGCCCTGTCCGATGTATTCCGGCCCGCCGATGATCCAGTCCAGAGGTATGAACACATCATGGCCTTCCACGGGCCCGTTCTGGAAAGCCTGATCCAGCGGCAGGTGGCGTCTGCCATGCTTCACGCCTTTGGTGGTCGTCGGGATCAGGGCCAGCGTGATGCCTCGTTCCTCTTCCTCTCCCAGCAGATGATCCGGATCGAACAGCTTGAAGGCCAGCCCCAGCAGGGTGGCGACCGGGCCCAGTGTGATATAGCGTTTTTCCCAGTTCAGGCGGATGCCGGTGATGGTTTTTCCCCTGAACTTCCCCTTGCACACCACGCCTGTATCGCGCATCGAAGCCGCATCACTGCCAGCCCAGGGGCTGGTCAGGGCAAAGCACGGGATGTCTGTGCCTTTGGCCAGCCGCGGCAGGTAGTGATTCTTCTGTTCCTCACTGCCGTAATTCATGAGAAGCTGACCCGGGCCCAGTGAGTTGGGCACCATCACCGTGACTGCCGCCGTGATGCTGCGGCTGGCCAGTTTCACAACAACGGCTGAGTGAGCCTGTGCCGAAAATTCCAGCCCGCCGAAGACCTTCGGGATGATCATGCCGAAAAAACCCTTTTCCCGGATGAACTGCCAGACGTGAGACGGGAGATCATGCAACTCGTGATTGATCTGCCATTCATCGAGCATGCTGCACAATTCTTGTGCTGGTCCGTCGACAAAGGCCTGCTCCTCGGACGTCAGTGAAGGGGAGGGCTGAGCCAACAGCTTCTGCCAGTCCGGTTTGCCTGAAAACAGCTCTGCATCCCACCACACGGTACCGGCTTCAAGCGCCTGCCGCTCGGTGTCGGACATCGGCGGCATCATGCTGCGGAACAGGGAGAATACAGGCTTGCTGATATACCGGCGACGCAGCGGCACATGGTTGAGCGGGATAAAAACAGCAGCAAACAACAGCCAGCTTACGGTCATGACCGCGGCTGATTGCATGTCGGCGATGCTGACAAGAAGTAACAGGGCTGCGATAGCCGATGTCCAGAGGGTCAGCGTGGCCCGGAAAAACCCCAAAGTCAGCATGCAGACGATCAGGACAAGCAGAAAACAGTAAAATGGCATCGTGTCTCCTTGGCTGTATGAATGGGTGAGACTGCTTCACCTGTATTACAAATTAAACTTGCTCCACGGGCTTGCCCCCGTGAGTATAGTCGATGGACAAAGTGCACGTGCGGAGGGGTTTCGTATCATCTCAAGGCCTGAAAGTACCTTTGTTTCGGATACGTTGCGGGGATATGGTTCGCGAACTTGACCCCGGCGACTGCATGACCATAATGCCGCGACCCTTTGCCATGGTTATATAGTCGGCAGGGAAGGGGTGTGCGCCTGAGCGCAAGGCCCAAACAGCCGGTTTGAGATACAGGTTGTGAACACAGGAGATTGATATGGCAGTACCAAAGAGAAAAACCAGTGCATCCAAGCGCAATATGCGTCGTGCCCATGATGCGGTCGGCGTGTCGGCTATGAGCACCTGCCCGAACTGCGGCGAAGTGATGCGCCCGCATTATGCCTGCGCTCATTGCGGCCATTACAAGGGCCGTGAGGTCGTGGCGACCGGCGAGGTCTGAAAATCCCTTGCTGCATGCTGCGTTGCTGCATGACATGTTGATTCATACAACACGGAAGGCGCGATGAGTCGCATTCTGGTTGACGGCCACGGGGGCGACCACGCCCCCGGTGTCGTCATCGAAGCCCTGGAAAGGGCACATCGTGAATATGGCGAAAAGATGGTTCTCGGCATTGTCGGACAACCCGATGTGTTGTTGCCCGCATTGCAGGCAAAAGGCCTCGCCGAGGCAGTACAGATCGTTGCTGCCAGTGAAATCATTGATATGTGCGAGTCGCCGGCCAATGCCCTGCGCCGCAAGAAGGATTCCTCCATGCATGTCGGTGCGCGCATGGTGCGTGACGGTGAATGGGATGCCCTGGTCAGTGCCGGCAACACCGGTGCATTGATGGCCATTTCCAAAATGATTCTGAAAACCCTGCCCGGTGTGGATCGTCCGGCCATCGCCTCGATGATCCCGGCCGAGGGAGGAAAGACACTGCTGCTAGATGCCGGTGCCAATGTCGATAGCTCATCCGAACATCTCACCCAGTTTGCCATCATGGGATCCTGCTACATGCAGGCCGCCGAAGGCATTGCCTCGCCGCGTGTCGGCGTGCTGAATATCGGTTCCGAGGATATCAAGGGCACCGATGTCGTGAAGATGGCAGTGTCCAGTATCGGGCAGCTGGATTTGAATTTTATCGGCAATGTCGAGGGTACCGATCTGTTCGGCGACAAGGTCGATGTGGTGGTATGCGACGGTTTCGTCGGCAATGTCGCCTTGAAAACCATGGAAGGCGTGGCTCATTTCCTGATGGGCACATTGAAGCAGGAGCTGACCAGTTCTTTGCAGGCCAAGCTGGGCATGTTGCTGGCCATGGGTGGCATGCGCAGGGTCAGGCAGCGTCTCAACCCGTCCGAATATAATGGGGCACCCTTGCTTGGTTTGAACGGCATGGTCGTGAAGAGTCACGGATCCGCCGATGCGCTTGGTTTTTTCCGGGCCATCGAGGTAGCGCATCGCGAGGTTGAATCAGGGCTTGGTTCCCGTATCGTTGAATCTATGAACAAATGGCTGGAAGATTGAATATCATTCGCACACATATCACAGGTGTCGGTGGTTATCTGCCTGAACGGGTGATGACCAATAAGGATCTGGAATCCATCGTTGATACCGACGATGCCTGGATCTTCGAGCGCACCGGCATCCGCGAGCGCCATATCATCGCCGATGGTCAGCACACCTCCGATCTGGCTGCTGCGGCAGCCCGTCAGGCGCTGGAAGACGCAGGTCTGAGTGTTGACGATCTTGACGCACTGATCGTGGCGACGACCACCCCTGACATGATTTTCCCTTCAACGGCCACCATCGTGCAATCCAAACTCGGTGCGTCAGGTTTCCCGGCCTGGGATATCCAAGCAGTATGTTCCGGTTTTGTGTATGGCCTGGCTCAGGCCGATGCGATGATTCGCGCCGGCATGTTCCACAGGGTGCTGTTGATCGGTGCGGAATCGATGTCGCGCATCATGGACTGGACTGACCGTTCGACCTGCGTGCTGTTCGGCGATGGCGCCGGTGCTGTGATCCTTGAGGCACGCGATGCATCCGAGGACGGTCATGGCGGCGTGATCGGCTCTGTGCTGAAGGCGGATGGCTCCTATCGTCCGTTGCTGATGGCCCGGCATCCGCATCCCGGAGCAAGTCCGGATATGCCGGACATGGCTGTGGATGCTGCAGGCGTGGCCGCTGTCGAGATGCAGGGTAATGAAGTGTTCCGCAATGCCGTGAACAAGCTTGGCGAAGTGGTCGGGGATGTGCTTGCGCATTGCAGCATGCAACCCGCCGAGGTTGACTGGCTGATTCCGCATCAGGCGAACATCCGCATCATTCTGGCGACTGCCAAGAAATTGAAGCTTGATGCCGGTCATATTGCCATCACCGTCGAAAAACATGCCAACACCTCGGCGGCGAGTGTGCCGCTGGCGCTGAACAGCTATTACCGTGAAGGTAGAATCCGCAAGGGGCAGGTATTGCTTCTGGAGGCCTTTGGTGCCGGATTCGTCTGGGGTGCCAATCTGGTGCGCTGGAGCAAGGATTGATTCAAAACAAATCGGATAGAGGGGAATAAGACGTTGAGTACTGGCAACGGCTCCACTTTTGCATTTCTATTTCCCGGTCAGGGTTCGCAGTCGGTCGGCATGCTGGGCGATCTGCTCGATACCGAGGCTGTTGTCTCCGAGACCTTTACCGAGGCCTCCGATGCGCTGGGTTATGATATGCAGCATCTGGTTGCAGCCAATCCCGATGGCAACCTGGATAAAACCGAATACACACAGCCTGCACTGCTGACCGCGTCCACAGCTCTTTACCGTTTGTGGCGCGAGCGCGGCGGTGATGAGGCCAGTCATGCCGCCGGCCACAGCCTGGGCGAATATTCCGCACTTGTTGCCGCCGGCAGCCTTGCCTTTGGCGATGGGGTCAAGCTTGTTGCGTTCCGTGGCCGGGCGATGAGTCAGGCAGTGCCCGCTGGCGTCGGCCTGATGGCAGCCATTCTCGGGCTTGAAGATGAAAAGATCGAAGCGCTTTGCGCAGAGGCCGGTGATACGGCATCCATGGTCTGGCCGGCAAACTACAATTGTCCGGGTCAGCTGGTGGTGGCCGGACATGTGGCGGCAGTAGAGCGCCTGATCGAACTGGCCAAGGCAGCAGGAGCCAAGCGCGCCATGGCCCTGCAGGTCAGCGCACCCTCGCACACCCCGCTGATGCAGCCGGCAGCCGATCAATTGCAGGAGCGTCTTGCGGGCATCACCATCCATTCCCCCTCGATGCCTGTGTGGAGCAATGCGCTGGCGGCTCCGCTGACAGAGCCTGACGCCATCCGCACAGCGCTGGTCAGCCAGCTGGTATCCCCGGTCCGCTGGAGCGAAACCGTGCGCAGCCTGTTCGCCATGGGTGTGACCCAGGGTGTGGAAATGGGTCCGGGAAAGGTGCTCTCCGGCATCGTCCGACGGGTAGAACGTGATATGGGCGTGCATGCCACAGATAACTCGCAGGCTATGGATAGCGCGATTGCTGCCATCCAGCAGGCCTCCACGGAGGATACGGAATGAGCGATACACAGAAGCGGGTTGCGCTGGTCACAGGTGCCAGCCGCGGCATCGGTTATGCTGTTGCCGCTCGTCTGGCTGCCGATGGGCACAATCTTGCCATTTGCGGCACACGTGAAGAAACCATCCGCCAGGCGGCCGACAAACTGTCTGCGGAATTCGGTGTTGAAGTGTTTCCCGCCGCAGTGGACGTGTCCGACAGGGATGCCGTTCAGGGCTTTATCGCTGATGTGGTCAAGCATTTCGGTCGGCTTGATGTGCTGGTCAATAATGCCGGCATCACCCGCGATAATCTTTCCATGCGCATGAAGGCTGATGAGTGGCAGGCTGTGATCGATACCAATCTCGGCTCTGTTTTCCATGCCTCGCAGGCCGCCATCCGACCGATGATGAAGGGCCGTTTCGGTCGCATCATCAATATTTCCTCGGTGGTCGCCTCCATGGGAAACCCAGGGCAGATGAACTACTGTGCCAGCAAGGGAGGGGTGGATGCGATGACCCGCTCACTGGCCCGTGAGATCGGTTCGCGTGGTATCACCGTGAACGCCGTTGCCCCGGGCTTCATCGCGACGGATATGACCGCTGAACTGGGCGATGATGCGCATGCCAAACTGAGCGAGCAGATTCCGCTCGGACGTCTCGGTTCGGCTGATGATATCGCCAATGCCGTGGCGTTTCTTGCCGGTGACGGCGCTGCATACATCACCGGTCATGTGCTGCATGTAAACGGTGGCATGTATATGTGATTCGGGTATATTCGCCCGGCTTGCAATGGCTGGGTGAGGGTACGAATGCCTCGACTTGCAAATCGGCTTGTGTAAGTCAAAAGGCTATGATAGAAGCCGGAATTCTTTATTAGGGAGATTATAAATGTCCGCAGAAATTGAAGCAAAAGTTATCAAAATCGTCGCTGATCAGCTGAATGTTGATGAAGGCGAGATCAGCTCCGACTCCTCCTTTGTGGACGATCTGGGTGCCGATTCGCTGGACACCGTGGAACTGGTGATGGCATTCGAAGAGGAATTCGGTATCGAAATTCCTGACGAAGATGCAGAGAAGATCCAGTCGGTGCAGAACGCCATCGATTATATCGCTGCTAAAGCCGAGTAATACTGCATGAAACGACGCGTTGTCGTCACCGGCGTCGGGCTGGTAACACCGCTCGGTACCGGGACGCAGACCACATGGTCGTCCCTGGTGGAAGGCAAGTCCGGCATCCGGCGCATCACGCACTTTGATGCCGAGGCCACCGGTATGGCTTGCACCATTGCCGGTGAGGTTCCCGATTTCGATGTCGACACCTGGGTGAACCGCAAAGATGCCAAAAAGATGGATACCTTCATCCAGTATGGCATCGCGGCTGCAAGCATGGCTCTGGAGCAATCCGGACTGCAGATCACCGAGGAGAACGCGGAACGGGTCGGCGTGATGATCGGTTCAGGTATCGGCGGAATGCCGGCTATCGAACGTACTATGCGGGCTTATGAGGCCGGTGGCGCACGCAAGATTTCCCCGTTCTTCATTCCGATGACCATCATCAATATGGCATCCGGTTGGGTATCGATGCTGACAGGTGCCAAAGGCCCCAATTCAGCGACGGTAACAGCCTGTGCCACGGCTACGCACGCCATCGGCGACGCATATGAAATCATCGCCCGCGGTGATGCGGATGCCATGATTGCCGGTGGTACGGAAGCCTGCGTATGTGAACTGGCTGTAGGCGGTTTCTCCGCTTCAAGGGCCCTTTCTACGCGCAATGATGAACCGCAACGGGCCTCCCGCCCGTGGGATGCGGATCGTGACGGCTTCGTCATGGGCGAGGGCGCAGGCGTACTGTTCCTGGAGTCGCTGGATTCTGCCAAGGCTCGTGGTGCGGTGATTCTTGCCGAGGTTGCCGGCTATGGTATGTCAGGCGATGCCTACCATATCACCTCGCCGGCACCGGAAGGCGCTGGCGGCGCGCGTTGCATGAAGATGGCTCTGGCGGCGGCGGGCATCAACAGCGATGAAGTGGATTACATCAATGCCCACGGTACATCCACCCCGGCAGGCGATCTCTGTGAAACACAGGGTATCAAGTCCGTTTTCGGGGCACATGCCAGCAAGTTGATGGTTTCCTCCACCAAGTCCATGACCGGGCATCTGCTTGGCGCGGCAGGTGGTATCGAGGCGGCATTCACTGTTCTGTCCCTGCACAACGGCGTTGTTCCTCCAACCATCAATCTGGAAAATCCGGGTGAGGGTTGCGATCTGGACTATGTCCCGCATCATGCGCGTGAAGCGGACCTTCGTGTTGCTATCTCCAATTCTTTCGGTTTTGGCGGTACCAATGCATCGCTGGTTTTGCGCAAGTTCGTCTAGGTAAAGCGGATTCACCGCGTGCGGTTCCGCACTGTCTCACTGAAAGGTCGTAAGTGTTGTGCTTACGACCTTTTTTCATGCTTCCCCGGAAAGTTCTCGGCATTGCTTGAAGACCCGTCAGGTAACGGTGCGCAGCATCTGGTGTCGCATAGCGGTCAGCGGCAGTTGTTGCGGGAGACAGGCCAAACGGCCGGAGAGACATTCTTCGAAGCCTGGCATCAGCGATTACAACAACACGAACCCCATGCATCGCCCTGCATCGCGAATCTGTTTTATGCCGCCTATGAGGCGGCCGATCTGATCGAGGCCCTGCCGGTGCCGGCAAGTAAGCCTCCGCTGTGCATCATGTGGTCGCTGTTTCCGGATTTTTCCCTGTGTTTTCAAGGGTATATCGTTCATCTTGCAGCCTCCGACGAAGCGCAACTGGATGAGTTGCAGTCGATGCTGGATACGTGTCCGGACTCTTCCCCGTTCGATGTGATTGCTCAGCAATTCAAGCATGCAGATGCAATACGGGTGACCGATGGCTCCAGCTATAAGCAGCAGGTTCTTCAGGTCAAGGAACTGATTGCCTCAGGCGATGTCTTTCAGGCCAATATCGCCCGTTTCTGGTCCATGCCCTTTGCAACAGATGCGCTGCATGCCTTGTATCGAAGGCTGCGTAGTGTCAATCCGGCGCCATTTTCATGCTTCCTGCATATGCAGAATAATGAAGAAGATATGTTTCTCCTTTCAGCTTCTCCTGAACGTCTGTTCCGCATCAGCCCCGCCGGGGTTGTGGATACGCGGCCGATCGCCGGTACTCGCAGGCGGGGGGAAGGGGACACAGATACCGCCCTGCGCGATGAGATGCTGCTTTCCGATAAGGAAAGGGCGGAGCACATCATGCTGGTGGATCTGGAGCGCAACGATCTCGGGCGTGTATGTATACCCGGCACCGTCGAGGTGAACGAAACCATGGCGGTTGAGGGATATGCGACCGTGCAGCACATCGTGTCGAACGTTCGCGGGCGGTTGCGGCCCGGTCTCTGTCTGGTTGACGTTTTTCGTGCCATGTTTCCCGGCGGAACAATCACCGGTTGCCCCAAGGTCCGCTGCATGGAAATCATTCATCAACTGGAAGGGCGGGCGAGGGGACCATATACGGGCGGCGTCGGTTTTTCCGCCTGGGACGGTTCAGCCGACATGAATATCCTGATTCGCACTTTCTGGCATCACGAAGGCCGCTTGAATTGGGCTGCCGGTGCCGGAATCGTTGCCGACTCGGATCCGGAACTTGAGCTTGTGGAAACCGGGCACAAGGCCGAAGGCCTGATGCGCGCCTTGTCATGAGCCATATCGACAGGCGGGGACCGAACAGTCTGCTGCGCTGGATAGACAGGCAGTATTGCCGTCATTGGCAGCGGCTTGAGGACGATGTGCTCACGCTTCCCGAAGGCCCCCTCATTCTCGTCGGCAATCATCGTGCCGGGGTGGATCCCTTACTTATTCAGGCGGCGGTGGATCGTCCGCTGTGTTTCATGATGGCCCGCGAATACTATCAGGCGATGTGGTATGCCCGCTGGATGCTGGATGCCTGCGGCGTGATTCCTGTTAATCCGGGCGGGGCCAATCGGCATTCGCTGAAGGCGGCGATCAACGTTGTGCGCGATGGCAATGTGTTATGCCTGTTTCCGGAGGGCGCGGCCAATCCTGATGTACCACTGAAGCGCGTCCTGCCCGGAGCGGTGATCGTCGCGATGGAAACCGGTGCGCCGATCATGCCTTTCCGGATCACCGGAACATGGCCGTTCGATCATGTTCACTTATGGCATTCGTTTCAGCGCCGGGGCAGGGGAATGGTGCGTTTCGGTGCGCCGTTTTCAATACCGCATGCGGTAAGCGATCGCGAAGCGGTACGGCTGGCAACCGGCCTGATGCAACATGAACTCAAGCAGATGGGGCGTGCGGATTAATCGCGCCCCATGCGCATGGTGAAATCCTCAGGATTCACGGCATTGGCCAGCGCTTCTTCGTAATCGAGCAAGTCCTCTTCCACCAGCTTTTGCAGATGCAGATCGAAGGTCTGGCTGCCATACAGCGCATGCCCTTCCTCCATGGCACGCGGAATCTCGCGCCAGCGGTCGGCATCCATCATGAAGTGCTTGATCACCGAGTTCTTGATCATGATTTCCAGCACCACGATGCGACCCTTGCCGTTCTTCAGCCGCAAAAGCTTCTGCACGATAATGGCGCGCACATTCTCGGCCAGGCGTTTACGCACTGCAGCATGTTCTTCCTGCTGGAATGCACCGAGGATGCGCTGCAATGCACCTGTCGCCGTCGTGGCATGCACGGTCGCCATGACCAGATGGCCGGTTTCAGCCGCCTGTAATGCTGACTGTGCGACGGACCTGTCACGTACCTCACCGACAACAATGACGTCCGGGGCCTCGCGCAAGGCATCATGCATGCCCTGGGCGAATGTGCCCACGTCGCGGCCGATCTCGCGTTGGCAGACTGTTCCCTGATGATTGCTGCCGTAGCCGAATTCGATCGGATCCTCGATGGTGACGGCATGTACCGGGCGGTTTTGCACAATATGATTGAGCATGGTGGCAAGCGTGGTGCTTTTACCGGAGCCGGTCGCACCGCCCATAAACACCAGGCCATTGCGATACTCGGCGATGGTGCGAATGATGTCCGGCAGTCGTAATTCCTCGAAAGACGGAATCTGCACGGGAATGACTCGGGCCACGATACCGAAATTATTCTGGGTTCGCATGATATGAATGCGGAATCGGGCGATGTCGGGCAGACAGTAGTGGAAATCCAGATGCTGCAGAGACTCGACATCGATGGCACCGTCGAGTTCATTGCCCAGATGGTGAATCATTTCAATCACCTGTTCCCGGCTTGGCGGGGTAATGCGCTCTGCCGGGATGGTTACGATCGAGCCATGAATGCGCATACGCACACGATCGCCGGTGCGCAGCATCAAATCGGAAGCACCGTTTTTGTATGCTGCCTTGAGAAGGTCATCGATCATGTGTGCTCCAGCCATGCTGAATCACAGCGGACATCAGATCTTCAACTCTGAATCGCCGGAGCCCGAAAGCCTGTCGAGCGAGCTTCCGGAATTTTCTCCGCTGTCTTCGAGCTTGGCCATCTTGATTTTGAGACGCAGGTCATTTACGGCATCGGCATGACGCATGGCCTCTTCTTCGGCGATCACGCCATCACGCCACAGGCGAAGCAGATGCTGGTCGAAGGTCTGCATACCGTAAGTTCCACCCTCGGCCATGGCTTCCTTGATGGAGGAGATGTCGCCTTTCTTGATCAGGTCGCTGATGCGAGGGGAGTTGATCATGATTTCGATGGCCGGTGTGCGTTTACCGTCCATGGTTTTCACGAGGCGTTGCGACAGGATGGCGCGGATGTTCATGGCCAGATTCAGCACCACCTGCTCGTGCATATCACGCGGGAAGAAGTTCAGAATGCGCTCCAGCGCCTGATTGGCATTATTGGCATGCAGGGTTGCCAGGCAAAGGTGACCGGTTTCCGCAAACTCCAGTCCATGTTCCATGGTTTTCCGGTCACGGATCTCGCCGATGAGGATCACATCGGGAGCCTGACGCAGGGTGTTCTTCAAGGCGTTCTCGAACTCCAGCGTGTCGGTACCGACCTCCCGCTGGGTGATCACACTCTTCTTGTGCTCGTGCACAAACTCGATCGGGTCCTCAACGGTGATGATATGACCCGCCTGATTGCTGTTACGCCAGTCGATCATGCCAGCCAGGGATGTCGATTTACCGCTTCCCGTGCCGCCAACCATCACGATCAGGCCGTTCTTGGCCATGATGATCTCTTTAAACGACTGCGGCAGACCAAGCCCGTCGATGGTCGGGATTACCGTTTTGATCTGCCGGATTACCATGCCGATATTGCTGCGCTGACGGAAAATGTTGACGCGGAAACGTCCGAGTTCGGGGTAGGCGAGGGCGAGATTCATCTCGTATTCCTCTGCAAAAGCTGCGCGCTGCTTCTCGTTCATCGTGGAATTAGCCAACTGTTCGCACTGGATCGGGTTCAAAGACTCCTGCTTGAGCGGATAAACCACGCCTTCAATGCGGTAGGCGGGGGGAAGGCCTGCAGTGATATAAAGATCCGAGGCATCTTTCTTCACCATGACCATCAATAACTGTTTGACGTTCAGGGTCTGTCCGGACGGGTTGCTGCTCATCATGCTTCTCCTGAATCTTTATTGTTCGCCGAACAGCTTGCGGTTCGTGCACTTTTCAAGGGCTGTCTGTTGGGTGATCTTACGCGCCTTGAGAAGCGTTTGCAGGTTCTGATCCAGTGTCTGCATGCCGTCGCGTTGCGAGGTCTGCAGAACGGACACCATCTGCGGCACCTTGTTTTCGCGTATCAGGTTCCTGATGGCCGAACTGCCCAGCATGATCTCGTGTGCTGCGACACGTCCGGTGCCATCCGCCGTCTTCAACAGTGTCTGGGAGATTACGGCCTGCAGCGATTCGGAGAGCATCGAGCGGACCATGGCCTGCTCTCCGGCAGGAAACACATCGATGATACGGTCGATAGTTTTCGGTGCAGAGGATGTATGCAGGGTACCGAACACCATATGGCCTGTTTCTGCAGCAGTCAGGGCCAGACGGATGGTTTCCAGATCGCGCATTTCGCCGACCAGAACGACGTCCGGATCTTCACGCAGGGCACTGCGCAGGGCATTATCGAAAGAGCGTGTATGCGGACCGAGTTCGCGTTGAGAGATCAGACAATTCTTGGAACGGTGAACAAACTCGATCGGGTCTTCGATGGTCAGGATATGTCCGCGCTCGGTTTCGTTACGATGGTTGATCATTGCGGCCAGCGTGGTCGATTTACCGGAACCCGTCGGGCCTGTCACAAGGCAGATGCCGCGCGGTTTCATGGCGATGTCTTTGAAGATATCAGGGGCTTTAAGGGTCTCGAGGGTCAGCACGTCATTGGGAACGACGCGGAATGCTGCCGCCATACCGCGATGCTGCCAGAATGCGTTCACACGAAAACGGGCCAAATCGCCGAGGGCAAAGGAGAAATCCAACTCAAGGTGTTCTTCGAAATGTTTGCGCTGGTCGTCGGTCATGATGTCGTAGACCATGGCCTGGACCGTCCGGGCATTGATGGCCGGAACCTTGATTCGCGTGATGTCACCGTGAATGCGGATCATCGGCGGTTCGGCTGAAGAGATGTGAAGATCGGATGCCTTGTTCTTGACAGTGAAGGCAAGCAGTTCGGATATGTCCATGCGGGGTTACTCCCTTGGTTGTTACGGCTTGTCTGGCAGGATAGGGCAAGTAGCAATGCCTGTGCAAGTGACCCACATCGCATTCCTGCTCTTTTTTAAAGAGTCGCATAATGTATATTATGTAAAGTCATATGGAGATGACATGCCGGATAGAATTCACAGTAAAGATAATTATTACGACAAGTTAAAAGAGCTTATGAATGTACTGCGTAAGGAATGTCCATGGGATGCGGAACAGACGCTTGAGTCACTTCGCACCTACACGCTCGAGGAAGTCCACGAGGTGTTCGAAGCCATCGAACTGGCGGTACAGCAGGATAATTGGAGACAGTTGCAGGCTGAACTCGGTGACCTTCTGTTTCAGGTTCTGTTTTATGCCTGCATTGCCGGTGAAAGGAATCAGTTCAATCTGGATGACGTCGCCGGCACCCTGATATCCAAAATGATCAACCGGCACCCGCATGTCTTTTCATCCGTGCAGACCGAAGATCTCGGCAGACAATGGGAGTCATTGAAAGACGAAGAGCATGCTCAACGGACAAGTCTGATGGATGAGATCCCCCCGCTTCCGGCTCTGGCGCGTGCACACAAGATCCAGCGCAGGGCTTCCCGGGTGGGTTTCGACTGGACACAGGCCAGTGATGTTATCGCAAAGATGCATGAAGAACTCGGCGAGCTTGAGCATGAGGTGAAACAGAATGCCTCCCATGCTCGCCTGCAGGACGAATTCGGAGACGTGCTTTTCACGCTGGTCAATCTTGGGCGAAAACTGGATGTCGATGCAGAACTGGCCCTGATGCATACCAACCGCAAGTTTTCAGAGCGTTTCCGCGGTATGGAAGCACTGGCGGAAAGCCGGGGTTTAAATCTGGATGGCATGTCGCTGGACAATATGGAGCTTCTCTACCTTGAAGCCAAGCGCCTGCAGACCGAGTAGGCAGAACCGCAAGCAGATTAATCGCAAGCGTGATCGTTGGTTTGCTTACCGCCGAGTCTTTGTTCGATCACACCGGATAGCGTACAGGCATCGCGTTCAGCCCAGTAACTAAGTATTCCCCATGCATTGCGTGACAGGGTCACGGAAACGGTGTCGTCTGTTTTTGCCCTCTTGCGTGCTGCGCGCACCGCGTTCTTGAGCTGCGCCCAGTGTCTGCTATCCAGCCAATGTACGCACCATGCATTCAGTTCTACCGCAGTTTCGATGCGTTCAACGAGGTTCTGATGGGCCTGCCAGGAACGATCCGCACCCAGCCAGGCCGGATTGGAGAGTTTCCCTTCGATCCAGCGGCGCGCAAAGCTGCTGTCCGCAGGTGTGATCTGGTATTTGGGTCGCGCCATACACCCTTCCCGTTTTTGCTTATTTGCGTGACAGGGTAACGCTTACTTTGAAGGGCTGCAAAAAGCCACCGCCCGCTGTACGGAATCCGCCAGAGCCTTTCCCTTTGCAAGATTGGCCGCAATGCTTGCAGCCAGACGGCAGCCGCTCCCGTGGGCATCTGCCTCACTCCAGTCCAGCCTGGGGTGCTCGATCATGCTGATATTCCCGGAAGCGTCGCACAGGATATCCTGAAGCACCTGACCTTCGGCGTGTCCGCCCTTGAGCAGTACGGCACATCCACATAAGTCGACCAATTCGCGGCTATCATGTATGGCATCTGATACAGGCCTGTTCAGCAACACAGCAGCCTCGTCCAGATTGGGTGTGAGCAGTGTTGCCAGCGGAACAAGCGCTTCGAGCAGGGTGTTCACCGCTGGCGCGTCGAGCAAGCGGCGGCCACTGCTGGCGATCATGACAGGATCAATCACCAGCGCTTTGTGAGCATGCCGTTGTTGCAATGCTGCAGCGACCACCGCGATACGGTCGGCATCCAGCAGCATGCCGGTTTTCACTGCTGCAACCTCGCAATAATCAAAGATGGCATGCATCTCGGCATCCAGCTGTGCCAGCGGCACAGCTTCGATACGGTTGATTTCACGGGGATTCTGGGCAGTAAGGGCGGTTATGGCGGAGCATCCGATGACAGCATGCCCGGCGAACATGCGCAGATCGGCCTGAATGCCGGCTCCGCCGCAGGAATCCGAACCACCAATACTCAGGCAGACGGGGCGTTGTACCATGTTTCCACCATGATGCGGGCCTGAGCTTCAATATCCCTTGCTGCGAACAACGAGGATACAACAGCAGCAAAATCGGCTCCGGCTTTGCGCACGGCAGGCAATGACTCCAGTGTCAACCCGCCGATGGCGCAGATATTCGCCCCGGGAAAGATCTGTCGGGCCTTGGCCAGTCGCGGTAAGCCGATCGGGATGGCTTCCTGTTTGGTTGCGGTCGCGAAAATCGCGCCGAAGGAGATATAATCGGCTCCCTCGTTCAGCACATGCCGGGCAAAGGCCGCATCGGCCTGACAAGAAATGCCAACTATCATCTCATCACCGATCTCCGGGCGGAAGGCCGCGATGCTCAGCATGTCTTCTCGCCCGAGATGCACGCCATCGGCCTCGCTTTCGCATGCCAGTTGCAACGAATCATTCACGATAAAGCGCGCTCCATGCTCCTTTGTCAGGTGGCATAGTGCCCTCGCCCGCTTCAAAGATTCCTTGTACCCCCTGCCCTTGTCGCGCAGTTGCAGGGTTTTCACGCCACCCTTCAATGCCGATCCTGCCATACGAAGCAATTCGGCAGTTTCCAAACCGTTCGGCAGGATGCCGTAAATCCCATCGATATGGCGTGAGGTATTAGTCATGCAGCAGGTTCAGCAGATCGGTGAAGTTCTTCAGGCGCATGACGCGGCCCTCGAATTCCTCGGGCAGGTCCTGATATCCATGTTCGCAGTAACACACCTTCAGGCACTCGGCATTAAAGCCGGCCTCGATATCGAAACGTGTGTCGCCGACCATCACCGTATCCGCCGGTGAAACACCCATGACCCGGCAGCACTCCACCAGCATGTCCGGCGCCGGTTTCTTGGCAAAGCCATCCTCAGGGGACAGAGCCAGCGTGAGGTAGGAAGTCAGGCCCAGGGCATCAAGCACCTTGATCCTTGCCTTGGCTGGCTTGGCGGTTACACAGCACATCGGAATCCCCTTGTCCCGCAGTACATCCAGCACATGCATCACACCGGGAAACGGTACGCTGAAATCAGCCGGATGTTTTTCGTAGATGTCTGCAAAGGCGTGGTACAGCGCCATGGTCTCCGGATCATCCATCGGCTTACCCAATACATTGGATGCCAGCTTCTGGGCTCCGCCACCGACATGCGGTCTTGTTTCGTCCAGTGAAAGCTCGAAGTCATAGCCCAACGAGTTGAGCGCACGATTGGCGTTCGCACGGATATCCGGCAACGCATCCACCAGCGTGCCGTCGAGATCGAAGATAAAAGCCTTGGGTTGATTCATATACTTTCCTTTATTTCTTTAATAGTTAGCGAAATCTCTTCGCGCACATTAGCGTCCGTTTCGCTGCCCTGCATGACACTCAAGCGTTGCATTGCAGCATGCGAATTTTCCGCTCGGCTCAACATTCCCAGCGCCCATACGGCATGTTCGCGAACGATCGCCGAATCATCCTGCATGGCCAGCGACCACAGAGCAGTCAGCAGCGATTGCTCACCATTGTTCCCGGCCGCAATGCAGCAGTTGCGTATAAATCGCTCTCGGCCGATGCGTTTCACCGGGCTTTTTACAAAGCGTGATCTGAATGCAGCGTCATCCAGCAGAAGCAAGCTAGCAAGTTCCGGCAGGCAATTCTCCCCCCTGGGAGAAAGGAAATCGCTGACAGGCGGTGGAAGGCCGCCGTTCCAGGGACAAACCATCTGGCAATCGTCGCAACCGTAGATGCGATTACCGATCAATGGCCTTAATCGCCGGGGGACCGAGCCCTTGTACTCGATGCTCAGGTAGGAGATGCACAAACGTGCATCGACGACAAACGGAGCGACGATGGCACGCGTCGGACAGATATCGATGCATGCGCTGCATGTGCCGCAATGAAAGGAGGCTTTATCATCCTCTTTTATATCTGCTGTCGTGAACAGTTCGCCGAGCAGGAACCATGAACCCAGCTGCCTGTTCAGTGTCAGCGAATGCTTGCCCTGCCAGCCGAGGCCGGAATCTTCGGCCAGTGCATGTTCGAGCACCGGCGCAGTATCCACATAGACCCGCTGATCGTGCCGGCCGAGCAGCTGATCCAGCTCCCGCGCCAGAGCTTCAAGGCGTGCCTTCATGATGTCATGGTAATCATCGCCATGCGCATAAGCCGAAATCACCCCCCGGCCTTGTGCCGCATTTACTTCGTCCAGTGCATAGGCCGGTGGCGAGTAACGCATGCCCACGCTGACCACTGTGCGCACTTCATCTAGCATCGTTGCAGGGTTTTTTCGGCGTTCGCATCTTTCCGCGTCGGCCATCCATCGCATGTCGCCATGCATGCCCTGCTCGACCCAGCATTCAAGGGCTCGGGTATGTTTGCCATCGATACGAGGCCGGGTGAAGCAGCACAACTCGAACCCTTGTCCGGCAGCGAGCTTGATGATGGATTGTTTCAACGCTTCGTTATGCACCGGGCAAGATTAACATGTCCATATGTCGCACATAACAGGGACTTACACCCAGCAGCGTGAATCACAATGATTCTGAAGCAAAAAAAAGCCGGCCAAAAGGCCGGCTTTGAATGCAGGAAGATTATGACTTAAGGGTGGAAAACAAAGCTGGAGTTGCTGCGATCCGCTTCTTCACGCGACTGAAACAGGCGCACCTTGAAAACAATTCGGACAAACAGGGCCACACCCAGCATAGTACAACCGCTGAGGAACCAGACAGTTACAACACCGGTCATCAGCTCAGGCGGCAGACCGCCACCGTTACGGGCGATCTCCATACTCTGGGAAGCCACATTGGCAGGGTTGCTCATCATGCTGAAAAAAGCCCATGCAGCAATGAAAGCTGCAGGCGCTTTGATGAAGCTCCACCAGAACAGATCGACCATCTGGCGGAATTCGTTGAAAAACTTCTGAGTGTTGTATGGCATGATATTCCCCTGCTTGCTGCTGTTTGTCATCTGTCGGACGAATCCGCATCCGACCAGCAAAGCATGCAACTATCGGGATAAATACAATGTGATGCCCCTCACGGGGATGAAAAAAGTTTCAGGTCCAGATCCGGTCATTTGCTTCAAGCATGCGGGCTTCAGGAGCGCCCTCGATGCATTGCAGATTCAGGTGAATCGTCGAGCCGGATAGCAGTCCGTAGGCGCGCTCCGGCCATTCGATCAGGCATATCCAGGGTGGCATGAAATACTCGCGCACCCCGATGGCACCAAGTTCGCTCTCGTCACTCAGGCGATACCAGTCCATATGCGCGACACGGCATCCCCTGCCCTCGTATTCCTGAATGATGGTGTAGGTCGGACTGGGCAGGGCGGTATCGCTCACCCCCAGTGCGCGCATCATCGCACGCGCCAGCACACTCTTGCCGGCACCCAAATCACCGCTGATTGCAACCACATCCCCCGGCTTCAGCCGTGCAGACATTTCATTTGCAAATTCAATGGTTTCGGCCTCGGAGTTCAGGCGTTTATGCATAGAAAAACGGCATTCAGCCGGCCTGACGACGGGCCAGCGCGCGAATGACATCGTGCTGGGTGATCACCCCTTCGATGTTGTCTCCATCCACCACGGGAATGCAATGCAGTTCGCTGTCATTCATCAGGGCGGCGATCTCGTTCAGTCCGGTGTCGAGCCCGACCGTGGTGGCCGGACCACTCATCAGATCGCCGGCTGTCAGCGCCTGCATGCGATCAAGCTCGCGCTCGAAACGCCCTTCCCCCAGAGGGATGACCATATCGAATATGGCAATGGCCGTTGGCACATGCAGCTTGGCCTGCTGGTCGATCAGGTCCGATTCGGTCAGCACGCCGAGCAGACGCCTGTCTTCGTTGACCACCAGAAGCCCGCTGATGCCCTGATCGGCAAAACGCCGCGCAATCTCGGAGAGCGGCGTATCCATATCGCAATACGCCGGTTGTGCATTCATGATGTCACGCGCTTTCAGCATGGGCTGTCTCCTGTGCAATGAGGGCAATAAGCAATTCAGCGAACCTGAGCGATTATAGCTCAGGCCTTATGATAAATCTCCCCACCCTGACGATTAAACTCCTCGGCCTGCTCGTGCATACCGACTTCCAGAGCCTTTTCGGAATCAATCCCATGGTCACGGGCATAATCCCGCACGTCCTGCGTGATCTTCATCGAGCAGAATTTCGGGCCGCACATCGAGCAGAAATGAGCCACCTTGCCGGATTCCTTGGGCATGGTCTCATCGTGGAACGAACGTGCGGTATCCGGATCCAGACTCAGGTTGAACTGATCTTCCCAGCGGAATTCGAAGCGCGCCTTGGACAAGGCATCGTCGCGCTGTTGCGCACCGGGATGCCCCTTGGCCAGATCGGCAGCGTGCGCAGCGATCTTGTAGGTGATCACACCGGCCTTCACATCGTCGCGGTTGGGCAGCCCCAGATGCTCCTTGGGGGTGACATAGCACAGCATGGCGCAACCGTACCAGCCGATCTGCGCGGCTCCGATACCGGAAGTGATGTGGTCGTAACCCGGTGCGATATCGGTGGTCAGCGGCCCGAGGGTATAGAAAGGAGCCTCATCGCAATGCTTGAGCTGCTCTTCCATATTCGCCTTGATCATGTGCATCGGCACATGTCCGGGACCCTCGATCATGGTCTGCACATCATGTTTCCAGGCGATCTTGGTCAATTCGCCGAGGGTTCTGAGTTCGCCGAACTGGGCTTCATCATTGGCATCGGCGATCGCACCCGGACGCAAACCGTCGCCGAGTGAGAAGGATACGTCGTAGGCCTTCATGATCTCACAGATGTCTTCGAAATGGGTGTACAGGAAGTTCTCCTGATGATGTGCCAGACACCATTTGGCCATGATCGCTCCGCCGCGCGAAACGATGCCGGCCAGACGCTTGGCGGTCAGCGGCACATAGCGCAGCAACACGCCTGCATGGATGGTGAAATAGTCCACACCCTGCTCAGCCTGCTCGATCAGCGTATCGCGGAAGATTTCCCAGGTCAGGTCTTCGGCGACGCCGTTGACCTTCTCCAGCGCCTGATAGATCGGCACGGTGCCGATCGGTACTGACGCATTGCGGATGATCCATTCGCGGGTTTCGTGGATGTTGCGGCCAGTGGACAGGTCCATGATGGTATCCGCGCCCCAGCGGGTGGCCCAGGTCATCTTCTCGACCTCTTCCTCGATACTGGAGGTCACAGCCGAATTACCGATGTTACCGTTGATCTTCACCAGGAAGTTCCGCCCGATGATGACCGGTTCAAGCTCGGGATGGTTGATGTTGGCGGGGATGATCGCCCTTCCGCGGGCGATCTCAGAGCGCACGAACTCCGGAGTGATCACGGCCGGGATGGCAGCACCGAAGCTTTGTCCGGGATGCTGGCGGGTGATCTCGCGCAGGTGCTCGCGGCGCTGGTTCTCACGGATGGCGACGAATTCCATCTCGGGCGTAATGATGCCGGCCTGGGCATAATGCATCTGCGACACATTGGCACCGGCTTTCGCCCGGCGCGGACTGCGCAGATGGGAAAAACGCAGTGCATCCAGATCGGCATCATCACGGCGCTCGCGACCGTATCGTGAGCTCAGGTCGTTCAGTTCCTCGGTATCACCACGTTCGGCAATCCATGCATCACGGATGGCAGGCAGCCCCTTCTCAAGGCTGATTTCGATATTCGGGTCGGTGTAAGGGCCGGATGTATCGTAAACAAGAATGGGATGATTCTCTTCCATACCGGCAGATGTTTGCGTCGGAGAAAGTTTGATCTGGCGCATCGGCACCCGGATATCGGGGCGTGACCCTTGGATGTATACCTTGGTGGAATTTGGAAATGGCTGGCGTGCATCTGCGACGTTCCCTGCTGCTGCCAAATCTACGCTGGTCTGAATGGTGCTCATGAGGCCTCCGGCTTACTTTACTAGGCGCAACTATATCCGAGGCGGTCAGTCGGGTATAGGCTTCGCCCATGAATCATCACGCTCAAACAGGTGCCCCTGCCCTTACTCCGCAAACAGCGGAAACACTCCTGCTCAACCACATTGTGTCCGAAAGTACATGCTGGAGCGTGCTCAAGGCATCGGGCCAGGGGCTGCGCGAATATCTGCAGGGACAGATTACGCAGGATATTGCACGGCTCAAGCCCGAGCAGGGAATTCATGCCTGCCTGCTATCGCCGCAGGGCAAGGCGGTCAGCGAATTGTATATCCTGCAGGCTGCCGGAGATGAGTTGATTCTGCTTACGCCATCGTATGTAGCGCCGGAAACCGTAGCCCGCTTGCGGCGTTTTGCCCTCGGCTATCAGATGCGCATCGGTATTATGGATGCCTATGCTGTGTACTCCGTGCAAGGTACGGGAGCTACCCGCGCGCTTGCGGATATCGGCCTGCCCGAGCCGGGAGAAACATGGCTGTCGCGCAGCAGACACCCGGACGAAGATGTGTTTGCGCTGCTCATGCCGAAGCAACCTCCCGGCTACTGGATCATCGGCAGGCATGACTGGCTTGCACAGCGTTTATCTGACCGGGTAAGCGAGGATCAATGTGAGGCCTTGCGTATCATCCGCGGCCTGCCCCGTTTCGGCTCCGAATGGGATGTCTCGCTGCATCCGCTCAATGCCAACCTGATCGAGTTTGACGGGGTATCCTTTGATAAGGGGTGTTATGTCGGGCAAGAGGTCACCGGCCGCATGCACTGGCGCGGCGGCATCAAGAAGAAGCTCTACAGGGTTCTACTGCCCGATATGCAAGCGGAACATCCACCGCAAACACTTCCCTGCCCCGTGGTCTCGACCGGACGTATCGGTGAACTGCGCAGCATGGCCTTTGATCAGGACAGGCAGTGTTTCGGCATCGCCCTGTTACCAATCAGCACAGTGCAAGAAGATATGCCGCTGCATCTTGAAAATGGTTCTGTCATAAGGGTTCTGGAGCCGTGCCATGCCTGATTCATCTTCGGCTTTTATCTGGTATCACGCCGATGCAAGCATGGCGCGGGAATTGCAGACATGGGTCGGCTCTATCGGACATGTACTCGGCATCCCTGCAAGGCTGCTGATACGCAGCCAACCGGACAAAACCACGTTCATGGAGATCTACGAGCTGCATTGCAGCGCTGAAGTCGATGTGAACGGTATGGTTGAATTCATTGAAACGCAGGCCGGAAAACAAGTCTGGTTCAGCAAGCTGAAAAGCCCCCGGCGGGCGGAAATCTTCTCGACTCCACCGGGTGGCTGAGGTTTAATTAACGACCTCCACTGACGTTGGCGTAGAATGCGATGCCAGTGGTCTCGTCTTCATACAACTCAACCCATGCATCCACACCCTGGGCCGTATCCGGAAGACTGGCCATCGGAATCACTGCGGAAAGCCTGATATCCTTGCCACCACCGACCTGAATGATCTTGCACAATCCACCGATAGCGTAGGAAGTGTTCTGCGGGGTGCTTTCGTCGACAAAACTCATCTGGCAATTGATACCGAAGTCGCCCAGTTGCCCCTTGTTTTCACGCAGCACATCCTGCTGGATATTGATGACGTCGCCGTTGATGGCATCCGCCGTATGGGAAATCAGCAGCACCTGGGCACCATCCATGGCGTGGATGAAATCCGCAAATTTTCCGACCACAATCGCTTCGTATTCAAAGTCGGCCTTATCTTTCTCGAAGGCAGCAAAATTGACATGTCTCGCATCGCCGGCCTGTGCCACACCGAGACCTGCGAACAGGAACCCCTGCAGTGCGAGCCCCGCAACAATCAAACTGTTTGAAACCTTTGAACTGATCCTGAACATAAACTTATCCCTCCCCATCGAATGTGCTATTACAGCTTATGAATTTCCTGAATGACTTCGTCCATCATCTGGTTGATCTTCATCTGCATCGCTGAACGCATGCGGTCCACACTGGCTTTAGGCATGCCGGCTTTTTCCAGTTCATCGAAATCATTCATACTGGCCATCGCATCGGTCAGTTTTTTCAAGGTCAATCGCATTTGCGAAACGTGGTCCGCTGCCTCCTCCGCCATGGCAGACGGATATGAACCGGGAACAGACTGAAGTGTTAGAGGCACAGTCAGAGCAAAGACGATCGCCGCAAACCCAGCTATCAATATTTTATTCATTCAGATGCCCCTCCCCGTGAATTGAACAATAAGTCAAACATGCATTGTTACCTCATGTGCTGTCAAGCATCGGACATTTAAAGCATTTGAATATTATATTCGCCCGCACGGGATGGATGCATTCCCGACGCATCACTCCTAGGATGACGCGCATGAAGCGCTATCTGCTCAAGCGACTGGCCGGCATGATCCCCCTGCTGTTCGGCATCACCATCATCTCGTTCGGCATCATGCATGTGGCGCCCGGCGAGCCTGTGGTGGTCGGGCAGGAGTTCAATCCCAAGGTGTCGGCCGAGGATATCAATCGCCTGAGAGCCTATTACGGTCTGGATAAACCGCTCTACGAACAATACTGGAACTGGCTGCAACGTCTGGCCGTGCTGGATTTCGGCGAGTCGTTTGCATCGGATCACCGGCCGGTGCTGGACAAGGTGGTTGAGCGCCTGCCCATCACCATCTGGATCAATGTGCTGGCCATAGCCTTTATCTTCGCCATTGCCATCCCCATCGGTGTGTTGTCGGCCGTACGGCGCGATTCCTGGTTCGATCGCGGCATGACGGTGTTCGTATTCATCGGCTTTGCCATCCCCTCTTTCTGGCTCGGTCTGTTGCTGATGATGGCCTTCGGCGTACAGCTGTCCTGGCTGCCGATCTCCGGCATCCACGATTACGACTGGAAACAGATGGGTTTCTGGCAGCAGCGATGGGATCTGGCTCAGCATCTGATGCTGCCGGTGTTTGTCTCGGCTATCGGCGGACTCGCGGGCATGAGCCGCTTTATGCGCTCCGGCATGTTGGAGGTGATCCGCTCCGACTACATTACCACCGCACGCGCCATGGGCCTGCCGGAGAATACCATCCGCTACCGGCATGCTCTGAAGAATGCCCTTTTACCCATCATCACCCTGCTCGGTTTGTCTGTTCCCGGACTCATCGGCGGTTCGGTGATCGTCGAGCAGCTGTTCTCCATTCCCGGCATGGGCCTGCTGTTTTACGGCGCGGTGATGGCGCGCGATTATCCTCTTGTCATGGGTATCACGGTGATCGGCGCTGTGCTCACGCTGCTGGGTAATCTGCTTGCTGATGTGGCTTATGCATGGGCCGATCCACGCATCAGACACGGCGGCAAATGATGGCAAGACACCCTTTGATGTTGATCGGTGGAGCCATTGTCGCCACGGTGGCGGTACTTGCTGTGCTGGCCCCGTGGATCGCTCCTTTCGACCCCAACCTGATCAATGTGAAATGGATACTCCTGCCCCCCTCGATCGAACACTGGTGCGGCACCGATACCCTGGGCCGGGATGTGCTATCGCGCATGCTTTACGGTGCGCGGGTGTCGCTTGCCGTGGGTTTTGTTGCCGTCGGTATCGCCATCGCCATCGGTGTGATGCTGGGTGCATTGGCGGGTTATGTGGGCGGACGGGCCGATGCCGTGGTGATGCGCGCTACCGATATGGTCCTGTGCTTCCCCACTTTCTTCCTGATCCTGGCCGTGATCGCATTTCTCGAGCCTTCCATCTGGAACATCATGATCGTCATCGGCCTGACCTCATGGATGGGTGTGGCCCGACTGGTGCGCGCCGAATTGATGTCCCTGCGCCACCGCGAGTTCGTGCTTGCCGCCGAAAGCCTCGGCGTACCCTCGCTGCGTCTGGTATGGCGATATCTTCTGCCCAATGCCATGGGACCGATCCTGGTCTCCGCTGTGCTGGGCATCGCCGGCGCCGTGCTGATCGAATCGGGGCTCTCCTTCCTCGGTCTCGGTGTACAGCCCCCGGATGCTTCCTGGGGCAACATTCTCACCGAGGGCAAGGACAACATTCAGATCGCCTGGTGGTTGTCCTTCTATCCGGGTCTGGCCATCCTGATCACCGTGCTGGGTTACAACCTGCTTGGCGAAGGACTGCGCGATGCTCTGGATCCTCGCTTAAGGAACCAGCGGTGAGTGTTCAAAGCGATAGTCATTACATGAGCCTTGCCCTTCAACAGGCTGAAATCGCAGGGAAAAGCGGAGAGGTTCCGGTCGGTGCAGTGCTTGTCCTGAAAGATGGTTCAATGCATGCCACGCATAATGCGCCGATCACCCTGAACGATGCCTCTGCACATGCCGAAATGCGCGCTATCCGGGCAGCCTGCGAGGCTGTTGGCAACTATCGTCTGGCCGGCAGCACCATGTATGTCACGCTGGAACCGTGTACGATGTGTGCCGGCGCGATTGTGCATGCCCGCATCGGACGGGTGGTATATGGCGCGAGCGATCCGAAAACCGGGGCAGTCGAGTCATTGTATCATATCCTGTCTGATTCCCGTTTGAATCATCAGCCGGAGGTGACAGGCGGGATTCTCGCCGAGGCGTGCGGTTCGCTGTTGCGCGATTTCTTCGCATCCCGCCGCACAGGCAGGAAAACAACCTGATCTAGCTTTTTCTTGAAGCCAGCTCGGTAGCCAGGCGGACAACACCCGCTGCAGGATCGGTTTCCCCCAGCAAAGCGCGAAGTTCGGCAAAATCGTTCTTCTGTTTTTGCACTGCATCAGGATTAAACAGCAGTTCATTGATTTCGCGGACAATGTGTTCCCTATCGGCCTGTTCCTGAATCAGCTCAGGCATGGCGGTTCGGCCAAGAAGCAGATTGGCCAGTCCGATATGCACCAACTTCACCACTCGTCGAGCCATGAACACCGTGAATACCGAGGTTCGATATACCAACAACGTCGGGACATCCCACAGCGCAAGTTCCAGTGTGGCCGTACCGGAAACGGCGATAGCCGCATCTGCGTGCAGGCGGTAACCATCCTGCATGCGCCTTATCGTATGCACCCCTGCCTGCTCCGTCAGCGGTGCCAGGCTTGCCACATCCACACCCGGAGCCAGTGGAACCAGCGCCTGAAGGTCCGGATGCGCGGCACGCAAGTCCTGCCATACGGAGGCCAGCAGCGGCACATGATGCGCCAGCTCCGAAGGTCTGCTTCCGGGCAGGATAGCCAGCACCTTAACGGAATCCTTCAGGCCGGCATGCCCGAAAAACGCCATCCGGCTCCAGCCCTGGCGGCATGCAACAGCGCTCGGATTGCCGACGTATTCAGCCTTGATGCCGTGTTGCTCAAACCATGCCGGCTCGAACGGCAGAATGCTGGCCAGTCTATCCTGCGAGTTGCGCAGCTTTTTTGCGCGCCATGAACCCCAGGCCCATAATTTCGGTGCAATATATTGCAGCACCGGGATGCCCATGCGGCGGATGAATTTGCCGATATTGATATGGAAACCGGGAAAATCGACCAGTATCACTACATCTGCGGGATCCGCCGCCAGATGCTCCAGCACCCTGCGGCGGACGTCGCGGATGCGCGGCAGGGATTTCAGAACATCCACAACACCCATCACATTGAGCTCGTGCATGTCGGCCACAGCGCGGCAACCGGCCTCACGCATCGCAGGACCGGCAATGCCCCGAATCTCGGCTTTCGGATACATCACCAGCAGTGCCCTGATAACGGTCGCTGCATGCATATCTCCGGATGCCTCACCGGCAGAGATAAAAACCTTCACTCCGGAGGCTCAGATTGATTCAGGGTGGTAACCATAGATACAGATGCGGTAGCGCTCGGCCATCTCGGCGATGCGGTGCCGTTCGATCATCAGCGTGATTCCGGCCTCCACGGCCAGCGTGCGACAACCTGAGGCATGCATGGTTTCCAGTGTGTCCGGACCAAAGGCTGGTACGTCGAAGCGCAGGTCCTGTTCAGGTTTGCCCACCTTCACCACCGTGGCCTTGCCGTTGCCCAGATTCCCGCCTCGCTTGATGGCTTCGTCCGTACCCTCGATGGCTTCCACGGCTAGCACGGCGCCCTGCTGAACAACCACGGTCTGGCCGATATCCAGCGCCGCGATGCCGGCGGCCTGCGTATAGCCGAAGCGGATATCGTGCATCATGTCCTTCGAGGGCTTCGGGCCGAACAAATGCCCCGCCCCTGCCAGCATCTCGCCGGCGAATTCCACCTGCGGACGGACCGTGATGCCTGCCTTGGCCAGCAGACCGACAATGGCATGCATGATGGTGTCGTCGCGCCGGTCTGGCAGCAGCGCCAGCGCCTTGATTGCGGTCAGGTCGGGTCGGAAATTGCGGAACAGGTGAAGCTTCTGCACCTTGCCGGCGAAGATCACGGAGTCCACACCCGCTGCCTTGAAGGCTTTGATCATGCCGCCCAACTGGCCGACATGCAGCCAGCAGGTGGAGGCGGAATAGTTCTCGATCTCCGGGAAGGTTTCCTCACGCGCTGCGATGCTATGTACCTCGACGCCCTGCTTCTGCAGGACTGCGGCGAGTTCGAGCGGAAACGACCCGTAGCCTGCGACCAGACCGAGTCTGGCCGGCAGGTTATGATTCGTCGTGGTCATCTCGCCTGTGCATCACAAGCCCACGCTCGGCATGGCGGACGAAATCAATCAACTCGTCGATCAGCGGATGCGCTTCCAGCTCCTGTTCGGCTCGCGCGATCTTGTCCTTCATGCTGCCGGATCCCTGCAACAGAATGCGATAGCCCTGCTTCAGGCGTGCAATATCATCGAGATTGAAGCTGCGCCGTTTCAAACCGATGATGTTCAGGCCAGCCAGGCCGGGTCGGTAGCCGCCCGCAGTCAGGCAGAAAGGCGGAACATCCTTGCCGATACCGCTCATGCCACCGATCATCGCAAAGCGACCGACACGCACGAACTGATGAATCGCCGACATGCCGCCGATGATGGCTCCGTCCTGAATCGTGATATGACCTGCCAGTGTGGCGCAGTTGGCCATCACGATCTCATTGCCGATGTGGCAATCATGTGCGATGTGGACATAGGCCATCATCAGATTGCTTTTGCCGACACTGGTCAGCATGCCGCCACCCTCCGTGCCGCAATTCACCGTGACGTTTTCACGGAAGGTGTTGTTATCACCGATCTCGACGCGGGAAGGCTCGCCGTGATACTTCAGGTCCTGCGGTTCCATGCCGACTGCCGCGAAGGGGAAAAAGCGGTTTCCCTTCCCGATGGTCGTGTGCCCGCCGATCACCACATGGGACATCAGCTCGCAACCCTCGCCCAGACTCACATGTTCGCCGATCACACAATATGGACCGATCTTCACATTGGCTGCAATGACCGCGCCTTTGGCGATCACCGCACTCGCATGGATCATACTCATATGTCGGTCCGCGGCATCAGGGTAGCCATCAACTCGCCCTCACAAGCCAGTTCGCCATCCACCAGTGCCTTGCCGTGGAATTTCCAGACCAGGCCGCGGCGGCGCAGCAGAGTGAGTTCGAAGATGATCTGATCGCCGGGGCGAACCGGACGGCGGAAGCGAACCTTGTCGATACCGGTGAAGTACACCAGATAGTCACGCGCGTTCGGAATCGACTGGAAGGCGAGTATGCCACCCACCTGTGCCATGGCTTCCACCATCATCACGCCAGGCATCACCGGATGGTCCGGGAAATGCCCCATGAACTGGGGTTCGTTGTAGGTGACGTTCTTCACCGCACGAATCGACTTCTCGATCTCGAAATCCAGCACGCGATCCACTAGCAAAAAGGGATAGCGATGCGGAAGCAGCTTCATAATATCATCAATATTCATCGATCCGGACACGGCACGCCCCTTCGTACTGCTCATGATTTGAATCCCAATGCGGAAAGCTTGCCCCACAGGCCCGGAAGGCGCGGCAGGATGGCCGATACCTTCAGCCAGACCTTATGCGGCATCACAGGGATGCCGGCATAGGTTCCACCTGCTTCCAGATCGCCTGCCACGCCGCTCTTGGCTGCGATCTTGCAGCCGTCGCCGATCTTGATGTGACCGGCCGTTCCGACCTGACCGCCGAACTGGCAGCCCTGCCCCACTGTTGTGGAGCCTGAAACACCTACCTGACTTGCCATGATGCTGAATGCGCCGATATCAACGTTGTGACCGATCTGGATAAGGTTATCCAGCTTCACACCGCGACGAATGACCGTATCACCGATTGCTCCGCGATCGATACAGGTGTTGGCGCCGATTTCGACATCGTCCTCAAGCACGACACGGCCGACCTGCGGAATCTTCAGATGTTCGCGACCGCTCCATGCGTAACCGAAACCGTCGGAGCCGATCACAGCCCCAACCTGAATGATCACACGGTTACCCAGAACGCAGTCAGCACCGATGGTTGAACGGGAGTGCAGCAGACAGTTTTCGCCGATTTGAGCCCCATCCTCAAGCACACAAGCGGCACCGATCCTGCTGCCGGCCGCGATACTGACGTTCGCGCCGATAACGACCTGTGCACCAACATCGACATCAGGCGCCAGGCGCGCCGAGGCATCGATCACAGCCGATGGATGGCGCTGGCCGGAGGCCAGCACATCGGGATGAAAGTGACGCTGTAGCAGGGCAAAGGCGAGGTACGGGTCTTTGACGCGGATCAGCGGACGGGCGGCTTCCGGCAGCGTCTCTCCGGCAAGCAGGATCACCCCGGCCTTTGAGGCCGCGAAGTCTTTTGCGTATTTGCGGTTGGCAAGGAACGAGACCTGTGTTGCATCGGCCTCGGCAAGTGTGTTGACACCCGTGACGACATCATCTTCCCCGGCGTGATGCAGGCTGCCCGACACCAGTCGGGCGGCCTCGCCAAGGGTCAGAGCCCGGTTGGTCATAGCTTACTTGCTTGCGTCAAGCAGCTTGGTTACCTCGTCGGTCACATCAAGCGCGGGTTTGACGTACAGCACGGAAGGCTTGGTCAGGATATAATCGTAGCCCTTCTTGGCGGCGAACTCCTGGATCTTTTCCCCGAACTTGGTGTACACGCCCTGCAGAAGGCGGTTCTTTTCAAGCTCCATGGCGCGCTGGGCATCCTGCAGTTTGCGCTGGAAGTCGGTTTTCATATCGTCCACTTCCTGCTGCTTTTCCGCAAGCTTGTCCGGCGACATGGCCATGGACTGATTCAGCAGATCCTTGTCCATCTGGTTGATTTTATCGCGCAGGCCTTCCAGCTCTTTCTGTTTGGCATTCTTGATGCCCTCAAGATGCTGCAGTCCGTCGCGGAATTTCGCGGTATTCTCGATGGCACTCTTCACATCGACATACACGATCTTCATCTCGGCCGCACCGGCCCCGGATGAGGCCAACAGGCCGAAAGCAAGCATTCCGGGGATTAACATGCGAATATTCATATTCACTCCTTTGGAGATAGTCACCAATTAAAATGTCTGGCCTAAAGCAAATTCGAAGTTTCTGCGCACGTCACCCTGACGGTCGCGCAACACAATGCCCCATGATAACCCAAGCGGACCGATCGGGGAAAGCCATTCCATACCGAAGCCTGTTGTAAGGCGTGTCCTTCCGAAACTCAGCATCTGATTGAAATCGGCGACATCGCCGGCATCAAAGAAGGCAACTCCGCGGAAGCCCGAGGTGCGGATATACGGCAAGGGGAAAAACAGGTTGAGGCTGGCCGAAGCGGATTTATTACCGCCCAGAATATCGTTGGTCAGCGGATCACGGATCGTGATACCCGATGAGTCGAAGCCTCGCACCGTGCCGATACCGCCCAGCGAGAGCCTGCGGTTGATGGGCACGGCCTTGCGATTGTAACCCTTGATATAGGCAGCGCGGGTGCCGGGATTCAGGATGAAGTCGTTGCCCAGGTCGAAATATGACCTAGCTTCGACCGAGGCTGTGTAAAAACGGTTCGTTCCGCCGAGACCAGCTATGCTCGTTCCGCCGGACATCACCGAACCGCTGCGCGCATTGATGGCGCTGTCGCGACTGTCCCAAGTGAGCGAGTTGCTTAGCTCACCCGTGCTTTGCTTGCCGATCTGGTTGAGCAGCAAACGGGAAGCACCGGGCAGCACGTCGAAAATATTTGTCTGCGTATACTGGTAGGAAAGGTTGTAGGTCAGGTTGTCGGTGATCGGCAAGCCGAAGCCCACGCCACCACCGAAGCTGTTTTCCTTGTAGGAGTTAAGGCTCTGCAGCGTTGTCTGCCGCTTGAATCCGTTGATCGAAGCGCTGAAGTCTTCACCCATGAAATACGGGTCGGTCACGCTGGCGCTGAAGTTCTGGGTTTTTGCGCCCAGATCGCCGGACAGGTTCGTCGAATAGCCCTTGCCCAGGAAGTTGTTCTGCTTGATAGTGCTGCGGAAGAACACCTTTTCAAGCTGGGAATAGCCCACACCGAACGACCATGAACCGGTCGATTTCTCGCTCACACCGAGCTTCAGATCTACCTTGTCGGGTGCTGTGCCGCGCGGCATGGAAATGCGCACATCGTCAAAGTATCCGAGCCTGCCGATACGTTTCTTGCTCTCCTCCAGATTGCTGCTGGAGAAACGCGAGCCTTCGAGCTGCCGCATCTCGCGACGTACCACATTGTCTTCGGTCTTGGTATTGCCGCTGATCTCGATGCGCTCGACATACACTTCCCTGCCCTTCTCGATATTCAGCTTGAGATTGACGCGCTTCTGATCGGGGAAGCGTTCGAATTCCGGGGTCACGGTGGCAAATGCATAACCCTCGTCGCCTACCCGCGTGGTGATATCGGTGATGCTGTCACGCAACTTTTCAAGCGAATAGGTATCGCCCGCCTGCAATTGCAGCAGAGGCAGCAGAGTTTCCCTGTCCGGAACCATATCACCCGTGATTTCAATGCTGCTGACCTGATACTGCGGCCCTTCGTGAATGGAGAAGGTCACGTAGAACCATTGCCTGTCCGGGGATAGCTGCAGCAGTGTCGATTCCACTTTGGCATCAAGATAGCCCTTGTTCATATAGTGCTGCATCATGATCTGCTGGTCGGCATCCAGGCGCTTGCGGTCAAACACATCGCGATCGCTGAACCACGCAGGCAGATCGGCGGTACGTGAGGCGATCACGCCGGCGAGTGTGTCGCTATCAAATGCCTCATTGCCGATGAAGTGAATGCGCTTGATGCGGGTAACATCGCCTTCATAAATCTTCATGGTCAGGTCCACGCGACCATCATCTCGCAGCTTCTGCACGGGCTGAACATCCACCTGATAATAGCCTTTTTTCAGATAACCCTTGCGCAGCGTGTTGATGTCGGCCTGAAGTTCCGGTGTGTTGAAGATATGCCCGGGTTTGAGCTTCATGCGCATCTTCAGGTCTTTTTCTTTGACCGATTTCAGGCCATCGTATTCGATCGAGGCAATCACCGGGTTTTCGACTACATGGATGGTCAGATGCCTGCCGTCGGAGCGAACCGCACCTGCGACCGAGATATCCTTGAAGAATCCTGTCGCATAAAGCTTCCGGACATCACGGCTGATGAGCTTGCGATCCAGCTTATCACCCACCTTGGTACGCATACGCTCAAGAATGGCATCGACCTCAACCGCCTTATTGCCCGACACATCGATCGAGGCGATGGTATCGATCGGCTGGATGTCAGCCACGGACGCTGCATCATTCGTGCTTGCTGATTGAGATGCGGCCGTGTCCCCGGCATACGTCGTTGCCGGAACGAGCAAAAAGAGCCCCATAAATAGAAAAAAACCGTATTTGTTCATCACGCCAACCATGCAGCGCCTACCCCTTCAACCAGCGTGAAATATCATTATAGAAGGCAAAGATCATCAAAGCCCCGATCAGTACAATGCCGACGATCTGTGTGCGCTCCATCAGCTTTGGTGAAAGCGGCGAACCTTTCAACTTCTCGATGGCCAGATAGATCAGATGGCCGCCATCCAGCACCGGAATCGGCAACAGGTTCAATACACCCAGATTCACCGAGATCAGCGCCAGAAAGGAAATGAATGCGATCAGACCCAGTTCGGCTGTCTTGCCGGCAATCTGTGCGATCGCAATCGGCCCACCGAGATTCTCCGGGGAAATCGCCGAGGTCAGCATCTTGCCCAGCACATCGAGTGTCATGTAAGTCATTTCCCAGGTGCGCACAAAGCCGTACTTCACGCCTTCTATCGGACTCATATGATAGATTTCCGGCGGCAGCATGGAACGTGTCGCCATCTTTGCACCGATGCGTCCGTGACCGTTGTTATCCACCTGCGGGGAAATCGCAAGATTCACCAGCACATCGCCACGCTTCACGCTGATGGGAACGGTTTTGCCCGCATGCGCACGAATCTCGTCGATGAACGCGGAAATACCTGAAACCGGAGAGCCTGAAATATCGATCACCACATCACCGGCCCGCAAGCCTCCCAGATCGGCAGGAGAATCCTTGACCACATCGGCAACCACCACCTGCGTACCCGGGCCCATGCCGATATTGTCGGCAGCAACATTAATCAGCAGCGGATCAAGCGCGGTCTGCGGTACATCGATCTCCACACTGCGCTCGCTTCCGCCGCGGTTCACCAGCAGGGAAAGGCTGTGTCCGACACGATCCTTGGCGATCTCTTCGACCTGCTGCCAGGAATGAACCGCAACACCCTGCGCTGTGAGGATGCGATCCTGTTCCAACAGGCCGGATTGTTCGGCAAGAGACGCCGGTGCCACGTGACCGATCACTGGCGGCAGTACCGACTGGCCGCCCCAACCGACGATCATGTAGGCAACGATGGCGAACAGGAAATTGAACAGTGGACCGGCAACAGCGATCGAGGCGCGTTTCCATACCGGCTGTACATCGAAAGATCGCAGGCGGTCTTCCTCGGAAAGTTCCACCTTGGCCTCATCGCCCTGCTCATCGGGATTCTCGCCGAGCATCTTCACATAGCCGCCAAGCGGGATGGCAGCGATCACATACAGTACTTCCTTATCCTGGCTGCGCCAGGATAACAGTGCCGGACCGAAGCCGATGGAAAACTTCTCCACTTTCACGCCAAGTTTGCGCGCGACGATGAAATGTCCGAACTCGTGCACTGCGATCAGCAGTGCAATAGCAACGACAAAAGCCGCCACAGTGTGCAGGGTTTCGATCAAGTGATCCTCCGGATGTGTGATTCCGCCATGACGCGGCTTTCGTGGTCGCGGGACCATACCTCATCCAGCGAATGAACGGAAACATCTTCGCAGCCCTGCATCACCTGCTCCACGACCCGCACGATGTCCATAAAACCGATGCGTCGGTCGCGGAATGCCTGATTGGCTGTTTCATTGGCGGCATTGAATGCCACAGCCAGTGAATCGGCCCCGGCGAGCACGGATTTCACCAGCCGCATGGACGGGAAACGGGCCTCGTCCACAGCCTGGAAATCGAGCCTGCCGCGCGTTGCCAGATCAAGAAAATCGATGCCCGATGCAAGCCTCGGGCTCATACGCAGGGCATAGGCGATGGGGCCGCGCATATCCGGTTCCGCCAGCTGTGCGACCACCGAACCGTCGGTGTATTCAACCATGCCGTGGATGATGCTCTGCGGATGGATGATGGCGGAGAGTTTGTCGGGTGCGACATCAAACAACCATCGGGCCTCGATCAGCTCCAGCGCCTTGTTCATCATGGTGGCAGAATCCACACTGATCTTCGCGCCCATATCCCAGTTGGGATGCGCCACGGCCTGCTCCGGCGTGATGTCTTCCATGGTGGAGGGCTCCCGGTCGCGGAACGGGCCGCCCGAAGCCGTCAGGATGATGCGGCGGATCGAACCTGCGTCGTGACCGACCAGACACTGGTGAACAGCCGCATGCTCGGAATCCACCGGCACCACGACTGCCCCGCTGTCTTTTGCGGCCTGCATGAACAACCGCCCTGCCGTCACCAGGCATTCCTTGTTGGCCAGCGCCACGCGCTTGCCCGCATGCACTGCGGCCAGTGCGGCAGGAAGCCCTACAGCCCCGACCATCGCCGCCAGCACGATATCCACCGATGCATCGGTGGATGCGGCAACGGCGGCATCCATATCGCTGCCCAGTCTGCATCCATCGGGCAGATTGCCCTGCAATTCGGCAGCCGCCTGCGCATCGGTCATGATGACCCATGCAGGCTTCAGCGCATGCGCCAGTTGCAGCATGCGCTGGTGGTTGCGATGCCCCACCAGTGCATGCACGGTGAACTGATCGGCATGGCGCAGCACCACATCGGCAGTGCTTGATCCGATGGAGCCGGTCGCCCCCAGAATGGTAATGCGCTTCACAGGGCCACCCGCGATATGCCCAGCGCCCCGCCGGCAAACAGGTAGAGCACGCCGGCCACGGCCACTGCCGGAAGCAGCGCATCGACCCGATCCAGCAGGCCGCCGTGTCCGGGCAGCATGCGACCACTGTCCTTCACGCCGACCGCGCGCTTGATGGCCGACTCGCCCAGATCGCCGAGCACCGCGGTGATGACCAGAGCCAGACCGATCAGCATCGCCGGCAGCATCGCCAGGTCCGTATAACTCGTCCAGATGGAGCCGGATGCAAGTATGCCGCATACGGCACCCGCAATAGCACCCTCAACGGATTTGCCCGGACTGATCGGCAGACACAACTTGTTTTTTCCAAAGGCCCGGCCCGCGAAATAGGCGCCGATATCCGCAGCCCACACGCCGACAAAGGCGCCGAGCATGAACAGATGCCCCGAAGGCAGGTGATGCAGCACGCCCGTCACCCAGACAAACAGCAGCAGCCAGACGGTCATCCAGCAACCGAGAGCGAAACGATGCGTCTGTTCGGCTACAGGCATCGCGGATTCACGGCGCACGGCAAGCATGAACACGCCCAACCAGAGCACGCTGAGCAGCAGAATCACCGCTGCCACCTGTTGCGAGACAATTAACAATGCGATGCCGGCTGCACCGCTGAACACATAGGCGATACGTCCGGGCAGCGCCAGCATGACGATCAATTCGAACATGGCCGCCAGACCCAGCATGCCGAGCAGCACCTCGAACCACGGCGAGGGCGCGAACAACAGCCACCAGACAGCCAGCGGTGCAAGGATGGATGCGGTCAGAATGCGCTTGAGCAGTTCACTCATGGCTTGCCCTTGTCCGCAAGTTGCTCGCTGATCTTTCCGAAGCGACGTTCGCGGCGTGCATAATCATCCAGCGCAGCCTGCAGATCGGCCTGCTCGAAATCAGGCCAGTAGCGGTCGCTGAAGTACAGCTCGCTATACGCCACATCCCACAGGAAGAAGTTGGAAATGCGGTGTTCTCCGCCGGTGCGGATCAACAGATCGACAGGTGCGAGTCCGGCACACCATAAAAACTCACGGAAACCCTTCTCATCGATCGATGCCAGTGCGGCCTGTGCATCTTCCTGCCCGGCAGCCCATGCGAGCATGCGCCTGGCACCGGCCAGCACCTCCTGCTGCCCGCCGTAATTCAGGCATAGAACCAGTTCAATGCGGCCGTTGCCGGCTGTTTCGCGGCAGGCGCGTTCGATGGCCTTCTGCGCCTTGTCGGGCAGAGCGCTGATGTCACCGAGTGCGCGCACGCGCACGCCTTTCTGCTGCATGGCCGGTATCTCGCGCGGCAGCAGAGTGGCCAGCATGGACATCAGACCACGCACCTCGACCTTCGGGCGCGACCAGTTTTCAGTGGAAAATGCGAACAGGGATATCTGTTTGATACCCGCATCGGCAGCCCATTCGACGATCTGCCGGGCCTTGGCCGCACCGCGGCGGTGGCCTTCAAGACGCGGCAGGCCTCTCGACTTGGCCCAGCGGCCGTTGCCGTCCATGACAACGGCCACATGATGCGGCAGAGAGCTGTTGTTTTGCATCAGGAGCAGGCACCCGGATGCCGGTGATGGGAAGACCGCATCAGACGGTCAGAATGTCGTGCTCTTTGCGCTCCAGCACATGCTCGATTTCGGCAATGTACTGATCCGTCAGTTGCTGGATCTGATCCTGGCGGCGCTTGCTTTCGTCTTCGGGAAGGCCATCGTCCTTGACCTGTTTTTTGACCTCTTCATTGGCATCTCGGCGGATATTGCGCACGGCGACACGGGCCTTCTCGCCGATCTGCTTGACCTGCTTGACGAATTCCTTGCGACGGTCCTCGGTCAGTTCCGGCAGGGTCAGGCGGATGATCACGCCGTCATTGCTCGGTGTGATACCGATGTCAGATGCAAGAATCGCTTTCTCGATGGTGCCGAGCATGGGCTTCTCCCACGGCGCGATGACGATCGTGCGCGGCTCGGGCACCGAAAGATTGGCCACCTGGCTGATCGGCAGATCGCTGCCGTAGTAGGACACACGCAGGTGATCCAGCAGCGAAGCATTGGCCCGACCGGTACGGATTCGGGTCAGGTCCTCTTTGAGAACACTGATGGTTTTTTTCATGCGCGATTCAATATCTTTCATCATATCTCACCCCTCATCTTTCAGCCCTGATCTGTCAAACCTGAACGGTCAACCGAGTTCCCGCACCAGTGTCCCGACAGGCTCGCCGTGGACCGCGCGCAACAGATTACCCGGAGTGTTCACATCAAACACAATGATAGGCATATCGTTGTCGCGGCAAAGCGACAATGCAGTGGAATCCATGACACCCAGCTTTTTGGTGAGCGCATCGGTAAAGGAAACGGTTTCGTAACGACGAGCCTCAGGGTCCTTCTTCGGATCTGCAGAATACACGCCATCCACCTTGGTACCCTTGAGCACCACATCGGCCCCGATCTCCATGGCTCGCAGACTGGCAGCCGTATCGGTGGTGAAATATGGATTGCCGGTACCCGCCGCAAAAATGACGATGCGCTCCTTCTCCAGATGCCGGATCGCACGACGACGGATATACGGTTCGGCAACCTCACGCACATGCAGTGCCGAGATCACACGGACATAGGCACCGTTGCGCTCGATGGCATCCTGCAGGGCAATGGCGTTCATGATGGTGGCCATCATGCCCATATAGTCGGCACTCGCCCGGTCCATACCGCGCGCCGATCCGGTCATGCCGCGGAAGATATTCCCCCCGCCGATGACCACAGCCAGCTGTACGCCGGATTTGTGCACATCAATCAGTTCGAGAGCCAGACGCTCAATGGTGGCCGGTTCGATACCGTAATCGGTATCCCCCATCAGCACTTCGCCGGAAAGCTTCAGCAGCACCCGCTTGTACGGGTGCTGCCCTGAAGCCTGATTCGCCGAGGCGGAAACCGGGGACTCAGCCATTGATCTGAGCAGCCACCTCTGCCGCAAAGTCCGTCTCTTCCTTCTCGATGCCTTCACCAAGCTGGAAACGCTGCATGACAACCACATCGGCGTCCGCCTGCACGGCCTTGACGGCCTTGCCCACGGTCTTGTCGCTGTCCATCACATATTCCTGCTCCAGCAGGCATACCTCGGAGTAGAACTTGCTCAGCTGACCGGTGACGATCTTGTCAACGATCTCGACCGGCTTGCCGGAAGCAGCTGCACGCTCGGAGAGCACTGCACGCTCACGCTCGACCGCATCGGCGGAAACCTGCTCGCGTTTGATGTACTGCGGATTCACGGCAGCCACATGCATGGCGATACCGCGGCCCAGATCCTGCAGGGCTGCGGAATTGCCGCCCTTGATACCGATCAGCACACCGATCTTGCCGGCGCCATGCACATAAGCCGACACCACACCGCCCGGAACCGTTGCCAGTTCGTAACGACGGATCGCCATGTTCTCGCCGATGGTGGCGATCAGACGGGTCAGTGTGTCCTGCACGGAAGAGCCATTCAGATCGAGAGCCTTCAGGGCATCCAGATCGGCCGGCTTATTGCTCAGTGCGAGCTCGGCAACAGCATTCACAAAAGAAGTGAAGGTGTCGTTTTTGCTGGAGAAATCTGTCTCCGCGTTCACTTCGATGACCACGCCGTTCTCGCCGTCGGCAAGGGCAGCCACCACGCCTTCGGCAGCCACACGGCCGGCCTTCTTGGAAGCCGCAGCCAGACCATGCTTACGCAGGTAATCGACAGAAGCGTCCAGATCGCCGTCACAGGCAGCCAGCGCCTTCTTGCAGTCCATCATGCCTGCGCCGGTCATCTCTCTCAGTTTTTTTACATCAGCAGCCGTAATCTGGGCCATTAAATCCTCCAACAGGGATTATGTAGTGAATAAGGGGGGCTTATTTGCCGGCGGCCTCTTCGAGATCGTCTTCCTTGGCCGCAGCAGCGGCTGCGAAATCGGCGTCGGCACCGAAATCGGCACCCTCGCTCACCAGACCGGTGGCTTCGATCTCGGCTTCATCGGCATTCTCAAGACGCCATGATTCGCCGCCTTCGAGCAGTGCATCGGCCATCTTGCTGCAGAACAGGCGGATGGCGCGGATGGCGTCATCGTTGCCCGGGATAATGTAGTCAACGCCTGACGGATCGCAGTTGGAGTCAACCACGGCCACAACCGGGATACCCAGACGCTTGGCCTCGGCGACTGCCAGGCCTTCCTTGCGCAGATCGACCACGAACAGGCAGTCCGGCAGGCTCAGCATGTCGCGGATACCGCCGAGTGAGCGTTCCAGCTTCTCGAGCTTGCGCTCCAGATCCAGGCCTTCTTTCTTGGTCATATGTTCCAGAACGCCCTCTTCCTTCTGGCGCTGGATGTCTTTCATCTTGCGGACCGACTGCTGCACGGTGGCGAAGTTGGTCAGGGTGCCGCCCAGCCAGCGGTGGTTCACATAGTACTGGCCTGCACGCAGGGCCTCTTCGCGCACGGCGTCGCGGGCCTGACGCTTGGTGCCGACAAACAGCACACGGCCGCCGGCGCCGGCGAGCTCGCGCATGAACTGATAGCCCTCGTTAGCCATCTTCAGGGTTTTCTGCAGGTCGATGATATGGATGCCGTTACGCTGACCGAAAATGTACGGTGCCATCTTGGGGTGCCAGCGGCGGGTCTGATGGCCGAAATGAACACCGGCCTCAAGCAGTTGCTTCATGGTGAATTGAGACATTACGTCTACCTCCGATTGTTTGTTCCCTCCACCACCCGGTACCGGTTGAAACAACAGCCGGCACAATCGTTATGTGGGGCGGTGTGTGAAGTGGCGCGCTTTCTACAGAAACAGGCCCTGCGAATCAAGCACAAAAAGCGTTGCGGGCTGCTGTCAGCCTGTGCCCATGGCCGCATTGATCAGGAAATTGGCACTGCCCATCACCGGTCCGCCGATGATCTGTTGCAGCACTCCCATGAACAGCAGCGCCACGATGATGATGAAACCATACGGTTCGATGCGGGACACATAGTAGGCAAGCCGCCCCGGCAGCAGACCGACAGCCACCCTGCCCCCGTCCAGCGGCGGCAACGGGATCAGATTAAAGATGCACAGCACCATATTGATGATGATCGAGGCCTGGCACATCGAGGCCACAGGCTGCGCCAGCCACACCATATCCTCCGGAAGCTGCACCATCAGGGCCAGCAGCGCCGCCGAGGCAATCGCCAGCAGCACATTGGTGACAGGACCGGCCAGCGCCACCCACACCATGTCGCGCTTGGGGTGCCTGAGCTTGCGGAAGTTCACCGGCACCGGTTTGGCATAGCCGAAAAGGATCGGCGAGCCGAACACCAGCAGCATCGCCGGCACCAGGATCGTACCGATGGGATCGATATGCTTGATGGGATTCAGCGTGAGCCTTCCCATCCAGCGCGCCGTGTCGTCGCCCAGCTTGTCGGCCATCCAGCCGTGCGCCACCTCATGCAGCACGATGGCCAGCATCACCGGCAGCGCCCAGATACTTATCCCGTGAAGAATCGCGTTGATATCCATGCCGGTACTCTCAATCAGGCCGACACGGAGTCAACCGCAGGCTTTTCCGATAAGGGCGAACATTCTGCCCTGTAAGATATCAAATCACGCGCCGACAACTTCCCTGAACCCGCGTACTGCGGGAGCTAGCAACCCAACCGATTGGAGGAAAACCATGAATAGAAAACGTATGATTAACATTATCCCCGCCATCGCACTGATGGCCATGCTCGGATTTTCCGGCACAGCCGTGGCAGACAACCACAACCCCTGCAATCCCTGCGATATAAAAAGTATGGAAAAGCATAATCCATGCGACATGGGCAAGAACCCCAACCCGTGCGATATGAAAGAGATGAAGGATATGAAGAATAGCAAAAAACACGGGAATCCATGCGATACGGGCAGCATGGACATGATGAAGTCGAATAATCCGTGCAGTCAGCACTAAGGAAGAAAAGCCATGAAGAAAATTGCGACACTATCCTCGGTGGCCTTCGCCATGCTGGCAATGGCCGCTCCTTTGCAAGCGCAGACCGCCAACCCGTGCAATCCATGCTCGATAAAGCCGATCGCCAACCCCTGCAACCCGGGTGGCGGCATGAAAACCGACGGCAGGCTGACCGATGCCAACGGGCGCGCCATGATCCGCGAGCATGCCTTCCAAAGTTTCCGCCAGGCAGCCGATACCGGTGCTTCAATGTGGAAGGATGAATCGCTGGGGAAGGCGGGTGTGGCCTGCTTGTCCTGCCATTCCGGTTTTGAGCGTCTGCACTTCGATAAAAACCAGACCTTCCCGCACTATGTCGAGATGGTCGGCGATGTGGTCACTCTCGATCAGATGATCAACTTCTGTATGCTAAATCCGATGCAGGGAAAGCCATTCGATGCCAATTCGAAAGAATTGACCGCCATGGCCGCCTTCTATCGGGCATACCGCATACAGTACCAGCGCGAACATCGCTAACCGGACGGGCGGCGCATGCATCCTCCCTCCCTCCCGCATGTGCCGCCCAGTGTTTGCCCTGCCATTCCAAACCATACCGGGAAATATATATCCATGCTCAGAAAGCTGTTTGCTCCGCTCGCCCTTGGAATCGCCGGTATCGCCTTAACGGCTGCGGCTGTGCACGCAGATCTGCCCGCGGCCTACTGGAGCCATCCTGCGGCCACTGAAGGCGCTTCACCGCACGACTGGCAGGCGATAGAGCGTGATCTTTCGCCCGAGGCATGCGCCCAGTGCCACGCGGCGCAATTCGCTGACTGGAAAGCCAGCATGCATGCCCGCGCCTTCTCGCCCGGTCTGATCGGCCAGTTTCCGCAACAGGATCTAAGCGACAACAATGATTGTCTGAAGTGCCACGCACCACTGGCCGAGCAGAAATATAAGGATATGAAGCAATTAACGGCCTCGCTGAAACTTAAGCTGCAACAGCAGCAGGGTTTTAACAGTGATGCGGAGCTTCGGAATTCCCACCTGCCGCTACGCCATGCAGGGGTTACATGCGCGGCCTGCCATGTGCGCGGCTGGCAGCGCTTCGGCCCTCCGCAGCGGAATACAGGCCGGTCAGGCAAGATCGACGGACCCGCACATGGCGGCTTCACCGGAAGCAAGGAATTCGAACAATCGCAATTCTGCGCGTCCTGCCACCAATTCCCCGAGGAATACGCCATCAACGGCAAGCCGCTGGAGAACACTATGGAAGAATGGAAGCAGAGTCGCTTTGCCAGCGAAGGTGTGCACTGTCAGAGCTGTCACATGCCTGACAGGAAACATCTTTTCAAAGGCATCCACGACCCCGCCACAGTACGCGAAGGGTTGGATATTGCATCCGGCATTGATCACGGAACAGCCAGCCTCAGCATCGCATCAATCCGCATTGGCCATGCCTTCCCCACATATGTCACGCCGAAGGTGACTGTAAGCATCGAAGCACTGGATGCACAGGGGAATGTATTGAAGCAGAAAGAATGGGAAATCGGCCGCCATGTGGCTTATGACAATGGCTGGCAGGAGATCAGCGACACCCGCATGCTGCCCGGCGAGAAAAGATCGTATGAACTGGCAGCCCTGCCCTCGCAGGCGCGCTCCGTTCGTTTCCGCGTGGATGTCATCCCAGACAACTTCTACAAAGGCCTGTACCGCGATCTGCTGGACGAAGGTTTACAGGGCGATGCTGGCCGGCTGATTCTACTGGCACAGGACGGTGCCGAGCAGAACGATTACCAACTTTATGAGCATGAGGAGCCATTCGATGGATTCGAGCACTACCGCAAACACTGACTCAGAAAACATGCACGGAAAAAAGAAAGCGGGCGATAAGGTCACGCCCATCACGCTCTTCGCCATCGATGGCTCCACTTTCAGCCTCGAAGCCATGCGCGGTCAACGCTACATGCTTTCCTTCTTCCGCTTTGCAGCCTGCCCGTTCTGCAATCTGCGCATGCATGAGCTGGTGAGCAATTACAGCAAGCTTGGGGGGAGTTTCAGCATTGTCGCCATTTTTCATTCTCCGTTGGAAAATCTGCAACGCTATGTCTCCGGGCATGATGCCATATTTCCCGTGCTGGCCGACGAAGAAGCCCGTTACTACCGCGAATATGCCATCGAGCGCTCCATATCCGGTGTGCTCAAGGGTATGGTCACCCGCATGCCCACGCTCATCAAGGCCATGGCCAAGGGCTATCTCCCGACCCGCATCAAAGGCGACATGACCATCATGCCCGCCGATTTCCTTGTCGATGAACGCGGCATCATCCGCACCGCCTACTACGGCAAGGATGAAGGCGACCATCTCCCCTTCGATCAGGTCAAGGCTTTTGCCCTGAGTGAAGTGTAAATGGCGCGCCTCTGGTAACCGATCTTCGCGCAAAATTCACCATGATCTGAAGGACCTGAGAGAATCCTGTGGCCCATTTGTGTTGGTCGTTTGATGCACGAGGACGGCCTGAAACCGCAGATTGGTTGTGGCAGAAGGCCGGGGACCTAGGGCGGAGCGCCTTCGGTTGTGACAACCCATGAAAGATGGTTGTCTCCCGGGGGGATTGATCTGTTCCCGCGACTGCTGCTGGGCTTGTCGATGCAGCCACGCACGCTGATCTTGTTCTCCAAGCTTGGCTGGCTGCCGCGTGGCGTCGCAAACCGCCGATATTTTGAAGAGCTCAAAAGTGTGTGATGAACTGGTGGCAATTCAAGGCGCTACCGTCAGAGTGACTTAAGTGCCGCTGATAGCTGGAAGTCTATGCCACCTGACATTAAGCAGATTCTTTCCGCAGAGTTTTCAGTTCATCGCGGTGTTTGGCGGCATCCTCGAAGCGGAGATCGGCTGCGGCTTCGAACATGAGGCGGCGAAGCTCTTCGGCGCGGGCCTTGCGGGTTTTCGGAGTCAAACGCATCGGTTCCGGCTCGGCGACTTCGGGGATGTGGGCGTAGTCCAGTTCGTAAACGGAGCCGAGGATATCCTTGATTTCTTTGATGATCGTGGTCGGTGTGATGCCGTGTTCCTTGTTGAAGGCCACCTGTTTCTCTCGCCTTCTTGATGTTTCCTGAATCGCGAAGCGCATGGAATCGGTTTCCTTGTCGGCGTACAGGATCACCCTACCCTCCACGTTTCGTGCGGCACGACCGATGGTCTGGATCAGGGAGCGCTGCGAGCGTAAGAAACCTTCCTTGTCTGCATCGAAGATGGCGACAAGGGCCACCTCCGGAAGATCAAGACCTTCGCGTAACAGGTTGATGCCTATGAGAATATCGAACTCGCCTTTTCTGAGATCGCGCAGGATTTCCATGCGCTCCACGGTGTCGATATCCGAATGCAGATAGCGCGCCCGAAACCCCAGTTTATCAAGATACTCGGCCAGATCCTCGGCCATGCGCTTGGTTAAACATGTAGCGAGAATCCTGAATCCCTTGTCGATCACCCCCCCTACTTCGGAGACGAAATCATCCACCTGCGAGATGGCCGGACGCACCTCGATCTCGGGGTCGATCAGGCCGGTCGGACGTATCACCTGCTCGACGAACACTCCGCTGGTGGCCTTCATTTCATACGGGCCGGGGGTGGCGGATACATAAATGGTCTGGGGTGCGATGGCTTCGAACTCCTCAAAGCGCAAAGGCCGGTTGTCCAAAGCTGAGGGCAGGCGGAAACCGAAATCCACCAACGTCTGTTTTCTGGAGCGATCACCCTTAAACATGCCGCCGATCTGCGGCACGGTGACATGCGATTCGTCCAGCATCACCAGTGCATTATTGGGCAGATAATCAAACAGAGTCGGCGGTGCTTCGCCGGGAGCCCTGCCTGTCAAATGTCTGGAATAGTTCTCCACACCGGTGCAATAGCCGATCTCCTGAATCATCTCCAGATCGAAACGGGTGCGCTGCTCCAGCCTTTGCGCCTCGACCAGCTTGTTGTTGTCGTGAAGCTCGGCCAGACGCTCGGCCAGCTCATCGCGAATCGCATCCATGGCCTTGATGAGCTGGCCTCTGGGGGTCACGAAATGGCTCTTGGGGAACACAGTGTATTTATGCAGGGTCTCGATGCGCTTGCCGGTGAGCGGATCGAAGCGGGAAACGGCATCCACATCGTCGCCGAAGAATTCGATTCTTATGGCGAAATCCTCGGCATGCGCCGGATAAATCTCCAGCACGTCACCCTTGAGTCTGAACGTGCCGCGATGGAAATCGGTATCGTTGCGCTGGTATTGCAGCTCCACGAGCTTGTCGATGGCGGCACGCTGGCTCTGCTCGCGGCCCACCTCGAAGTACAGCAGCATGTTTGAATATGCCTCAGGACTACCCAGACCGTAGATACAGGATACCGAGGCCACGATGATCACATCCTCGCGCTCCAGCAGTGCACGGGTGGCTGCATGGCGCATGCGGTCGATCTGTTCGTTGATGGCCGAATCCTTCTCGATATAGGTGTCCGACTGCACCACGTAGGCCTCGGGCTGGTAGTAATCGTAGTAGGAAACGAAATACTCAACGGCATTGTTCGGGAAGAACTGTTTGAACTCGCCATAAAGTTGAGCCGCGAGGGTTTTGTTCGGCGCCATGATCAGAGTCGGTTTCTGAACCTCCTGAATCACACAGGCCATGGTGAAGGTTTTACCCGAACCGGTAACGCCCAGCAGGGTCTGATGCCTGTCGCCCGACTGCACGCCGGCCACCAGTTCGGCTATGGCAGTCGGCTGATCGCCCTGAGGCTGAAATTCCCCGTTTAGTTTGAATTGCATGCCCGCAGGCTATGGGCAGCGCAGCCAAGCACAACCATCAGTCGCGGAGGCCCCCTGCAGCGCACCTGTTTTCCGCTTACATGCCAGATGACCTTGCCGTTGGGCCCGCGCAGATTGCGGCTCCATTGCTTCTTGATCATACCAAGCACATCGCCACACAATTCACGTATTCGGCAAGCGTGCAGCCTTTGCGATAACCCCAGTCGAGGGTATCGGACGATCGGGTAATGCGAGTTGCGGATTCAGAGCGGGGATGGCCGGGTCTTTCCAGTGCCTGTTGCGCCCCAGAAAAAAATCAGCCAGCACATGTCCGGTTAATTTCAGTCAACCCGCGGGTACGCCCGGCAGATTGATCAGCGGCACCACGCCGCCGAGCACGGTCGGAAACCGGATCAGCCCCAGGTAATCAAGTTCATCAAATGAAGCGCATCAAAACTGCTGATATCACACACACCCTCGTTAGCGGTGCGAATTTGAATTATCCCAGTGAATACAAAGAACTGCAAAAGCCTCATAAAGGTTGTTGAAGCAGAAAAAAGAAATCGCCGATGCAAAGGCTGCCGATGCCTTCGGTGATCACCTGAATCTCCCAGCCCATCCCCTCCCTGTGGCACTATTCAGCCATGCGATTCAGCCCAGTAAGCTTTCCTTTTAATTGTTGGGCAAGCTGTTACCATGCGCGCGCCTTACGACAGGCCTAACTCAAACAGCAGCATCCAGGAAGACTCATGAACAAGAATCTGCGCAACATCGCCATCATCGCCCACGTGGATCACGGCAAGACCACGCTGGTGGACGAACTGCTCAAGCAGTCCGGCACCTTCGATGCCCGTGAAGAAACCGAAACCCGTATGATGGACTCCAACGACCTGGAGAAAGAGCGCGGCATCACCATTCTCGCCAAGAACACCGCCCTGGTGTACGGCGATATGCGCATCAATATCGTTGACACTCCCGGACATTCCGACTTCGGCGGCGAAGTGGAACGCATCCTGAACATGGTGGACGGCGTGCTGCTGCTGGTGGATGCCCGTGAAGGCCCGATGCCGCAGACCAAGTTCGTGACCTCCAAAGCACTTGCTCTCGGCTTGAAACCCATCGTGGTGATCAACAAAATCGACCGTGAGGGCTCCGATCCGGATGCCGTGGTGGATGCCACCTTCGACCTCTTCGCCTCCCTCGGTGCCACCGACGAGCAGCTGGATTTCCCGGTGGTCTATGCATCGGCCAAGAACGGTTATGCCAAGTTGGATCTGGCCGAAGAGTCCGACAACCTGACCTGCCTGTTCGACACCATCATCAAGCATGTGAACGAGCCTGAAGGCGATGCCAACGAGCCGCTGCAAATGCTGGCCACCACACTGGCCTGGGACGACTTCATCGGCCGTATCGTGATCGGTCGTATCGCCCACGGCACCATCAAGACAGGCTTGGAAATCACTGTGGTGCATGCCGATTCATCCAAGGAAAACTTCCGCATCACCAAACTACTAGGCTTCAAGGGCCTGCAGCGTATTGAGATTGATCACGCCGAGGCCGGCGACATCGTGGCTGTAGCCGGCATCGAAACCATCAATATCGGCGAAACCATCGCCGACAAGCTCAACCCTGTCGCTTTACCCATCATTCATGTGGACGAACCGACCCTGACCATGGAGTTGCATGTAAACAGTTCCCCATTAGCAGGCACCGAGGGCAAGTTCATCACCACCCGCCAGATCCGCGACCGCCTGATGAAGGAAGTGCGTACCAATGTGGCAATGCGCGTTCGTGAAACCGATGCCGCCGATGTGTACGAGATATCCGGCCGTGGCGAACTGCATATCGGTATCCTGCTGGAGAACATGCGCCGCGAAGGCTTTGAAATGGCTGTTTCCCGTCCATCCGTGATTGTTCGCGAAATCGACGGCGTGAAGCAGGAACCCTACGAGCATGTGACCGTGGACGTTGAATCCGACTATCAGGGCACTGTCATTGAGAAACTTGGCCTGCGTGGTGCTGAAATGACACATATGCAGACCAATTCCGACGGTTCCACCCGTATCGAATTCATGTGCCCGACGCGTGGCCTGATCGGCTACACCTCCGAATTCCTCACCGACACGCGCGGCACCGGTGTGATGCATCACCTGTTCCACGCCTACGGCCCCTATATCGGCAAGCTGCCGGGCCGCAAGAACGGCGTGCTGATCGCCAATGGCGGCGGCGAATCCGTGGCCTTCGCACTGTGGAACCTGCAGGAGCGCGGCAAGCTGTTCATCGGTGCGAACACCAAGCTGTACGAAGGCATGATCATCGGTATCCATTCACGCGACAACGACCTGGTGGTCAATGCCACCAAGGCCAAGAAGCTCACCAACACCCGCGCCTCGGGCAAGGATGATGCGATCGATCTGGTGACCCCGCTGCAGCTGACCCTGGAACGCGCTATCGAGTTCATCGATGACGACGAACTGGTAGAGGTCACCCCGAAGTCCATCCGCCTTCGCAAACGCAAGCTGCTCGAGCACGAACGCAAGCGCTCCAGCAAGGACTAAGCTTAACCTTTCAAGCAAAAAAGGCGCCGCAAGGCGCCTTTTTTATTGATGGGTGATATCCAGAGGATATCCGATTATATGTTAGGGCATTGTGTTTGTTGGCAACCCACCACTTGGAGTAAGAATAATAGGCCCATTTCCTGGGGGCGGACAATCAGACTCTGTACATGAACATTTGCTTCCTTTCGGGACGGAGCAGTAAACAACTGTTCCATCGTTACACATATGGCTGCAAACTTTAAACTTCGTCTTCTTTTTCTTCTTGGCATCAAGCGGAGTAACAGCAATATTTCCGTTACTCAATTCCTGTATAACAAAATTCCCGTGTACTGCGGTATTAGCGACTGAGTTAACGTTGGCAGCAATAGCCGACGTACTCACAAACGCAAATACAATTGCACAAACAATCATCATTGATTTTTTCATATCCCCCCCCTGAATAATCCACCCTAGGCTTTTCTTAAACGGTATGTCAAATATTCTTTTCCCCCTCAAAACAGGAAGCCAACTGCCATTCTCTTACCGGTTGTCGCGTTCGATCACCCCATATAATCCTGAATCTCCACAAGTAAGAAGCTTCACCCATCAAAAAAAGCGTCTAAAGGGCGCCTTAGCTATTATTCCGGATCATCCATTTGGTTTGATGCCATAACTTCTCAGCCGTCGCATATCCTGAATATTTTTACCCTCGGCAATCAGTCTCTCGAATTCGTCTGCAACCGCTTTACTTTGCTGCTCACGCAAACGCCGAGCACTCGTCTCCGCATCCGGTACCGGCATCTTCCTTGCCATGCAACTCAAACCCTTCGCAGGTGCAGCACGCGAACCCATTTGCCGCCGTGTTTGATCTTCATGCGGCGTTTGGCCGCCAGGCCCAGTGCCTTCTCACATTCAGGGTCCGGGACGATGATGGCCATGCGCCAGCCCTTGAAGGCATCCTGTTTCAATAGCTTGCCGATATCCCTGTACAGGACTGTCGCGTCGCCCCTGATACGATCGCCGTAGGGCGGGTTGCAGACGATCACTCCGCCTTGTGAGCCTTTCGGTGGCTGCAAGGCACGCACATCCTGTCTGTCGAAGCGGATGACATCCGCCACGCCAGCCTGTGCAGCATTGCTGACGGCCTGTCCGAGCACGGCCTCATCCGAGTCGCTGGCGAGAATATTGAGGGAAAGGTCCCTCTGCATGCCTGCGGCCTTGTCCTGCACTCGCTTCCAGCGCTTCTGATGCAGCGCGGGCCAATGCAGCAGAGCGAAGTCATGCGCGAGATTGGCCGCCCTGCCCTGCCCGATCAGTGCGGCCTCGATGGCGAAGGTGCCGGAGCCGCACATGGGCACAAGCAAAGGTTCTTCAGGCTTCCAGTCCATCCATTGCAGCATGGCAGCGGCCACGGTTTCACGGATCGGTGCGAGACCTGTGAGCAGGCGATAACCCCTGCGATCAAGACGTTCGCCGGAGCTATCGATGCTGATAACGCACTGATCGTGCTCAAGTCGCACGGTGATGAGCTGCGCATCTCCGCTGTCACCTAGGCTGATGTCCGCCTTGTTAAGCTTTTCCGCAATGCCATCCAGCACAGCCTGCTCCACACGGCCCGAATGCATCAGCTTTGAGCTGTGGCAGCTTGCCTTCACCGTTACCGCGCGGCCTGCGGAAATGTAACGCTCCCATGCAGGCTTCTGCGCCTTGTTGAACAGCTCGGGAAAGGACAGCGCCTTGAAACCGGCCAGGCGCACCAGCACACGGGTGATGCTCCGGGCGCGCAGGTTGATGCGGCACAGCGCATCCATGCTGCCGGTGAAATTCACCCCGCCCTCGACGACCTGCACAGCATGAACAGCCAATGTATTCAGCTCTGCTGCGGCGATCTTCTCGAGGCCGGGCACCACCACAGCAAAGCAGGCAAGCCCGTCGGCTGCCGTATGTTCCGCCTGAGCATGGTGTTCTATCTCATTGATTTCCATGGTGTTTAAAACATCCTTGGCATGCGCATCGGCATGCGGTCAATCGTCGTCAAAGCCCAGGCTGGTAAAATCGAAACGCTCCAGGAACTCCGGAAGATTGTCCCTGATCCACGCTTTGCTCTGCGCATCAAGGTGCCGGTTCGCCTCGTACCAGTGCAGGATGGCTTCAGGCGTATCCACCTCGATGCAGAACAAAGGATCGAGCGCGTCGGTGAGCATGGACTCGATCAGCTCCGGGCGATGCCGCCCGATGCAGACCAGCACCTGTCCCAGAATGCCACCCGCTGCTTCGCAACTGGTGGTCAGGGTCGGGACGAAATCATCCCATCCGGCACGCAACTGTGCATCGCTGACCTGCGGCGGCTCAGCGGGAAGTTGCTCCAGCAGGGCAAGCAGCTCCATCCAGCTTCTGCGACCCCCGAGGGTGTCGCACAAGGACTGCGGAATGCCTGCCCTGTCCGGAGTCAGGTTCACGGCAATACGCTGACCTTGGTGATGCCGGTGCCGTTGACGATATTATCCACCACATCCATGCCCTCGGTGACCTTGCCGAACACCGTGTACTGCTGATCCAGATGCGGATGTGCCGCATAGCAGATGAAGAACTGGCTGCCGGCGGAATCCGGATCGGAGGAACGGGCCATGGAAAGGATGCCGCGCTCGTGTTTGATCTTGTTGAATTCGGCCTTCACCTTGTAGCCGGGACCGCCGGTGCCGTCACCGCGCGGGCAACCGCCCTGCGCCATGAAGCCGGGAATCACACGATGAAAGCCGAGTCCGTCGTAAAATCCACTGGCGGTCAGTGCCTTGAAGTTGGCGACCGTGTTCGGAGCGACATCCGGGTATAGTTCGATTTTAATGCTGCCCTCTTCGGTTTCCATCAGGATGTGATTGCCTTCCGGAATATCCTTGCCTCCGGCCTGCGGTGCCTTGCCGAACAAACCCATGCTGCTCTCCTTGTATGTCGAAATGAATCTTTATCAATCGTGGCGCGCGATTCTGCCCGAAGCTGGCTGTATGGCAAATCTGCAATCCCATTTGCATTGAATCTCCGATGGGAAAGTGTGGTTGATTCGCATCAACGTATTGATAGGTTCGAAATCATGAATGAGAATCCATCCCCACTGTTCAGCTCCGCCGGAGCCGCGCCGTTCGACGAAGCCTATGCTTCCTCCGACGAGCTGCGTGCCATCTACCGGCAGGCGGTGCGGCATTTCGAGGCACAGGGTGTGGACGGTGTGGAAAGCCTGCAACATTCGGCCGACCTCTCCATGCTCAATCAGGGTGTCACCTTCACCGTGTATTCCGATGCGCGCGGCACCGAGAAGATTTTCCCCTTCGACCTGATGCCGCGCATCATCAGCGCACCCGACTGGGACAAGGTTGAGGCCGGCGTGGTACAGCGCATGCAGGCGCTGAACATGTTCCTTGAAGACGTGTATCACGAACAGAAGATTCTCAAAGACGGCATGGTTCCCACAGCGCAGGTGATGATGTCGTCGCTGTACTGTCGCGAAATGAGCGGTCTGAATCCCCCCGGAGGTATGCATGTGCATATCGGCGGCATCGATCTTATCCGCAATGCCACCGGCGAATTCCATGTGCTGGAAGACAATCTGCGCGTGCCGTCCGGCGTATCCTATGTGATCGAGAACCGCTGGGTGATGGGACGTGTGCAACCCAAACTGCTGAACCAGTACAAGGTGCGTCCGGTGGATCACTACCCGCAGATGCTGTTCGATTCGCTGGCCTCGCTGTCCACACAGGACAACCCGAACGTCGCCGTGCTCACCCCCGGCATCTACAACTCCGCCTACTTCGAACACTCCTTCCTGGCCAATCAGATGGGCGCTGAGCTCGTCGAGGGACAGGATCTGCTGGTGGATCGCGATGTGGTGTACATGAAAACCACCCGCGGTCTGCAGCGCGTGGATGTGATCTATCTTCGCATCGATACCGAGTTTCTCGATCCGCTGGCCTTCCGCCCGGATTCCATGCTCGGCGTACCGGGCCTGATGAATGCATACAGAGCCGGCAATGTCGCGCTGGCCAATGCCCCCGGCAACGGTGTGGCTGACGACAAGGCGCTGTATGCCTATACGCCCGAGATCATCCGCTATTATCTCGATCAGGAACCGATTCTCCCCATCATCCCGACCTATCTCGGCAGCCGCGAGAAAGATCTGGCCTACATCCTCGACCATCTGCCCGAACTGGTGGTCAAGCCGACCGACGCATCCGGCGGTTACGGCCTGTTGGTCGGCAGTGCGGCAAGCAAACAGGAACTGGCCGATTTCCGTGTGGCCATCGCCGCCAATCCGGATCACTACATCGCCCAGCCCATCCAGCAGCTCTCCACCCACCCTACATGGGTCGAACAGGACGGGCAGAAAGGCTTCTTCCCGCGCCATGTGGATCTGCGCCCTTATGCGGTCTGCGATGTGAAGGGTGATGTGAAGGTGCTGCCCGGCGGGTTGACCCGTGTGGCACTGCGTCAGGGCAGTCTGGTGGTCAATTCCTCACAGGGCGGAGGCAGCAAGGATACCTGGGTGCTGTATCCGCAGAATGCGGAGGTACCCCATGCTTAGTCGTATCGCCCGCAATGTTTATGTGCTCGGCCAGCAGATCGAGCGCGCCGAGAATATCGCCCGCATCCTCGATGTGAACCGCCGCATGAGCCTCGAACAGGGGTATTTCTCCGAACTGGATGTCTGGTCGCCGATGCTGGCCATCACCCATTCGCGCGAGGCCTTCGACAAGCGTTTTGATGAAGTGACCGAGCAATCGGTGATGGACTTCCTGATCGCCGATGCCGACAACCCGTATTCTATCCGTGCCTGTATCGGTCAGGCCCGCGAGATGGCACGCACCATCCGCGAGCGCATCAGTGAGGAGATGTGGCTGTCGCTGAACAGGATGTATCAGGATGTCGAACGCGCCGGAAGATTGAGCAATCACATCGAGTTTCTCGCCGATGTCCGGCAGTTCTGCAGCGCCTTCCACGGCCTGGTGGATAACACCATGAGCCACGGTGAGTCGTGGAACTTCCTGCGTCTGGGCGTCGGACTCGAACGGGCCCGCATGACCACCCGCATCCTTGAAATCAAATACCACCTGCTTCTTCCGAGTCTGGATGAAGTGGGCAAGCCGCTGGATTATCACCAGTGGCAGGCGCTGCTGCGCTCGGTTTCCGGCTACGAAGCCTATCGCCGCCAGTACAAGGCGCGCATCAATCCGGAACTGGTACTACGGCTGTTGAATCTCGATCCGCGCTTCCCGCGTTCAGTCCACTTCAGCATCAAGCAGGTGGTGAAGTCGCTGAAAGGCATCGGCACCGTCAACAGGGATCAATACGCTCTTCTCCGGGAGGCCGAATACTTCCTCGATGACCTGCGTGGCGGCGCAGCGCTTGAGCAGCTACAGAAATCCAGTCTGAAGGACTATCTGGATTCGGTTCAACTGCGTTGCCATACCATAGACGATATGATCAATCACTCATTCTTCAACTCCACCACGGTGACCATGTCCGATTCCAACAAGAACCTGATCTCGATACAGATTCCGCAGCAACAGCAGGCAGGCATACGATGAAGATACTGGCACCGGGAGAGCATATCACCCTTGAGGTAACGCACAGCACGCGTTTCACCTACAGCGAACCGGTGACGATGTCGCTCAACGAACTGCGTATGTCCCCGGTGAATACCGGGCTGCAGAAGGTTCTGCAGCATGAGATCACGGTTAAACCGAACGTGCCGACTGCCACCCACAACGATCATTTCGGCAATCTGGTACACCATTTCAATATCATCGAGCCGCACGACACCCTGGAGATCGTCGCGCACTCCATCGTTGAAACCACCAATGCCATCAGCTGCGGCCCAGAGTCAAAGCCCGATCCGCGCCCCTACGCCCAGCGCTGGACCGAATACCTGTGCTGGTCGCCAGGCGTGCCAAACATACCCGAATACGCCAGCGTGCCGATGGGTGAAGGCATCAGCATGGACATGCAGCCGGATGAATTCGCCGCTGCCCTGTTCGAGATGGCGCGTTATTTCCATCGTACCTTCCGTTACGACCCGGATGTGACGCATGTGCATTCCAGTCCGAAGGAATTGTTCAACAAGGGCGGCGGTGTCTGTCAGGACATGGCGCATGCCATGATCGGGGTATTGCGAAAAGCGGGTGTGCCGTCGCGCTATGTCAGCGGCTATATCTTCGAGCCAGCCAAGGGCGAGCTCGGCGAGCATCTGCGCGGCGCTTCCGCCACCCATGCCTGGGTGCAGGCGTGGCATGAAGGCCATGGCTGGGTGGGCATCGATCCGACCAACGACAAGCTGGTGGACTGGCAGTATGTGCGCACGGCCTTCGGTCGGGATTACTTCGATGTACAACCGCTGAAAGGCCTGTTTGCAGGCGATGTTCAGCAGACGCTCAATGTTGCCGTGCTTGTGCGCATCGTCAACGACGTCTGAGGCAACAATTCCGACCGTCGTCCGGACGGTCAATTCCCCGGACGATCAATCCATACAGTCTTTAATTGTCCTGCTGGGCCATCAGGCCGGGCAGAGCCGACGGTAATACCCGTAGCGGGTGCAGAATCATGCGCTGGATCCCGGGCTTGATGATACCGGTGCCGAGCAACAGCGGTTCCGCATCAGGGGTCGAGGGATCGGCGGCGCAGAACACCGCGTATTCGCCCTCGTTGCCGCGCGACAGCTGGATGCGCTGCCCCTGTGCATAACGCAGCGCATCGGCCTGCTGCAGCTTCAGTCGCGGCAGATGGCGCAGCCACTGCGGCAGCGGCAACAGGCAGGCCTCAGGCGCAGCCTTCAATTGATCGAAGCCCACCATCACCACTTCCGGCCAGCCGGCCGTTGAAAGCCTGCGCAGTACGGTCACGCAACCGCCGACACCGAGCGCCAGACCGATATCGCGGGCCAGCGAACGCACATAGGTACCCTTGGAGCAATGCACCTCAAGCGTCAGCAACGGTGATTCAAAGGAGATCAGCTTCAGCGAATGAATCCTCACCGGACGCGTCGGAAGTTCCACTTCCCCGCCCTTGCGCATGATGTCGTGCGCCCTTTCGCCATTCACATGGATGGCCGAATAGGATGGCGGCTGCTGTTCGATATCGCCGGTGAAGCGTTTCACTGTCTTTTCGATATCAGCCGGCGTGATGGCGACATCGAAGCGCTCCGTGACTTCACCCTCGGCATCCAGCGTATCGGTCTGGAAACTCAGATCACAGGTGAAGCGATAGGACTTGTCGGCATTGATACCGACACCGGAGAATCGCGTCGCCTCGCCGACCATGATCGGCAGCATGCCGGTAGCCAGAGGATCTAGGGTGCCGGCATGGCCGGCCTTGATCATTTTTCTGCCTTTGACGGAATACAGGCGCGCGACCTCGTTCACCGCCTGGCGCGAAGTCCAGCCGATGGGCTTGTCGAGAAAGACAACGCCACTGGCCTCCTGTGGCAAAGACGAATCAACCGATGACTGCTGCAACTGCCTGTTCCACCTTGTTGTATATCGTATGGTAATCGCCCTGCATGGTGACCCCTGCAGCATGGCGATGCCCGCCACCACCCAACGATACGGCAAGTTCGCCGACATCGACATCGAACTTTCCGCGGAAAGTCACCTTCCAGCTGTGCTTATCGTCGCCCGGACGCATGAATACTGCAACCAGAACACCGGATATGGCCCTTGCCAGATCGATCAATCCCTCGGTGTCCTCTCCGTCGCTGCCGGTTTCCTGATACATATCGTTATCCACATGCACCCATGCGACCCTGCCATCGTGCAGCAGTTCGAGGGTCTGCATGCAACGCACCTGCAGCCTGAAACAGGCCGGGCTGCGGTCCTCATACACGGCACGCGCGATCGGCCAGGGCTCGGCACCCGCGCGCACCAGTTCTGCAGCCAGTTCATGCACCTCGGGGGTGGTGCTGACATTGCGGAAGCTGCTGGTATCGGTCAGCAACGTGACATACAGGGCGCAGGCCGCCGCTTTCGAGACAGGCAGGCCCATCGCACGAATCAGTTCGTAAGCCATCGCGCCGGTCGAGCAGGCGGAGACGTCGATCAGGTTGATGTCTCCGAAACGGGTATTGCTGACGTGATGATCCACCACGGCCAGCGTCCGTCCGGCAAATAAGCTGTCGGCAAAACCCAGTCGTCCGCGGGAACCGGCATCCAGACTGATAATCAGATCGATATCCGCAACATCAAACGCCAGTCCCTGACCGACCAGTTCACTGCCTTCGAGAAAGCGGTAGATGCGTGGCACAGCGTCCCTGTTGTGCATATACACGGGAAAGTTCCCAGCCCTGAGTGCGTGATACAGAGCCAACTGCGAACCGATACCATCGCCGTCGGGATTGCAATGCGTGGTCAGCAGAATGCCGCGTGAGTCTCGGATGGCTGCCATCAACTGCTGCATATCAATCATCGCCGAATTCCATGTTGTTCAGCAGGCGCGTGACATTGGCTGCACCGTCGATGGATTCGTCCCAGCAGAATTTCAGACCGGGCAGGCGCCGCTTGGGCATGGCATGGCGCAGTTGATGCGCAAAATGCGAAGCCAGCTGGTTCAGGCGCTCGATACACATCGTCTTCTCGCCCTCCTCGCCCGGTTTGTGCACCATCACACGCACCTGCTGTCCGCCATGCACCGCCTCGACCCGCGTGATGCTGATACCGGCCAGACGCGGGTCGGCGATATCGCGCTGCATCAGCGTGGCCAGAAGGCGATGGATATCGGCGTACAGCCGCCCTTTGCCTGAGTTTCTCGAATCGGCCATGGTCAGAGCGTCGCCGCGAATTCCTCGATCACATAGAACTCAAAGACATCGCCCGGCTTGATATCGTTGAACTTCTCGATGCCGATACCGCACTCGTAGCCCGATTTGACCTCTTTGACGTCATCCTTGAAGCGACGCAGCGAAGCCAGTTTGCCATCGTTGATCACCACACCGTCGCGCAGCACGCGGGCCGATGCACCACGCGTCACGAAGCCGTCGGTCATGTAGCAACCGGCCACAGCGCCGACCTTCGGAACCATGAACACCTCGCGGACCTCGGCACTGCCGATGACCTTCTCGCGCTGTTCCGGAGACAACACACCGGCCATGGCGGCGCGCATGTCGTCGATGGCATCGTAGATCACCTTGTAGAAGCGCACATCCACGCCTTCGGTTTCGGCCAGTTTCTTGGCCTTGGTTTCCGGACGCACATTGAAGCCGATGACGATGGCATTGGAAGCCGAAGCCAGCATGATATCGGATTCGGTGATACCGCCGATGGCACGGTGCACGATCTTCACCTGCACCTCGTCGGTGCCTGCCTTGGCCAGCGATTCGGCCATGGCTTCGACCGAACCGGTCACATCGCCCTTGATCAGGACATTCACTTCCTTGGCACCCTCGCCCTGAACCGAGGCGAACAGATCCTCCATGCTGACGCTCTTCTGCTGCTGCAGACCGAGCTTGCGTTTCTGATCCTCACGATAGCTGATGATTTCACGTGCCTGACGCTCGTTCTCGACCACCACGATCTCCTGACCGGCCTCCGGAACCGAGTCCAGACCCAGCAGTTCAAACGGGATCGACGGACCGGCAGTGCGGTGCTGCTTGCCGTTTTCATCCACGATGGCGCGGATACGACCGGTTACAGTGCCGACTACCACGTTATCGCCTGTATTGAAGGTGCCGTTCTGCACCAGCACGGTAGCCGCCGGACCACGGCCCTTGTCGAGACGGGATTCGATCACGATACCGCGACCACGCAGCTGCGGGTTGGCCTTCAGTTCGAGGATCTCGGTCTGTAGAGCCAGCATCTCGAGCAGCTCGTCCAGACCTTCACCGGTATGCGCAGAACATTTCACGAAGATGGTCGTACCGCCCCACTCTTCGGAGATCAGTTCGTGCTCGGCAAGCTGGCGCATCACCTTCTCGGGGTCGGCACCGTCCTTGTCCATCTTGTTCACGGCTACGATGATCGGCACGCCGGCTGCACGCGCATGATTCAGCGCCTCCACCGTCTGCGGCATCACACCGTCGTCGGCAGCCACCACCAGCACGGCCACATCGGTCAGCTTGGCACCGCGGGCACGCAGGCCGGTGAAGGCTTCATGGCCCGGGGTATCGATGAACACCACGCGGTCGCCGGATTCCAGTTTCACCATATAGGCACCGATATGCTGTGTGATACCACCGGCTTCTCCGTCCGCCACATGCGCCTTGCGCAAAGCGTCGAGAATGGATGTTTTACCATGATCCACGTGGCCCATCACCACGACGACCGGCGGACGCGGCATGGTGTTGCCGTCATCATCTTCGGGCTCGGCATCGATGAACACGTTCTCAACAGCCGATGCGTTGACCATCTTGGCCGTATGACCGAATTCCTCGACGATCAGCAGTGCGGTATCGGCGTCGATATTCTCGTTCACCGTGGCAGCCACGCCCATCTCGAACAGTCTGCGCACCACATCAGCACCCTTGATGGCCATGCGACTGGCCAGCTCGGATACGGCGATGCTCTCCGGAATCTCCACATCACGCTTCACGAAATCAGCGTCGTCCTTGGAAATACCCCTGCGGCGGCGATCACCGCGCGCCAGACGAGCCATGCGGTCTTCCTGCTCATCGGTCATCACCACATGACGCTTTTCCGAATAGGTACGGCGAGCGGCCTTCTCGGCAGGTGACAGACGGCGACGCTGGAATGATCCCTGCTGACCGCCTGCACCACCCGGACCACGGCGACGTGGCGCACCCGGTGGAGCTCCGGCAGCACCGGGATCCGGTGCAACAGCGACGGACGGTGCCCTGGAAGGCTGGCGGGAGGCGGCAGATGCGCCAGCAGGCCCACCCTGACGGTTATCCGGACGGTTCGGCGTGCGCTGGGCACGCTGTTCGATGCGCTCTTTCTTAATCTTGTCTTCAATGTCCTTCAGCGAAGAGCTTGGTGCCTTGGCTGCGGCGATCTGCGCGGGGGTCAGGCCGCGACGGATGGTTGTTCTCGGGCCGCTGGTACGGTTGGCACCCTGCTGGCTTCCTGCGGCGGATGGCTGGCGACCGCGCTGCTGCGTACCTGCCGGCATCGGTCGACCACCAGCAGTGGTTCTTGCCGCGCCCTGTGGACGTCCGGTTGCTGGTCTCGGTGTTGCAGGCCTTGGTGTTGTATGGGCCATCGGTGAATTCGAGTGGGTCGGGGCAGCAGGTGCCGCGGTCGTAGCTGCCGGGGTAGAGCCGGGAGCAGCTGCGGGTGCGGCAACCGGTGCTGCCGGGCTTGCCGTTACCGCCGGCTTTGACGCTTCGCGCGCCTGTGCAGCGGCCAGTTCCTTTTTGTCCGCGACAGCCTTTGCAGCCGCCTGAGCCGGGCTGATCTTGGGCTTGACGACCGCAGCTGCCGGTTTGGCTACTGCCGACGCAGGTGCCGCGACCGGGGCGGGTGCCGCAACCGGTTCGGGTGCTGCACTTGGCCTGACCTCGACCGTCGGCGGTGCGGACACACGGCGCGTGGTTCTGCGCACCTCGACCTGCACTTTGCGACCACCGCTATCGGGGCGGGATCCGGGACGCGACTGCCCGGCCACCAATGGCTTGTTCAGGGTCAGCGTGCGCGCACCGGGCTTGCCGCCTGCTGCGTGTTTTTCGCCTTCGCTCTTCACGGCCCTGCTGAGCTTCTCCCGATCCTCCGGTGTCAGCATGCTGGCCGGACCGCTGGCCATAATGCCGCAATCGCGTGCTGCCGACATCACCTCTGCCACATCGGCGCCGAGGTCTTTTGCCAGGTCGAGAATTCGTACTTTAGCCATCTGTTTCCTACTCCGTTTCGCGTAATTGCCCGTAAATCAGACAATAATTTCGCAAGCTTGCGCATGCCGGCGAATCATCCAGTGCAAGCACCGAAACAACATCGCGTTCAACGATGTCACTCAGTGTTGACGAATCGCCAAAAATAACAAGCGTCGTTTTCAACCCTGCGGCCTGTCTTTTACCACAGGCATCTTCTATCTGTCGTTGCAGCGCACCGCCAGCATCCGGTGCGAGCAGCACCAGCAATGGCGCCTTTTTCCACATGCGATGCATCACTGCATCCCGCCCGATATCGAGCGAACTGCGCAGCCGTCTGAAGTCCTGCCGGCACATCTGCAACATCGCATGTTCCAGGCGCTGGCGCAGCTGCACCACCTGTCCGGAAGCGATCTTTTTATCCTTCCATGCCCGCTCGAACTGGCGCTCATGCATGCGCGACAGGCATGGTCCCTGCAGACATACATAGGCACCACGACCGGGGGCCTTCTGCATCACATCGGGCCATACCAGCCCGTCTTCATCCGCAACCAGACGCAGCAAACCGCTTTTGTCCGCCTGCTTGCGGCAGACGAGGCAGCTGCGTTGTTTGATGCCCGCCGGAGCTGGCATCTCATTCTGCCGGTTCAATCCCGCCTCGATCAATCAGGCCTCAGTCGAACCAGCCGCAAGCCTCGCGCGCAGCCAGAATAAAGGCTTCCAGCTGTTCGCGTGTGGCATGCTCGATCCCGACCAGATCGTCCACGCCGGCATCCGCCATCGCTTCGGCCGTGCCGATGCCGCGGATGGCCAGTTCGGTTGCCAGTGCATCGGTCATGCCGTCCAGCTGCATCAGACTGTCTTCGATCTCGGCTGCTTCCGGGCGTCCCAGCTCCTGCTGCAACAGATAGTTGCGGGCACGGTTCTGCAGCTCGTGGGCGGTAACACCATCCAGACCTTCAATGGCAACCAGCTCTTCCAGACTGCAATAAGCCAGGTTCTCCAGTGACAGGAAGCCTTCGTTGCACAGCAGCGTGGCAAATGCCTCGTCCACATCCAGACATTCCTCGAACACCTGACGCGCAGCATCGAATTCCTCGACGCGCTTCTTGCGCTCTTCACCGGCGGTCATGATCTCGATCTTCCAGCCGGTCAGTTCGGAAGCCAGACGCACATTCTGCCCGCGACGCCCGATGGCGATAGCCAGCTGATCCTCGGCCACGGCGACCTCGATGGTGTTGCTGTCTTCATCCACCAGCACGCGCTCGATCTCCGCAGGTGCCAGCGCATTGACCACGAAGCTGACGGTATCCGGCGTCCATTCGATGATATCGATCTTCTCGCCGTGCAGTTCGTTGACCACAGCCTGCACACGCGCACCGCGCATACCGACACAGGCGCCGACAGGATCGATGCCGTTATCGTTGGAGATCACAGCCATCTTGGTACGTGAACCCGGATCGCGGGCGATCGCCTGGATCACCACCAGACCGTCCTGCACTTCCGGAACTTCTTGTTCGAACAGGCGCTGTACCATGCCGGCATCGGAGCGCGAGATAAATACCAGCGGCCCCTTCGGCTGATTGCGCACTTCGCGCAGATAGGCACGCACGCGGTCGCCCTGACGATAGGATTCGCGAGGCAGCAGATCCTCGCGGTACATCACGGCCTCGCCGCGACCCAGATCGACATACACATTGCCGCGCTCGACGCGCTTGACGATGCCGGTGATCAACTCGCCGACGCGCGGCTCGTATTCTTCGACAACGCGCTCACGTTCAGCTTCGCGGATCTTCTGGTTGATAACCTGCTTGGCGGTCTGTGCGGCGATACGGCCCAGCTCAATGGCCGGCAGGGACTCGCGGAACTGTGTGCCGATCCCGGCTGCAGGGTCCATCTCGCGTGCCTGCTCCAGGCTCAGTTCATTGAGTTCGTCCTCAACATCTTCGACCACGGTACGCACATGGAACAGATCCATGCCGCCGGTCAAACGATTGATCTTCGCCTCGACATCTTTTTCACCGTAAGTGCGACGGGCGGCTGTCTTGATGGCCTGTTCCATGGCCTCGATGACCAGAGACTCTTCCACACCCTTTTCACGGGCGACTGCTTCAGCTACTTGCAACATTTGAGCATTCATCCAATCACATCCTCACCTTGTTTCGTCATGCTTATCCAATTACTTACTGTCGTTCACGCGCTTCCAGTCGATCGTACGTACGACCTTGGCGACATCGCTCATCGCAACAAGCTTTTCGCCGCCGTCTTCCCGCGCCAGGCGCAACCCGCCCTCGCAGGGCCCCAGATTCTCCCCGGTCACTGCGGAGCCATCCGTGAACAACACCTTGAGCATCTCGCCTTCGTGACGGCGGAAATCCGCTTCGCTGCTCAGTGGCCAGTCCAGACCCGGCGATGTCACTTCCAGGCGGTAGCGGTTCTCGATCAGATCTTCCGCGTCCAGTTGCAGGGAGATCCCGCGACTGACGCGCGCCAGCAGATCAAACGGAACGCCGCCCGCTTTATCCACCACAATCTTGAGCAACTGCTGATGATGTCCGCCGCCCAGACTGACCTTGAGCACATCCAGACCGAGTTCCTCGGCTATGGGTGCCAGCAATTCGGCAATCCGACCTTCCACCTTTCCTCCATGCAAACAGGGCGAATGACGGTAATCAAACAGCCCATAAAAACAAAAAAGCGAGCCGCAGCTCACTTTCAACGCGGCGAATCATAGGGGGATGGGAGGCATAGAACAAGTGCTTTCACCATCCGGTGTCCTGCCGCATGTAACGTGGCAAACAGATACACGCTGCACGGCGCCATCTTGATCAGGCAAAAAGCGCGTATATCGTGCGCTGATCCCGTTCCGGGCCACGCCGAGTGCCGAGGCACTCTTGTTTCACCACGAGGAAACCATACCACCATGAAAAAAATCAACCTGATGATGATTGCGCTGCTTGCAGCCGGCTCCCTGACCATTTCAGCCTGCAACAAGGGGGAGAAGAGTGAAGCCCCCGAGATGCCGGCTGTTTCCGGGTCTGCCGAGTCCGCAGGCGATACCGATACCGCCACCGCTTCGGATGTAACGGCAGGTACAATTGAAGCCGCCTCCCAGACCGTTGAGGCCGCTACAGGTGCAGCCGCCGATGCAGCCACCAGCGCAGCGGGAGCTGCTGCTGCCGTCCCGGCCATGCCTGAAGTTCCGGCAGCTCCTGCCGAATAAGGCAGGCACACCCGTTTGCCGGGTAACACACAAAGAAAAGAGGCCCCTCAGGGGCCTCTTTTTTCTTGCCGGACTGCTGCCGGTCTTTGCTATGCGCGCTGCATTGCGGCCGCGAAAAAGCCATCGGTCGCGTGACGGTGCGGATAGAGCTGCATCATCTCACCCTCCAGAGGCACAATTGCACCCTGTCCGGCAAAAACAGCGCGCGCATCGAGCAACCGGAAATCAGGGTGCACGGCGAGAAAGGCGCGTACAATGCCCCCGTTCTCCTCGTCCAGCAGGCTGCAGGTGGAATACACCAGACGCCCTCCCGGTTTCACCAGGTCTGCAGCCGCCGCGAGAATCCGCGTCTGCAGATGCATCAATTCCGGCAAATCCAGCTTGCGCCATTTGATATCGGGATTGCGCCGCAGAGTGCCCGTGCCGCTGCACGGGGCATCCACCAGCACGCGGTCCATCTTGCCGGCCAGACGTTTCAGATGCGCATCGTTTTCGCTTGCCAGAGCCATGCTGCGCACACTGGAGAGCCCGGCGCGGGCCAGCCTCGGCTTGAGCGCCTTGAGTCGCCAGTGCGCCACATCGCAGGCATACAACGTCCCCGTGGCTTGCATCGCAGCGCCCAGAGCCAGTGTCTTGCCGCCGCCACCGGCGCAGAAATCCATCACCATCTCACGACGCCCTGCTTCCACCAGCATGGCGATCAGCTGGCTGCCCTCGTCCTGCACCTCGAACAGCCCCTTGCTGAAGGCCTCGGAGCGGAACAACGAGGCGCGCTCCTGACTGCGCAGACCCAGCGGCGAGTACGGTGTGGCCTCAAGTGTCGCGCCCTCCTCCGTCAGCTGGCGGTACACGGTATCGCGGTCGGATTTCAGTGTGTTGACGCGCAGATCGAGTGTCGCCGGTTGATTCAGGGCCTCGCTCAGACGCATCGCATCGGATTCGCCGAACTGCGCAACAAGGCGTTCGAACAGCCAGTCCGGCATACTGGCGCGGATGGCCGGTGGAATTCCGGCAGTATCGAGCCCGATGATACGCTGCACCGTATCATGCAGCTTCCAGCCATCACCGCCGGATAGCAGGGCATTGCCCAGCGCGCCATCCGGATAGCCCTGCAACAGCAACTCGGCGGCGACCAGCGCATCGTTGGGAGCACCCCAGTCCGCCTGACCGGTCACCAGCCAGCGCAGCAGGCGCAGCCTGCGCAGGCAGCCGTACACCGTTTCGGCGACAAAGCCGCGATCGTTCTTGCCCAGTTTGCGATGCGAGCGGAAATAACGATCCATCTGTTTATCCGCCGGCGGCGGGCCGTTCAGAATGATGCCCAGCAGATCGGCTGCGTGCGGCCAAAGACGCAGACGCTTATAGGCATGTGGATCGTTCCTCGGTGCTGCTGCGCTCATCGGATCTCCTGTTTTCCATTAAAGCGGGCATCCTGCCCTGCATCGGGCACAAATCCAGCCTGCGCCGGCAGCCAACCCTTGCCTGATGACCCATTGTGCCCTAGAAGCCCGCCATGGCACTTAAATCAACTGTTTTCAAAGCCCGTTTGCAGGTCACCGACATGGACCGCAACTATTATGAAGAGCATCAGCTCACCCTCGCCCGACACCCGTCGGAAACCGACGAGCGCATGATGATACGCGTTATAGCATTCGCGCTGAACGCAAGCGAATCCCTGCAATTCACCCGTGGACTGTCCTCCGACGACGAGCCGGACATATGGCAGAAAAGCCTGAGTGACGAGATCGAATTGTGGATCGATCTCGGCCAGCCGGACGAGAAGCGCATCCGCAAGGCCTGCGGCCGAGCGCGGCAGGTCATCATCTATACCTACCAGCAGTCCAGTGGCAACGCGTGGTGGGGGCAGCACAAGAACAAGCTGGCACGTTTCGATAATCTCAGCGTGGTGGTGATCCCCGAGCCTGCGGTTGCCGCCATCGGCCGCATGGCCGAGCGGGCCATGCAATTGCAGTGCACGATCCAGGATGCTCAGCTATGGTTCAGCAATGGCGAGCAGGCTGTAGAGATATCGCCTGAATTCAGGAAACGGGCGCAAGGGACAGGTATCAGGGCATGAAGTTCGACCAGTATTATATATCCGAGGACATCAAGAAGAACCTGGCGCAGCTGGGCTTTGTGCGCCCCACCGATATCCAGTTCAAGGCGATCCCTTCGATCCTGAACGGTGAGGATGTGCTGGCCATCGCGCAGACAGGCACCGGCAAGACCGCCGCCTTCGCTATTCCGGTCATCGACAAGATCCACCGTTTCAAGAGCAGCAAACGCTCCTACGGCATCAAGTGCATCGTGCTGGCCCCCACCCGTGAACTGGCCGTGCAGATCGGCGAGGTGTTCGAGAGCATCGCCCGGCACACCCGCGTGAAGACGTTCACACTGCACGGCGGTGTCGAGCAGGATCGCCAGATCGCCAGACTGCAGGACGGTATCGACGTGTTGATCGCCACGCCGGGCCGCATGTTCGATCTGATCAACCAGCAGGTGATCCGCCTGGAGGGTGTGAGTACGCTGGTGCTGGACGAGGCCGACCATATGCTCGACCTCGGCTTCATCGAGGACATCAGGTACATCAAGAAGATGCTGGTCCGCGCCCACCAGACGCTGTTCTTCTCCGCCACCATCAACGACGAGATCAGGAAGCTGGCCTATTCGCAGGTGAAGAGTGCAGCCATTCGCATCCAGGTCTCGCCCAAAGACCGCATCTCCAAGAATGTCAGTCATTTCGTGATGTTTGTGGAGCAGGACGACAAACGCATCTTCCTCAGCCGTTTTCTCGCCGATCATCCGGACGACAAGGTCATCGTGTTTGTGCGCACCCGGGTGCGCGCCGAGCGCGTGCAAAAGGCCATGGAGAAGGCCGGCATCGCTTCGGCCAGCATCCACGGCGACAAGGATCAGGGTGAACGTTCCATCGCCATGCAGGCCTTTCGCGACAACACCTGCCGCATCCTGATCGCCACCGATGTCAGCGCACGCGGTATCGATGTGCCCGATGTGCAGTTCGTCATCAATTACGACCTGCCGGAAAAAGCGGAGAATTATGTGCATCGCGTCGGTCGTACCGGACGCGGCGAAAACAAAGGCGAGGCCATCTCCTTTTGCAGCAGCGAGGAGAAACCGCTGCTTGAAGCCGTGGAGGCATTCATCACCAAACCCGTCGAGGTCATCACGGTGAGCAAGAAGGGTTATAGCGAGGTCATCAGGGAACACGACAGGTCAGCGATGGACCTGAAGGCATTGGTTGCCGAGCATGATGCATGGATGTCGAAAGGCTCGGGAAAAAAGAAGGGAAAGCGCAGGTAAGGAGTTCACATGATCGATGAAGATGTGAAAGGCATGCTGTCGGACAACGAGGCGCGTGTACTGGGCTGTCTGATGGAAAAGCAGATGACCACGCCCGAATACTATCCCCTCACCCTGAAGGCACTGACTGCGGCCTGTAACCAGAAAAGCAGTCGCGTGCCTGTGATGAACCTCAGCGAGGGACAGGTTGCCGGCGTGGTCGGCGGCCTTCGCACCCGCGGGCTGGTCACCGCCCGCATGGACGGCCGTGCGGATCGTTTCGAACACCATCTATCGCGCAAGCTCGGACTTGATTCGAAGCAGCGTGCCGTACTCTGCGTGCTGATGCTGCGCGGCTTGCTGACCCTCAATGAGATCCGCATCAACACCAGCCGCATGACGGAATTCGAATCGGCCGAGGCATTGCAGGCTATACTCGACGAGTTGATAGCGCGCGAAGACCCCTTGCTGGTACGCATCCCCCGCGCAGCCGGCCAGCGCGAAGACCGCTACGCCCAGCTGTTGTGCGGCGAACCGGACATCACTGCGACTAAGGCACCGGCCCGGCATGTCCCGTCAGGAGAGGCTTCCGACACTTCGGATCGCCTTGCCCGTCTCGAAGCCGAGGTGGCCGATCTCAGGCAGATGCTGCAGCAGATCAATGCGTTCACCGGATACGATCGGGAGGCATAAACCCGCAAAACGCCAATGGCTGCACGGCCTGTTTTTTTCAGATTTGTTTCAGAGTCGATTTCTATTGTGCGCTGCAATCAATACGGCCACATGGCCGACTCAAGGAGTTTTGCAGATGAAGAAAATGGTTTTTCCGCACTGGCAGCACTGACCCTCGGCGCAGCAGCCACCAGCGCACAGGCACAGGATCTTTCCTACTACGCAGGTCTGGGCTGGGCACCCTGAACACCGAATACAAGGCAACCGGCGTGGATCAGACCAAGACCACCCTCGGCGGCTACATCAAGGCCGGTGTTGATATCAACGAGTATTTCGCAACCGAACTGCGCATCGGCATGAGCGGCAAGAACGGCAAGAACAAGAAGACCATCGGCGGCGTGTCCCGCACCTTCTCCAGCCCGTTCTTCGTCTCCTACCTGGCCAAGGGCAAGTACGAAGTCGCCTCCAACCTGGATGTCTTTATGCTGGCCGGTGCCACCACCGCCCGCATCAAGGGTACCTCCGCCGGTGCTTCGCAGAGCGTGACCAGGACCGGCCTGACCCTTGGTGCCGGTGTTGATTACAAGCTGGACAGCAATGTTTCCGTCGGTGCCGAGTGGGTGCAGTACATGTTCCCGGTCAAGGTCGCTGCCGGTTCCGTGTTCGGTACCGATGCCAAGGTCCGTATGTGGGGCGCAACCGTCAACACCACCTACCACTTCTAAGTTCGCTAGTTGTGTAACAACGGGGAGGCCATGCCTCCCCGTTGTTGTTTTGATATCAAACCATTACAAGAGTGTGTGAAGCGAACATCTCCGGCTTGTCACAGCCGCGCGTCGCTCAACCAGTAGAAGCTGTAAGGCGGTACAACCAGCTGATCCTTGAACAGCCGCGGCGCTTCGCCGCTGTTCAGGTCACGCAATCTGGCCGGATCGAAACAGATACTCTTGCCGAGTTCACCCAGCGTCAGCGACTGCGGCATGGCATCGAAGTTACCCACCACCAGCACATCCTCGCCCTGCCTGAAAGGATCGCTGCGCATGAACACGAACAGATGAGGGTTATCCGTCACCAGCAGTTCGCGGTTGTTGTAGTCGGCAAAAGCGGAGATGCACTTGCGTACCGCAATCATCTTTTTCAGCCCGTCGAAGATACGCTGCTCGGCGGTTCCGCGCTTGTGTCGCAGTTCAGCCCGCTCCCAGTCGATGACCGGGCGGTGGATCCAACGGCTGTCCCCGCCCTTGTTCGCGTCATTTGTAAAACCGTAGTTGTTCAGGGTTCCGATCTCGTCACCGTAATACAGCAGCGGAATACCGCCGAACGACATGATCATGCCGTGCACCAGCAGGATCAGCCGGATGCTGTGCTCGATGGCCTCGGCATCACCAAGCTCAAGCGCCTTTTCCAGACCGACCAGTGAGGCCAGTTCTCCGGAGATACGCGCATCGCCGGTTTTCTCGTTGTGACCGAAGGGTTGCCCGCGCGCCGGGGAATCGTCGAACACACCGGTGAAATAATCGACCAGAAACTTGCGGTGGGCGAACGGCTCGTAGCCTACCTGCCGGATATCGACATCGTCGAAACCGAGACCGATATCATCATGGCAGCGCACATAATTCAGCCAGGTCGCGCGATCCAGCTTGTTCGGCAGACTGAGTATCCCCTGATTGAGCAGCTTGGCATTCTTGGTCGCCACGGCATCCCAGAGCAGCGCCATGAAGGTGGCGTTGTAGGCGATCTCACATTCCTTGGCGATCACCGCATCTTCACCGAAATATTTGATGATCTCCACGGGAGCAACGATCGCCTCGGCGATGAACAGCACGCCGGGTGCGGTCACCTGACAGCAGTCTTTCATCAGCTGCAGGATCAGATGCGCCTCGCGCTCGTTCTGGCAGCGCGTGCCGATCTTTTTCCACAGGAAGGCGACGGCGTCCATGCGCAGGATATCCGCACCCTGATTGGCCCAGAACAGGATGATGTCGATCATCTCGATGAACACGGAGGGGTTGCTGTAATTCAGGTCCCACTGGTAGTTGTTGAACACCGTCATCACCCATTTCTGCATGGCATCGTTAAAGGTGAAGTTCCCCGGAGCGTTTTCCGGAAAAATCTCCGGCATGGTCTCCTCGAACATATCGGGTACATCGCGGTTATCGAAGATGTAGTAGTAGTCCTGATATTTCTGCTCTCCGGCCCGCGCCTTGACCGCCCACTCATGTTCATCGGAGGTGTGATTGACCACCACATCGAGCGTCAGCAACACCTTGCGTTTGCGCATGTCCGAAGACAGCTGACGCAGATCATCCAGGGTGCCGACGCGATCATCGACATCACGGAAGTTGCTCACCGCATAACCACCATCGCTTGCACCCTGCGGGCATTGCAGGATCGGCATCACATGCACCATGTTCACGCCGAGTTCCTGCAGATATCCCAGCCTGCCGCGCAGGCCCTGCAGATCCCCTGCGAATCCGTCGCTGTAGAGGGCCATGCCGACCCATTCCTGACTCAGAAACCAGTTGTGGCCCGCCTCGCGCTCGATATCCAGCTTTTTCAACGCCTTATCACGCCGGATGTAGTTCAGTGCCATCACCTCGACCAGACGCAGCATCTGCCGGTCAAAATCATCGCGCTTGCCGTACAGGTAATGGAACAGCGAATAGATGGCATAGAAATTGGCGCCCAGACGGGTATAGAAATGGCGCAGGTCGCGCACCCTGATCTCGGGCTTCAGCTCATCGAGAATCCGGTTCAGCAGCGAATGCGAGATCTGTTCATACATGCGTGGACTCCTGTGGCTGATCGCGTGTCATATCATCGGCAAGCCAATCGCTCATCACCTCATCGTAAAAACCGGGATCGCTGACCGTAGCGCCGCGTCGGGCGACCATGCGGCTGGCGAAATCCTGGGCCCGTCCGGCAGTCGTCGCCATCGGCCATCCCCTGAGCATCCCAAGCAGCATCACCGAGGCAAAGGCATCCCCTGCCCCGACGGTATCAACCACCTGTGTGGTGACTGCCGGCCTGATGCGGAGCGTTTCCCCTGCAACCGTCAGAATCTCCGCCCCGTCCGCGCCATGCGTCAGAATCAGGCCCTGCAGTCCATGCTCAGCCATGACATCGCGTGCATCACCCGAAGGCGAAAGCAGCGCCAATTCGTCAGTATTCAGCTTCACCCAGTCGGCACCTTCCAGCAGACCGGCCACCCCGTCCCGGCGCCACCACGGGGAACGCAGGTTCACATCGAGGAACACCGCCGGATCGCCCTGCGCTTTGAACTGCGCCAGTGCCGCACGCGATCCTGCATCCCGCAGCGCCAGCGAGCCGTGGTAGATCAACCTGCAATCGCCGCTTGTTTCACACGGGGCGATGGCATCCCAGGCACTGGGATGCACGATGTCATAAGCCGGTTCGCCATCGCTGAACGACACATCCACCCGTCCGGTCGGAAGCTGCGCATCGATCTGCACACCATCGGTGCGCATGCCCCATTTGAGCATGGCGTCGAGGATCTCGTTCCCCTGCGTGTCGTTTCCCACCCGGCTGATGAACAGCGGCGATTCACCGAAGGCCTGCAGATGCCAGGCGACATTGAACGGCGCACCGCCCAGCACCTGTTCACCGCCCGGAAAGCAATCGAACAACACCTCACCGAAGATGGTCGGATAGCGCTGCGCCATCAGCTCACCCCCATGCATGCAAGCGTGTCGGGATGAAAATGCGCGATGCCTTGCAGCATGCCCGCTGCATAATTGCCGTTCATGCCCATAAAGTCCCCGCTGGCGATATAAAGCGTCTCGGCATGCCCTGTCTCTGCAACCCGCTGCATGGCCTGTGCCCGGATATCATCGGAGGCATTGGCGACCAGCACCGAGGGCACCGCACTTGTCAGCACCTCCATATCGTTGCCGCTGTCGCCGCAGAATACGCTGTGCGCCATATCGAACCCCTTGCCATGGATCAGCCATTCGATGGCGTGCAGCTTACTGGCGCTTTGCGGCAGGATATCGAGCAGACCACAGCCGGCTTCCTCATCGATGCTGCATATCGCCCTGCAGCGGATGCCTGCATCTCCCAAGCGGGATGCAACCAGTCCGGAGAGAGCCGTGAAGTCCGCATCCATCGGCGTGTAGTAGCTGAGCTTGCAACGATTCTGCTTCTCGGCCTCCTGCACACGAAGACCCGCTACATCCGCCAGCAACAGCGCCAATGCGGCATGACTGAAGCCTGCCCAATCAGCGGCAATCTTCGCCTCCCAGACATCATCATGCTGCCATGCCTGCGCCGGCCCGACACGGTAGATGGTCGTGCCCACATCCCCTACCACGAAATCCGGCACCGGCAGGCTGTATGCCTCGATGGCCTGTTCGACCAGCGCACGATGCCGCCCGCTGACATAGGCCAGACTGATATCCGGATGTGCGACGAGTGCAGCAAAGCGCTTGCGCGCCCCGGGCGACTCCGCTTGCGGACCATTGGGAATCAGCGTCCGGTCAAGATCGGTACAGATCAGAAGCGGCTTCATTCGGTATCCGGAGGTGCACAGCGACCGAAGAAGTCGTAATAATCCACAGCTTCAAGGATGCCTGCAGCATGCGATTGTCTGGCGAACAACACGCCCTCGAGATCTTCCAGTTCGGATAATTCCTCATGGTGACGGTTGGCCACCACCACGGCGAGTGTGTTGCCGCGCATCATGTCCATATCGGCACCCGAACCGCCGGCCACCAGCACATGATCCAGCGCGATATCGAAACGCTGCATCACATAACGCAGCGCCTGACCCTTGGATGCACGCGAAGGCACGATGTCGATGTACTGTCCGAAGGCATACACCACATTGGCATTGATCTCCCGCTGGCGCAGCAGGGCGATGATCTCCTCCACAGAAGGCGCCTGCTGCGGGTCGTAGTAGTAGGAAATCTTGAACTCGCTCTGCTCGGCATTGGGTTGCAAGGCGATACCCGGCAATCTGCCCATCACATTCCTGATGCGGTTCCGCTTCCAGTCATGGTCGATATGCTCCGTCCAGTAATCGTCTTCGGTCAGCACCTTGCCGTAGTGGATGCGCGTCCCCATGCTGCTGATCAGGATGTCCGGTTGCGGGATATGGTATTTCTTCAGCACCGCCAGCGCCGAATCGATGCGCCGACCGGTGGCGATACCGAAGCTCACCTGCTTGCGGTTGTGACGCACCGCATCGGAGAATTGCTGCAGGGATCCCGGATCGCCCAGCAGATTCTGATCCAGATCGGTGAACAGCGCGCGATCCCTGAACATCCTGACGCCCGGCACCGGCTGATGCACCGGCACCGGCTGCACATCACCCTGCAGGCTGGCGATACATTGCATATAGCTGTCGGTATGTGCGCGCCATGTGTAATGCCTGCGCACACCCTCGATGCCGTTGCGCGAGGCCTGCTTCCATCGGTTCCGGTCATTGAGCAGGCCCAGCAGGGCATCGCGGATCGCCGCAGGATTGAGCGGGTCCACCAGAGCACCGTTGTGACAGTTACCGATGATATCCACCGGACCGCCATTTTCGGTGGCCACCACAGGCAAGCCGCTGGCAGCGGCTTCAAGAATGGTCAGGCCGAAGGGCTCGGTCAGTGCCGGATTCACGAACACGCCGAAGCTGGCGGACGCCAGCCGGTAGATCTCGGCAACCTCGTCGGGACGATGATGTTTCGGCACCGCAACCCTGCCGTACAGGTCGTAGGCATCGATCAGCAGCAGGATATCGGTCAGCACCTTCTGCGCGCCGGTCTCCAGTTCGCGGATATCCTCACGGGTGCCGGCCACGACAACCAGATTGGCCGCCTGCTGCAAGGCTTGTGATTCACCGTAGGCCTGCACCAGAGTCAGGATGTTCTTCCTCTCGTCCGGCCTTGAAAGGGCCAGGATCACGGGCTTATCCGGCTCCTTGAGAAAACGCATCAACTGCGCGGCAAAATCGATCCGCTCGTCTTTCCCCGGCGGGTGGAACTGCTGCATATCGGTACCCGGTGGAATCACCTGCATGCGCGTCGGATCGTAATACTGATAAAGCTCGTATTGTTCCTCGATCTCGTTACGCGTGCTGGTCACCACCAGTGCGGCATTGGCCAGCACCTCTTCTTCGGCATCGATGCGTCGCTTGATGTTGTAGGCGGTTTCGATCTCTTCGCGGGAAAGCCCCTTGGCCAGCAGGCGCTTGCGTTTGTCGCGCCCGAGCGAGTGACCGGTGTGGATCAGCGGCACCCCCAGCAGGTTGGCCAGCCGAACACCGACATAGCCCGCATCGGCATAATGACTGTGAATACGATCCGGCATGCGCGGCTGCTCGTTCAGCCAGAGCACAAGATTATCGGTGAAGCTGTCGAGATGGTCCCACAGCTGCTCCTTGGGCAGATAAGCTTCGGGGCCGGCATCGATGCGCACGATGCGCGCCTTCGGCCCGAGTTCCTCAAGAGCCAGCGCATAATCTTCGCTGACCGAGCTATCCACGATACGGCGGGTGACCAGATCCACCTGTTCGACAGCTTCATGCGAGGCCAGACTGCGCGCCAGATCCAGCACATACTTGGTCTGCCCGCCGGTATCCGCATCGCGTCCTAGTTCCAGTTCATGCCCGCGGATCAGGCCGTGGATGCTGATCAGCAGGATATAGTGTTTCGGGCTGTCGTCTTTCACGCGATCCTCCTTTCAGGACTTGTTGGTCTGTACAGAATCAAGAACGCTCACTGCCCATGCTCGAGAAAAAGAAATTCGTGGCCTCGACAAAGCCCTCGATGCTGCCGCAATCGAAGCGCCGGCCTTTGAAACGATAACCGATCACCCGCCCCTCTTTGGCCTGCTGCATCAGTGCATCGGTGAGCTGCACCTCGCCGCCTTTGCCCGCAGGTGTGGTGCGCAGGATCCTGAAAATATCCGGGGTCAGGATATAGCGTCCGATCACTGCCAGATTCGATGGTGCTTCTTCCGGCGAGGGCTTCTCCACCATATTGCTGATACGGATGTTGCCATCCGGCATCAGCTGACCATCGATCACACCGTATTTACTCACCTCATCAGCCGGCACTTCCTCGATGGCGACCACACTGCAGCGGTAGCGGGCATAGATATCCGCCATCTGGGCCAGGATGCCGTCACCATCGTGATAACAAAGATCATCGGCCAGGATCACCCCGAAAGGCTGGTTGCCGATCAGCGGCTCACCGGTGAGCACCGCATCGCCCAGCCCTTTCATTTGCGTCTGCCGCACATAGGTGAAGGTGCATTGATCGATCAGCGAGCGGATGCTTTGCAGATAACGCTCCTTGTGTGTGCCGCTGATCTGGTCTTCCAGTTCGTAGGTGATATCGAAGTGATCCTCGATGGCCCGCTTGTTGCGCCCGGTGACAAAGGCGATGGTGTTCATCCCGGCATCCAGCGCCTCTTCCACCCCGTACTGGATCAGCGGTTTGGTGAGAACCGGCAACATCTCCTTGGGTTGCGCTTTGGTAGCAGGAAGAAAGCGGGTACCGTAGCCGGCCACGGGGAAAAGACACTTGCCGATCAAGCCACTCCGCCCCCGCATCCGGCTCTGCTCAGCATCATTGGTTTGCATATCCTGCCTCCGGTCTGCCTTTGACTTGCCCGCCGGACGAATCGAATCGCCCCGATCATTGCATCTCTAACACAATGATTTATTTGGCAATCATCAACCTTAGACCCTAGAGGCTGAGCCCGGAATTGCAAATCGCCCCGGAAAGGGCGACCGCTCAGTCGAGCATATGGGAAACCACCCCGTCGGCGAGCTTGGGTTCGAACCAGGTGGATTTCGGCGGCATGACTTCACCCGAATCGGCCACCGCCATCAGGTCGGTCATCGAGGTCGGGAACATCGAGAAGGCAACAGCCATCTCACCGGAATCAACACGCTTTTCCAACTCGCGCAGCCCCCGGATTCCACCGATGAAATCGATGCGCGTGTCGCGGCGCGGGTCGGAGATTCCCAGCAGCGGTTCAATCAGATTCGCCGCCAGCAGGCTCACATCCAGACGGGCAACCGGATCATCGTACGGGATCAGGTCCGCATCGACATTCAACCGGTACCAGCTACCGGCAAGATACATGCCGAACTCCCCTGCCTGTACGGGATGCACCGGCTCATCGGATAATTCGATATCGAAAGATTCCGCCACCCGGGCAATGAAATCATTGGGCTGCATACCGTTCAGATCGCGGATCACGCGGTTATAATCCAGGATATGCATCTGATCGTGCGGAAAAATAACACTTAAAAAATAATTATATGGCTCATCACCTGAATGTGAATGATTAGCAGCCTTGCGGATCGCGGCAATGCGAGAGGCTGCAGCCGAACGATGATGTCCGTCAGCCACATACAGTGAATCCATGGACTCGAAGGCAGCACGCACCGTCGCCATCTGTCCGGCATCGCGCATCACCCACATGGTGTGCCGCACCCCGCTATCCGCCGTCACGTCCATATCCGGTGTGCCTTGGGCGACCGTGGCAAGGATGTCATCCACCACAGTATCGGCCGCATAGACCAGAAACACCGGACCGGTCTGCGCATCAAGCGCCTCGATCTGCCGCACACGATCATCTTCTTTCGCAGGACGGGTGAATTCGTGCCTCTTGATGCGTCCTGCATCATAGGCCGCCACCGAGGCTGCCGCAGCGATGCCCGTCTGCGTACGCCCTTCCATGATCAGGCGGTAAACATAGTAGTACGGGGCATCGTCCTGAACGAGTACACCATGCTCGATCATGCGACGGAAATTTCCGGCGGACCTTGCATACACCGCGGCATCGTACGGGTCGGTATGCTCGGGCAGGTCGATCTCCGCCTTGGACACATGCAGGAAGGACCATGGCTTTCCCGTCACGCGCTCTCTGGCCTCGGCACTGTTCAGCACATCGTAAGGCGGGGCCAGAACGGCTTCAGCGTGTTCGCTCGCCGGTCTGAGTGCTGCGAATGGGCGGATCAGGGGCATGGGAACTCCTCGGTGGTCATACAGATAAACGCCGCCGGATGATATCACGACTTGCCGATGAACACAGGGAAAATCCGCATAGCTCAAATGACGGGAGCTGGAAAATGTCAGGCATAACCTGTGCTTCGGGAAGCCAGCCAGCAAGGGGGATGGATTGCGGATGGGGATGATGTTTCCAGCGGTGATGAGATGAAGCACTTCATTCGAAGCTTCCTGCGCTATTCCCGGCCTGCTGATGATCGCCGCGGTATCCTACATGTTCTACAGGATCGATTCCGGTTATGAGGTCCAGTTGCTGACGGAGAAGAACGAGTCTCTGGTCGACCTTCAGCGGGAAGTCATCCGGCGGGATTTCCGCTATGTGGTGTCCGACCTTCTCTTTCTGGCGGGAGACAACGAATTACTGGAAACCCTTGACGTACAGGACCCGGCAGACTGGAGGCTGGTTGGCAATAATTTTTGGTTCATCGCGGAAGTCCGGGAAAGGCGGCTTTGATTTTGAGGAAGAAGTATTCGTTATCGCGGAACCCATAGGCCATGCGTTTGATGACCTTGATTCGGTTGTTCATGCCTTCAAGGATGCTGGTGTTG